>Ga0208357_1001901_pt1 | contig 14587 bp, 14 predicted proteins | sample NGESurdeep092012_6_FD_184487 | JGI IMG/M metagenome (GOLD analysis project Ga0208357, IMG submission 184487) | Arctic peat soil microbial communities from Barrow, Alaska - NGEE Surface sample F52-2 deep-092012 (SPAdes) | ecosystem: Environmental > Terrestrial > Soil > Wetlands > Peat ... | reverse complement strand
TCGGTCGCTCCTCTGGGAGAGTTTCACCGATGTAATTATCCCTCATCGCTGCTCAGATCGCGAATCCGAAGGGACGCGAAAGACAGCAGCCACCTAGGTCCGCCGTCGCGGGTGTACGAGGAGCCAGCCCGCGCATTGTCAGATGACAGTGTCGCGGCAGCTTCCCGTTCAGCTCACTTGTCGCCCCGAGGCGCTCGAAGTTGCACTCATTCAGACGATGGGTCCCACGAATGCTCCTCGCCAAATGGCAGCGCAACCGTCATACGTCGCGTGGCTCTAACGAGACCGCTTCCGACGAGTGCGAACGGCTCCGGTCGCGTTCCCGGACTGGAATGTGCGGGCAAAGTTGCAAATGATGTCAGTGAGGTTAGAGATATCTGATGGTCTCATTGGGGCTATTTGCATTCGCTGAGGCCAATGAGTTCAACGGTGACGACCCGCTCTATGTTGCCAGCATGATCGCCTGGATGAAGGACTCCGCCAACCACGTCGCCTACGGGAGCTACTTCGACTACAACTCCTTGCCCACTGGCAGCGGCATCGACGCCAAGATCACGAACGGCCTCTTCCCGGACAGCTGAGCACGTTCATTGAGAACCTCGGTTGACGCGCGTTGCTCAAATGCCGCGGGGCTCCCGGCACGGCAGGCACCCGGAATGCAAGCGACAGCGCACCGGCGACCGGGGCCGCCTACTCCTTGGTGTCCTCCAACTCCTAACATCACGTGATATGTCAGCTCACCATCGGACTCTTTCGCGCTTGCTCCGTTGCGCTGGTGTCACCACTTCCGTAGTCGCCGCAGCCGTTGGGCTCAGCGCTGCACCTAGCTCGGCAAGGACTTCCGGGCAGGTGCTCACGCCGAGCGAGGTGGCGTCGGTCGTCGCTTCCGACACCTCGATCAACAACCAGGCAAACGCAAAGCTCTCGCTCTCCCTCCAAGACAGCCACGAGACGTGCCTGCAACAGAGCATGGACGACGCCAACTACCGCGGCGATATCGCTGCAGGCGAGAAGTCGCTCGGCAGCCCCTTCGCGCAAGCGCCGGTGCAGAGCTACGTCCCCCAAGAGTCGAAGTACCCGGCGTCTTTCAGCGTGCTCGCAGCAGACAAGGCGTCGTCCGAACCGACGACGAACAATCTCCTCACCTACGTAAAGGACACGGCGGCATCGCACTGGAAGCTCGCTTCGAGCAGCCAGATTCTCGGCCCGACGGCCGCAGGCGTCGCGGTGCCCGCCGCCGAGCTCTCGTCAACGGGCTACGTCACGAGCCTCGCGCCCGGATCGAACGACGGGCTAACGGTTGCACCGGGAAAAGTGGGAGCCGAGGTAGCGTCGGCCTTCACCGCCGAGGCCAAGAGCGGCAAGCTTCCGGCAGGGATCACCGCGGAGTTCGGCTTGAGCAACGTCGCTAACCCGCACACGATCCAGAAGTCCTATGACGTCGCCGGCCAAGTGACCACGCAGTTCACGACCTCGCCGCCGAACGGCGTCGCCGGGGCGTCTGCGTCTTGCCCCTACCCAGCCATCCGCCTCGCAAACGGCGGTGCGCTCGTGACCTTCGCCCTCTTCTTGCGGATCGCGATCCACGTCCCAACCGGCGGTGTGCTTGTCCAGCCCGCGAGCCGCAGCAATCTCGGCGTGCTCCTCGCTCCTGGCGCGTACACCTCGATATCGCTGCTGTTCGGCGACGTCGGCACCGCCATCGTGCCCAAGGTGGGATCGACCGCGCCGATCGCGGTCATCGGACAAGCGACCGAGGGATTGAGCGAGACCGGCGTTACCGGATCGGGTACGCCGAGCTCGAGCGCCGCGGGCGCGCCTGCCAACGCCGCCGCGATCGCGAAGGGCGTAGATCCAGGGCTCGTCGACATCGACATCCAACTCAAGTACCAAAACTCCGCGGCGGCAGGCACGGGCATGGTGCTCACTCGTAACGGCGAGGTGCTGACGAACAACCATGTCGTCGAAGGTGAAACCTCCATCACCGCCACTGACGTCGGGAACGGAAAGACCTACCAGGCCCAGGTTGTCGGTTACGACCGTACCCACGACGTGGCGGTGATCCAACTCGAGAACGCGTCCGGGCTTTCGACCGTCAACATCGGGAACTCCGCCCTCCTCCGCACCGGCACGCCCGTCGTCGGGATCGGTAACGCAGGCGGCAACGGGGGAACGCCGAGCTTCGCAGGAGGGTCGGTGCGGGGATTGAACCAGTCGATCACCGCGAACGACGAGAGCGACGGGACCGCGGAGAACCTGACCGGGCTGATCGCCACGAATGCAGGGATCGAGCCTGGTGACTCCGGCGGGCCGCTCGTTGGCACGAACGGGAAAGTCCTCGGGATGGACACCGCTGCCTCGTCCGGATTCCAATTCCAAGCGGCTGGAGCTGCAACGAGCTCTGCCTACTCCATCCCGATCGATGAAGCGATGACGATCGCCGCTGAGCTGAAGGCGGGCAAGAGCTCGACTACCGTCCACGTCGGTCCGACGGCGTTCTTAGGCGTCGAGATGGCACCTGTGCAGTCAGGAAGCGGCGGCTTTGGCAGCGGCGGTGGTGGCCTCGGAAGCGGTGGCGGGGCGGGCAGCGGGAGCTCGTCGCTCTCGGGCGAGGAGGTCACCGATGTCTTCAACGGCTCTCCCGCGGCCAAAGCAAGGCTGGTCGCCGGCGACACGATCACCTCGTTCGGCGGCGTCAACGTCCAGCGGCAGAGCGCGGCGAACGAGGTTTCGTCGATCATCTCGGAGAAGCGGCCCGGCGATCCGGTGAAGCTCTCCTTCGTCGACTCCAACGGCAACGTGCACAACGCCACGGTCACATTGGGCTCTGGTCCCCCGCAGTAGCGAGCGGGGCAGGCTCCCCGCGCCCTTTACTCGGTGCCTAGAGCGTCCGGGTCAACAGCAGTACGCCAATGAGTACGACGACCACGCTTAACACCAGCATCGCCGCGCGGATCGCGGCGCGCATAAGCCCAAAGACCAGCACCGCTAGACCGACGACGATCGCGATGATTCCTCCAATGTCGTGCTTGCTGATCGTCGCTACAACGAATGAAGAGTCGATACTTACTGGCATTGTGCCCCCCTAACGATTCAGCACCTGACCCTACCGTCCCGGTTGCCGGCCATCTAATTGGGCGTGACTGCTCCGCCTCGCTCGAGCGCCTTGGTGACCTCGGCCTCGGCTGCATTGCGGTCAGACCATGCGAAGCCCCACACGCTCTTCCCGGACTCGAGGACCTTGTATTCCTGGAAAAAGTGATGAATCGCTTCCACCTGGAACTTCGGGAGGTCGGAGAGATCCTGGAGGTGCCCATAGCGAGGATCGCCCGACGGCACGCCGATCACTTTGGCATCGGGCCCATTCTCATCGGTCATCTCAAAGAGCGCGATGGCGCGCGTGCGAACGAGGCATCCTGGAAAGGTCGGCTCCTCGAGCAGGATCAGTGCGTCTAACGGATCCCCGTCCTCGCCCATCGAGTTGTCGATGAAGCCGTAGTCGGCAGGATAGGTCATTGCCGTGAACAGCGTCCGGTCGAGTCGGATCCTCCCGGTTTCATGGTCGACCTCGTACTTGTTCCGCTGCCCCTTTGGAATCTCGACGACTACCTCGAACTCCACCGGGCGACCTCTCTTTCGCACAACGCCTGATCCGAGACTACGCAACCACACCTGGATTTGGGCCGCCGTGGCGAAAGCGGCCGGTCCCAGCATCGCCGGACCAATTCGCCGCTCATGACGAGCCCGTCAGCGCGAGCACACCGAGCGCCGCGGCAATCGAGAGCGGCACCGCGACCACGCCGATGCGACTCGCCCTTCGAAGCGATGGCTGTGCACCTGCTGCTCTCGCAGCGCGAAGCCATAACATCCACGCGAGCGAACCGGTCAAGAAGAGATTGGGCCCGAGATTGAGGCCGATCAGCAGTGCGAGCGGATGCGTCGGCCGGTGCGCGGCGAGCAGCGATGCAGCAGGCAGGTTATTGACGAGTACCGCCGCCAGCGCGGCCACGACCGCGGTCGCGAATAGGTCGAGATGCGAAAGCAGTGTGGTCGGGCCCGACCATGTGCGCCCGAGTACGCCAAGTGCAACCGCCACACCGAAGAGGCCCACCAACGTCAGCGGGCCGAGTACGCGAAGAACCTCTCGCACGTGGATCTTCCCAGTGGCGAGCCTGATTCCGACTGCTCCGACACCGATGGCGGCGACTGGAAGCGCTGGAGAGCCAAGCACGATGACCAACACGCTTGCCGCTCCTACTCCGAATGCTCCGACACCAAAGACCGGCCTCACGATCGCCGCCACGGTGGCCGCAGGTGTTCGAAGCTCACGCCACTCGAGGATGGCTACCACGGCCGCGGTGACCGCGAGTGCGGCAAGCGCCGGTGCCCACATCCGAGAGAGGAACTCCCCGCCAGTAACCGCCGTGTTGTTGAGCACGATCAGATTGGTCAGATTCGAACCGGTGAGCAGCAGCGATCCAGCATTTGAGAGGAGCAGGCAGCCGTAGAGTAACGGGGCTTCGCCGCCTCCACGACTTCGCGCGCTGTAGACGACGACGGGCGTAAGAAACGCCACCGACGTGTCCAGGTTCAACAGCGCGGTCACGACGCCGACGAGCACGACCGTTCCAAGGAAGAGCCCAGCGCCGCTCCTCGCGACCCGTGCGAGTCGCTCCCCCGCCGAGGCGAACAGGCCGTCGTCGTTGGCGACCATTCCGATCAACAACAATCCTGTGACGAGGACAAACGGTGGCCAATCCTGTGTGGCGGCAGCACGCGCGTAAGCGGGCTTGGCGGCTGTCGAAACGATCAGGCCGCCCATGCCCGCGAACGTCAACGCCCAAGTCGCGAGGCTGGTCGTCCGGCTGGCGTCTTCCACCCGCGCATCGCTTCGCCCGATCGGTCCATTCCTCGACAGCGATTCCTCCACCTCATACAGATGCCCTGTGGTGCGCCGGCTCACCCACGTCACGCGAGGGCGGCAAACAGGGCTGACGCGACGGCGACGATAAGCTAGCGCTCTCGTGGCTGTGCTCGTCGACCTCGAACGGGTTTCCGCCCGAACCCCCGATCGGACACTCTTCGACCAGCTGTCGCTGACGATCTCCACCGGGGACCGAATCGGCGTCGTCGGGATCAACGGCAGCGGCAAATCGACGTTGCTGCGCGTGATCGCCGGCGTCGCCGCACCTGAGTCGGGCGAGGTGCGACGCGGACGGGGCACGCGCGTTGGCTACCTCGATCAAGAAGCGGACCTGCCTGCAGGCCAGGCGCTGGCAGCTGTCGGCGAAGGATGGGAGGCAGAGGCGATACTCGAGCGCCTCGGCATGGGCGCTGACGCCGCGTCACAGATCTCCGAGCTCTCCGGCGGTCAGGCCAAGCGCGTAGCGCTCGCTCGGGTGCTTGCGCACCCTGCCGAGCTCCTGGTCTTGGACGAACCGACGAACCATCTCGATCTCACCGCGATCGCCTGGCTCGAACGGCACCTCGCGAGCTTCCGCGGCGGCCTCGTCATCGTCAGTCACGACCGACACCTTCTCGATCGCGTCACCACCCGAATGGTCGAGCTCGACCGTGGCAACCAGTTCCTCCACGACGGTGGGTACGCCTCCTATCTCGCCGCTCGTGCCGAGCGCGAGGAACGACACAGGACCTCTGGTCCTAAACGGCGTCGACCTCGATATCGGTCCTGGCGAACGGCTCGGCATAGTCGGTCCGAACGGAATCGGAAAGTCCACGTTGCTCGATCTGCTCGCCGGCAGGCGCCAGCCGAACGCCGGCTCAATCTCGGTGGGCTCGACCGTCGTCGTCGGCTACTACGACCAGCTCGGCGTCGAGCTGGACCCTGCCGCTCGGGTTCAAGACCTCGTGGCAGGACCCAATCAGGCCGCAGGGACGCTGTCGGACATCGCGCTCATGGAACGCTTCTGGTTCACCGGCGATCTCCCGTTCGCGCCGGTCGGAACGCTGTCGGGCGGCGAACGCCGACGACTGCAGATGCTGTTAGTGCTCGCCAAACGACCGAACGTGCTCTTCTTGGACGAGCCGACGAACAATCTCGACCTCGACACCATTCGAATCCTCGAGGAGTTCTTCGAGGAGTGGACCGGCGCGCTCGTCGTCGTGAGCCATGACCGCACCTTCTTGGATCGGACCATCGACCGGCTCGTCGGGCTCGATACGACCGGGACCCTCTCGCCGGTTACCGGCGGCCTTGCCGCTTGGATCAACGAGGCAGAACGCCAAAGCGCGAGCGGTAGGTCGTTCGCTGCACCGGCACGCGCCGATGCGGCGGAACCTCTCACGCCGGACGGACGCGGCAATGGCGCGCGTCGTGGACGCTCGGCGAGCACGATCCATCGGGAGCTTCGAGACGCCGAACGCGAGATCGCTCGCCTCGAACGGCACCGTGACGAGCTCACCGAGCGCCTCGTTGCCACGACGCACCACATCGCGCTCGCCGAGATCGGTGCAGCGCTCGGCGAAGCACAGGTCGCGCTCGCATCGACCGAGCACCGGTGGCTAGAACTGAGCGAGGAGTCCGAGCAGCGAGGATGACGGTGGGAGACTTCGCCACGGAAGCGAGCCCCCGGTTTCCGAGGGCTCCGCGACGAGGGACGTACGACGAGGAGGAGGACCCACGATGCCGACCTATGCGGGAGCAGAGAGACCCGAAGACTTGACGCGCCTGTTCGTGGAGCGGGCCAATGCAGGCGATGCCGCGGGGATTGCCGCGCTCTACGAGGAGGAGGCCGTCATGGCCTATCCACCAGGGAGCGTCACGATCGGGCGTGTGGCGATTCGTGAGCTATGGGAGAAGGTGCTCCAACACGCGCCGCACTTCGAGGAGGAGTCACCACTCACCACGCTCGTCTCCGGTGACATCGCGCTCACCTCTACGATCGCCAAAGACGGCGCTGGCGCTCGTGCCCAGGTCGTCCGACGACAAAGCGACGGCACGTGGCAGCGCCTGCTGGACCAGCCGGAGTTCGTCTCGCCACCAACCTGATCGCACCTACGGGCGCGCCTGAGCCGCACGCATGAAGCGTGGGGCACCAGCCGCGGTCGGCTTCAGCAGCGGCAGCGGACGCCAAACAGGGCCCGACCTCCAGGCGAACCTGTCGATCGGACCCTGTCGTGGTTCGAGACTGATGACCTTTAGGCCACCGCCATTCCCGGCGGCGACTGGTCGTCATTGCCCGAGGAAATTCGGAATTATCCGAACTTCTTCCGAGCTACTTCTTCGGCTGAAGAAGCCCTGCTGCTGGATCGCTTTTCGCGTGCTTGGCAGCACGCTTTTCTTTCAGCGAACGCTGTGGCTTCTTCGCACTGGACTTCTGTGGCGACTTGTCAGCCGTGGGAACTCCTTGTTTTCGTAGAAGCGATCAGACTGGGTGGACGTTGCTTGCTTGCATGCCCTTTTGACCCTGGGTGATCTCGAACTCAACACGCTGACCTTCGGTGAGGTCGCGGTAGCCCTGCATCTGAATAGCTGAGTGATGCACGAACAGGTCCTCGCCACCGCCATCTGGGGTGATGAATCCGAAGCCCTTCTCAGCGTTAAACCACTTCACGGCACCAACCGTCATTTCTGTACTCCTTGCATTCCATGCACGTCAAAGCTTGGAATCCAAGGTGGAACCCATCTCCGTGCAAACTATCTGTCCTTGCAACCCTACCGGGTTTATGCCACGTGTATCTCCCACTCAAACATCGCGCCGGTTTTTCTTCGAGCACACAGCGCGCATCATGCAACATTTTTTTTATAACACCAGCGTGCGGCAAAGATCTCTTGGGAAGTTTCAGCGTGGCTCGCGGGTCAACTCGTCGGCTCATAGCGCTGCAACAGCTCGTCTCGCGAGCGCTCAAGCGCCGCGACGTGGCTCTCGGCTCGTTCGACCTCTAGGCGCATCACCTCTGCGTGCCGGCTGGCCTGATCAGCGACGTAGCGATCCTCGACCGCTTCGCTACCGAGCGAGCGCATCCGAGCGTCCTCGTCATCAGCGCGAAACGCCTCGTACTGCTCCTTCGCGACCGCGGCTCGATCGCGCGCTGCTGCGAGCTCGACGACCACCGAGCGCAGCTGGCGCTCGATCCGCTTCGCGGCGAATCGCTTGCCTGGCATGGGCTAAGTCTAGGAATTGCGCGGGCAGAAGTCCGACGCGCATCGAGGGTCTCGGATCTCGCGGAGTTGTCCGACTACGTCCCGCCGGTCCAGCCGACAACTGAGACCGTGAAGGGATGCGCGTAGACGAGAACCCGGTACGGGCCGATCACATAGGCGGTGCTCGGTCTGCCCCAGGTCGCGATCGCGCTCTTCTTCGAGACGCCTCCCCACGGGGCCAACGCGTTGTAGACGACGTAGTTGAACTGCGCCCCCGCGTACCAGCCGGAGTCAGAGTTCTTCGCGTAGCGAACGAGTTGCGTGCCGTGTTCGATGACGGGACGCACCCGAACCTGGCCGCGACTCTCGACAGTCGTGATGGCCGCGCTCCAGTACGCTCCAACGCCTTGTCGGAGATGGTTCGCCTCTAAGAAGTTGGCTAGCTGGGTGGCTGGTTGGACTGGTCGCGGGCCTCGCAGCTCGAACGCGAAGCCGACAGCGAAGAGGGACACGATCACCACAACCGCCGCCGACATCGAGCGCACGAACTTCTCAGATCGCTCAGCAGCTGCGATCGTGATGACCCTGCCACCGAGGAGCGCTCCAAAGATCATTGCGCCGTTCAGGTAGCGGGCGTACGCGGGCGTCGTGATGATCGGGAAGATGACGAAGGTGATCAAGCTGGCGATGAACGCGAAGCAGACAAGCGAGCTCAGCAGCTCGCTCCTGGTCGGATTCGTCGGCGTCTTGCGGGCGCTCCAGGCTCGCCCGCAGATCATCACGAATACGAAGAGCGGACCGCCGAGGACGAGCACGGCGCGAGCGATGTTCACGACCTCGAACGCGGCGGGGATGCCGCTGCTCCCGAACGCCCCGGTCATTCCGAAGAGGGCCTCGAGAAACTTAGGGATATTCACGAAGTTGTGAATCAGCTGGCTCCCAGACGCGAAGGGGTTCGCAGGAGCGATGGTGAAGGTCCCAAGGGCAACAACGATTCTTCGAACGACGTAGGCAAGGGCCGCTGAGGCGAGCGCCGCGGCAGCGAGCGGGAGGGCCGCACGCCACTTACGCGCGCACCAAGTGGCGACAAGCGCAGTCGCAAGTATCGGAGCCTCGCCGAGGACCACCATCTGAAAGTCACCAAGGAGGCCCGCCGCAAGCAGCACCACCGCCAGGAACCAACGCCAGTCGAAGCTGTTCCTCGCGAGAAGCGCGAAGGCCAACAAGCACCAGAGCGCCGTGCCGACGTGGAACGGGCCCTCGACGAAGTAGACGGCAAAGGCGCGACTCGGCAGTGCCAGCACCGAGATCGTCGCCAGCGCGCCCGCCCCAGCTGCGAGCGTGATCCGTCGGTCCATGGCCATCGTCCCAGCCACGAGGATCACCACTGCGCCGATAACGGCGGGCACGAGAAAGATCAGATCGCCCCGGACCCCGAAGAAGTGAACGGCGACGGCGTAAAAGATTGCATCGACGCTCCAAAACGAGTCGAGCGAGAGCGACCAGGCAGGGAGGAGAAGATGGCCGGCACTCATCGTCTGGCCCTCGAGCACCACCGTCGCTCCGTCGGAGTCGCCGATCGCGGCTGATCGAACCACTAAGTCGAGCAGCACGACACTGCCAACCGAGGCGGCGAGCAACGCTGCAACCGTCGCAGAGCGGATCGCCGCTTTGCGGCGCCTAGGCGCGGCTCTAGCCACGAGAGCGGTCCACGGCAATAACGCTACGAACTCGCGCCGGAAAAAACCGTCATGAACCGTGCCTGATCGCTCTCAAACGACGCGTAGCCAGCGTCAGTTAAGGAGTAAAGCTTCGAGCGCGAAAGCTCATGGGCGAGCGCGACCGAGTTCGCCGAAGGAACCACCGCGTCATCTGCTCCGAAGATGACCTGCACTGGAATCTTGACCGCACCGAGCTCGCTTCTCGCGTCCGGAGTCGTCGCCAACGCGGCTACCACCTGCGCCTCTTGTCTCACGGCAGCAGCGGTCTCGTCATCAGGGGCAAGCTGTCCGATCTGCTGGAGCCAGTCTGCGCGAGCCACACCCTGGTCGATCGGAAAGAGCAGCTCTGAGAGCCGCACCGTCGTATCCGTAGCGGAGGCAAACACAGCAGTCGCCTGCGCCGAGGCGCGGACGTTCGCGGGACCAACCGCGGGGGTGTCTACGAGGGAGAGACCGGTTATGAGCTCTGGATGCCGGATAGCAGCCAAGAGCGCGACGTCCCCACCGAGGCCCCAGCCAAGAACGCGGAGCGGGGTCGCGCCGAGACCGAGAGCGACGATCAATCCGGCGGTCTCATCGGCATACGTCGAAAGCGACGGCGGATCCGGGGTGGACTGTGAGTAGCCAACTCCGGGCAGATCGAAGATCGTGACGGAGAAGTGCGCGCTGAGCGCGGAGAGGAACTGCGGATCCCACCACGTCATGGTGCCACGCTGGCCCATCACGAGGAGCACGTGCGGGCCCGAGCCGAACTGGCGATAGGCGATCTGGACACTCGGCAGCACCGAGCCAGGTGTCGTCGGAGCCGGAGGCAACAGCGCGCTGCCAAGTATCGGCTGGACGACGGGCACCCGCTGAATCTGGCCGAGGAACGACATCGCGCCAGTCGGGCTGGTGCCGCCAACGCCGACCGAGCTCGGCAGCGTCGTCGTGGTGGTGGTCGCAGCGACCGTGGTGGTGGTCACGACCGTCGTCGTCGGTTGGCCGCCGCACCCGGCGAGAGCGACCGGAAGCAAGAGCGCACCCACGCCGAGCAACGATGCTCGCCCGATCGAACGCCCCAAGAGCCGGACCTATCGATCGCGATGCAGCGAAGCCAGCGCGAGTGTCTTCCCGAAGTCATAGATCATCGAAGAGCGATTGGCGTTGGCCAAGACGTCGTCAAGCGCTTCGGCGAAGTAGTCCACCTCTTCTTGGCCACAGATCAGTGGGGGCAAGAGCTTGACCACGTTCATCCGATCCGCCGCCACCTGGGTCAAGATCCTGTGGCGCTCAAAGAGCGGGCCGACGATGAGCTGTGAGAACAGACCCTTGTGCGCAGTCTCAAGGAGCCGAAATCGCGCTCTCGCCGCCTTTGCGACCGGCGCCCCGAAGACGAGGCCAATCATCAGTCCCTTGCCGCGAACCGCATGGAAGACCTCGTGCCGCTCGAGCAACGGGGCCAGCGCTTCCTCAAATGCTTCTCCGGTAACGCTCGCACGCTCGACCAACCCCTCGTCGTCGATGACCGACAACGTGGCGAGGCCTGCCACCATGGCCATCTGGTTGTTCTTAAACGTCGAGGAGTGCACGACCGCACGCTCCATCGAGGAGTAGACGGAGTCGGAGATCTCCGTCGAGGAGATCATCGCCCCAACCGGGATGTAGCCACCAGAGAGCGCCTTCGAAACCGTGATGATGTCGGGCGCGATCCCGTAGTGCTCGTGTGCCCACATCTTTCCCGTGCGGCCGAGCCCGGTCTGGACCTCGTCGCAGATCAACAGCGTGCCGTACTGACGGCAGAGCACTTCTACATCCCGCCAGTACTCCGGCGTTGCAAGGTGGACCCCTTTGCCCTGGATCGGCTCAACGAGATAGCACGCGACGTCGCGGTGTCGAAGCTCGGCTTCTAACAGGTCGATGTCACCGAAGGGGACCTTCGAGAATCCCGGCAGCAACGGCCCAAATCCACGCTGAAAATCACTGCCGCCGTTCGCCGAGAGCGCGCCGAGCGTTAGACCGTGAAACGCGTGGTCCGCATGCACGACGCGGTCGCGTTTGGTGGAGTACCGCGCGAACTTGATCGCTGCCTCGACCGCCTCCGCACCGGAGTTGGTAAAGACGACGCGACCCATCCCGGGATGGCAGCGTCGCAGAAGCTCCTTCGCGAGCACGCCAGGAAGCAGGGCTGCATCCATCTGCACGAGGTTCGGCAGGTCGCGGTCGATCGCGTCGTGGAGTGCCTGCTTGACCACCGGGTGCGACCGGCCGACGCCAAAGACGCCAAAACCCGCGAGAAAGTCCAGGTAACGGCGACCCTCGTCGTCGAAGAGATAGGCGCCTTCGCCTCGCTCGTAGAAGCGGTCGAAACCAATCGATCGCAACACGCGCACGAGCTGTGGGTTGATATTTCGCGCGTAGAGGCTGAAGTTCTCGCCTCGATTCGCCGCAAGAATCTGATCCAGATCGAACGCCATCAACCTCCTCCCGCCACGATCGTACCGGGGAGGCAGCCGAACACGCTGGGCATCGCGCCAAGCATCGTTAACGCCGCTCGAGCGCTCAGCGAACCGCGGCCGGAGCGTCGACGAAGCTCACAATCCGGGCAAGGTCGATCTTTCGACTCGGTCGAACGAGCACCACTCCTTCGGAGCCAATCACTGCGACACGAAAGGGAATGGCCGCCCGGGCCAGCAGCGCCTCAAAGATCGGTGCCGTCAGACAGCGAGCGCCCGGGAGCGCACAGCCTGGATCAAGCAGGGTCGAGCCGGTGATGCTGACAAGACGAAAGAACCCGGGAGTCTTTGGGTCAGCGAAGAGCCACGACGGATCTGCCGAGTTGCTCACCTCAGCAAGGATCGTCGGATTCCTTGAAAAAAGGATGTCGGACGCCGTCACCGAACCACCCGAGACGAACGTCAGTGGGAAGGCGAGCCAGTACCCGGCAAAGACATGCGACACCCCGACCCGGGTCAGATCGTCGGCAAGCGTGTCTTCGAAATCGTTCGGGTTCGACTGGAAGCTGGTCCAGGTGGCCGAAGGTGTCCCTCGTACCTTGTCGGGTCGAAAGGGCGTGAGCCGGTAGCAGGCGACAAGCGTCGTTGAGAGCGCCAAAGCAAGCACAACCGGCAAGACGATGAGCTCGTGTCGGAGCGTGATCCTCGTCGGCAGGTGGAGGTGAGCGAATAGCTCGCATGCCGCAGTGGACGCCACGATGGCGAGAATCGGGGGCAGGTAGAGCACGTAGCGGGCGTCGATCCAATACCAGGTGAACGGCCAGTAGGAGTACAACAGCGGGAACACGATACAAAATGCGACGAGGAAGCCAGCCCTTCGTTCGACAAGGCACCAGGCAAGGAAGATCACGACCGCGACAACCGACCCGAGTTCGACGGCATGACCGAGCCGCTCACCACCGATCCAGGCACCATCGCCATGGAGCTGAAGGCCGAGCGCGATAGGCAGCGCATGCATCGTGAACATCGAGTAGTGCTCGGAGAGCTTCGGATACGGCTGCGTCGCCGGATGAAACGAGGCGAAGTTGCTGCGAAGATTCGACCAGAGCCACGGCAGCGCCCCGGCAATCACCGCGGCCAGACCGGCTACGACGTCGACGAGCCCAAGCCGCAGGCGGCCGCGCAGGAGACGAAAACCGAGGACCGCCGCTATAGGGATCGCGAAATATGCCACCTCAGGGCTACACCAGAATCCGACACCGAACAGCAGCCCCATCGCGACGAGGTCAACGCGTCGCCTTCGTTGGTCCCTGCCGCTCGTTCCGCCCGCGCCTGTCGGATGACGGTCCCCGTTCGCCGCAATTCGGAGTCCGATCACCGCAAGACCAAGGCCACAGTCGAGCGTTGCAAATCGGAATCCATACTCGATCGTCGACTGCCAAAGCATCGACTCCGGCCAGATCCAAAACAGCAACGCCGCGCCGATCCCGACGGTCGGCGAAGACAGCCTTCGGCCAAGAGCGAAAACCAGTGAAGTGGCGATCGCGTCGAGGAGGATCGGCGTGATCCCGAGCGTGAAAGCGGACTGACCAAAGAGAGCAAAGACAGCAGCAACAACGTAGGGCTCGCCGCCGCCGTAGTTCTGACCCCAGTAGAACGCGGAGAAATGACCGTGCAGGATGCTCCGTGCCATCACGCCGACGACTGCCTCATCAGCGTTGAAGGGATGGCGGCCAAGCGCCCACAGGCGAAGCAAGAGGCCGAGCGCCGCGACGACGACCACGACGGCAATGAGGACGCCGCTGCTTACCCCTCGGGAGTGACGGACCCCGCCGGAAAGGTGTGTCTCGACGTCACTGTTCGTCGACAGCTTCGCTCCTCACTCCTCGATCCGGCCGCGAGCGCGAACTGGGACCACCAAAAGGCCGATGGTACGACAAAATGGCTTCTCAACCGGGATCAACGACGCTGATACAGCCCATCGATAACCTCGGGCCATGGCCACGACCAGCCCTTCGGAGTTCTGCTTCGTCCACGCCGCCGACCTCCACCTCGATACGCCGTTCCGAGGTGTCCAGCAGGTCTCCGGCGAGGTCGCGGCGGAGCTTCGCGAGGCCTCTTTGAATGCCTTCGATGCGATCATCGATCTAGCGCTGGAGCGCAACGCGGCGTTCCTATTAGTCGCAGGCGACGTCTATGACGGCGCGATCCGTGGACTTCGCGCCCAGATCCGCTTCCGCGGTGGACTGACTCGGCTCGCGGATGCGGGGATCCCAACCTTCGTGGTGCACGGCAACCACGACCCGGTGGTCAGCGGCTGGTCGGCC
>Ga0208357_1001897_pt1 | contig 14616 bp, 6 predicted proteins | sample NGESurdeep092012_6_FD_184487 | JGI IMG/M metagenome (GOLD analysis project Ga0208357, IMG submission 184487) | Arctic peat soil microbial communities from Barrow, Alaska - NGEE Surface sample F52-2 deep-092012 (SPAdes) | ecosystem: Environmental > Terrestrial > Soil > Wetlands > Peat ... | reverse complement strand
TACCAACAGGATGACTGCCTGCGCGCCCCCGTTCGAAAACCAGTCCCGCAATCCGCTGCTTCGGGCTTGGCAAAAACGCTATGCCCGACAGACTCCTAGGAGGCCGGCAATTCTCCCACACCACTGCGCCAACTGTTCCCGTCGTGGTCCCCGCAGCTTTTGCAATCTGCCTGCAACGGCCCTGCGCGATCTCCATTCCATCGCCACCACCCTCAACCTCGACGCCCACAAGGTCCTCATCAACGAAGGCTTCTCTGCAGACCACGTCTTCGTGATCTGCAGCGGCTGCGTCAAGCTCATCGCCTCCTCCCCTGAAGGCCGCCTGCTCCTGCTCCGCGTCGCCGGCCCCGGCGACGTCCTCGGCCTCGCCGCACTCCTTCCCGGAGCCCTCTATCGAGTCACTGCCATCACCCTCGATCCCTGCTCCATCAAATCCATTCCCCGCGACGATTTCATCCGCTTCATGGACAACTTCATCGACGCCAGCCACGCCACCGCCACCGCCATGACCCGCGACTACAACTCCGCCGTCCTCAGCGCCCGACGCCTCGCTCTCTCCAACTCCGCTGCCGGCAAACTCGCCAGCACCCTCCTCGACTGGGCCCGCATGGATCACCTCCACGACGGCCCCGAGCACAACAATCTTCCCATCTCCTTCACCATGCCCCTCACCCACGAAGAGCTCGGCAGCATGGCCGGCATCTCCCGCGAAACCGTCACCCGCCTCCTCACAAAATTCCGCCGCGAAGGTCTCCTCGACCAGACCGAACAGCAAATGACCCTCCACCACCCCAACCGCCTCGAAGCCATCTACTCCTAGTGTGGTGAGTCATGAATTCGCTCCACAAGAATTCGCTCCACAAACGAACCGTCATCCTGAGCGGAGTTTGACGCGGCTTCTTGCGTCAAACGCAGTCGAAGGACCCCGAGGACGCTCCCACGGCCTCGACCCTCCCAACCTTTCTAACCGGGAATTCTTCAACGAACTTCCGCCCCACCCCATTAGCTGCCACGCCTCCATCGGCCACCGCCCCACCAACCTCTCCCCGATACTTCAACTGCCGCTCGAGAGTGATCTCTCGAGCGGCAGTCTCTATCCAGAAACCCCATTCTCCCAAAAAGGGTTTCGGATAGAGCTTCATCATTCGGTGAACTTACCGTCCTGCCGACAGCAAGTTCACCGATTTGAAGATCAAATTCGGTCTACACCTACACCAGGGCTCCAACGCCTCCATGAATCGACGCCGCCAGCGCATCCTTCGCCGCGATCAGCGTGACCATCACCAGCAGCGACGGACACACACTCCGCGTCCCATAGCCGGCACACGGCCCAACACACGAGCAAGGAGTGGACATCTCCCGCGTACCTTCTCTGTCAGCGATAGTCGACATAGCAACCCTCACAGCCTTATCCTCACTCGCCTCTCCTCGTGCGGTCTGTGACCCCTGTCACAACTTTTCCTATCCGCCCCCCGTCTCCCGCAGATTTTTCGCACATTCCGGACGAATATCGAACACTCCCTGCAGCCCGCACCCGCGAAACGTCTAGCATGGTACTGTCATGGCGAAATCGACTCCCACGCAATCCCATACGCCCCTCAACCCCTCCAGCGGCGCCAACCCCGACTCCCGGGACACGACCTTCGACGTCTTCCGCCGTTGGGGCTACCTCCAGACCTCTCTCGACCCCCTCGGCCAGTTCCTCCCCCCCGAGCCCTTTCCCACGCCCTACGCCGAAGGCCCCGCCGCCGACCAGGCCCGCCGCATCTACTCCTCCTCCATCGGCGCCGAGTTCATGCACATCCCCTCCCCCGAAAAGCGTGCCTGGATTCAGCAGCGCCTCGAAGCCCCCCCCACCGCGCCCGACACCGCCCGCATCCTCACCAACCTCATCCGCGCCGACCTCTTCGAGCAGGTCATCCAGCAGCGCTATCTCGGCACCAAGCGCTTCTCCCTCGAAGGCCTCACCGTCCTCATTCCCTTTCTCGACCAGCTCTTCACCACCGCCGCCGAGCACGGCGTCAACCGCTCCGTCTTCGCCATGAGCCATCGCGGCCGCCTCAACGTCATGGTCAACACCATCAACCGCCGCTCCGAAGAAATCTTCACCAAGTTCGAAGACGTCGATCCACGCAGCACCATGGGAGGTGGCGACGTAAAGTATCACACCGGCGCGACCGGCGATTTCATCACCGCCAACGGCAAGACCGTCCGCCTCCACCTCGCCTCCAACCCCAGCCATCTCGAAGCCGTAGACCCCGTCATCATGGGCCGCACCCGTGCCTATCAGGAGCGCATCGATAAAGAGCAGGCCGGCTCCGGCAAGGTCAAAGCCAAGCAGCAGGTCCTTCCCATGATCATTCACGGCGACGCCGCCTTCGCCGGTCAGGGCATATGGGCCGAGACCCTCAACCTGGCCTCCCTCCACGGCTACAACGTCGGTGGAACCATCCAGGTCGTCGTCAACAATCTCCTCGGCTTCACCGCCCTGCCTGAAGAATCCAACTCCTCGCGCTTCGCCACCGACCTCGCCAAGCGCCTGCCCATCCCCATCTTCCACGTCAACGCCGAAGACCCCGAAGCCGTCGCCCGCATCGCCTCCCTCGCCGCCGACTATCGCCAGACCTTCCATTCCGATGTAGTCGTCGATCTCATCGGCTACCGCCGCCACGGCCACTCTGAAGTCGACGACCCCACCGTCACCCAGCCCCTCCGCTACGCCAAAATCAAGGACCATCCTCCCCTCTACAAGCTCTACGCGGAAAAGCTCGGCGTCGACGCCACCAAAGAAATCACCACCATCCAAAACGGTTTCCTCGAAGACCAAAAAACCGCAACCAAAGCCTCCCGCAAGCCATCCATGCGCGAGCTCCCCGACTACTGGAAGCCCTTCTACGGCGGCCCACTCCGCGCCACCGACAACCCCCGCACCGGCCTCGATGCCCCCGAAATCGCCGCCCTCACCACCGCCCTCACCACCGCCCCCGCGGGCTTCAACATCCACCCCAAGGTCGCCAAGCTCCTCGAGCAGCGCATCGAAATGGGCACCGGCAAGAAGCCGATCGACTACGGCATGGCCGAGCTCCTCGCCTACGCCTCGCTCCTCAAATCCAACGTCCCGGTCCGCCTCAGCGGCCAGGACTCCCAGCGCGGAACCTTCAACCAGCGCCACTCCGTGCTCATCGACATCGAGACCGAAGTCCGCTACTCTCCCCTCACCAACATCGCTCCCAAACAAGCCCGCTGGGAGGTCTACAACTCCCTTCTCTCCGAGGCCGCCTGCCTCGGTTTCGAGTACGGTTTCTCCCGCGACTACCCCGAAGCCCTCGTCCTCTGGGAGGCCCAGTTCGGCGACTTCGCCAACGGCGCGCAAATCATCATCGACCAATTCCTCTCCGCCGGAGAAGCCAAGTGGGGCCTCCTCTCCGGCCTCGTCATGCTCCTCCCCCACGGCTACGAAGGCCAGGGCCCTGAGCACTCCAGCGCCCGCATGGAGCGCTACCTCCAGCTCGCCGCGCAAGACAATATCCAGATCGCGCAGCCTTCGACCGCCGCGCAGTACTTCCATCTCCTCCGCCGCCAGGCGCTGCGCAAATGGCGCAAGCCCCTCATCGTCTTCACTCCAAAATCCATGCTCCGCCACCCCGACGCCATGTCCTCCGTCACCGACCTCGCGCTCGACCAATTCCAGAACGTCCTCCCCGACAACGACGTTGTCAACCCTCGCCGCCTGCTCGTCTGCACCGGCAAGATCGGCCACAACCTCCGCGTCGAACGTGCCCGCCGCAACGACACCAACGTCGGCATTATTTTTGTTGACCAGCTCTACCCCTGGCCCGAAGCCGAGCTCCAGGCCGCACTCGACCAGCATCCCTCCGCCACCGAAATCGTCTGGGTCCAGGAAGAGCCCGCCAACATGGGAGCCCTCTTCTACGTCCAGCCGCTCCTCAAGCGCCTCGCTGGCGACCGAGCCTTCCTCACCGTCAAGCGCACCGCCTCCGCCAGCCCCGCCACCGGCAGCGCCAAGGCCCACGCCCTCGAAGAAAAAACCCTCCTCGACCTGGCCCTCGGCTTCGACTCCTAACACTCTGACCCCTTCGCTCCCGCCCCTGTCGACGAGCAACAAGGACAACATTCCGTTGCCTTCCGAAGCACCGATCTGAATCGATTGAAGCCAAACAACCCCGACAGCATTTATCGTATGGAATGCTTCAATGTGGAATCTCGCGCACACCGAAAGTGCGTCGGCCTGCTCATCCTTCCGTCGCCGCGAACTCAGCTCGATCGCGCAGCACAGCGCTCCAGTTCCTGTTCGCCGGCCTGGCTCTCTGTTTCTTCTTCGCTCTACCGCTCTGCGCTCAAACAAACGCTCCATCTGCTTCTGAATGGACCGGTCTCGTGCGCAACGCATCCGGCCAGTCAGTCGCCGGAGCAATCGTCGAGCTCGCCGGCCCAGCAGCCACGCTCACCAACAGCACCGGACCTAACGGAGACTTTCGCTTTCCTCAAGTTATGCCGGGAGATTACAAGCTCACCGTCCGCCTGCCGAAACAATCGGCCACACCATCCCTGTCGATTCACCTTCCGCGCACAGCAGCACTGCTAACAATCTCGCAGCAGAACACGCTCGCGATCGGCCCAGCCCCCGCGGCCACCGCGAACGCTACCTCCGGCGGCGAACAGCTCTCCAGCCAGGCCGTCAGCGAACTGCCCCTCAACGGCCGCGACTTCAGCACGCTCCTCCTGCTCGCCGCGGGAACCATGACCGACGTGAATGGCGCAACCAACTTCACCCAGCAGTTTGCGATCAATGGCCAGCGAGGAGTCGAAGCCACCTTTGCCCTGGACGGCGCCGACATCAGCGATCCCGAGATGGGAGGCGCAGCCTTCAGCAACTTCAACGTCGACGCCATCGAAGATATCCATTCCAGCTCCGGCTGGATGCCCGCCGAAATTGGCCGTGGTGCCTCCGGATTTACCAACATCATCACCCGCTCTGGCAAGGACGGCTTCCACGGTTCGTTCTTCTTATTCATCCGCAACTCGGCCTTCGACGCCCGCAACTATTTCGACCATCCCTCCATCGCCGAGCCGGGCCGAATTCCTCCCTTCCACCGCTACGAGTTCGGCTTCACCAACGGCGGCCCCGTGGTCTTGCCGCACGCCTATGACGGCCGAGGCAAGACCTATTACTTCGGCCAATACCAGGGCTTTCGCCAGGTCCTTGGAACCACCCAGGTCCTGCCCGTCCCCACGCTTCAGGAGCGCACCGGAGTGGACGCCGTCACCTACGCCGACGGCAGCACCGACACACTGATGGTTCCCGTCGATCCGCAAATCGCCGCCGTCCTCGCGCGCTACCCATTGCCCAACTCCCCCACCGGCACCTATGGAGCCCGCACCTACGCCGCGCCGTCCAACGTGTCGACCAACGCGGATCAGTTCTCCCTCCGTCTCGACCAGAAGCTCGGCGAAAAAGGCCAGATCCTCGCCCGCTTCACCTACAACAACCTCACCGGCCCCACCACCAATCCTGACCAGTCGCTGCTCAATCCCACCTTCGGAGTCCAGTACGTCGACCGCCAGCGCAACCTCGTTCTCACCTACACCCGAGTCGCATCGCCGCGCCTCCTCTGGTCATCCTCGCTCAGTGTCACGCGGACCACGCCTTCCTTCGACACGACAAACCACACCGATCCCGCGCTCAAGTTTAACGACGGCCTCTTCGAAGGATTCAACAACGCCTCAGGCTCGGTCATGTCCGCGTTCGGAAATCTCTTCCAGGCACAGCAGAATTTTTCCTGGACTACCGGCCACCATGCTCTCAAGTTCGGCGTCGAAGCCCGCCTCAACCGCGACACCACCTACTTCGGCATCAGCCCCAACGGCGAATACGATTTCGGCGGCGGCACCGTCTACTCTCCATCCTTCATTCCTTCCGCCAGCGGCACGCACAACATTCAGCCCGGCGACCCACTCCCCGACACCCTCAGCAGTCTCCTCATCGGCTATCCCTACAGCTACACCGTCGCCGTTGCGCCACCCTATTTCTCCAACGGCCAGCACATCGGCGCAGCCGCCATCAATCGCAACGACGTCAACGTCTACCTCCAGGACACCTGGAAGCTAAACGATCGCTTCACGCTGAATTACGGTCTGCGGTTCGAGTACTACTCTCCCATCACCGAGCGCGCCCACCGCACGTCGAGCTTCCTCGACGTCACTCCCCCCGCCGGAACACCGCAGCAATACCTCATCAATCCCCAGCCCGGATATCAATCCGGATGGAACGGCTGGGGCCCGCGAGTTCAGCTCGACTGGCGAGCTCCGCAAAAATTACTCGTCCACATCGGTGGAGGAATCACAGTCATCCCGCCCAACATCTGGCAGGACAACTACCTCACCGGCTCCACCCCCTTCGTCGTCTATCCGCGCGTGAACGCCGCAAAGAACGCAGAGATTCCCTACGGTTTCCAGATCACCCCCTCTGAACTTCCGCATGCCTACACGCCCACCGGGCAGGACATCTTCGCCAGCGGAGACCCCAAGCAGGTTCCCGCAAACACGGTCATGGATGTGAACCGTTACGAGCACGACGTCGCTGCACTCGCGCCCGGCCAGCAGTTGTCTCTCCTCAATCTCAGCGCCATCGACCGCAAATTCGGCGACGGCTTTTTACAGACCTGGACCGTCGGCCTCGAGCGGCAATTCGGTGGCCTCACAGCCGACGCAACCTACATCGGCACCGCCGCATTCCGCCTCCCTCGTATCGCGTTCCCCAACGCCTATCCCGGCGCGGATCCCGGCTTTGCGCCCTACACAAACTTCGACAGCAACGGAGCAGTGACCGGAGGCTTCGGCTTCGAATCCGTAATCTCCAACACCTCGCACTCTTCCTATAACGCTCTCCAAACCTCGCTCTCAGGAACCGTCGTGCATGGCGGACCCAGCATTCAGGCCGGATACACCTTTGCAAAATCCCTCGACGATTCGAGCGGTGTTCAAGGAGGAACCGGCAGCACGGGAGCCGTCACTCTATCCGCTCCGCAAAATCCCTTCAACGTCCGCGCCGAAAAAGGGCCGTCTGATTTCGATGTAACGCACGCCTTCACCCTCAGCGCCGCGCAGGATCTGCAACTGCAGAAAGTATCCTTCCTCCGCCCCATCCGCAAGTCCGTCACCGCAGGTTGGGAACTCCTGAGCATCTCCACCATCACCACCGGCTCCCCCTTCACGGTCTATTCCGGAATTCAGCAAACAGGTGCAGGCACCTACGGCACAGACCGTCCAGACCAGGTTGCAACACCGCAACTATCCACCGCGAAAAGCTCCACCCGGCGTCGCGAAGACTACTTTGGCCGAGGCACCAACAACAGTTCCTTCTTCTCCATCCCCATCGAAATTCCCGGCGGCACCGGCCCCAACTCAGGCCGCTTCGGCACCCTCGGCCGCAACACCTTCTTCGGCCCCGCCTACTACGACTTCGACTACGCCCTCATCAAGAGCACGCCCTTCGGCCACCGCCCCTCCGGCGTCGAGCGAGGAGACATTCAATTCCGCGCAGAGTTCTTCAACATCTTCAACGTCGTCAACATGGGCCTTCCCGCCAACACCATCAAGGGTTCAGGCTTCGGCATGATCAGCAAGACCGCCGGCACCTCGCGCCAAATTCAATTCTCCGTAAAGCTGGTCTACTAGCGAACCATTCCGCGGTCCGCCGAAGCCACAGCCTCATTGATTGAGGCTGTGGCTTCTCCGTTGTCGAGGAATTTTCTTCGATCAGCTTGAACCGGTTGCGCTCATCTTCTTCCCTCGTGCCTTCCATCCGCAGCGCCGCCAGTTGCTTCACCAGGCCTGGAATATCCTCGTGCTTCCCGCTCTTGCGCAGCGCCGCAATCAGACGATAGAGTGCCGTTTGATCCTTCGGGTCGATCTCCAAAGCTTTGCGGCATTGTTCCGCCGCCGCCTCATTCTCTCCCACCGCAAGTTCGAACTTCGCCAGCGCATCACGAGCGGATCCCAGCGAAGGACGCAGCGCGACCGCCTTTTTTGCAGCCTCCATCGCTTCCCGAAACTCCGCGCTGCCAGGCTCAGGGCCGCGCTGTGTCAAAAGATCCGCAAGCGAATCCAGCAGGTACGCGTCATCCGGTTTCCTGGACAACTCCTTCCTCAGCGTCGCCAGAGCTTTGTCAGGATCCTTCTCCTGCAGTGCGACCAGCCCCTGCGCCGCGGAGGCAATCGATCGCCCCGGATCGAGAGCATCCGCCTTTTCAAAGTCTGTCTGCGCCTGGTCGAACTGGGCAAGCTGCACATAGAGGATTCCCCGCGTGAGATACAACAAGGCGGCCTTCGGTTCCATCTTGAGTCCGGCATTAATCATATCGATCCCAACTCGATACGACTGATGGTCAAACGAAACGTTGGCGAAGTCGACATACAGATTAGAACCCGAAAGGATTTGTTTGCCCACCAAAGGCCCCGCTGGCTGGCTGGCTGGCCTGTCAATGGATTGTACGTTCTCGATTCCGATACAGGATTGTCTTGCACCAACGCCAGAAGGTTATTGAATACAAAACTAGGCCGGGCATAGTTCGGCGTAAAGTCGCCGTGTTCAATCCCCTTGGCTCCATCGTAGCCAAACTTGATCGTGTGCTTACCATGGGCCGCAGTCAACACTGAGCGCCAGTTGTACATGGGGCCACGATATTCTCCAGGCCCAAATCCTCCCCCCACCGAGAATCCTTCCGACACATCGCTAACGCTTATGTCTGGCACCTTCAGGTCAGTCGCGTTCTGTCCGTTCGCCCCACCCACACTGGCAAAAGCAAAGGACGACTCCCACAATAGTTTCGAGCTGAACGTATGCGTGTAGTCGACCTGCCCATAGCGATTCGCCATAAGATTCTCTGCCTGCAAATTCGCCCTCGGAGAGAGCTGCTGCTGGCTGAAGCTATCGTTGTAGTAGCTCAGGCAGAGCCGGTCCTTTGGGGTGAAGTATTCGTCCACGCGGAAGTTGTATTGCAGAGCGTTGTACAAGGGACTCGCTGCAAAGTTTCCTTCGTCAATCACGCTCAGGTTGCAAGGGATGTCTGTTGACGATTCCGGACCGCAATTGGCCGAGCCGAATGCGGTCTGCGCAGAAACCACGGTGCCGTTGGGAACCAGGAAGCTCGGCGTCCATGTGCTAAGAACCTGCGTGCCGACTGAATTCGGAAAATTGGATTTCGCGAACGCTACAAATGCCGGATCTTCATACGTCCGTTCGCGCTGATCTGCGGTGTCTGTGTGCCGAAATTATCCGCAAAATCACCCGGAGATTCTCCCGCGCCGCGAGTGCCCGTTCCCACAACGCCAGGCGCAACGGCGAGAACATCCCATAGGTTGCGATTGGCCGCGGGAAGATTGCGGACGGTTTGCGAACTGAGTGTAGTCTCCAGCCGGCTGTTGTCTACATCGATCGCCCCTGCTTCATCCAAATGCGTCACCGCAGAAGTTTCCGCTTGGCTGCAAGGTCACGCCAGGCGCGCCCTCGAAATCGGGATTCCGCACCAGCCTTCAAAACTCCCGGGGCATGAGCCTGACCCACCACCATGACCTCTCCTGCCGAATGTAAGATATCGATCGAAACCCTCCCCCCGCCTCGATCCGGGGCCAACTCCATCCTTCCCGCCACCGTGGTCAACGACAAACACACGCCGCGGCACGATCTTGTCTCGACTTTTTCCCACCACCAAAATCATTCTGCAAAATCCAGATATGATCCACCGTTAGAGAAGTTGATTGAATCCTGAACGGAGTCCATCCATGAAAACCCAGTTGTCTCGCCGCAAGTTTATCGCTTCCGCGGCAGTCTCCATGATCCCGGCCGCGATGGCGCATGCGCAGCCAAGCGACGGAGGCCTGCTCTCGCTCCTCGCGCCCCAGCCCGCTGGCGCGCCCGCGACCCCATGGAATGAATCCGGAGTCATCGATCTCTCCCGGTCTCCCTTCGCCAAGCTGAAGACAGTTCCCGTAAAAGCAGTCGTCATTCAGGAAGGCTTCTGGTCGCAGCGCCGCAAGACCAACCTGGCTTCCAGCATTCCGACCATGCACGACGAATTGCTGGCCCACGGCCGCATGGATAACTTCCTCCGTCTCGAAGCCAAATCCACCGAGCCGCAGAAGGGCCCGGTCTATTCTGATTCCGATATCTACAAATGGACCGAAGCCGTAGCCTTCGCTTTGCAGACCGAAGCTCACCCCGCTTTGCGGCAAACCTCCGACGCCATGATTCGCGAGATCGTCGGAATCCAGGAGCCCGGCGGCTACCTGAATACCTACTTCGTAGGCGCCCGCAAGAGCCTCCGCATGCAGTACGACACCCAGACCACCGGCCACGAGTTGTACTGCATCGGCCACATGCTGCAGGCCGCCATCGCCTACTATCGAGCCACCGGAGACCGCACCCTGCTCGACTCCGGCATTCGCTTCGTCGATGATTTTCTGCTTCCGAACTACGGCCCCGCAGCGCAGCAAAAAGGCATCGTCGCCGGCCACCCCGAAATCGAGATGGCTCTCATCGAGCTCTACCGGACCACCGGCAAGCGCGCCTATCTCAACCTCGCCGGCTACATCCTTCACGGCGACAAAAGAATTCCGCTCAAGCCGCAACAGATCGTCTACATGTTTTGCGGCATTCCCTTCACCGATCGCACCAAGCTCGAGGGCCACGCCGTGCGAGCCATGTATGCCTGCTGCGGAGCCACCGACTACTATCTCGAGACCGGCGACCCCGCCTATTGGAAGACCCTCAACACGCTCTGGGACGATCTCACCGCCCATCAACTCTATGTCACCGGAGGTGTAGGAGCGCGCGAAAGTGGCGAAGCCTTCGGCGATGCCTACGAGCTTCCCAATGCCCGGGCCTACGGAGAAAGCTGTGCTGCCATCGGCAACATGATGTGGAACTCGCGCATGCTCGCTGCCTCGGGAGACGCAAAATTTACCGACGTCATCGAGCGTGCTCTCTACAACGGAATCAACTCCGGAATGTCTCTCGATGGCACCACCTACTGCTACCGCAATCCACTCGCCTTCGATCCCGCCGGCGACTCCAGCGATCGCCACTCTCCCGAAGGCCGCATCCGCAACCCCTGGTACGACACCACCTGTTGCCCACCCAACCTCGAGAGGACCTTCGCCTCTCTGCCCGGCTATTTCTACAGCACCACTTCCGATGGCCTCTACGTCCACCTCTACGACAACTCCGAGATGAACTGGCATCTCCCCGATGGCAACGCTCTGAACCTTCGTCAAAAAACCAACTACCCGTGGGAGGGTGAAGTCGAGATGACCGTCACTCCCGCAACCCCCGGCGAATTTACCGTGTTCGTTCGCATCCCCGGCTGGTCGGTTAAAAACGAAGTCAAGGTGAACGGAGAGCAGATCGACGGAGCCCGCCCCGGAGAGTATCTCGCCATTCGTCGCCGTTGGTCAGCCAACGACATCGTCCAACTCAGCTTCGATATGACAACCCATTTGCTCAAAGCAAATCCTGCTGTCAATGACGATCGAGGAAGGGTTGCATTTCAACGCGGCCCCATTGTCTTCTGCATGGAGCATCTCGATCAGAGCCATCCGGAGCCGGGCATCGACCTCGCCAGCTACACCGTCACGTTGGACGCGACCACCACGGCCCACTTCGAGCCCCAACTCCCGGACGGCATCATGGTCCTCAGTCATCCCGGCTCCATCAAGCGCTCTCCAGCCGGTCTGGGTCTCTATTATTCTGCGGACGAAACCGTGAAATACCACCAGACCCCCACGACGCTGAAGCTCATTCCCTACTACGCCTGGTCCAACCGCGACCTCGCCTCGATGCAGGTATGGATACCCTACGACCACGCCCAGCCGCCGGCCGCGAGTTAGAGCATCTTTCCAGTGAGTACCGAGCGAAGGTGCCGTCTCGACCACAGCCAAACGGCGTTATCGTTTGGCGTAGTGGAGAGGGGGGTCCCCGGCGAGCGCGCCCTCTGCTCGCTGGGGTGCAGGGACCTGCAGTTTGCAGGCGCTGGCACTGCATACGTATCGGACATTTGCTCGAGTGTGGTGAGTCATGAATTCGCTCAACAAATGAATCGTCATCCTGAGCGGAGTTTGACGCGGCTTCTTGCGTCAAACGCAGTCGAAGGACCCCGAGGACGCCCGCACTGCCTCAACTCTCCGGACCTTTCTAACCGAGAATTCTTCACCGAGCTCCGAACTCACCTCACGAATCTCGCAGTTCTTCAACTCGCAGTATCAAGTCGCCTGGACGCGATCGTTGCTCAGCGAGGCATGCGCAGTTCCACGCCTCGACGCACAAATTAGATTGAGCTGTCAGCAACCATCGACCTGTCTCCGAACTCACGCTTCGAACCCGCCCTCCAGCGACAGTCAATCCAGCGACTGCCCCAAATCCTGTCAAGCCCCCCAACCTCTCAATTTCCACGTAACCCGCTGAGAACAAACCAAATAATAATCTCAAAAACTTGGCATAGTACCCCTACCCCGCTCGCTATAATAGAGATAGGCCCAAAGTTACAGTTGTTCCCATGCCCCGAACGTAGCCAGCGAGCAACTTTTTCCCGCTCGATTCCACCTGTTCGCCGGGCAAAACCAGTAACCCCAATGCTTGCCACATTTTACCCCTAAAATCCATGGAATCAGGATTTTACAGAAAAACCTGTCTGCAACTCATTGATTCCACAGATCACCCCAAAACAGGGGGGTGGGGGTACCCCCTACGCCTCCACCGGCGAATGTGCTGCCAACTCGCCCGCCCAGATCTGGAAGGTAATCTTCGGATGCTCGGCCCCCTGGTGCAGCGCATACACCTGCTCCCGTATCGCCTGGTCGGCCGCGGTCATCCGCTCACGGCTGCGCAGAAAGTCCAGCCAGCTCTCCATGATGAACGTCTCATTCAGATGTTCCGGGTCCGCCGCATCCCGATAGATGCCCCACCGCACCGCTCCCCCGCGCAACCGCACGCCCTCCAGCCCGCGCACCGCATGGGTAAACGCTGCATAGTCCTCCGCCGCCACGCGGTAGTCCACCGAGATCCGCACCGGCCCCTCATCCGGATCGGCCGTCGCCGCAAACCCCGGCAGCGGCCCCTTCCACCGGTAAGGCGTCAGGTCCGGCAGCATGCCCTTCAGGATATGAATCCGTTGCATGAACGGCAGGCTCGCCGCCAGCCCGATCGCAGCACAGATCAGCGAAACTCGCGTTGATGTCCGGTCAGCAATCGCTCCCCACAGCACACTGCCCAGCGCCATCCCGCCCTGGAAAGCCATCAGGTACACCCCCAGCGCCCGCGCATACACCCACGCTGGCACCGACATCTGCACCGACACATTCAGCGTCGACATCGTCGTCGTCCACGCAAACCCTGCGCCCAGCAGCGCCACAATCGCCACCGCCGGAATCGGAACCAGCGCCAGCAACAGCATCGTCGCAACGTAGTACACGCCCGTCCCCAGCAGCAGCGTGTCCGCATCCACGCGCTGCCGAATCCGTGCCAACTGCGTCGCTCCCACCACCGCTCCCACTCCCAGGCAGCCGTTCAGTATGCCGTACCCCATCGCTCCCTGGTGCAGGTCTCGCTTCGCCACCAGCGCCAGCAACGCCCAAACAGCACTCACAAAAAACGTGAAGATAAACGACCGAATCAAAGGTCCCTGCAAATCAGGAGCGTACCGCAGATACCGCAGCCCCGACCGCACCGATCCCGCAATCCGTTCCGCCGGCAAAGCGCTCTTGTAGATCGGAGTTCGCTTCCACTTCCACAGAATCCAGATCACACCCGCGAACGATGCCGAGTTCAGCGCAAACACCCAACCCGCTCCGCGATGCGGCACCGCATACGCCGCAATCATCAGCCCGCCCAGCGCTGGTCCAAGCGCGCGAGCAATGTTATTGCTCGCCGCATTCAGAGTCACCGCATTCGGTATCTCCTCGCGCGGCACCAACTCCGGAACAATCGCCTGCCAAGCAGGATTGTTCATCGCCGACCCAATGTTCAGCAGGAACGTAAACAGCAGCAGCGTCACCGGAGTAATCACACCGACGAACGTCAGCACCGCCAGCACCGCAACACTCGCCAGCATCCAGCACTGCCAGAAGATCAGCAGCCGACGTCGCTCGTAGATGTCCGCCGTCGCTCCCGCCAGCAGCCCCAGGAACAGCACCGGCAAACTCGCCGCAGTCTGCATCAACGCAATCAGCAGCGGCGATGTCGTCAGCAACGTCATCAGCCACGTGCCCGCAGTATCCTGCATCCACGTGCCCAGGCTCGACACCGTCGACGCCACCCATCGGTCGCGGAACAGCGGTATCTTCAGCGGCCCAAACGCGTTCGCGCCGCCAGGCAATGGCTCTGTCGGTCCAGCAAGATCTGTCGAATCTACGTGCCCGGTCTCACCCACTCCTCTATGATGCCATCCATCGCCGCTCTGCCCCATTAACCTTCCCCGCAACGGCGGTTTATCGTGCAGCGGCAGTTTATAGTGCAGCTATGGACCAACGCTGGCTGAACCTCGCCCTCTGCCTCGCCAGCACCGTTGCCTCCGCCCAGCAGCCGTCTCCGCAACCAACAAC
>Ga0208357_1001893_pt1 | contig 14641 bp, 17 predicted proteins | sample NGESurdeep092012_6_FD_184487 | JGI IMG/M metagenome (GOLD analysis project Ga0208357, IMG submission 184487) | Arctic peat soil microbial communities from Barrow, Alaska - NGEE Surface sample F52-2 deep-092012 (SPAdes) | ecosystem: Environmental > Terrestrial > Soil > Wetlands > Peat ... | reverse complement strand
GTCCTGAATCGACTGACGATCAGGGCCACGGCACCGCGCAACTTGTTCTTCTGCCGCGGCGCACCAGCGAGTGGCCCTCGAGCAGATCAGCTGAGCTGGTCGTCGTCCACGTTGATCGCAAACCCTTGCGGGAGCGCAAGGCCTAAACGCTCTGCTGGCTCTTCGTCCCAGTCAACGAGGACACGCTTCACCGCTGCGCCACTTAGGAAAGCGGCGCCCCGAGGAACGGCTCGTATAAAGGCGCGAGAAATCGTCAGAACAAGATCACTCTCGATGCATTTCAAAACGCCGTTGCGATTGAAGGCAACCTCAACGTGACCGTTGTCGAAGGTGCTGATTGGTCTGACATCTCGTCGGATCTCGGCGCGGTTGCGATCACTGGAACAGCAGCATCAACGGGCCTGACCGGTTATGGCTAAGCAAGTGCGACGTACTATCCGAACCACGTGAGCGGCGGTAGCACGACGATGACCGTTGCGGACGGCTCAAACGTGGTTGTGGTCGCATCGACAACCGGCGTTACCGCTCGCATGGGAATTGCTGGCTACGGCATTTCTGCGAACAGGACAGTGACCAACGTTTCCGGACCGAGCGTCACCATCTCAAAAGCGCAACGGTGCCGAGCGGCAAAGCTGCTAAATCCGTTTACCTCGGCAATTCCGCAGGTCAGACTATAAAATCGCAGGTACTTTCTTGGAGCGGAGGACGGGATTCGAACCCGCGACCCTCACCTTGGCAAAAAAAAGGTTATGGGAAAGGTCCAGGTAGATGCCTATAAATCGTTTACGTGCGGTTGCGTTGGGCACATCGTCCATTCTGTCCATCCAGTTAGGGCCTGTCGTAGCGCGCGCTACCACGGCGAGCGGCATTTTTTCCGCCAACGAGATGCCTTCGCCGCTTAGCGCCCGCGTTCAAGAACTGCACGATCCGCCACAGCGCGACTGGACCTCGAGTTCAGTTCCACGACGGCTCGCCGTGGCTGGCGTTGGGTTGGTCTCGTCGCCAGTAGGCCTTGGACGCCACGGCTTCGGGATCGAGACCGCCCGCGACAAGGAGTTCCTCTGCTGTGCGGATGAGGTGGCGCTCACCGAAGAGGTACGCGGCGGTCTCAGCTACGGGGTGCAGGTCGCTCAGCATCTCGAGCATCTCTGCTTGATGCAACCAGTTGAGGGAGGTCGCCGGCGCGCCAGCCGTCGCCGGACGCGATTTTGCGCCATGACTTGTCACGAGGAGGGCGGTAGCCGGAGTGTCAGCAGGGAGCGCTTCGAGCAAAGCGAAGGCGGCTGGCATCGCGGAGTCGTCGACGACGAAGAGATGGGACGTCGCCGTTGATCGCAGGCTGATCCCACCTCTGGGCCCAATGGCCTCAAGATGCGCGCCGAGCTCTGCTTTCGCCGCCCAGCGGGTGGCAGGGCCGCGGCCATCGTGAATCTCGATCTCGAAGTCGGCGATACCTAACGCGGGATCGGACCGCCGGATGGTGCAGCGACGGCGGAGCGTCCGGTCCCCGTCGGGGAACTCGAACAAGAGGTCCTGCCCCGGCGCGTACTCGAATCCAACGAGATCGGACGAGGCCATGGTGACGAGTCGCACGTGCGGCGCGACTTCGTCTACGCCGATCACCTCAAGGTCGAGCAGATAGGACCCCTTCAACCGCCCGCCGAACATGTGGTCGGGAATAGGGCGACGTGTGCTGACGGGAGGCGGTTCAGACATGGAGAACTCCTTCGTGTGGCGCCGTTGGGGCGCGTTGGAACAGACAGGTCGATCGTCGGAGAATCACGCGACCGCCTTTTTGAAGACGCTCGTCGCCCAGCCGAGAACCAGTACCAACAAGGGGACGATGACCGCGAAGGCCTGCCAGACGTGGTCGCTCGAGAAGGCTCCGGCACCGAGCGCCCGTGCGCCTTCGACGACGTAGTACAGGGGATCAAAGTGGGCGACCACCCGCATCCACGTCGGACCAAGCGAGATCGGCAAGAGCACGCCGGCGAGGAGCAGGGTGGGCAGGTTCAGGCCGTTCATCACGGACGCAAAGGCATCGATCTCCTTGGTCGTGAGTGCCATCGCGACCGACCAGGCGGACATCATCACCATGAAAACGCCGATGAGCACGGCGAGCACGAGCAGCCCGCCCCAGTGAATCTCGAAGCCGAATCCGTGCGCGACCGCGACCGCGACCGCGTCGAAGAAGTACATAAAGGTCATCGCTGATACCAGCGGCCCGGAGAGGATCGCGAAGCGGCTCGCCGGAGTCACCCGGAGGCGCTCGATCACGCCGGACTTAAGCTCGAAGATCGTTCCGAATCCCTGGGCGGTGCCGCTCGCGAACGCGAGGAGCGCAAGGATGCCGGGAAAGAAGCTGTCGAGTACTGCTCCGGTCGACGCAGCTCGCGTGAAGTGCTTGAGCAGCGGCGTGAACAGCGCGAGATAGAGCACCGGCGAAGAGAGCCCGACGAATAGCCACGTCGGATTGCGCAGCTGCTGAGTGAAATGTCGCTGGAACAGCAGACCGGTGTCTTTGAAGAACTTCATGCCGCAACCTCCGCGGAATTCTCGGTGTCTCGCAACGACCGGCCCGTATACCGCAAGAACACGTCGTCCAACGTGGGCTCCGAGAGGCTGATCGACTTCAGCGCGATCTCCTCCCGGTCGAACAGTCGGAGAAGCTCGGGCAACGCGGCGCTGCCGTCCTCTACGTAGAGACGCAGCCCACCGTCCTCAATGCCGATCTCTCGGACGAACGGCTCGCTACGGAGGAGCGCGCTCGCCCGTTCAATGAACCCGTTATCAACAAGACCGAGCGTCACCGAGTCACCGACGACCTCGTGCTTCAGTTCCCTCGGGGTCCCCTCGGCGACGATCGCCCCGTGATCCATGATCGTCAGTCGGTCACAGAGGGCATCTGCTTCTTCCAGATAGTGCGTGGTCAAGAAGACCGTCGACCCGCGCTCTTGGATGGCCCGAATCGGGTCCCACAGATTCGCCCGGTTCTGCGGATCGAGTCCGGTGGTGGGCTCGTCGAGGAACAAGACCTCGGGCTGGTGAATGAGCCCGAGAGCGACGTCAAGGCGCCGGCGCTGGCCTCCCGAATAGGTCGCGACCTTCCGATCGGCGAACCCGGTGAGGTCGAGCACCGCGGCGAGCTCTTTCGCCCGCTGGCGCACGGAGGCGAGGTCGCCTCCGTAGAGGCGGCCCTGGAGGATGAGGTTCTCCCAGCCGGTCGACATGTCGTCGGCGCCACCTGCCTGACTGACGTAGCCGATCCGTTGACGCACCTGCTTCGGCTGGCGCGCGACGTCGGAGCCAGCCACACGCGCCGTGCCCGAGTCGATGGGCAACAGCGTCGTGAGCATCCGGAGCGTCGTCGTCTTTCCGGCTCCGTTCGGTCCGAGGAAGCCGAAAATCTCGCCGCGACCGACCTCGAAGCTGACGCCTTGGACCGCTTCGACGGTTCCTTTCCTGCCGCGGAAGCTCTTGCGAAGGTCCTCCGTCGTGATGACTGCTTCCATCTTCACTCTCCTCGCTCGAACGGGTGCTGCGACTGCTCGGCATGAAGGGGTGGTGTTCTCATCACGCGAGCGATCCGACTGGCTCTGTCGGTGTTGGTGCCGGTTGGTGTGAGACCACGAAGTCCCGACGTCGGATGAGGACACCCGAGCTGGCCGCTCCGACCAGGGCTAAGACAGCGCTGACGACGAGCAGCACGTCGAGCGAACTGGCGAAGCTGGCGTGAACGGCCGCGACAAGTGGAGCTCGTAACGGATCAGGCACGGCGTTGATGGCCTGCGCGGCATTGCCCTGTTGAACGGCAGTGACGACTCCGGGGAGGTGCCGCTCTAGTGATGGGATGTTGGCGAGGGCCTGGCCCAATTTCTTGTGGAGCGCCGACGCGAAGATCGACCCGTAGACCGCAGTGCCGGCGGCGATGCCGATCTCGCGGAAGGTGGTGTTGACGCCTGAGGCCATGCCGGAGCGCTGCGGGGCGACCACGCCAACCGCCGTGGAGGCGAGCGGCGGGTTGACGAGTCCGCTGCCGATGCCGGCCACAATGAAGCCTGGGATCAAGTGGGTCCAAGAACTGCCACCATCCAGCCCGGTCATGAGCAGCAAGCCCACCCCGGTAAGCAGGAGGCCGGGGCCGATGAGCCAACGGACGGGAATGTGTTCGTGGAACGCCCCCGCGAACATCGACGAGGCAATCCCTGTCCCACTAATGAGCAGGAGCTCAACGCCGGTCGCCAAGGCGGAGTGGCCGAGGTCGTCCTGGAGGTAGAGCGTGAGGTACAAGAACATCGCGTAGAGCGAGCCGTTCAAGGCAAAGGCCGCAGCCAACCCACCGCTGAAGGTGGGGATACGAAACAGCGCCAAATCGAACAACGGATGCTCGACTCGACGTTCCACCGCGACGAACGCAACGAAGAGCACCGCGGCGAGGGCAAGACAGGTTTCTACCCCCGTGTCGTTCCAAGCCAACTCGCCAGCACGGATCAGGCCGTAGACCAAACTGCTCAATCCGGCGGTCAGCGTTACGAACCCGCCCCAGTCCGGTCGACTGGCGTGTGGCGTCTTGTACTCATCGACCCGCCACCGAGTGACGACAAGCGCGGCTACACCGACCGGCAAGTTGACCAAGAAGATGCCCCGCCAGTTGATGCCGGTAGTGATGAGTCCGCCGAGCACTGGTCCGAGTCCGGCGGCCACTCCCGTGACCGCACCCCAAACTCCGAAGGCCATCCCCCGCTCTTTGCCATGGAAGCAGTGAGCGAGAAGAGACAGCGAGGTGGCAAACAGGATCGCCCCGCCGACGCCTTGGGCGCTCCGGGAAAGGATCAACATGATCGACGACTCGGATATCCCGCACAGCAGCGAGCCGAGGGTGAAGACAACGAGACCGACGCTGAACAGAAGACGCTGTCCGTAGCGGTCGGCGAGCGAACCGGCGGCGAGAAGCACGGAGGCCAAAGTCAGCGCATAGGCGTCGATCACCCACTGCAGGTCGCTGAAGCTCGCGTGCAGTCCGGACTGGATCGTCGGCAACGCGACGATCACGATCGTGATGTCCAACAACAGCATGAAGGTGGCGGCGCACACCACCACCAAGGTCCACCATTTCTTGTCCATGACCTGTAGCTTGCAGTGCAATCGGGATGGCCGCCACAGGTTTACGGATATCTGCATGATTACAACCAAGTAATATGATGGTGTGCATGGAAACCATCACCGTCGACGCCCTAGACCGACGGATAATTCATGCGCTTTACGTCGACCCTCGAGCGCCGTTCAGCCGCTTGGCGGAAGTCCTCGGGTCCTCCGAGCCGACCATCTCCCGTCGCTATCGGCGTCTGTACGACGGTCGCATCCTGCGTGTTGTCGGCCAGCTCGACTCCCAACGGCTCGGCCAGCTCGATTGGGCCGTCCGCATCCGTTGCGCTCCGGGGTCCGCCCCAACCGTCGCCACCAAACTCGCCGAGCTTCCGGACACTTCCTGGGTGCAGCTGACCTCGGGGGGCACCGAGATATTCAGCACGATTCGCTCCCGCGATGGTGAACAGGGCACACCATTTCTGCTGAGCCAGCTTTCAGTCGGTCGACAGGTCGTCGACTATGAGGCCTACTGCCTGCTTCACCTCTTCGCCACCGGATTGTCGGCTCCTCCTGGCCCGAGCGACCTCAACCGTGAGGAGATCGCCCAACTCTTCTCTCCGCCACCGGACAGACCGTCGCTCAATCACCCGAAGGCCAAGCTCCAGGACTCCGACTGGCCTCTCGTTCAGGCTCTTGCGGACGACGGTCGCGCCACGTATCGGCAACTGGCAGCGCGCACTCACTGGCACGAGTCGACCGTTCGACGACGAGTCGAGGAACTCGTTGCCTCAGGCGTCCTCTACTTCGACTTGGACCTCGCCAGCGATGTGTTTGGGACGCGCTCTCAGGCCCTGTTGTGGATGTCGGTGGCCCCCACAAATCTGAGAGAGGTTGGGACGGCGTTGGCCACCCGCCCCGATTTTCCCTTCGTCGCCGCCACCACCGGATCGACCAATCTGCTCGCGGCGCTGGTCTGCCCAGACGACCGCTCGCTCTATGAGTACCTCACCGACGAAATGACCGGCCTTGACGGCCTCACCCACATTGCAACTGCCCCTGTGTCGCAGTTCGTGAAGATGCACGCCACCATGGCCCGGCGCCAACCATGACGGGCGCGATGGTCAACCGGTCTCGGACCTTGACTACCTGCATCGCCTCTGAGGCAGCCAAAACCCTCACCTTGGCAAAAAACAAATTAAGAGACACGTCCAGGTAGATGCCTATAAATCGTTTACGTGCGATTGCGTCAGGCACATCGTCCGTTCTGTCCATTTGATTCGGCCCTGTCGTGGCGTGCACTACTTGCTCCGCGCGCGATGCCCCGTCGTTAAAGACCGGCGATCGCGTCATTAAACAGCTCGATCACACGATCGACGCTGAGCTGATGCGCCTGCCTCACCCAAACGTGAGCCGCTGACCGCAACATGTAGATCCGCTCGCTCTTGAAGACTGCATCGCCGAAGCCGTGTGGCAACCCCACAGGGCCGTAGTCATAGCTGTTTCCGACCATCGCGCTCGAGCGAAATTGCACGAGACTCCAACCAACTGTTTGATTCGATCGCTCGCACTCTGATCAGCGGGAGCGTCCCGCTGTGGGAATCGTCGGCTCGCAGACTGAATTCCACGAAATCGAGGCCGACTTGCTACCCCGCATTGCGTAGTCGTTCCGACTACGCCGCCTCTACTCGCAAGTCCTTGAGCGCCAGAGCCTCAAGTGTCGCCGGGCGCGCGAGGTGAAAACCTTGGACATACCGAAGGCCGAGATTGCGAAGCGCATCGAGCTCGTCTTCGTTCTCGACTCCTTCCGCGATGATCACAGCCCCGGTATCGGAGGCGAACATCACCAGTGAAGTCGCGAGCGCTCGGCGAACCGGATCGATGTCGATGCCGCTTACGAGCTCGCGATCGAGCTTTATGAAGTCGGGCGCAAGCTTCAGGATATGGCTGAGGCCCGAGTACCCCGAACCCGCGTCGTCGATGGCGATTCGGATTCCACTTTGGCGGAGTGCGCGTAGAGAGGCGACGAGCAGCGGATAGTTATCGATAGCGACGTGTTCGGTGAGCTCAACGATCACCCGGCTCGCCGGGACACTGTGGATCACGTCCCGGAACGCCGCTGAAAGTACCGTCGCCGGTCCGACGTTGACGGTGAGCGCGACGCCCTTCGCGAGATGAGGCAGCTCCCGAAGCGCGCTGCTGACGGCGAGCATTTCGAGTTCGATACCGATCCCGCTCTTGTGGGCATCGTCGAACCACACGTCCGGCGACCGGTAGGGCGCGAGGTCGAAGCGCGCCAAGGCCTCGACAGCGAAGACCGCGTTGTTGGTGATGTCGATGATCGGTTGGAACACCATCGAGAGAATTTGTGGGTCACCGAGAATGGCGCGGATGCGTTCCAGGCGGTCGAGCTCGGTAATCGTGTCCGGGCTCAGGACCCCCATCACATATCTGGTGGCCGGATCGATCTGCCGATCCCCGACGACGCCCGCCTCCCCAGACGACGCCGGCGGCCCCAACTCGAGTAGGCGGTTGCGTACATGATCGAGATCCCACGCCGATCCAATGACCGCGCTCACAAAGTCCGCCAAACGCCGCAGCAGTGTGACGTCATCGTCGGTGAAGGCTCCAGCATTCTTAGCGTTGACGGCGAGCACGCCAAGGATGTCGTGACTTCGTCGCAGGGGCACGCACACCAACGAGCCGACTGCTAGTCGGCGGCACGCTTCTCCGTCGACTCGAGGGTCGATGCTCGTGTCATTTGAACGTTGGAGCTCCCCGGTCCTGATTGCAAGGCCGCTCAAGCTGGAGTCCAGCCCAACCCTGGTGCCGACATTTGAGGTCTGGCGACCGGCACCGCAGAGATACACGACGTGCCGGTCGTCAGCGAGACCGACCATGACGCCCTCGGCCACGACGATTAATTCCAACGTGCGGTCGGTGACTCGCTGCATCAGCCCCATCGGGTCGATCGTCTGGTTGATCGCGGTGGTGAGGTCTAGCGATGGCATCTACGACCGCTCCGGCATATCGGCAAGTCCCACCATCTGCGACGCAGGCACGACTTCGATCTTGATGACGACCGAAATGGCTTGCGGCTCAAGCGGAATGGTCACAGCGTCTCTAACGGCAGATCGTACCGAACTCTTTAGCGGATTGAGATGGACCACTCGGAAATTGCACGTCGAGCCAACAGCAGTCATTGGGACGGAATTCACTGGGATCGCTGGCGTTCCCACGTCCGAACTCGCAGCGCCGTAATTGCCCGAGCGCGCTGAGGGAGCCAGCTCGGAATACCCTGAGATTCCTCGAGGGATTGTCTAGCGAAGCCGCCAAACCTCGCACTCTCTTAGTTCAGGTCTGGCGAGACGCTTTCCGCATGGCCGGCCACGCTGCCGATGGCAACCGAAATCGAGTCACGATCAACTAGCTGGCCACTGTTGGGGCCTCCTCCGCGTCCTTCAGCGGTCCCAGGAGCGTCGGCCTGGCCCCCAGCCCCGATGGCCTCAGAAGGACTCAAACCCCGGCCTGCTCGTTGTAAGCGAGCTGAGGCCGTACTTCGGCGAACGCAAGGGGACGTTGGCGCAGGTCAAGCTGGGTGAGCATCCGTCGGCGTACCCTCCCGAACGTCAGCGTTCGCGCGATTGACGCGCGATGGAAGACAGACGAGACCACCTTGTCGACAGCGGTCGACCGCTTTCCCAATGAGGGCTCACCGCGTCTTCCTCACCCATGTAACACCGGGACAGGGCGGCATTTGAGCTTTAGTCGTCGCTCTCGAGGTGAGCGAGCACCCGGTCGGTCACCTCGGCCGTTGTCGCCGATCCTCCGAGGTCCGCAGTCTTCACCCCGTCGATTAGCGTCGCTTCGATCGCGCGGACTACACGCGCCGCGCCTTCGTCGTGACCAATGAAGTCAAGCATCATCGCGGCGGTCCATATCTGGGCCATCGGATTGGCGATACCTGATCCGGCGATGTCGGGCGCCGACCCGTGCACTGGTTCGAACATCGATGGGTGCAGCCGGCTCGGGTCGAGGTTCGCGGCCGGCGCGATCCCGATGCTCCCCATGATCGCCCCACCAATATCGCTGAGAATGTCGGCGAACAGATTCGACCCTACGACCACATCGAGGCTCTGAGGGTGGGTGACAAACCGCGCCGCGAGCGCGTCGACGAGCGCAAACTCCATCGACACGTCCGGGTAGTGCTCATTCATCTCACGCGCGACCTGGTCCCAAAAGGGCATGGAGTGGACGATGCCGTTCGATTTGGTCGCGACCGTTAGGCGTCGGTTCCGCGTCATCGCGAGCTCAAACGCATAGCGCATGATGCGCTCGACACCCATGCGGGAGAAGTAATCCACCTGAATAGCGGTCTCGGCGTCGGTTCCAGAGTGAATGCGTCCACCTATCTCGGAGTACTCCCCCTCACTGTTCTCCCGGACGACGACCATGTCGATGCTGCCGGGTTCGCGGCCCGCTAGTGGTGAGACGATGCCGGGCATCAAGCGGACCGGTCGGACGTTCACAAACTGCTGGAAGAACCTGCGGATCGGAATCAGGAGACCCCACAGCGAGACGTGGTCGGGAACCGATGGCGCACCGATCGCACCCAGAAAAATCTGGTCGAACCGCGCCAGCTGGTCGAGCCCGTCATCAGGCATCATCTGACCGTGCTCGAGGAAGTAGTCGCAGTTCCACGGGAACTCGGTGAATGAGAACGAGACCTTCGAGTCGATCCGCGCCGCCGCCTCGAGGATCCTCGCGGCCTCGGGAACGACCTCCTTGCCGATGCCGTCACCAGGAATCACGGCAATCTTCAGATCGCGTCGCTCCGATGTGTCGGTCATATTGTCATCGCCTGACTATCAAGTGGGAGCCGTCGTCGAATTACCGCGGACGCAAACTCAGATATCGCAGACCGGCAGGTGTCCACAGCCGTGCGGTGATCCTAGCCACGGCTCACGGTGACACCGGACTTGCGGTTCGCCGGGCGAGACGGTCTGCAGGGTGTTCAGGGACTGACATCGCTCAACGAGCGTCGCGTCTCGACAAGTTGGGGAGCAAGTCTGCCGAGTCCGACATTCTGGACAAAGACAACAAAGACAACGAAGACAACATCGGTTCCCGTCGCCGACGTTTACCCGCGAGAAATTGGAGCGCTCATGGACCTCGGTCATCGACGACTTCTACCGATTTCCACCCGGGAGAAGTCCCGGTAGAAGAATTGACCACCCGAAAAGTCCTGGCCAGAGCAACGCTCTGACCAGGACTTCTTAGTGGCGGGGGTATTGGATCCTTGCCTCCGTCTGAGCTCCCACGGCCGCGAAGGTGCAGCTAGACGACTCTGCATAGGGCGCGCGCCATAGCGCGCGCCCTACCCATTGCAACGGCGTCGTCCCGAGATACTCGAAAGGCCATCCACGAGCCCTGAGACTCCCGCACCTTCGGGTTCGGTGCCCGACGTGCTCATCGACGTAATGGACTCAAGTGAGGCCGTGCCGCTTGCAGAAGCCGATCAATGCGTTGTCCACAATCTTGGTGGGTGTTGTTCTCCATCCACCGCCGACGAGCCGAGATGGTTGAGTCGCCCTTGCCAGCGCGGCGAAAGCTCTGAATGCCTCCTCAAAGACCTGCTGTTGGCGATACTGCATATCGGGCGTCGACCACGAGAAGAATCGCCCGGTCCAACGTCGGTCGATCGGTACGACGAGATCGGGAAGCAGATGAGCAAGTACCTTCGATCCGGCGACCAGGGTCGCATCGTTCTTAACAGTTCCGATGCCGTTGATGAGCTGCCAGACCGCGTCGGTGACCTCTTCGAGATCGAGGCTCGGATCCTCGAGACGGATGCCTTCGAGCCGGCCGAGCTCGTCGGCATGGCGCGCAAGCTGGTCACCAAACTCGTCCAATGGCAAGAGTTTCGACGCGCGACGCCCGATTCCCCAGGCCCCAAGCGTAAGGCGGAGCGAGCGAAGGAACTCATCGTCGACAACTGCCTCCGTGACGCTGCCGAGTTCGAGACGGCGATCGATCGTCCGCCGATGGTGCTCGTACTGGCCGTCACGTCGAAACGGGACGGACGCGTCGTAGGCGGCTGCGTACTCATCAAAGTGCTCGGTGAGATCCACTAGGCGTTGATCGGCCTGCACAAGACGTTGGACCCGCCGGACCTGCGGACGACGCGGAGTTGATATTGCGGGTGACGCTGTCGTCAACGGCGCAACAACTTCTGCATCGGGGATGAGTTCGTAAAGTCCTCGGGCGGGCCTCCGAAAGCGGATTCCTCCGGAACTGCTCGGACCACCTGATGCACCGAGCGTCATGCCTTGAAGAATTGGGCCAAATGAGTTGTCATCATGGTCGGGATCAATACTTCGCGCGCGGTCAAGGAGCACTGCCCGCGTGACGCACGGGCGTCCCTCACGACGCAGACATTCACTTACCTCGATGAGCGTTCTCCACAGCGGATCCCCTCGGGTCACCTCAGAATCGTCGCACATCGGTGTGACCATGGAATCGGCTGGCGTGCCTACTCGGTCGCGTGTCTCACACAGCTAGCGAGAAACACAATGGGATTAGGAGGCGGCCCCCGCCATGCCGAAGTGCTCTGCGAACGCGGCGTAGACGCCCTGGTCGTGGGAGACCTCGACAATATTGCCATCGGGATCCGACAGCATGCAGATGTACCCGACCGGAGGTGGAAGCTGACGCGGCGCTGATCGAAGGCAACCGGCAGCTTTGGCGTGCGCCGCGATCTCGTCGACGTCGCCTCGCTGAGGGACCTCGATTCCGAGGTGCGCGAACGGTGCGAGGATCGGGTGGGGCGTGCCGGAGTCTGCGCTGAACTCGACGAGGACTAAGACCAAGGGGTACTCGACGGCACCGTCATGGCAGAGCCAGGCGGAGCGGCCGGTCGAGTCGGAGAACCGCTCAAGGACGACCAGTGGCGTGAACTCTGCGTAGAACGCGATCGACCGATCGAGCTCGCCCACGGGCAGTGCGACGTGCGTCCAGCGCGGCGTGGGCGGTCCGGTGGACACCGAGGACCTTCTGTCGCCCGTCTCCGGAACGTTATCGTCTGACCACAGAATCACACTACGACCGAGATATGCAGCAGGGAGGCCGACGCCAAATGCCACGCGCTCACGCCCCCGAACGCTCTGCGAATGCCTCCGAAATGCTCCCAGAAGATCCGAAATGCGGATAGCCGGAGCTAAGCAAGCTCCCGACTGAGGGCGCACCAAGCTGCGTGCAGCGCAGGTGCCCGTCCTTAAAGCGGACGGGCACCTGCGCGGCTGACAGGGTCAGCTGTTGTTACGCGGCGGGAGCGGGAAAGGACGGAGTGCCGTCGATGATCGCCCCTTGAATCGGCGGGGTCGAGGTGTCGTTTCCTGCCTGCACCAAGTCGGCCTGGATCGTGAAGCCACCCGTGGCGCCCTGGAGCTCATTCCCGGCATTCGGGTCAACACTGACGGTATATGAGAAGTTCTTATAACGTCCAGCGAACATCGGGGACACGGGAAGACCGGTCGCTGTCAAGGCAGAAGCTTGAGCGAGGGTCTCGGACCCGGACGCGAGTGGATCAGAGGCGGGGTAGTAGCCAACTCCTACAATGGTGATGATCACATCGTTGTTGAAAGCCGCGCTATTAGTCGCATCGGGAACGATCTTGAGTCGGAGTGCTCCGTCGATGGTGCCGGCGTTGTGAAAGGCGAGGCTTCCGGTCTGGATGACGTCGCCGGGCTTTGCGTTCGTTACCGTGACCGGCATCGACGCGTCATTGAGCCCGGCGGTCAACGAGAGCGTTCCGAACGTCGTGGTCGCGCCAGTCACGTTCGGGACATTGTCGCTGAAGTAGGAGTAGGTGCCCCCGGCCATTGCGACTGCTGCCGCCGATGCACCGAGACCCGCTAATCCGACGATGATCCTCTTCGAGAACTTCATGTTCGTCTCCTACTTCTTCCCATTTGAGTTGTCGGCGGTGCCGACTCGGGCGGCCCAATTGCCTGCCTGCCGGAGATGATGACGCCCGGCTCCGCTCCCGCGCTTCCCCAAAATTGTGTATTCAGATCTCACCAACTTTGGGTATGACATCAAGCGGGCGAGGCAAGCAAACTGAAGGCTCCGCCCAAGTGGGAGGCGCCCGATCGAGAGGATCTCGCAGTGAATCCGACTATGACGGGTACTCCGTTGATTGCACACGTAGACATCGTCCGAAACGAGGACGGCGCGACTGGGACTGGACGACCAAGCAGCGCGAGACGCATGCTGCGCGCAGTCGCTTCTTCAGCCGTGAGCCTCCTGGTAGCTCTGATCGCTGTCGTCGCTCTCGCAGTCGGGCTCGTCCCGCTTCTTGCAGGCGGCCACACCTTGACGGTGCTCTCCGGCAGCATGGTCCCGGCCCTTCCAGTCGGTTCCATCGTGGTTGAGCGTCCTGCGTCGGCTCAGTCTCTTCGCGTTGGCGACATCGTCAGTTACGCCACTCGAGATGAGATCACGGGCGTACCCGTCATCGTCACCCATCGCATCATATCTATTCATCACACGCGCTTTGGACTCCAATTCACAACGAAAGGGGATGCCAATAACGTGGCGGATGACAAGCTCGTTGTGCCAGATCAGATTCGAGGCAAGGTGTGGTATCACGTTCCCTCCGTCGGGGTCGCGAAGGATTATCTAATGCGAAGCGGGTCGTGGATCATCCTCGCGGGAGCAGCGTTATTGGTGACATCGCTTTGGGTTCTGAGTCGGGCTTTGCGAGGCAAGAGAGTCAACTAGATATGTTTATTAACCCACCGCATCCACAGAATGAGGAGTCTCCCAAGATGCGCGGCGGCACTGGGTCAGGGGCTGGTGCAGAGACGCAAAAGCGCTCCCATCCACGCTTTGTCGGGCTGAGGGCACTCGTTGGAGGAGTTAGCGTTGCCCTGATCATGGCGACGGCAAGTCCCGCCACCTTCTCAGAATTTTCGGACTCAACGTCGATTCACATCCAAATCCAAGTGCAGACAAGTCCAAGTCAGCCATAACCAACGCTCCGTAGCCAGGGGTTACTCGAACTTGCCGGTCCGGCCATGCACGGTGGAGTTGCATGGAAGCGCACCGATACATTTGTGGCCTCGAACGGTGACGGACGGATCACGACGGCGTTTCTGACGACTGAGGGCCGTTGCTCGTCGCTAACTAACAGCCGCTGAGGTGCCGAAAGGTACGATCGACACTCTTCGCCTAGAGCTTGCCCTGGAGGCGCTTCGCTAGGTCGTCCCACGAATCTGGCGGCGGGAAACCGAGATCTGCCAGTCGTAAAGCATGCGCGAGGGCGACATGCACTGACGCGGGGCGTTTCACATCGCCTAGTAGTCCGCCGATGTATCCATTCCCAATCTCGGGAGGCTGCGCGCTGGTCAAGACCGCGATGGGACGCCCCGAGTCAACTGCGGCCGAAAAGGCACGTGAATCAAGAGCCAAACGGCAAATCAGGTGAGGGAACGCGAGTACTACGACAAGATGCTCGTTGGTAACTCCGTTCGGCGAAGCCTCTGCAGCATGTGGA
>Ga0208357_1001892_pt1 | contig 14651 bp, 17 predicted proteins | sample NGESurdeep092012_6_FD_184487 | JGI IMG/M metagenome (GOLD analysis project Ga0208357, IMG submission 184487) | Arctic peat soil microbial communities from Barrow, Alaska - NGEE Surface sample F52-2 deep-092012 (SPAdes) | ecosystem: Environmental > Terrestrial > Soil > Wetlands > Peat ... | reverse complement strand
CGAAGTGGTCGATTCCGAAGAGTTCGCACCGATGCCGAAAGATGTCCGCCTCGGCCAGGTGCGCGTCGACCTCTGGGCTGGCTTCGTCTGGGTGTGCTTCGATGACAACGCCCCAGCGCTGCTCGAATACCTCGATCCCCTACCCGGGCTGTTGGCCCCGTACCACCTCGACCAGATGCGGATTCGGGCCTACCTTTCGACAGTCCTCCCGGCTAACTGGAAGGTGGTAGTAGACGCCTTCAATGAGGGGTACCACGTCCAAGGGACGCATCCGCAGATTCTGCCGTGGACGGACGACGTCAGCCTCGAGTACGAGTCGTTGGGGATCCACGCCCATTACGGCCGCCTTCCCAATGCTCGCCGTTCACTACGTCCAAGCCCACGCCTCGGTCTGAACGAAGGCGAATACGACGAGGGAGAAATCCTTATGTCGTTCGTGGCCGGATTGGGTGGGTTGTTCTACGACGACGAACGTACCCTCATTGACAAGATCCGGTCAGAACCGGCTGACGGGGACACCCTGCTCAGCCGCTATCAGAAAGGCCGGCGCCACTTGTTGGTGGAGCGCGGCGTCCCCGTCGAAGAGTTCACCGATGACCAGCTGACCAGCGCCGACGATGTGTTCTTCTTTCCCAACATGGTGGGGCCGATCTATCCGGGTACCGCCATCATCTTTCGCGTTCGTCCCAACGGTCTCGATCCTGACAGCGCCATCAAGGACACCTGGTTCCTCGAATGGCCTCGCCTAGATGAGGTCCGCAAACCGGTCCGGCGACGTTTCTATCCCGATTGGACCGAACGTGACTGGGGCATCATCACGAACCAGGACTACGCCAATATGGAACATGTACAGATCGGGATGAAATCGCGCGGAGGTCCAGGCTTACGGCTCAACCGCCGACAGGAGAGCAACGTTCTGCATATGCACCGGATGATCGATCGCTATCTGAACGATTCGTGACCGGAACCCCCGGTCGTCCGCGTCGTCTCCCTTACCATCGGCCCCGCCGGTCGAATCTCCAGAGACGTTGGTCGTGAGCACCTCCTCGTGCCCCCAGTGAACACCGATCGTCAATCAAAGGGTCCCCTGGCCGGGCTCAGGGTCATTGAGCTGGCCGGGCTGGGTCCGGGACCTTTCTGCGCCATGGTCCTCGCCGACCTGGGAGCCGAGGTCATCCGGCTGGAGCGGGTCGGAATGCCCGCCGCTCGACCGGGTATTCCGGATCGCCGCCTCCTGCTCACCCGGGGACGCCAGGCCATCGGGGTCGACCTCAAGAACCAACAGGGAATCGATCTGGTCCTGCGGATGGTGGAACGGGCTGACATCCTTTTGGAAGGCTTCCGGCCTGATGTCCTCGAGCGGATAGGGCTCGGTCCCACCGTCTGCCTGGAACGCAATCCCCGCCTGATCTACGGACGAATAACCGGATACGGACGAGAAGGACCGCTGGCTACTCAAGCCGGTCATGACATCAACTACATCGCCATCGCCGGGGTCCTCGATCCCATCGGCCGACGCGGCGAAGCTCCCATCGCTCCGCTGAACCTGATCGCTGACTTCGGGGGGGGAGGGATGCTCCTGGCTATGGGTGTTCTGGCTGCCATCTACGAGCGCACCCACTCGAACCTTGGTCAAGTCGTCGATGCCGCCATGATCGACGGCGCGGCCCTCCTGACAACAATGTTCCACGAGATACGGAGCATGTCTCTCTGGCACGATGAGCGTGGCACCAATTCCATGGATACCGGCGCTCACTACTACAACGTGTATGAGACCTCCGATGGCGAGTTCCTATCCGTCGGAGCTATGGAACCTCATTTCTACCGATCGTTCATGACGGGACTCGGCTTTTCCGAGGAGAACATTCCTCCCCAGGATGATCAATCGCAATGGGAGCCTCTCAAGCACCGGCTGGCAGATATCTTCCGAAGCCGGACGCGTTCTGAATGGTTGGAGATATTTGACGGCACCGACGCCTGCGTGACCCCGGTTTTGTCGATGGCGGACGCTCCCAACCACCCCCACAACCGTGCCCGCTCCACCTTCGTCGATGTCGGCGGCGTGGTAGAGCCAGCACCGGCACCACGGTTCAGCCGCACCCCTCCCCCGAGTCCCGCGCCGTCTCCCGGCCCAGGCATCCACGCCACGGAGGCACTCTTGCACTGGGGTGTGACGCAACCCGAAATCGACCGTTTGGTCGACAACGGGATTATTGACTGAGCAGCGACGCGCTGTTCGCTGGTATCGCAGTCGCCGACGGTTGTGACCTGAACCACGCTCGAGATGGTCGTTCAGGCAAGTCAGGTGCGTGGATCCCCCACAAACAATCAACACAAAAAGCGGACAACCCATGTTGCCGAGCCGTTGTGTTCCGTGACTGAGAGCGTTCGTCGTATCTATCAAATCCTTGACTACTCAGGCACGAACTATCAAGCGTTCGGGTCGAAACCCCGACAACTTAGGTATGAACAACCACTCTCCGGCGTCGAATCGGCTGACCAATATCTCCCATCTTTTTACTGCCCTGGTGTTGACCGCAGTCGGATCGGCCATCTTCCTGCCTCTCTCGATCCACTCCACCGGCTTCCACACAACGGCGGCGATCACCGCTCGTCACCAGACGTCCGCATCCAAGACGCAGCCACCGGTGTCAGTGCCGGTTCCGACCACCATCGCCCCCACCACTACCACGACGACACCCGTGCCGGCACCAGCCCCGACGACAGTCCCTCCTCCGACACCGGTCCCCCCTTCGACGCCGCCCACCCCAGCCCCTCGGGCGCTCGTCGTGGCCGCCGTGCCGGCCGGATACGGCTGCGGACCGGCTATCGCTTACCTGCAGGCACACGCGGCACCTGGATTCACTTTCGAGTGTCCCGGTTCAGCCGAAGGACATCAGGCCATGACCTGCGTCAACGTGGCCGGTGTGTGTCCCGATGCGAAGGTGATCGCCATCTCGACCCCATGCCCAGCTGCCTACATGAACGAGGCCAGCAACTCTTGGGTTGTCATAGGCGAGAGCAACGCCGCCCTCGACCCCTATGGCTACTGCCACTGAGTCTTTCGGTTACCGCAACCGAGCCCCGGGCGGTCTTTGCCTACGGGATCCGGGAGGCGCACTGAGCCACCGGCACAGCCCCGTCGGTACCCGCACGCCGGCCCACCTGGACCTTCTCGATCGGACCCTTCGTTCGTCGACACATCGCCCGAAATGCGCAGCGGGCACAAGAGCATCTAGCGTGACCGTGGGCGCCGCCAGGTGGCGACCACGCGTCGGGAATGTCCACGACGTGATGCTTCGGAGAGGAACGGGGAATGGGCGATCTGCTCTTGGCAGTTGAACGAGAGGCCGTAGCCAGCGCGAGCCGCCATCTGGCCGAAAAAGGGCTCGTCATCGGCACCGCCGGCAATATCTCGGCCCGTCAGGGGGACCTGATCGCGGTCACGCCGACCGGAGCCGACCTGGGCACGGTGACGGCCGAGATGGTCACGGTGATCGATCTGGACGGGCAGGTGGTCGACGGTGACCTCGCCCCCACCTCCGAGGTGCCGCTCCACACCGGCATTTACGCGGCCACAAATGCCCTGGCCATTACCCACGCCCACGCCATGGCATCGACGGCCCTGTCCTGCTGTCATGACGTCCTGCCCGCTCTCCACTACAGCTGCTTGGGATTGGGGGGTGCTCCTCGGACGGCGCCCTATGCCACCTTCGGGTCGCAGGAGCTGGCCGACAATGTCATCGAAGCCCTGAAGGGCCGTAACGCTGCCATGATGCAGAACCACGGCTCAATCGCTTACGGCGCCACCATGGATAAGGCCGTCGAGAGCCTTGAGCTTCTCGAATGGCTGGCCGAGCTCTACTGGCGGGCCTCCTCCATGGGAACACCACGCGTGCTGACCGACAAGGATTTCGAAGCCATCATCACGGCGGCCATTGAGCGTGGGTATGGATCCATGAAGAAGGCTGACAAGAAGTAGCGCTTTCGGATCGGTCCATGATTGGGTGGCCAGTGGTAGCCCTCCGAAACTCGGATTCAGTCGGGACGCAGGACGGCATCGACAAAGAGCTGGGACACCGAGCTCGCCAACGCGTCGATGTCACTATCGTCGACTCGTCGTTTGCAGCTGGCCGCTGATCCAGAGGCTGGCCAGTCCGTGGACTAACGACCAGGCTGACAGGGCTACTAACAACTCGTCATGGTTCCCGAGCCTTCCCTCTCGCTTGCACCGTTCGATCGTCCCGACGAGGAGTCCAAAGGCAAGATCCGATGCCTCCTGCAGATCGGATGAGGTCTCGTCGAGAACATCGAGACGAAACATCACTTCAAACCGAGCCGGCTCCATAACGGCAAAGCCGACATAGGCGCGCCCGATCGCGGCCAGCGCTTGGCCACCGTCAACCGGCTCCGATTGGCTGATCTCGTCGATGACGACATCGGCCAGACGCTGGAATCCCTGCGCCGCGAATGCGGACAGCATGCCGGCCTTGTTCTTGAAACAATGAGCCGGCGCGGCGTGAGAGACGCCCGCTCTCCTGGCCACGTCACGAAGGGACAGGGCACTGGCTCCATGGACGCGCACGGCCTCGCCGATCGCCTCGAGCAGAGCCTCGGCCACGTTCTCCCGAGATGCCGACACAGAGCATCATGACATCGAGCTGCCTGACAGTGTCAAGTACGCATATGACCAGACCGCACTCGCCGGGAGGACACCAATGACGACGAGCCTGGAGGCCGCATATCCCCCATTCAGGGCATCACTTCTCTCGGGAGGGTTTGCCACCCCGGACGATGGTGGATGGTCAGCCGAACTCGTGGCGGCCCAGGTCGCACTCAACAACCACCACATCGCCGAGGCGGCGGAAGCCGTCGTCCGGGGCGAAGAAGTGACGTACGACAATGAAGCGAGTGTCGACGACGCCGAACTCTCCCGTTATGCCGATCGCCTGGGTGGCTTGGTCGGCCTGGCCGAGGAGATTCGACGCTCGGCCGCCCACCTCGATCACGCTTACAAGGCTCTCGGTGACCATGCGGAGAAGTGCATTGACGTCCGCATCCGAGACGGCGAGGCGATCGCTTACGACGGTCCGATGTCCATTGGCCAATTCGTTCTGGGAAATGTAACCCGACACGTGGAGCTACATCATGAACAGCTGAAAGCGGTCCACGCCCCTGGCTCGGTGAGCCGCCAGACGAGTTCGAATCCTACCAACTCATCCTCCTCTGTCGAGCCCCGAACCCACTGCTCCTGAACGACGCCGCCGGCGAGTCACTCCAAAGTCAACATCTCGGTCACTTCGCCAAGAACCGAAACGCCGGCTGCCTGACGCTGGCCAGCCCGATCGACGGTGACGGGGAAATCGCCGGGATTTATATCTACCGGGCCAACTCAGTGGAAGAAGCTCGCATTTTGGCGGAAGACGATCCCGCCGTCGGCGCCGGACGCTTCGAAGTCCGGGCCATGAGCTGGTACACGTCCCAGGGCGCGCTCATGTAACGCTGAAACCGACATCTGTCACAAGAACAGCAACTGGCCACCCAGGAGTGGCCTTGTCAGGGACCGGAACCACTCGGTTGGACGGCCTTACTCGACTCCACGACTGATCTTGTAGCGCTCTGTGTACGATTGGAATTCTTGAGCTAGCCCGTCATAGGTCCAGCCGAAATCGGCCGGGTCGTAGAGATGGCGACCAAAAGCGTCCTTCGGGCGGTGTTCAAGAAAGGCATGCATGCGGCGGGCGTGGAGATCGTTGACGTTTTCCCCGAAACTCCTGTAGAGGTCGCCGACCGTGCCCACCGGGTCGGCCATGAGTCCGTCGTAGTGGAGGTGCTGGCACCACCCGGCATCAGCTTTTTCGTCGAAGGCCACGGCCGAGTTAAGAGCAAAGGCGCACTTTCGCTTCCACTCCTCAGCCGTTGGACGCGGGTCGCTTCTCTTGGTGAGTGGACGTTGGCCGGCATTGGCCAGGCTGGCCAGCGACGTGACCACCGGACCAGGATCTCTGTGGGTCCAAATGATCCGGGCGTCGGGGTACGTGGCAAGGAGCGCCTCGAGATGCCAAAGGTGGTTTGGCGTCTTCAGAATCCAACGTTCGGTGGGCTGTCGGGACTGGAGAGCCTGAAGGGCGAGACGGTGCTGGGCATAGGCCGGCGCCATGTCAGCCTCTTCGAGCCACCGGGCGTAGGAAGGCACATGAGCCTGCGTCTCCAGAGCAAGGGTGCGTACGTCGTACATGAACAAGCTCACGCACTCCTGGGCCAAGGTGGCCCCGAATGGATGCATGGCCTTGAGGGGAGGGTTGAGCTTCATCAGACCTTCGAGTTCCTTGGCCGTGCGGGCGATGCGTGGATCTTCGTCCGCTTCCTCTAGGGAGGGGGGCGGTATGAGGTGCGCCGCTTCCCACTGGAGCAACGGCCGGGCCACCGGATCGAGTCCAAGGAGCATCGACAAAACACTTGTCCCGGTGCGCGGCAATCCAACGATGATCCACGGGCTAACGATGCGCTCGTTGTGGACTTCGGGGTTTTCGACCGACCATCGGTGCAAGGCAATCCGATTGGCCAGGGCGGCGGCAAGCATTTTGGTGACGAGGATCCGACCGAAAGTAGTGAGATCGGCCTCCTTTTCACAGGCCTTCAGGAACACCTCGAGCGGCTCACGGAAGCTGTCGCTTCCGAAGTCATCGGACCCCGCCATCTTGACCGCGGCCTTCATCACCGAAGATGGGGCCAACGATGGCAGGTCAAGTCCGATCCGGGTCAACTGCTCTCCAACCCCATTGAGGGTCCGCAGGAGTGGGCTTCGTAACTCCGAATCGCGCCAGGTGTATGCGACGTCGCTCATTCGACTGAGGCGGTCGAGATCTGACCACCGTTATGAACCTCGACCACAGTCCGCCCGATCGATCGGCGTGCCTCGTGCTCGTCGAGCGCACGACCGGCTTCTTCCATAGCCACCCTGCGGCCAACGAATGGCCGAATCTTCCCTTCAGCCGCCAACCGGAGTAGATCAGTATGGATCTCGTCCGCCTCACGCCTCCCGAAGGGATTGAATCCGAACCGGCGCATGCCGGGGTCGACCGAATCCACCCAGGCCAACATGACGCACACAATGTCGATGTTTCCGATACAGGCCATTCGAAGTGGTCGCCCGGTCATCCCATTGCTGTCATCGTCGGCGAATCCCATAGCCAGATAACGGCCCCCTCGCGCCGTGCATCTCCATGAGCGCTCCACGAAGTCGCCCCCGGCCAGGTCGTAGATCACCTCGGCCCCCGCGTCATCCGTGGCCACCAGGACAGCTTCGACAAAGTCCTCGGCGGTGTGGTCGATAACGACGTCAGCCCCCAGTGAGAGACACAGCTCTGCCTTCTCGGCTCCGCCGACGACGGCGATGACCCGTGCACCCGCCGCCTTGCCCAGTTGGATGGCCGCCGTGCCGAGACCGCTGGCGCCAGAGTGCACGACCAACGTCTCACCCACTTGGAGGCGTCCCCGGCGGAAGAGTGCGAGGTGGGACGCCTGGAACGTCAAAAGGAAGGCGGAGGCCTCAACGTCATCGAAACTGGCGGGAGCGTCGAAGACCGAGACGGCGTCGGCCAGGGCGTAGTCGGCGATCCCACCCAACGCTGTCTTTGTGATGGCAACTACCCGCTTGCCGATCCACGATTCGGCGCCTTCGCCTGTCTCGTCGACCACTCCGCAGACGTCCATGCCCAGGGTGAAGGGCGGAGGAGTCGGCACCGACACCAATTTCCCCCGGCAGCGATCGATGTCATTGAAATTCAGAGACGCGGCACCGACCTTTACCCTCACTTCGCCGGGTCCCGGCTCGGGGCGGGCGATAATTCGCACGGCCAAGACCTCTCCCGGAGGGCCGTGGCTTGTCACCTGTAGGGCCTTCATATCCATCGTGCGTCTTCCTTGCCGGGCGGGCCGTCACATCCCTTGTCCGGGTGCGATGTCCCATTTCTCAGGAGCGGGCGTGAGGCGGTCAGAGCATAGAACCCTGGTCCGGCCAGCTCCCGGGTTAAACCGCTCACGGCACCGACCATGTGCCGGCCGTCGGTTGATCACGGTGGTGATCTGCCCAGTGAGGCCTGACGCTGCCGTCAGTTGTAACGGCGTCGAAGAATCTCTCGCCGGTCTCGATGCGTCGACCACGAGACGATCTCTGACGCCGGATCTTCCGTTGCACCGTCACCGGAGGATGCATGGTGCAGGGCATGGCCGCCAAGGGGTAGATAGGATCCGGCAGCGACTAGGCGGGGAATCTGAAGGGGGAACGGATGGACACCACCAGATCGACCCGAGGATGCTCAAGGTCGGTTCAAAGGCTCACGGCTGGGCTCCGACGGAGTCGCACCGTAGCTGTGGTCGCCGCCATGGCGCTGTTGGTTACGGCCTGTGGTGCGACCAAACCCGGGAGTTCCCCAGCGACCACTAGTGCGAACTCTTCCACCACGGCCGCGCCCACCGGAGCAGCAACACCGTCAGGAGCGCCCTCCCCCGGCGTCACCGCCACCTCGGTCACCGTGGGTCAGGTGGACGATCTGACATTGCCTCTCCCGGGTCTGTTCAAAGGGGCGGAGGATGGAACGGAGGCATATTTCGACTACATCAACAGCTTGGGCGGGGTGAACGGCCGCATGATCAAGCTCGATGCCGCTGACAGCTTGTACAGCGAGGGCACGGTGGCCAGCGCCACTGCGGCTCAGATCAAGAACGACTTCGCTCTTGTCGGTGGTTTCTCCCTGGACGACGCAGCCGAGGAGCCCCTGATTGCCAGCGCCAAGATGCCCGATATCGCCTATCCCCTTGACCCCGATCTTTCCAGTCTCCCCAGCTCGTACAGCCCCTTCCCGAACGCCGACAATGAAGCGCCAACAACGATCTTCAAGGTCCTGAAGAAGAAGTTTCCGACCCAGATCAAGCACGTCGGAATCTTGTGGGCCAACGCCACCGCTTCCACGGCCATCGCCGAACGCTCGTTTGAGCGAGCGGCCAAGGCAGAGGGGTTCAAGATCGTCTACGACGCCAGTTTCGTGCCTAGTCAGACGACATTTCTGGCCAACGTGCTGACCATGAAGTCGGATGGCGTCCAGATGTTCTTCACCCAGCAGCTGCCCGATTCCTATGCGGAAACAGTAGCCACGGAGATGAGCGAGCAGAACTTCCATCCCATCAACGTCGAAGAAGACGCTTACACGGCGAACCTCATCAAAGACGGTGGCGCTGCCGTCAACGGGATGTACCTCTCCATGGGTTTCTCCCTCTACCTGGGGACCGACGGGAATCTGCCCGCCGTGAAACTGTTCACGAAGTGGATGAACAAGGCCGATCCGAGTGCCAACTTCGAATTGGAGTCACTCTTCGGCTGGGCCTCGGCCGAGTTGTTCGTTGACGGTCTCAAAGAGGCGGGTTCGCCTCCCACGCGCGCCGGCCTCGAGGCGGCGTTGGACAAAGTCACCAGTTTCAACGCTGACGGGTTGCTGGCTACCGGAGACCCGGCCCAGGACATCCCCGCCTCTTGCGTCCTTCTGGCCCAGGTCCAAGGTCAAAGCATCGTTCGGGTTTCACCGACTCCGAAGACCGGGTTCATTTGTATGCCCAACTCGCTCCTGCCCGAACCTGGGTTCAAGCCCGAGGTCAGACCCACACCTGGTTCGTGACCCATCGCGGATTTCGCCCTCCACGCGACTGAAGCAACAAAGTGATGGCGCAAGTGAACGGAGGAACAAGCGTCGATTCCCGTTAGGTCATACGTCCCCGAGATATCGATCCAGGCCGCTTCGGCTTCTGCCACCCCGACTCTGACCGTCTTCCGCCTTCAGGCGTGCAACCACCCGAATGGATACGATCAACGGCGGAGTACGGAGGCGGGAGGGAACGATGCACCTGGGGAGAGCGTCCGTTGTCCTGGCCGGGGCGATCAGTGTGGCCGTCGTTGGAACCTGGGGCGTCGCCGGTGCCGCTCCGGCGGTGGCGAACCAAACGCAAGGGTCCGGGATCTTCAGCTGCGGCACCGTGTCAGGACATATGACCTTCAAGCCGCCACTCAAGCCCAACGGCACGACACCTGAAACCGTCACGATCAAGGTAAGAGCCACCGACTGCGACGGCGGTACGCCGACGCCGAAGAAAGTGACAAGAACGATCCACATCTCCTTTGCGGTGAACTCCTGCCAGAATCAGCAGGTCGGCAACATCACCGGGCACCTCTCGTTCGTCCCGAAGGTCGAAGCGAGCCAGTGGAATGGATTCGCGTATCTCGAGTCAGACGACCAGGGAAATCCCACCGTCACCAACGAAGAACCCAGCGAGATTTCACCCTCGTATTACTCGGATGCCTTTGCCGGCTCCGGAGCGGTCTGGCAGTACTTTCCTGACTGGAAGTCCTCCAACCTGTGCTCGACCAAGAGCGTGAAGTCGGCCTCATTCAATGACGGTGTCTTCGGCGACTTCTGACCAACTCAAGAATCGGTCGTCCTAACGGGAATCGGACCGGTTGTCTCTACTCCCGAACGGTGCTCACATGTCCGGCAGGATCGGCTACCTACTGTTCTCCTAGTTCAAGAGCCTTTCGTGCAGCCGTCCAATCATTCCAGCCGGGGACCTCTACCGGCCGCAGAGTTCAGGGTGACGCGGCCGGGCAGCCGACGGAGCCGGCCGTAATTTCGGCAATCCGAGGTGCTGGCGTGTGTTCGTTGACCTCGTTGGTCAGGATACCGGCGAGCGTTCCCGTCGGTGTAGTGGCAAACCAACTGCCACCTTGGGCCAGAGATGTCCTGAGGCCACTGCGGTAGAGGCGTCGCGCCTGCACCAGGGTGTCCCCGATCCGCAGTCCTGCGACGGTGTTCACATTCGGAATGTCTCGGTACCCGGGTCCCCCGTCGAGCGACCCGGTGCTGTAGCCCACGAACAACTGGTTGTCGAAATATGCGGTCATTGTCGGCCAGTGGAGGTATGAGTCGATGGTGCAGTTGTTGGACGGCGTCGGTGCTGCGTCTCGTAGAGATCCGAGAACCTGTTCGAGGCTGGGTATGGCCGCTGATTCTTGCTGCCCGAAGTAGGCCGGCCCGATCCCGGTCCCCCTCACGGTGAAGTGGCCAGCAGTCGGAGCGGACGTTCCACCGTCTGCCGCATGGGCTCCACCGCCAGCGCGCCGCGGCGGAGCACCGCCGATTGAGGCAATCAGTCCCACCGCCGCGGCGATGACCGCAACGAGTACTGCAAGGACAACGAGCCAACGCCGAAGGCGACGGCGACGGCGACGGCGACGAGCTTCCTTGAAGAGGGCTTCGGCCGACGAGTCGGAGCCAGCCTTCCCCGGCGCGTCGGATAATTGCTCGCCGCCGGCCTCGACAGCTGCTGCGGGTTCTCGCGTGCGGAGAGTCATGGCGACTCCCGGAGTGGTCCAGCGGTCATGGAAGGCCCTCGATCATCCCGATCAGGTCCTCTCGCCGATATCCCTGGCGCCTGGCGAACTCCACCAGCTCCCGCACATGGCGGAGTACGGCACTCTTTTCAGGCGTTCCAACCACTGTGATCCCTCGACCTCTGGTGAATTCGAGCAGACCCTCATCACGGAGAATATGCATGGCTCGCAGGACAGTGTTCTTGTTCACCCCCAGGACGGCGGCGATGTCCTTTACGAGAGGCAGGCGTTCTCCTGGTCCTGCCTCGCCCTCGGCTATGGCACGGCGGATCTCGGCCGCCACCTGATCATGGAGGGGGACGGCCTCGGCCCGGTCGATGTTGACAGAGAACATGGTCCTAGCCATAGTAGTCCTACGATCGAGGCGTGACGAGAGGTCAGATGGCGGTCACCGAAGCAAGCGCAGATCAGGCGGCGATGGCCGAAGCCCAGGCCCTTTTCGAGGAAGCCCGGCGCAGACGGCGGCGCCGCTATCGATGGACGGCCCTCGGGGCGACAACCGTGGTGATCATCGTCAGTGCGACATTCGTCGCCGGCGGAGGCCGTTCGGCTGCGCCACCGGCTCGGCCGGCCGGCCCCTCACAGGGCGGTGCGACGGCCACCCTTCAATACACCGCCGCCGCCCCGACCGGGGTGCCCGGCAAGACAGTGCTCTCCATCGGCAGTGCTGGACCCAAGATCGATTGGGCGCAGAACGTAATCGACTTCTACGTCTCGATCGACGGCGGTCGCTCCTGGAGGAACGCCACGCCACAATCGCTCGCCAATCAGGACGCCGGTAACCGGATCGCAGCGGTGACCGGCTTCGGAACCGATGACTTGTGGATGGCCGCCGAGGATGTCATCGGACTGGTGCCGTTCAGCCAATCGGTCGATGGGTCTGATCGAGGTGAAGAGATCCTACGGTCGACTGACCGGGGAAAGACGTGGACGTCGAGCATCCTGCCGGGATGCCTCCAAACATGTGGAGGAAACATGTCGCTGAGCTTCGTCGATGCCCTTCATGGCTTCGCATCGGACGGGCCCGGGCCCTCGAACTCCAGCAATCTTTTCTCGACCAGTGATGGAGGGTCCACCTGGTCCGCAGTGTCGACACTGTCCTTCGCTCCCGACGGCGCCGATATCGTCTTCACCGATGCCCTCGACGGATGGGCGGTCACAGGTCCGACGTTCGATACCGCCGGCAGCATCGCCAACCCAGGAGAAGCTTTGTACCGAACGACCGACGGTGGTCATACGTGGAGCCCTGCACCCGATCTTCCCGCGAACGGGAAATATCAAGCACCGATATTCTTCAATGCCGACGACGGTGTCATGTTCGAGCTTGACCCATCGCCAGTCGTCTTCGTCACGTCCGATGGCGGTGTCATCTGGACCCAGAGTCCCGTTCCTGTCAGAGGTTCAGAAGCGCCACCGCCACAATTCTCCGCCCCGACTTCGCACGACTGGTTTCTGTCTTGGGGCCGGTCCCTCGTCGAGACCACTGATGCAGGCTCGCACTGGACGACCATCGACACCAAGGCGTCGTGGCCGAGTGATCCCGGACCCGGGCCTTCCAAAGGTGGAGCGTGGGGACTTGACTTCTTCTCGGCGAATGCCGGCTGGGCCGTCGTCGGCCTGCCTCCCTGCAAACCGCCGAACGGCTGCAGTAACGAGGGAGCGATCGCAACTGGGGACGGCGGCCGAACCTGGCACTACCTGAATCCGTAACCGCATTGCCGCCATCGGCTAGAAGCGTGCGTTTTGCATGATTCTCCTTCATCCTTCATATGCATAGCGACGCCGCTCGAATCCGAAACCATCCGCCTGACTGCGATCCGCTCCGACTCCCAGTCAACGCCGTGATACAAGGGCCTCCACATCGCCAGTGCACCACGGAGTGTCCAGTGGGTTCCGACGAGTTCCTTTCCATCAACCCTTTTGAGCCGACCCATCCAGATGATCCATTAGGTACGCCCGAATAGATGGACACCGGGATGGACAATCTGCCGACCGGCGCGCCCGCGGCAGCACGCTTCCGGGGACGGCCCACGGGAGATTCTTGTCTGCTAGTATAATACACTTGTATTATGATACATTCGTATGTCACACCATCGCCTGCCGCCGGATTGCTTCAACTGGCCCGGCTCAAGAGTGGCCTCAGCCAGGGGAGGTTGGCCGAACTCGCCGGTGTGCCCGCGACCATGATCTCGGCCTACGAACGCGACAAGCGCCAACCAACCTTGGCCACTCTCTTGCGACTGATCAAAGCAGCCGGATTCGATCTGCGCATGCAGCTTGTCCCACTCGACGATCACGATGACGTGCTCGCCAAGCTCGAGGACACACGCCGTCCAAGAGAGCGCAGTCGCCGAGACCGACAGATCGAAGCATGGCGCCAGGCACAGTCTGTGGGCACCGAATGAATCCTCAAGAAGAGCCTTCTTTGAATGCCGCGGCGATTGTCGAAGTCTTGGTCCGTCACGGCGTTCACTTCGTGGTCATCGGCGCGTTCGCGGCCATTGCTCAGCAGGCTCCGATCCCCGCAACGAGAGACATTGCCGTGACTCCTGAATCAACCATCGAAAACCTCAATCGCTTGTCGGCGGCACTCAGGGAGTTGCATGCCAAGATCCGTACGGACGCCGTCGACGGTGGTCTACCGTTTGATCACAACGGCAGATCGCTGGGGCAAGCCGAGTTCTGGAACTTGATTTGTCCTTACGGAGAATTCGACGTCTCTTTTCACCCAAGCGGTTTTGAGAACGGTTACACAGAACTGGCTGTTCGGTCCCACAAAGTTCTCGTCGACGGGATTGAAGTTCCTATCGCCGACCTCAGTGATGTCATCCGCTCGAAAGAAGCGGCCGGGCGGCCCAAGGATCTTCGAGTTCTCCCCATTCTTTATCGTCATCGGGCGAGTCGGAACACCGACCGCGAGTAGTTCGCGCAACAGCGAGATTCGGCAGTCCCAACGGGATTCGAACTCGTGTCGCCACATTGAGAGGGAGGACCGGTCCATCCGCTCAGGTGCTCCGTGTCACGTTATGCCTGCTCACAGTAGCTACGCAGTCTGGTTGGTTATCCCCCGTCAACCCTTGTTGTCCCAAGTAGATGAGCAGACGGACGAGCAAGATCCCCCGACCTGGCCCCATAGGGACCAGTGGTGGCTACAATGGAACCAGTGATCAGAGTCGAGCTTGAACGAATCGAGGCACTTGAGCTTCTTGGG
>Ga0208357_1001891_pt1 | contig 14652 bp, 17 predicted proteins | sample NGESurdeep092012_6_FD_184487 | JGI IMG/M metagenome (GOLD analysis project Ga0208357, IMG submission 184487) | Arctic peat soil microbial communities from Barrow, Alaska - NGEE Surface sample F52-2 deep-092012 (SPAdes) | ecosystem: Environmental > Terrestrial > Soil > Wetlands > Peat ... | reverse complement strand
GTGAGCGGCCGGGAGGAGTCGGGGGTGGGGGGCGCAGCGCATGTAGCCGCCTCTGTCGTCGCGATCTCAAAAGCGGCCCCCCACCCCGCCTCGCCATGCTCACGCACGCCGAGCTGACCCTCCCCACCGCTACGCGGGGGGAGGGATAAAGAAGCCGTAGCGAGCTTTCCTGCCTCCGCGGCAAGGCGCGCCGCCGGCGTGAGGTCGAGCGGCGGCGGCTGGTACTTCGTCCAGCCGAGTTCGCGGGCGAGCGTCCTGAGCGTGGTGTGGCTCTTCAATACGCTTCTCGCGATATCGACGACCGACTCCTCCGTCTGCTCGAAGCGGTAGCGCAGGTTCTCAAGCAATGCGGGCGTGTATTCCTGCATGCGCCGGGGCTTGGCCATGGCGAACAGTCCTTCGTTGTGCTGGGGACAATGAAAAAGCCCGGGCGGCGCCTGCTCCGGGCGCGGCTTCCGAGCGTGGGCAGAAACTATAGGAGGAGCGTCACGCTGTCAAGGATTATTGTCTTGGCGTAGGCGGGCGCGCCGCCCGAACGCTCCGCCTCACATACCGGCCGACTAACGGCACCTCGATTTGAGGAACAGGTGAAGCGATTTATGAGCTACCGTCGCTTCTAGGAACGAAAGACGCGCCATGGTTCATGAAGAGTTCTATGCAAAGTTAGAGGCTCTTGGCGTGGCAGAAGTGCGAGCGCGGCTTGTCTCAAATGGTTTTATCGGGGACGCACCATTGGTCCGGGCTTGGCTCGCTCGTAAAGACGAGGCCTCCAACGCTGAGCAATTCGATCTGGCGCGGGGCGCTGGCCACGACGCCAAAAGAGCTAATATGATCGCCATTATTGCCGTGGTGATCGCCGCGGCTTCGATGATTATTGCCATAGTCGGGATCATAGACCTGCATTGGTCCAAACCCCATTAGCTAGGAAACGCACCCGCGAGGCGACATGCCAATCCTGAAAATCATCGCCAATGCCGCCCTACTGGTCGGGCTAGTCCTAGCGCTTTTAGGGGCCGTGGTGGCGGCTAAAGCCGTAATCGTGACTCCGGATCAAGCGTTAGAAATAGGTCAGTCGCGCTGGTCGGCCGACACAAAGGAAGAAAATTTGAAACTACCAGCGGTGCGAAATTTGGTAGAGCAAAGCGCCGCCGCCCGGAATGGCCTTTTGTTGATCGCGTTGGGCACGCTTTTGCAGATCATCGGGACTGTGATCGGGCTTTTGGAGCCTTAAGCGCCTTTCGTTTTGGGACTCGGCTTTGGCCTTTGCCTTAAGCTTTCCAAACTTGGTTTTCTCGCGCGCCGTGGCTTGCTAGCAGTCGCCGGACGGCGCGCTCAAATTTTGCGTTTGGATTGTTCTGCATGGTCCTGCCCAGCGGCGTCAGGACGACGAGAGACTCACAGGTCCTTCGAGGCCCGGCGCCGGCGCGCCGGGCACCTCAAGACGACGCGAGAGGTCTGCCCCGCCAGGTTCCTCCCCAGCTTCGGCGCCTCCCCCGTCCCGCTTGGCAAGAACACGTGCTAAGCTGCCGGCGTCGTTCGGGGAATTTGCCGTGCGTTGTGCGCGCCGCTTCGTTGCCGTCCTGGTCCCGCTCGCGGCCGCGCTGACCTTGTCGGCCTGCATCACCTCCTCGGGCGGCGGCGACGCGCAGCTCTCGGCCGAATACCTGACGCGCTATGGCGAGCCGAACCCGACGCCGGCCTCTTTCCTCGAATGCCACGGCTTCGGCTGCACCGAGACCTCGCGCGTCTCGCTCAGCCCGGCCGAATGGCGCAAGGTCAAGGCGCAGCTTTCGCCGCCGGCGCGCGACGCCCGCGCCGAGCGCGCCAAGATCGCCCGTGCGGTCGCCGAGATGGAGAAACTGGTCGGCGCCAAGACCGGCACCGGCGTCCATCAATGGACGCACAAGGACATGATGATCCTGCCCAATATGGGCGATCCGACCCAGCTCGACTGTATCGACGAGGCGGTCAACACCTGGACCTACATGACGATGATGGAGCGCGCCGGCCTGATGCGCTTCCACCGCGTCGCCGACCTCGGCTATGCCGGCCTGCCGGCCGACACCAATCCGCGCAACACCGCGGTGCTGCAGGAAAAGAGCGGCGGCTATTACGCCGTCGACGCGAGCCTGGTCGAAGGCGGCGAGCCGCCTCTGGTGATGCCGCTGTCGGTGTGGACCGGCGACTGGCCGCCCAAGCTCGCCGACATGGAGACGGCAAAGCCGGCCAAGCCGGCGCGCACCGCGGCGCTCGCGCCGCGCTAGACGGCTTCCGGCCGGCCGGCCGTGTACGAAATTGACATCAAGCTTTCTTGACCGGGCTTGCGCCGGCCCAAGTGCCAGCCATACTGGTCCGATGCCGGCAAGCCTGAGCAACCCCGCCCATTGGCACCTTCGGGCGCAAGAGGCCAGGCTGCTGGCTGGTCAGATGGACGACCCGGAAGCCAAGGCGGCAATCCTCAAGATGGCGGATGATTACGACCGCCTCGCCGTCAGGGCCGCCAGGCGGCAACAGGAGACGCAGGGCTAGGAATGCCGGTGGCGCCAAAGGCCGCTGTTGGGCTTTACGTCGTGGCGATGGCAGCAATTATCGTCGGCGTCGATATTGCGTTCTTCAGGAACCGGTTCTGGGCGCGGCTGATCGTGAATATCGGCATTGTTCTGGTTTTCGCAGCTTTCTACCTGAGATTCCTCAGGCATTGACGCCCCCCGGCTTCAACCAAGCCAAATTCAAATCGGGAGACGGCCGCACGCCGGGCGCCTTGGCGGCGTCCGCGCGTGGGTCTAATCTCGACGCCGACACGTCCAGGTTTTGAGTCGCGGCGCGTTCGGTGGCGCCGCATGCGCGACGGGCAACCCTCGAGGTCGTGCCGATGTATCGCCTTCACGCTGCCGCGGCGATCGTCCTCGTCTGTTCGGGTCCGGCGCTGGCGCGCTGGATGCCGCAATACGCTTCGCAATCGCCACAGGTGCGCAACTGGTTCGAGCACCAGCACAATGCGCGCGGCCAGTCCTGCTGCCTCGATGCCGACGGCCATCCGTTCTACGGCGACTACGTCATCAACCGGAACGGCTCGATTACCATCAACCTCAAGCGCGGCGCGCGCACGCTGCCCGCCTACATGGTCCTGGAAGGGCCGAACCCGACCGGCCACGCCATCTACTGGTACAAGGATTACGGCACCGCGCGCATCGACTATTGCTTCTCGCCGGGAACGCTGAGCTAGGCGCGCAAAACGAAAATGCACATTGGGGAGTTAGCCATGCTGCGTCTGTCCGCCCGTCTGTCACTGCTGGCTTTGCTGTGTCTCGCCTGCGTCGCGCCGGCGCAGGCCGAAGATTATCCGAGCCGCACCATCAAGGTGCTGACCACCTCGAGCGCCGGCGGCTTGAGCGACATCTTCATGCGCGTCCTCGCCGAGCGGCTGCGGTCGCGGCTCCACCAGACCATCATCATCGAGAACCGCCCCGGCGCCGGCGGCAACATCGCCATGCACGCCTGCGCCGACGCCAAGCCGGACGGCTACACGATCTGCATCGTCGAGGCCGACGCGCTCATCTACAACCAGTATCTCTACAAGAACCTCACCTACAATCCGGAGACGGCGCTGACGCCGATCGTCAACCTGTTCAACATCATCCAGGCGCTGGTGGTGAACTCGGATTTGAAAGTGAAGAGCGTCGACGAGCTGGTCGCGCTTTCGAAGGCGAAGAAGGGCACGCTCAACTACCTGACCGCGTCGCTGCCGCTCGTCGTCTACATGGAGCACCTGAAGACGACGCAGGGCGCCGACTGGGTGCGGGTGCCGTTCCGCGGCGGCGGCGAGGCCACCAATGCGGTGCTGTCCGGCTCGACGCCGATCGCGCTCATCGGCATCGGCAACGTCATGCCGCACATCACCGCCGGCAAGATGACGGCGCTGGCGCTCGGCAACAATATCCGCGCGCCGCAACTGCCGAACGTGCCGACGCTGGACGATACCGGCTACAAGGGCCCGCCGTCGCAAAGCTGGTACGGCCTGTTCGCGCCGGCCGGCACGCCGCGCGCGATCATCGACAAATTAAACACGGAAGTGCGCGCGATCGCGCGCGACAAGAAGTTTCAGCAGAAATACCTGTTCAGCCGCGGCCTCGTGCCGGCGATCGGCACGCCGGAGGAATTCGCCGCCGAGATCAAGGCGGGCCGTTCCACCGCGCACCAGATCGTCAAGGACGCCGGCATGGAGCCGCAATAGGCGGCTTGCCTACGACGCGTAGTCCGGCTCTTCGCGATCGAGAATGCGCTTGAGCGCATTGAAGTGCCGTTCGGCCGGCGTCGGGCCCTTGAACGGGACCGTCGTGCCGATATCCCGCTTGGTCTTGTCGACCACGGCCGCCGGAAGCTGCTTCAGCTTCTGCCCGGTCCACATCGCGTAGATCTGCACCTGCGCCGCGCGTTCGACGTAATAGAGCCGGTCGTAAGCGTCGGCCACTGTCTCGCCGACGGTGGAAATGCCGTGATTGGCCATGAACAGGACGCTCTTGTCGCCGATGACCTTGGCGAGGCGTTCGCCCTCCTCGGGATCGACGGCCGGCCCGGTATATTGGTCGTCATAGGCGATCTGCCCCATCATCCCGACCTCGGTCTGGCCGATCTCCTTGATGCGCGGATCCTCGAGGCGCACGAGCGCGCTCGCATAGGGCATGTGCGTGTGAAACACCGCCTTGGCCTGCGGCAAGGCACGGTGGATCGGCGCGTGAATGCAGAAGCAGGATCGCTCGACGTCGCCTTCGCCGCGCTTGGTCTTGCCGTCGTTGAGGCCGACTTCCATGAAGGTCGAGGCGCTGACCTCCGACCAATGCGTGCCGAACGGAATTTGGTAATAGCGATCGTCGCGGCCGGGCACGACGAAGGTCAGATGATTGAAGATGCCTTCGTTGAAACCTTGCCGGTAAGCGAGCCGGTGCGCCGCAGCGAGATCGACCCGCGCCTGCCATTCTTCATCGGTGCAATTCGCAAGCATGCCCGGTGAAACCGATTCCTGCATGGAAGTCCCTCCTGCTGCCGCTGAAATGCCCTTATCCGTCGGGCTGGCAAGTCTGACGTTTGGCCGCATGGCCTCGCATGCTCAAGGCTACGCTTCGCCCGTTCCGCCGTCACGGGGTAATTGCCCTGCCTGGACCCCGACCGCTGCCAAGGCCCGGTTACTTCGAGCGACGCGTAACCGCAGCGGCAGAATCAGCTTCTCGACATAGCGGAGCGCACGGCATCACCCGGCCCGCAGCGCCGTCACGCGATCGAGCGCGGCCTGCGGCAAAGGTCCCTTCTCGACCGCGGCCAACGCATCGTCGAACTGCTGCGGCGTCGCCATGCCGACCAGGATCGTGCCGACGCCCTTATGGGAAATCGCAAAGCGCGTGGCGGCCTCGGTCAGGCTCGCGGCGAAGCCCTCCGTGACCAGCGGCAAGAACCGGCGCGCAATATCGATGTCGGCCTCGTAGGTCCCGGCCGAGCCGATCGGCTCCGGCGGCGGGCTGGCGATCGGATGCCGCTCGGCTGAGCCAGAGAGCGCCCCGCCCGCGAGCACGCGGATGACGATCGTGCCGGTGCCGGCCGCCGTGGTGGCGTCGAACAGGCGTCGGTAGTCTTGTGCGGGATACGGCGCGTGCAAGGCATCGCCCGCGGACGGATTGAGCATGTTGTAGACCACCTGTGCGCTGGCGAAGGTACCGGAGCCGATAACCTTGTGCAGCGCCGGCGTGTCGCCGATCGCGGTCAGGCCGGGAAAACGTATCTTGCCCTGCCCGCGCAGCTTCTCGAACGCCGGCATGACCTCGTCCATGATTTGCTTCACGCTCAGCGCCGGTCCGCCGCCGGCTTCCGTGACGGTATTGTGCAGGTGAAAGATGTCGACATGGTCCATTTGCAGCCGCTTAAGGCTGACGTCGAGCGACTTGACAATCGCATCGCCGATTCGCGTTTCGCCGTCCGGCAGCCTGACCTTGGTGCCGACCACGACATTCGCCGGCTTGAGCTTGCGCAGGACGTTCCCAAGGTTCTTCTCTGACTCGCCGTTGCCGTACTGCACGGCCGTGTCGAAGTAGTTGATGCCGGCGGCAAGCGCCCGCGCGACCGTGCGCTCCTGGTCGACGGAAGCGCCGCGCACCATCAGCCCGCCGACGGCGCCGCAGCCGAAGCCGAGCACCGAGACTTGCAGCCCGGTCCGTCCGAAAGCGCGCATTTGCATGGTACGTCCTCCCGCGCGGACGATAGCGCATTTCTCGAAGCCAAGGCAGTAGTTGCGATGAACCTTATGCGGGGCATCCGGATTGTTAGGTCCGAGTCGCCGACGACCGCGAATCCTGCTTATCAACGGCTCGTCGCGGACCGAGCACGCGCGCCCCGGCGAACACCCGCACCGCTGACGACACCGGGTCACGGAGGCGACGTCCGCCGCCGGCCCTTTCGCCGAGCCGCCCCCGTCACACGCCCAGTAGGCGCGGCGGATTTCCGTGTCTTGCGCCAACTGCGCCGGCAGATCTTCGGTGAACAGCGATCACATAAGCGTAGTCGCTGACGGTTGGAGCCGCGGCGCCGGAGCCGAAATCGTGCTAGGGAGTCCTCGCAACGGACGGAGCCATCATGCACTCGCACTCGATCGACGACTTCCGCCACAGCCACGTCTTTCTTGGCGATGCGCATGAGAAGAACGAGCGCAGGACATGGGCGGTCATCGCCATCTGTGCTGCGATGATGGTAGCCGAGATCGTCGGCGGCTGGTGGTTCGGCTCCGTCGCGCTGATCGCCGACGGCCTGCATATGTCGACACACGCCGGCGCGCTTTTGATCGCCGCGCTCGCCTACAGCTATTCGCGCCGTTACGCCCACGACCCGAGGCTCGCGTTCGGAACGGGCAAGCTCGGCGACCTTGCGGCCTTCACCAGCGCCATCGCGCTTGCGATGATCGCGCTGCTGATCGGCTATGAGAGCATCCAGCGACTGATCGGGCCGGTGCCGATCGCCTTCGGCCAGGCGATTCCGATCGCGACGGTCGGCCTCGGTGTCAATCTTCTGAGCGCCTACCTGCTGCGCGACGAGCACGACCATAACCATGGGCATGGCGGGCATGCGCATCGCCACGCTCACGAGCACGGCGACCACGCGCACGGCCGGGCCGCCATCCACGCCGATCACAATCGGCGCGCCGCCTTCGTGCATGTCATGGCCGACGCTGCCGTCTCGGTGCTTGTCATCGTCGGCCTGTTGCTCGGGCGCCAGTTCGGCTGGCTCTTCATGGATCCGCTCATGGGCCTCATCGCGACAGTCGTCATTCTGAGCTGGTCCTGGACCCTCATCCGCTCGGCCGGCGCCATTCTGATCGACGCCTGTCCCGATCCCGCTCTTGCCCGCAAGATCGCCACGCGCATCGAACAGAAGGGCGACCGCATCTCCGACCTGCACCTCTGGCGCGTCGGTCCGGGCCATCTCGCGGCGGTCATTTCGATCGTGTCCGACGACCCGCAGTCGCCGACTCAGTACAAGAAGCGCCTTGGCGGGCTGAACGGGCTTTCGCACGTCACCATCGAAGTGGAACGCTGCCCCGGCGAACACCCGCACCGCTGACGACATCCCGCCCGGGGCTCGACCGCCGGCTCGTTTTCGACGTATCCCGCGCCGTGATACGCCCACCGTGCCGCACCTTCACACACCCAGATAGGCGCGCCGGATTTCCGTGTCCTGCGCCAACTGCGCCGGCAGACCTTCGGTGAACAGACGGCCCTCGGCGATCACATAGGCGTAGTCGCTGACGGCCAAAGCAAGATGCACGTTCTGCTCGATGAGCAGGATGGTGAGCCCCGCCTCCCTCAGGTTCTTCAGCATCGAGAAAAGCTGATAGACGAGCACCGGCGCGAGCCCGAGCGACATCTCGTCGATGATCAGGATGCTCGGATCCGACATCAGGCCGCGGGCGATTGCCAGCATCTGCTGCTCGCCGCCCGACAGCGTGCCGGCGATCTGCTGACGCCGTTCGGCCAGGCGCGGAAACAGCGCGAACACCCGATCGAGACGATCCCCATATTTCCGGCCGGGGCGCGCCGAAAACGCGCCGAGCTCGAGATTCTCGGCGACGCTCATAGTGCTGAACAATTGCCGTCCTTCCGGCACCAGCGCGAAACCGCGGGCCGCCTTGGCGTGCGCCGGCAGCCGCGTGACGTCTTCGCCCTCGAAGGTGACGCGCCCGCTCCACACCCTGATCGTGCCGGCGATCGCCCGCAACGTCGTCGTCTTGCCGGCGCCGTTGGCGCCGACAATCGCGGTGAGCTTGCCGCGCGCGATCACGAGTGACAGGCCCCACAGCACCTGCACCTCGCCGTAGCCGGTCTCCAGGTCGTTGACCTCAAGGATCGTGCCGGCCATCGGTCAGCCTCCCGCCTGAAGCTCGGCGGCGAGCTTCGGGTCGCCGAGATAGGCTTCGATCACCTGCGGGTCCTGCGCCACCTCCTTCGGCAGGCCCTCGGCGAGTTTGCCTCCGAAGTTGAGAACGACGACGCGATCCGACAGACTCATGATCGCCTGCATCAGATGCTCGATCATAAGGATCGTGACGCCGCGCGCGCGGATGCCGCGAATGACGCCGATCATGTGCTCGACTTCCGCCGGATTGAGGCCGGCCAGCACTTCGTCCAACAAGAGGAGCCGCGGCTCTGCGGCGAGCGCGCGGGCAAGCTCGAGACGCTTCTTGCCGGCGATGGTCAGATGCAGCGCCAGCATGCCGGCGCGGTCGGTGAGACCGGCGACCTCGATCGCGTCTCGCGCCGCGAGCTGGGCCTGCGCCAGCGACATGTTCCTGCGACCGAAGCAGGCGCCGACCGTGCAATTCTCGAGCACCGTCATATTCGTCAGCGGCTGCACGATCTGATGCGTGCGGGACAGACCTGCGCGCGCGACGCGGTAAGGCCGCGCCCCGGTAATGTCCCTGCCTTCGAACACGATGCGGCCGCTGTCCGGCGCAAAGACGCCGTTGACGAGATTGAACAGCGTCGACTTGCCCGCACCGTTCGGACCGATCAACCCGAGAATCTCGCCCTCGCGGACCGAGAAGCTGAGCTCGCGCACGGCGTGCAGGCCGCCGAAAAACTTGTTCACGTTCTGCAAGTCCAGCAGCGCGCTCATGGCAGCACTTTTTGCAGGCGCGGAAAGCGGCTGTAGATCCAGCCCATCAGCCCGCTCGGAAAGAACAGCACGATGACGAGCAGCAACAGGCCGGCAATGACGAGCTGGAAGTGGGAGAACGTCTCCGACGTGAGCAGATAGCCGCGCAATTCCTCATAGAGATAGGCGCCGAGCGCGACGCCGGTGACCGTACCCTGCCCGCCAAGCATGGCGACGATGATCGCCTCGGTCGACAGCGTCAGATCGAAAGCGTCGGAGGGCTGGATGAAGGCGCTCTTGAAGAAAAACAGCCCGCCCGCCATCGCCGGAAGGAAAGCGGACGCGCTGTAGACCAGCGCCTTGTAGAGCGGTGTCGGCACGCCGAGGATGGCCGCAGCGTCTTCGTTCTGGCCGATGGCAAGCAGGCCGAGCCCGAATTTCGAGCTCTTGATGCCGTAGCTGAGATAAAGCGACAGGCCCATCACCGCGACCATCAGGAAATAAACGATCCACAGCGCCTCGGCCGGCCCGCCGAGCGGCTTGAACGCCGCGGGCGACATGTAGATGCCGGAGGAGCCGCCCCAAGGCGTGAAGTTTTCGGCGAAGGCCTGCACACCTTCATTCACGCCGATCGTGGCCAGCGCGAAGAATGCGCCGCGCAGCCGCAGGATGCCGAGCCCGAACAGCAGCGCCAGCGCGCTGACGCCGATGCCGGCGGCGATGAGGCTCGCGCCGAGCGGCCAGCCATGCGCGCTCACCAGCCAGACGCAGATGTAGCCGCCGAGACCGTAAAAGACGATGCTGCCGAAATTGATATAGCCGGCATAGCCGAGCATTAAATTGATATTGCTGGCCAAGGTGATGTAGAGCGCGGCGAGGATGAGACTTTCGCGCAATCCGACATCGTCGCCGATCAGCGGCGCCGCCACGAAGATCGCGATCACGAGAGCAATGATCCAGAAGAATGGTCGGCGGACGATGGCGAGCATCACAGCGACCCCCGGCGCGAGGCGAAGATGCCGGTCGGAAATGCGACCAGCACGACGACAAACAGCGCGAACTCGATGATGAGCGTCCAGCTCACCGGCGCAAAGGGCGCCACCAATCCTTCGAGCAGACCGAGCGCGACGCCGCCGAGGAGCGCACCGACCGGGTTGCCGAGACCGCCGAGCACGGTCACGACGAAGCCCTTGAGCTCGTAGGTGTCGCCGGACAGCACGGTGAACGGAAACAGCGTGCCGATCAGCACGCCGGAAACGCCGGCGAGCGCGACGCCGATGCCGACCGAGATCGCCAGCATCCGCGTGGTCGGAACGCCGACGAGCTCCGCCGCCTCACGATTATTGGCGACCGCGCGCACCGCTTTGCCCATGCGCGTGTAATGCAGAAACGCGTAAAGCGCGGCGGCGATCACGATCGCCAGCACGGCGGCGACGATGTGCCCGCCCGGAAAAGTGTAGCGGCCGACGGTTAAGCCGGGCAGCGAGACGTTGACATTGAACAGCGCCGTCCCCCACACGGCGGTGCCGATGCCGATCAGCACGAGGTTGACCGAAAACGTCGACAACAGGCTCATGAGCGGCGGCCGTCCGACCATGCGGTGCACGGCGATCCAATACAGCAGGACGCCAGCAAAAAACCCGCCGATCAGGACCGGCGGCAAGGCCAGGTAGGGCGAGACGCCGAACGCCTGCACGATCAGGAACAGCGCGAACATGCCGGCGACGATCATGGCGCCGTGCGTGAGATTGATGACGTCCATGACGCCCCAGATGAGCGTCAGGCCCATGGCGGCGAGGCCGTAGACAAGTCCTACGAGCACGCCGTCGACGATCGAAGCGAGGATGCCGTACATGTGGAACGGTGACGGGGCCGGCCGCGGCGGCCGGCCCCTTGCCCGGTCAGTGCATTGCAGCGGCGTTGATCGGATAGATGAGATCGGCCGATTGCGCCGCCTTCGGCCAGACGACCTGACGGGCAAGCTTGCCGTCTTTAGCCTTCTGCCACTGCGCCAGCACCATCGAATGCTCGGTCTGCAAGCCGTGATGGCCCGGGTCGGTGGCGAACTTGATGTGCCCAAAGAAGGTCGTGAAGTCCGTGGCGTTGAGCGCGTCGGTCACTTTCTTCGGATCGAGCGAACCCGCCTTCTCGATCGCCTTTTCGAGCACGACGCCGGCGGCGTAGCCGGAGGCCGCGTGATAGTCGGCCTTGTGCTTGAATTTGGCTTCGAACGCCTTGGCAAACTCGGCCGTCGTCGGCCCGAAGTCAGGCTTGTAGTTGACTTGCAGCTCCCATTGCGAGGGCACTGTCACGCCGGCAGCGGCATCTCCAAGCTCGGCGAACTTGTCGTCGGCCGGCGCGACCAGAATCGAAATCCACTTCATGTTCGCCTTCTGGTCGTGCATCTGACGCGCGAGCGTGGCGCCGTCCGAATAGTGGCCGCCGCCCAGGAAGGCGTCGGCGTTGGAGGAGATGATTTTGTTGACGATGGGCCCGAAATCGGTGGTCGATGGGGCGTAGGATTCATCCAGCACGACGTCGAGGCCCGCCTTCTTCGCCTGTTCTTTGGTCGCGGCCAGCACGGTCTTGGAGAACGGATCGTCGGAGTAGACCATCGCGACCTTGGCATGCGGATTTTTCGACTTGAGCGCTTCGACCGCGCCGGACAAGTAATGCGACGCCGAGGTGATCACCATGAAGAGGCCCTTGTTGCCGAGCTCGAAAGGCTTCTCTTCGGCGCCGCCGCTATCGACCATGATCTTCCCGTATTGCTCGGAAATGACCGCCGCCGCGGCGACGAGGCCCGAGGAATAGGGGCCGAACAGGAATTGCGCTTTGTCCTGGTTGATCAGGCGCGTGTAGAGCTGCTGCACGCGTCCGCCGACGGATTGGTCGTCGTAGCTGACGAATTTGACTTTATATTTCTTGCCGCCGACGTCGATGCCGCCCTTGGCGTTCACCTCGTCGCGCCAGAAATCATAACCGCGCTCCTGGCCGGTCGAATCGACGTTGAGCGGCCCGGTGCGCGAGCCCGTGAAGCCGATGGTGATGGTGTCGTCTGCTGCGAATGCCGGGGCTGCCGCGGCCGCAAATATCGTCGCGGCCGCCACGAGAGTGACGGTCTTCATGGAGTCCTCCCAATATCGCCCCACGGTAGACCGCAAGAGATCGCCGCTCTTTCGTCGGCTGATCCTGCGGCAAGCAGGATAGACCCATTGGCGGCCGATGGCCATTGCTTTTGAAGGTGCAAATGCCGCACCGGCCGGCAAGCAAAAACCCCGGGCGCGACCGCCCGGGGCTCTTGCAATTCGCGGCTGTCGCGTTTGACGCGGCTTAGAAGCGGTAGTTCAAGCCGAGGCGGACGATGTTGGCTTTGAAGCTGACATTGTCGGTCGAGCCGACGACGCCCGAGCAGGACACGCCGCAGTCGAACTTGCCGAGGTCGACGTAGAGGTATTCGGCCTTGACGCTCCAGTTCGCCCACATCGCGTATTCGAGGCCGACGCCTGCGGTCCAGCCGATGCTGGTCTTGCTGGCGTCGCCGAAGGGCGAGGTCGCCTTGATGTTGCCGGCGGCGGCGCCGCCGGTGATGTAGGGCAGCCAGTTGTTCCAGCCGGCATAGCCGAGACGGCCGCGCGCCGTCGCCAGCCAATTCAACTTGGTCTCGCAGGAGCCGCCGGCGCAGTCGGCCGTGCCCTTCATGTTCGACCAATCGAGGTCGCCTTCGAGGCCCCAGACCCACGTGCCGGTCTGGAAGTTGTAGCCGAGCGTCAGGCCGGCGAGGACGCCTTTCGGGCTCGGGCTCACGGCCGGGTCATCCCAGTTGGACGTGCCGAAGCCGTAGCCGGCGTTCAAGCCGGCATAGAAGCCGGTCCAGTTGGCGTAGGCCGGCGCGACATAGGCCGGGGCCTTGTAGGGCCGCGGCAGATCGGCCGCGTTGGCGGCAAACGAGACGGTGAACAAGGCGGCGGCAGCAACGCCGGCGCAGAGAATGGAATTGATCTTCATAACGGCCCCTTGACTGGTCCTATTCGGTTGCAAGCGGGCGAACACGCTCACCCGTCGGTGTCGCACTCGCCGCGCCCCCCGACGGGACGTTCCGCGTAATGCTCACGCGTACAGGAATGCCTCCGAAGCCTTAAAGGGGGGTTAACCTTAACGTCCGGTTCGCGCCCTTGGCGCAATAGCGTAAGTCTGTGACTCGAAAGCCACATGGCTACAGCGTGAGCTTCATGCCCTCGTGGCTGGCCGCGAAGCCGAGAGATTCATAAAAGCGCCGCGCGTCGGCGCGCGTTTTGTCCGTGCTGAGCTGCACGACCTCGCAGCCGCGCCTCCGGCATTCCCCGATGGCCCATTCAAACATGCGCCGGCCACGGCCGCCGCCGCCGCGCGCGGACGCGATGCGCACGCTCTCGATCTGCCCGCGCCAGAGTCCCTTGCGCGACAGGCCGGGAATGAAGCTGAGTTGCAGGCAACCGACGATGGCGCCCTCCTCCTCCACGACCGCGAGATACTGATTGGGATCGGCGTCGATGGCCGCGAACGCCTTCGCGTAGCGCGGATTGAGCGGCGGCCCTAAATCCTCGCGCGTCTTGCCGAGCTCGTCGTCGGCGAGCAGCGCGACGATCGCGCCGAGATCGGCGGCGGCGGCGCGGCGGAACGTCAATTCTGTCATACGGATTCCGTCCAGCCTCCCTACCCGCGCGCGCGCAACACCGCCTCGATCGACACGCGCGACCACGGCGCGGTGCGGGCGCGGAAATCGAGATAGGATTTGTGCACCTTGCCCGAGATCGCGTCGCGCGAGGCGATCTCGCCGAGCACATCGTTTGACTGGTTGCGCGCGGCGGCGACGAGATCGCCGGGGAAGGCGGCGAGCTTGACCTTGTGCTCTCCTGTCAGTGAAGCGAGCGCAGCGGCATTGAGCCGCTCCATCTCGGCCAGCGCGTAATTCGCTTCCGTGGCGCAGGCATGCGTGACGATGGCCTTCAGATCGTCCGGCAGCGCGTTCCACGCTTTCAGCGCGACAATGCATTCGCCGGTGCCGTTCGGCTTGTTGAAGCCGGGATAATAGTAGAACGGCGCGACGCGATAGAGGCCGAGCGCGATGTCGGTGCCGGGTCCGACGAATTCGGCGGCGTCGAGCACGCCCGATTGCAGACTGACCAGGATCTCGGCCGGCGGCGTCGTCTGCGGCGTCGCGCCGAGACGATGATAGATCTCGCCGCCGAGGCCGAGCGAGCGCAGCTTGAGGCCTTTCAGGTCAGCGAGACTTTTCAATTCGCGGCGAAACCAGCCGCCCATGCAGACGCCGGTATTGCCGCCCATGAACGGCTTGACGCCGAAGGGCGCGTAGAGCTCGTCCCACAAGGCCTGGCCGCCGCCCGCGTCGATCCAGGCGACGTGCTCGGCCGGCGTCAGGCCGAACGGCACGGTGGTGAAGAAGTTCGCCGCCGGCATCTTGCCCTGCCAGTAGAACGAGGCGGTGTGGCCGATATCGGCGACGCCGTTGCCGACCGC
>Ga0208357_1001889_pt1 | contig 14658 bp, 16 predicted proteins | sample NGESurdeep092012_6_FD_184487 | JGI IMG/M metagenome (GOLD analysis project Ga0208357, IMG submission 184487) | Arctic peat soil microbial communities from Barrow, Alaska - NGEE Surface sample F52-2 deep-092012 (SPAdes) | ecosystem: Environmental > Terrestrial > Soil > Wetlands > Peat ... | reverse complement strand
CGGTCCAGATGCTCCCAAAATGAAGCGGCCGCCAAACGGTCGCTGAATTGCCGCTACATGAGCCGCACGATACGGCTTGACAGCCCGCGAATTTTCAGACCGCCGATTGACAATCGAGGTTGCTCTCCACGAGCAGCGAATCGAGCGAGGACGCGAGTATCAGGGTGAGCGGCGACCATGACTTTCGCGAATCGATGACGAACAGGATCGACGATTGGATTCGCCGAGCCCGTTTTCAACCTAGTCTTGGGTTGCCGTTCACTGCATCGCGATACGAATCAATTCGTGATATCCGTGAACCCCGATAGGGAGGATATGCACCACGCCACGCCGCATGGGATGAGGGGATGCAGATCTTTCCGGAGTTCCTCCGCCCGGCGGCTCGTCCCGGTGATGCTCGCAGGCTTGCACGCGTCGAGATGGCTCGCGGAGTTCGCAGCCGAACCGCAGACGGGGGCGCATTATCCACTAACAAGTACCTGTTTGGCCTCAAACATGCATATCCGCCAGTGAAGTTCGAGGCCGCGACGTGTTTTGGTGCGCCGATTCGCCGAAGAAAATGACCAGGAAATGTAACAGAGGGTGAAAGCGATGAGCAGCAGAAGACAAATCTTGAAATCCGCGTTCGGGGCATTGGCCCTAGTCGGTGTTGGAGCACCCAACGGGATTTCACAAACGAGACGAGGCCCGGCACCTCTGCCTCCTCCACAAGGACCGGACTATACGCGGTTGAGCGTGGCCGTGCTGAACAGTTACGGTCTCGCTGCCGGAAATGTATGGACTGGAACCAACACGAGCACGCTTAAATCAGATGATCTGGTGCGGGTATCGGCGCTGCTGCGGGTGACGGTTGCCCACTTGGATGAGATTGGATTCAATGCTTATCTCGATACACGACTCAGTCAACCACAATTTGGCACTATATATCCAGATGTCATCCAAGCCATAGGCGCGCAACTCCAATCATACGGGATATTGCTCTCCGACGCGCAGGTTCAGGCCATGTATCCAGTCACTGTGAACGCTAGCGACATCCTCACTGCTACTCAACTAGGAACTAGTGGCCTTCTACTCCGTGTTGCTTCCAACATTGATCTGGCTGCACAGAACCTGAGGTTGCAGGAGATCGCGACCGCTTGTGAAGCGCTGTTACCCCTGTTGCCTTCTCCACAGTCATCGATGCGAGCGGAGCAGCCCAACTCACTCCGTCCGCTGGCCAGCTCGTTTTGTTCCGGCTTGCAGTCTACGATCAGTGCGACACAAGTGGCTTTTAACGTTGCTAGTGAAGCGCTTGTAGTAGCTTCACTAGCTTGTTCGACTGTGGCCGAGTGTCCGGCAGCTGCGGCACTTACGCTAATTGTTGCCGGGCTGGCGGCAGCGTTGTTGCTCGATCAGGCGGAACAGGCCCTATTTTGCTAAGAAGCTGGGCTTGGACGCTCAACGGTTGACGTTCACGACTTGGACGCACGGCAAGTTTTTCAACAGAGTGTGCGCTAGCGCTGTCGGGCATAAAGAGCCTTGTGTCGTTTGACAGGATTTTATGATGACTGTTATACTTATTCTGTCGTTGGTAACCATTACATTGCAATTTGTATGAATGTCAAACAAGCTAATAGATTGGCGCTTACCGTCCTACTCCTGTTAAATGTATTAGTCATAAATATACACATTTACGCATATTATGTGAGTATAGTGGCGACCATTGAAATCATCCTGCTTTGTGTATTATTTTTCGTAAATGAAAGACGAAAGGGATAATTGAACGAGCGGCCTCTACAATCCGTCGCCAGCTCTTTGAACAGAATGGTCACCGGACGCTTGCGCTTAGAAAGAAAGAATCGGATACTGTGACCCTTACGCCAAATGTGAGCGGGAGCTTCACGCAGAGTCCGCCGTCGCCTTCGGCAGGAGCGCCGCGAGCGTGAGATCTTCGAACGGAATAAAGCGATAAGCGTCGCGCCAAGCCGCGTGGGGGATGAGGGGATGCAGATCTTTCCGGAGTTCCTCCGCCCGGCGGCGGGTCTCGGTAACGGTCACAACCAGAAACGTCCGCATACCCGGATACTTCTGTCGGTACCGTTGCTGCTCGTGGTATGCGAACGTACCCAGCGATTTTTCCTGCCATTCGTTCGCGGCTCATGGTTGACCGGTCCGCTTCCAAAACAATATGGAATTTGTTTTTTCCTTCGGGTCGCCCGCTGTGTTTCAGAATGAAATAGGCATCGGGACGGACGGGGATCGCCGGAGTGTCCTTCCGGGCGAGAACGGTATCCCACGGCGACGGAACCTTCTCGCCAATCGGCGAGCGCAAGGGGACCGGAGCGTGTGAGGAGGAGCAGGCGCGCATGAATGTCCGCTATAAAGAGCGAATGCCGGATGCCGATCTCCGTGAGTTCGTGATGCCGGAGACGCTCCTCCTTGAACTCACGCGGGGCGTAGCCGTGCTCGATCAACACCGGAACTCCCGCAGAACCGATCACGTAGACATCCGCGAGATCATTCTGGTCGTCGAGGCGATCAATACGCCTACCGCGCTTTCTTGTGGAGCTGAGGCCAGCCAGCAGCCAAACCCAGATCCGGCGGATGCGTAGCCTGGTCGGGGAGTACCGCACCCTGTCCGCCACCGGAACTATCATTCCGCGAGCGACGCAACTAGCGGGTCGCACATAAATGCTGCAAAATCTATCGATTCCGAGTACTACGTGCTTGCCGCACCGTCCCCGCTCTAGCGACGGGCAATCTTCGGTTTTCATATCTTCAAACCCTATCGGGCGGCGCTATCACTTGCCGAAGATTGCCCGTCGCTGCGCTTGCCTCAGCACAGCTACCGCAGGCTTCGGTTCGGCTAACCGCCGAAGGACGGTGCGGCAGGCAAATCGCCCAAAAAACTCGCAAACCGAGGACGGGCGGTTTAGCGGCTTCGCTATCGCGATCGCTCATTCGCGTCGGAGACCATCGCTGGCATTGGAGGCACGGAGAACGAACGCAGTCGAGTGTCCGTAAAACAGGGTTCGCCGCTCTTCCACTCCCGAGTCCACCTACACTTGTTGGCCGAACGTCACCAACTCATCGTATAAAAGGCCGTATGCGAGCATCCAACTATCAATTACCTCTGTGCGTCCTCAATCAACACCGAAACAATAATAGTAGCTCTGATTCTGGGGAACATAACGATCTGGGGTAACGACAGCGACGAAGGCGTACTCGCCGGGGATCAAAGGGGAGCGGGGTTGAATCATAATGGAATGGTCATCATACTTGCTAAAATTCAACGGGATGCCACGGGAATCGGTGGCCTTGTTCTTGAAGTAAGGAATCGGACCGAAAGCCGTGGTTTCGGCGAAAAGTACATCTCTTACTCCAGCTTTCTTGCCGACTTCGAGTGCATAAAGGGTTGCGCCTCCGGGCGTTCTGCCTCCAGACGCGGCGACCAAGGCGTCGTATGACACTCCAGGGGGGAGGTTCAAGTCCATGACAAATTTCTGCGGCTCTCCTGCCCTCAGTCGGACTAAGGCTTGCCTGCCGGCAATTTCTGTGTCGAGCTTCCCTCCGGCGTACCCGCCAAGCTTCTTTTTCTACTTGACGGTACCGGTTTCCAAAGGCAACGCCATTAGCGTACCGTCGGATCGAAGAACAGAGATTTTGTTTTGCTCAATCGGAGCGTTCTGAGCGATCACTTGGATAGAGAATGCCGCCGAAGCGATGACACCGACGAGCAGCAGGGTCCGTGCCGGGCAATAGCGATGAGACATAACCGGCTCCTTCTAATTAAATTAGATCGAGTGTACTCTTTCCCCCACATAAACGCAACCGGTGGAGGCGCGAACCGGCGCGAACCTGTCCGGGCCAAATGAAAAAGAAGGCATACCACAAGAAACAAATTCCTTCTTTTCGTTACCTTCGGACAGTAGGCCAGGCTGCCACCGGAGAGTTGTCGCGGGGCAGCCGTGTAACGTAGTCAGGAAACGCATGATGAGCGGCATGTTGTGCCGCCTTGTTTTGCGCCCACGGAGCGGAATACTGGTGGACAATGGCACCGAGCCCGAAGATATCACATGAGAGCAAGGCGATTCCCCGAGGCAACCCGACGAAGGAACGAGTCCTCGAACTTCTCGCCGAGTTCTTCTGCCTGCGAACGAAAGACGCAGCGGCGCTTTTGCGCAACCGCGAGATCACGGAGAGTGACGCGCGCTCGGTCCGCCGGACGTTATCCATTCTCCATCGGGACGGGTACTTGTGTCGCCTTGATCTTGGTGGGGCGAGCGGTGTGGCCAGTTACGTTTACGGCCTCTCGGACAAAGGCGTCGATCACGCCTTCCAGAATGGATATTCGACGGCGACAACGAAGACGCTCGACGAGCATTCCCTCCGTACGCTGGACCATGAGCTCGAAATAACGGCGTTCCATATCGCCCTCCACCGGTTCTCCGAAGCGTCGGGCCTTGCATATTCATGGCGGCAAACGGATCTCAAGCACACCGTTCACCCGGACGCGTTCTTTACGGTCCAAGACCCGAGGGACCCAGGCAAAGAGTTCTGTTATTTCCTCGAAATCGAGCGCGCGAAGTTCGGCAACTACCGCGACGGCGAGCCGCAGATCCTCCGCAAGCTCGGGGCATTCTACGACTACTTCAATTCCACTGGTTGTGAAAAGGAATGGGGATTCCGCCAGTACCGCGTCGTCGTGGTCCAGCGGACGGATGCCCGGCGCGAGGGGCTGCTGAAAGCGTTACGGGCGAACTACAACCACCGGATGTTCTGGCTCACGACCGAATCCGCGTACCGCGAGAACATCGGCGGCGCGATCTGGAGGACGACCAAAGATGACGTTCCCATCGCTTTCTCCTTCCTTACGCTTTAACGGTGAGAGCAGTACGATTTTGCAGATCGCTCGAAAGAGCGGGCGGCCTCTCATTCCCGCCCCCTCCGCACATGCCGCAAGGCGTGGAGAGGGGCGGGGACGGTCGGCATTTCCATATCCATGCATGTCCAGATTGGAACCAGCGAAACATATTTCGGACCGCGTCCTTTCTACCTCGACCTCGACAAGGGGCAGTTTCGGCACGGGTGGCTTCTCGGAAAATCCGGCACCGGTAAATCGAGCTTGCTTAGGAATCTCATCGTGGAGGCGATCAGGAACGGTTGCGGGATCGCGGTGATCGACCCGCACGGCGACCTTGTGTATGACATCTTCAATTACATCCCCGCGTCGCGGAAAGATGACCTGATCTACCTTGATCCCGAATCCAGCCGCGCGCCCGATCTCGGGGTGTTCGACCATCCAGATAAAGAGAAGGCGGCGCAGGCGCTTCTCTCGCTCCTTGAAGCGCATGCCGGCGCGGGATGGGGGCCGGAAACGGCGCACATCTTCCGTAACGCGATCGATGCGGTCCTCGAAACCCACAAGCACCCGAACATGCTCCCTGTCGCGCGGTTCATCATGGACAGCACGTTCGCCGAACAGTTGCTCAGCCGATGCACAAACCCGACCGTGAGGTTCTTTTATAACCAATACTTCAAGGAACTCAAACCGCAGGACCGCGCGCGGGCGTTCTCACATCCGCTGAACAAGGTGGAGGAACTGCTGCGCCCCGGACTCCGGGAGTTCCTCTGCCAGAAGAAGTCCCTCAACTTCGTGAGCATCATGGACCGGCAGAAGATCCTTCTCTGCCGGGTGCCGAAAGGCATCATGGGCGAGCGGCCCGCACGGGTATTGGGCTCCCTCATTCTCTCGAAGATCAATCTGGCTTCCTTCCGGCGGAAGAAACGTGGCAAGGCGTTCTTTGTCGTCATCGACGAGATCCACAACTTCACGGACGGCATCGACTTCGAGACGATGCTCGCGGAATCCCGGAAGAGCGGCATCCACTACATCTTTGCCACGCAGACGACGGCGCAGATGCGGGACGAGGCACGCCGGATCTTCAATGACCGGATTGCGTTCGGGAACGCGTCGCATATCTTCTCGTTCAGGGTCTCAGGAGAGGATTCCGAAGAGATCGCCAAAAACTTCGGGAACGAGAGCACGGCGCCGGAACTGGTCCTGCTTCCGAACTACCAGTTCAAGGCGCTCACGATGGACAACGGCGAACCGGTCCCGAGCGAACGGGTGATGCTCATCGACCGTCCCGCGATGGTCGGGGATGAACTTCTCGCACGGAAGGCCATCGCGTGGGCGTCAGCGAACACGGGGACGCCGAAATCGGAGATCGAAGCGCAGATCATGAAAGCCCTTGCGTGACGCGCGCATCGTGCGGTTTGGAAACGGTTCCTTCGGTGCGCGATGTTGGGATCGGCGATTGCAGACGGATGGCTCAATCCACCACTACCATGCAAAACCAAGGATCGAGTGAGGTGTGCTCGGTTTGTACGAAACCAGTGACGGGCGGCTTCGATGTCATCGAGAGTGATCGGGGCGATGAATTCATAATCGCGATTGTGCCGACGCCAGACAGGGATTTCAATGTCTGCGACGGGTGCAACGAGATTGTGCATTTCAAGTGCTCTCTGCACCCTGAGACCGGATATTGCGACCGGTGTTTTCTGAGGTACAGGCCGGAAGTCCCTGACGCGGGTCTGGGTCGTGCCGCGTAGCAAGCAGTATATAAACCGCCGTCCGCCTGCAACGCACGAATCCTGCGCATCATGCGCGTTGAACGTCACGCCCAAGCATCGCTACGCTGAAGATGGCGATTGTATGGGGCCGGTGAACGCAAATTAACCAACAAAATCACCACCATGATCACAGATGACCAAAGGAAAGCGTTTGCCGATCTCATTAAAGATGCAGCGCGGCGTTTTGAGTCAGGCTTCAACGACTATTTCAAGGAGTTGAAGGAAGACCTTACTCCCAAGCTGGAAGCGAAGTCGCGGGCGAAAGTAATGATGGAGAATGTCCGGTCGCTCAAAGGGAAGCTTGCCGAAAGCCTGAACGGGCTTCGTCGGCTCGGCTACCAAGTGGACGATGGGATGATCGCTATCGATTACGATTCCCATGACGATGTTCGGCGGGAGCTGGAAGAAGTGAAGCGCTCGGCTGTTGAAGAGCGTAACAAGTCGATTGCGAAATTCCGCAAGGCGATTTTCGATGTCTGGTCAGCGCAGGACGTTGAACAGGCCAAGCGAATCGCGGCTGAAGTTCTGTAAAAAAATAACTGGACCCCGGCCCCATACAACGCACCCCACCATTATGAGCGAAACGATCCAGCAGGCAGACGAACTCCGGGGCAAGGCGCTCGCCCTGCTCCTCAATGAACGAAGCGCCATCGACGAGCGGCTGCGGCTGCTTGGCTACGACGGCACCGCGCCACAACCCAGACAGAGAGTCTGCACCGTGTGCGGCGACAGCGCTCACAACGCACGGACCTGTCCGAACAAAAAAACGGGAGCTGAAGCTCCCGCTACCCAATCAGTCTAGCTTTCAACACCCGGTGTTTCCCCCGAAGCCGCTCGCAGATCCGGGCGGCTTTTTCATTCCCGGCCGCATCGTTGTCGAGCGCGACCGTGATCGTCGCGAACGGATGAAGGCTCTTCTCCTGCTTCTCCGTCAGTTCCGACCCCATGAGCGCCGCCGCCTGCAATCCCTTCTCATGGAACCAGAGCGGCCCCCATAGGGACTCAGAGAGGATCACGGGCCTCGCCGGGTCGCACCGTTCAAGGCCGTAGAGGAATGTTTTTTTCAGCCCCCTGCCGAAGAGCCATTTCGGATTTGTGTCCGATACCGGCAACGTTGTCCGCCCAGCATAGCCGATGAGTTGGCCATGCTCATGGAGGGGAAAGACGATGCGCCCGGCCATGCTTCCCTTGCCGGGGAAAAACCCGACGCCGAAGAGCTTGGCCGTACCGATCGATATCCCGCGTTCCTGAATCATCGGATGCGCGGGGCTCACATCCTTCAGGGTGAAGGCGAGCGGCGTGTTCGCCCTTTCGGAACCGTTGCCGGTTTCCGACGGAGTTGCCGTCGTTGCCGGGACCGTTGCCGGATTGCCGCCTGCCGGGAACCATTCGTCGAGGCGTTTTGCCGCTTCGTAAGCGGACAGGTTCTCCATCGACGCGACGAGATCGATCACGTTCCCGCCGCTCCGCTCGCCGTTTCTCTTGCAAGAGTCGGAGTGGCAATACCAGACCGACTTGGCTTCGTTCGCGAAGAACGTATTCTTGCTGGTCGATGAGTGTGAGGGCAGGGGACAATCCCCCTTGAGCGTTGTTTGGTTTGCCCGGTGGAGCGGTACCTGATACCGGGCGAGAACGTCGCTGATCGCGACCCGCGCCTTGATCGCTTTGAAGTCCACAAACGGACGATTCTGTGTCATGCTGCTTTTCCTTTCGAAGGTCTACGGATAACCCTACGGATTTCGGAAAAGACGGCACGGCGGGCAGTGTTGCCGGGAACGGCATTCAGGAGTTAACGGAGAGATCCGTTCCCCGGCTCTGTCGAACATACTACGGAGGAAGTTTGTGTCGCGCAAAAGCGGACGTTTCATTCACGGAGCTGTCACCGTGAAGGTGGCTGAGCTTGAGGTGCCGCCCCCCGGCGTGGGATTCACGACCACGACAGCATAGGTTCCCTGCACTTCGACAAAGACGGGGAGGGTTAGCTGCGTGCCGTTTACAAACGTGGGGACGGCCGCATCGGCGTAGGTGGGGGTAATGCTCGGATTGCCGAAGAACACCCGGGACGCGGCGGTGAAGCCGGTGCCATTGACGGTCAGGATGGGCGGATTGGCTTCGGACGCCATGAGCGATACCGACGATGGCGCGATACCCGTGATCGTCGGCTGCGGGTTTGTGGGAACGGAGGATTGGACGGCGATGGTCACGGCGCCAGTGGAGAACTCGTCGCTCGAATCGCCGTTCACAGCAATCTCGACCGGAACATTCGGCCCATTGGGCGTATCAGGGGGAACAACCGCATTCACCTGCATGACCCCCGCAACGAGATCGGGGGCGGCTCCTGCGTAGTTGACTTGTGCGGGCAACCCGCCGATGAGGACCGTGACTGCTCCCGCCGGTTTCGGCAGTGCGGGAGCGATCGTCAGCTGTCCGTCCACGGACGCGGGCGTTGTCACGCCCCCGCCGGTCACATAAAAAGCAACGACCTCGCCTGTTTTCGCCGGATTCTCCGGGCCGTTTACGGTCCAGTCCTGATTGAAGGCCGCAGCCGGTCCCGCGCCCGAGGCGTCCAGCGTGAAGAGGGCTGGCGTGTCAGGGAAAAAGTCCTTGGCTATTTGCGGACTCACGGTTGTTCCCTGTTTCACCTGAACGACTGAACAGATCCCTTCCGTCCCTGCCCCGTACGGCACGATCCCGGCCAACTCATCGCTGCTCACATAGAGGAGCGGCGCGGGCAGCCCGTCGAAGAGGACTTCCGTTCCGGCAAGCTGCGTGGGCAGGAACCCATTCGCATCGTACGTTCCGGTGACGAGCGCCGACGGCCCCAAGCCCGCGCCGAAGATCGTGAAGACGAGTCCCGGCGAAAGATTCGGATCGTACGAAGCGGCGTTCAAGGTTCCCGGCGCGGTGACGAGGATGGGGTTCGGCGCCATCCGGTACATCGCCGTCCCGTTCAACGCGGTACCGGGCTGCGCTGCGACAACGGGGTTGCCCGCAGGATCCACGGCGAGATCAAAGTAATTGGCGATATCGGTGCGGCCGGTCTTCTGATAGCAGGCGATCACGTTCGACTGCTGGTCGGAACTCCACGAAGGATCGTATGCCGTCCAAATCTTGCCGGTCGTGTCGATTGCGAGAATCGTGTTGCCGTCCGTAACGAGGACGCCGCCATTCGGAAGGCCCGCAACGAAGAAGGGGCTGTTGAGCAGCGTGCCCGTCGCGGCGGCCCCGTCCTGCAGCTTGCCGCCCGACCCGTTCCCCGCGACCGTCTCCATAATGCCGTCCGCGCGGATGCGCCGCACCGTGTGGAGCGTGGGCTGAGTGAAATAGAGCGCGCCGCCCACAAAAGCCATCCCGCCAACGGGGGCAACCTCTGCGGCCGTGGCGGGACCGCCGTCCCCCTGACCACCAGATGCTCCCGTACCGGCGAGGGTCGTCACGGCGCCGCTTGCGGTGATCTCGCGGATGCGGAAGTTGCCGCCATCGGCGACATAGATGTTTCCCGCGCCGTCGGCGGCAAGTGCGCTGATCTCGGCGAATTGGGCGGCAGCCGCCGCCCCGTCGGCAAAACCCCGCTTTCCCGTTCCGGCAACGGCCGTAAATGTCCCGGACGGCGTGAGCGCGAGAATATTGTAGGCAATGGACGGCAGCAAGGTGGGGCCGACGAGCGCGAAGACCGGCGTGCTATCGGAGCGCACCGTCACGCTGCCGGGAAACTGGCACAGTCCCTGCGCTTGAATGTTCGGCGGGCAGGTGAGGCTTTGCGGCAAGGGGAGATAGGGTGCGGTCGAGATCGTGCGGAGCTCATTGTCGGCGCCGAACTTCCTCACCTGCGGGGTTTCCAGTCCCCATTCGACGGTATAGAGATTGCCCGACGGATCGTACGCGACCGAGGCTCCGTACGCGAGCGCTGCGTCCGTCGGACTGACCACCGAGCCCGTGTTAGTCCCGCCGCCGACAGCGAGCGAGGGGAGATAGTTGTCGGGTCGCTGGGCTACGAGAACCCCAGCGAAGAAAAGCGTCATCGTTATCAGGCGCGGTTGCGTTCTCACGTTTCACGACCTCCAGAATCCATGCGCACATGGTTGTAATTCCTCTCTCCGGACGCGCTGCGCGGCAGCGACCGAAGGGCGATCCGGTACCGGCAAATCTTTACCGTGCGAACTCGGCACACGTCGCGCGGCGCATCGTTCCCATATGCCTTTTGCGGTGCCCCGCACGGACCATATCCGATGTTGTTTGTGCGACCTCACCGATCAGCGGCATACGTCCGGGAGACATCTCGTGTCTCTCACTGGGGAACAACCCAGCCTTGCTCAGGTTTCGGGACGCTGAACTCCTTTTCGGTCGCCTGCGTCTCGTAGGAGAAGTACCATTCAAAATTCTGCTTCTCCGTCACGTTGCCCGCCTGGTCCATGTTCGTGACGGCGTCGAAGAAAAACACGCCCACGGTGCTTGGGGCCGGAACGGCCGAGATGGCGGGTCCCACGATGCTGACGTCCTGCTCGCTCCGGGGCGGAATGATGACGTTCGTCAGGTCGCCGTACCCCGACGGATCGACGTTCACTACCTTTCCGGCGACATTGAACTGCACCGCGATGCCCGAGCCGCGAAACACGCGCGACATCTGGTTGTTGATGTGGATGTGGAAGACAAGGTGGTCGGGGCTCACGGTCAGGTGCGGGGTTTTCGCCTGCTCCACATACTGCGCATTGGGGCTCGGCTGTATCACCGGAATCCACGGCGAAAGCTTCGCCGGGCGCGTTTCGACGGTCCATGACTCTGTGGTCTGATAGGTCTCCGGCGCCACGGTGATGCGCAAGCCGCCCTTGGTCTGGCTCTGCGGCGTCTCCGCGAGGGCCGCGAGCGACGGCACCGCCGCGCCGAGCTTCACGATGGTGGGTTGTGGAGGGGCTTTCGGCTCCTTTTTCTTTTTCTGGCCGTTCGCCGGAACAACCATGAGGGCGACGAGGAGAATCGCCGTAAATAGCCTCGCTCGTACAGTTCCTTGTGATCCCATGAATGACTGCCTCCCGTTTGGAACAGATAATGAATAATATAATCTGCCATAGTATATGATTCATACGCGCCTCTGCAACAAGAAAATGGCTGCCCCGGCGCTCAATGAGAAACGAGCGCTCCGGCACGCTTTATAACTCTATACTCTGCAATACTATACGCTGTAGCACTATGCTCTGCGTTGACGCAGCATCAGATATGGATGAAGCGTCAAGGAACCAGCCGGCTGGCCGCCGTTACGCCCGAACAAGCCTTCGCTAAGGCCCTCCGCGAGATTCGGACGGAGAAAGGAATTTCTCAGGAGGCCCTCGGACTGGATGCGAATTATCACCGAACCTACATCAGCCTCCTCGAACGGGGCAAAATGAATCCGTCGCTGCGGACAATCCTGAGCATCGCGGCCGTTCTCGCGATCCCCGCCGCTGATCTGGTCAGCCGGGTCGAAGCGCATTTGGGAGGACCGTGGAAGCGGGACGCCACTGATGAACGATGAGCGGCGCGGGTCAGCCCTTCAGCGCTCTCGATTGTAGCGCGCCTACGATTTGCCGCACGCATTCGTTCGCGACATCTTCGTCCGTGCGGCCATCGGCGTCGAGGCGCACCCAGTTGCGGCAAACCAGTTGGTTGAGTTCCCGCCCCGCGCGCTTGCACAGCCGCTGCGTCTCGGCGGCCATCTGAGGGTTGCTTGCGAGTGACGGACGGTCCAGGAACAGCGTCAGATCCGGTTCGCGGATGTCTCGGCAGGCCCATTCGAGATCGCCCGCGCGACCGCCAGCGAGTTCCATCGCGAGGTAAAAGCCGACGTGGCGCCCTACGACGACGACGTCATTCTCTCCAAGGAGAATATCCGCAGCTTCATTAAGCAGGTGGAGCGCGGCACCGAAGAGCATCCGCCGGGCGGGATGACCCGGCGCAACCTGCGACTCGATCCATGGGAACCCGCGGAGCAGGGAGATGGTCTCCCGGCAGGCGTCGTTCGAGATCGCCTGCGTCCGCAGGTTTCGCGGCATGCCCGTGCAGATCTCCTGAACCGTACGCGTCTTCCCTGCACCGGGCGGCCCGACAACCTCGATCAAGATGCCGCGCCGGACCGGCGGCTCAGGTTTCACGAGCGGAAGAGTTCGCAGAGCCATGGTGTTTCCTCTTCCCGAGATGTCGCACCGCCCGTTTCGGTAACGTCGTGAAAAGCGGCAAAGTGCGACAGGGATATCGATTGAGGCACCTCTGGCGGAAGTGCTACCATGCGCTTCCGTGCCGACGGGAAAGCAGCTCGATGGCTGGAAACAGATTGGCGATTACCTTGGCGTGCACCATCGCACCGCACAGCGCCTTGCCGAGCAGCACGGCCTGCCGGTCGTGGGTGGTGGACGCAAGATTGCCTTTACGGATGTTCTCGATCTTTGGCGCGCGAATGGCCGACGCAGGCTCGAACCCCAGAGTGCCACGCTGTCGGGCAACGTGCTCACGGCGTATATCGACGATCTGCCGTTGTGGACGCACGCCTTCAAGGAACCGCCCTCTGCAGCCGCCGGCGACCTCATTGTCCATATGGACACCGGAGGCGATGGCGCCCACTTTGGCTACCATTTTTCCGAGGATCTCGAACCCACCTACGTCTTTCCGAGCCGAAGCCATGAGTTCCGACACCAGAGCTTGGAGCGGGAAGGAAAGATCACGCACCCGTGGAGCGCTTGCCCGGAGGTGAGGGCGCCGCTCACCCTCCGCATCTGGGAACCCGGATCGGGATGGCGCGACAGGCAGGTTCCATGGCGGGATACCTATCCGCAGGGGTATTGATGGCGGTTGACGTCACGGTTCCGCGAGAGCGTACTCATCCAGCACAAGAGCTTGACGCTTCTCCCGATCCTGTTATTCTTGAAATGAAAGTTAATTCCATTTCTTACTGTAATCCTTATCATGACCCTTCCCGTAAAAAACAAAGCGCCCGTTATTATTCCCGCAGCCGCCTTGCGGCGGGCGGGGTTCAAGAGCGGGCAGGAACTCGAAATGAAAGCTTCGGGCGGCGTGATTACGATTCTTGCGAAGCTCCCGAGCGCTACCGACGAATACACCCTATCTGAGCGCCGGGCGATCGACGCCGAACTCGCCGAAGCGGAACAGGGACCGTCCCATGGGCCGTTCGCCACGGCGGATGAAATGATCGATCACCTCAAGGGACAACTGAAGAAGCGCCGGATCGCCGGGAAGATCAAACCTTCGCGATGAAGGCAGAGTACAAGGATGCCGTCGGGAAGTCATTGGATGCCGCGCCTCCGGACGTTCGGAAGGCCTTTTTCAAACAGCTCAGATTCCTTGAGCAAAACCTCCATCACCCGTCGCTCCGCGCGAAAAAGTATGACGAAGCCAATGACATCTGGCAGGCCCGCGTAAACGACGGCTGGCGTTTCTATTTCAAAATCATCAACGACACGTACCTCATCCTCAAGGTGATTCGCCACCCGAAGTAACCCATCGTTTTCGTTGAACGGAGCGCCGCGAAATGCCCATCATCGCGGGACCCGATCTCCGTCGCACACTGGGGCCCCGAGCGGCGCAACCATCGCGCGTTTCGTAGAAACCAGAACTTTTTTCTTTTTGCATCATGGCGATCCGACCGGTATTCTCTTACCTGCTTCGCCATCTTTTTGCCCTCTGCGGGAGTTCCCCATAAACGTGCCGTCCCCGGCACGTTTTTCCGTCTTTTGGCCACCGCTTGGTGGCTTCATGATAAGGGCAAGCCCCCGAAGGGTTTGTCATCGCTCTTTCTTTCGTGACCAAGCACCACCTCCACAACTATTTGCGCCCCGAGAGGAGACGAAGGGGACTTCGTCAGCGCCACATCGCCTATTTGCTCGGCGGCAAGAGCGGCACGAAGATCTCCCGGTACGAGATGTTTTCACGCCTGCCCGACCTTCGCACGGTCTTCGCGCTAGGAGCCTGTCCGAGAAACATTTTGCGTTGGCGGGAGAGTTAGTTCCGGGGGATTTGATATAGGACGATATAAGGAGCCACCGGGATTCAAAAATC
>Ga0208357_1001887_pt1 | contig 14666 bp, 16 predicted proteins | sample NGESurdeep092012_6_FD_184487 | JGI IMG/M metagenome (GOLD analysis project Ga0208357, IMG submission 184487) | Arctic peat soil microbial communities from Barrow, Alaska - NGEE Surface sample F52-2 deep-092012 (SPAdes) | ecosystem: Environmental > Terrestrial > Soil > Wetlands > Peat ... | reverse complement strand
AACGCCGGCAGCAGCGTCCCGTACGGCCGGACCAACAGGGCGGTCACGACGAACGAGCCGATAACCCACCGCAGAATCGCGTGTCCGGCCAGAAACCGCGCCCCGTTGCGAATCGATCGCAGCAGCGGTTCGCGCCGGGTCGCGCTGGGCGGCGACGGACGCATCATCAGCACGGCGACGACGACCGCCAGCGTCGCGACCGCGTTGATGTAGAACGAACCGGCGATGCCCGCACCCACGATCAGGACGCCGGCAATGGCGGGGCCGATCACGGCGGGGGCGTTGAAGGCCACCGAGTTCAAGCCGATCGCCGTGCCGACGTGCGCTCGATCGACCAGCAGCGGCATCCAGCTCTGGCGCGCCGGCGCATCGAACGATTGCGCTGCCGAGCTGATCGCCGAGATAACGATCAGGCCGCCGATGCTCATCATGCCGAGTTGGGTCAAAATTGCCAACGCCAGGGCCTCGAGCACGAGCACGACGTTGGCGGCGATCAGGATCGCGCGACGCGGGAACGTGTCGGCCACGACGCCCGCGACCGGCGAGCAAACGAAGACCGATACCATCCGGGCGCCGCCGATCAACCCGAGGTAGAGGGCGGTCGTCGCTCCGCTGCGGCCGTGGGCGACGAAGTAGCCGATCGCCGTGATCTGCATCCAGGTTCCCAGATTGGAGATCAGCAGTCCCGTCCACAGCAGACGGAAATCGCGGAATGCGAACGGGGCGAGAAGCGAGCTGGAACGGCGCGGAATCGCCCGTTCGTTAACGCTCATGCGTCGCGGCGCGCACGCACGGAGGCGACGATCAATCCCGCGGCCCCGTCGAGGCCGAAGCTCGAAACGTCCACGAGTACGTCGTAGCGCTCGACGTCGCCCCAGCGCTCGCCGTACCAATCCTTGATGTACGCGCGGCGAGCGGCGTCGATGCGGTCGACTTCGACCGTCGCCAGCTTGGCGTCGCCGATCGCCGCAGCGATCCGTTCGATGCGCCAGGCACGTGGCGCGTGCAGGAAGACGCGCACCAGGTCGGGGCGCCGGCCCAGAATTACGCCCGCACCCCGGCCCAGCAAGATGATGTTGCCGCGCGCCGCGTATTCGCGGACCGCCGTCTGGACCGCGCGCAGCATCGTCTCGTCGAAGTTCTCGGGGAGCGGCGCGGAGAGTACTTCGGGCGTGGCCAGCTCCAGCCCGGTCATCATCCGCTCGCCGATACTGCGACGCGAATCTTCGGCAGCCTCGACGGCGCGTTCGGAGATCTGCAGGCGCTTGGCCACGACCACCGGCAGTTGATCGTCGATGACCTCGTACCCCAGCGCCGCGGCCGCGGCGGCGGCGATGGCCGTCGCGCCGGTGCCGTACTCCATCGAAATTGTGACGATCATGCCGTTTCGGCTTTACCGTCGCGGACCCAGGCTACCCTGCGTGGAAGTGACGCCCGATGCCGCCGATTCTTCGCACGCGCGACCTGCGCAAGGTGTTTCGAACCCCCAAGCGCGTTCCGGGGCCGATGGGGGCGTTCAAGAGCCTGTTCTCGCGCCAGCACGACGAACGCGTCGCCGTCTCGGATGTGACGATGTCGCTGGACGAAGGGGAGCTCGTCGGCTACATCGGCCCCAACGGCGCCGGCAAGTCGACCACCATCAAGATGCTCACCGGGATTCTGGTACCGACGTCGGGCGAGGTCGAGGTCGCCGGACTGGTGCCGCACGCGTCGCGCAAACAGAACGCGCGCAATATCGGCGTCGTCTTCGGCCAGCGCAGTCAGCTCTATTGGGATCTGCCGCTGAGCGAATCGTTCGAACTGCTGCGTGCGATCTACGCGATCCCGCTGGATAGGTACCGGAAGAATCTCCAGGCCTTTACCGAGATCCTCGCGCTCGATGAGTTCGTTCGCACGCCGGTTCGGCAGTTGTCGCTCGGCCAGCGCATGCGCGGCGATTTTGCCGCCGCGATGCTGCACGATCCGCGCATCGTCTATCTCGACGAACCCACCATCGGCCTGGACGTCGTCGCTAAGGAGGCCGTGCGCGAGTTCGTCAGGCGAATCAATCAGGAGCGCGGGACGACGATCGTCCTAACGACGCACGACTTGGCCGATGTCGAGCGATTATGCCGGCGCATCGTCCTGATCGACAAGGGCACGATCATCTACGACGGCGACATCGAACGCATCAAGACGCAATACGGCACCCACCGCGTGCTGGTGGTCCGATTCGCCGCCCCGGTCCGCAGCCCGTCGCTCGACGGCGCCGAGCTGGTCGGCGAGGACGGCATGACCGCACGGTTTCGCTTCGATCGCGCGCGCGAACGGGCCGACGCCCTCATCGCGCAGGTCGCCAAACGGTATGAAATCACCGACGTTTCGATCGAAGAGCCCGATCTCGAATCCATCATCCGTCGCATCTACGTCGACGGCTACGACAACACGGGAGTACCGGTATGATCCTTTCCAGCGGCACCAAGAAGCCCAAGATCCATTCCAGCGCCTACGTCGCCGGCGGCGCGACGATCTCTGGTGACGTCGAGATCGGCGCCGGCTGCGCGATCTTGCACGGCGCCGTGCTCGTCGCCGAAGGCGCGCCCCTGCGCGTCGGTGCGAACACCGTCGTGATGGAGAACGCGGTGATCAAGGCCAGCGGCGGAAGCGCCACGCAATTCCCGTGCACGATCGGCGAACGCTGCATCGTCGGACCGCACGCGTACGTCGTCGGTGCGACCGTCGGCGACGGCGCGCTGGTGGGCGGCGGCAGCCGCATCCTCAATGGTGCCAACGTCAAACCCGGCACGACGGTCGATCCGGCCGCGCAGGTTACGGCGATAGCCGACGTCTTCGGCGAGGTCTTCAACCAAGAACCCGGCGACGACGTGCGCGCACGAGCGGCCGAGGCCTATGCGCGATTTCTCCGCAAAACCCACGCGCAGGACGCGCGCTTGGACGATCACCAGACCGTCAAGCCGACCGCGCGGCGTTCGGCCTCGGCGCCCGAACCGCCCGCGACCCAGGAGACCGACGTCGGCGGCGTCGTCGACGCGATGATGCTCGAACTTGCAGAACTCGAACATCGCCGCCAAGAATCGGTGAAAAGGCAGAAAGGCTCAAAATAGCGCGTGAACGCGTTGGCGCTGGCCCTCAATCCCTACGTGGAGTTTGCCAAGAAGGCGTTTTCGCGCGAGGCCACCTATCGGTTCGAGGTACTGACCGAGATCGGCTCGGTCGTTCTGCGCGTGTACTTGCTGCGCTGTCTGTGGACCGCGCTGTACGCTCAGAACGCGGCGCCCAGCAATCTGCCGCTGCACGCGATGATCACCTACGCGACCGTCGCGCTGCTGATGTCGCTAATTCTCGAAGTCGATGGCACGCGCCTGATCCGCTCGAAAATCCGCGAGGGCGGCATAGCGACGGACTTGATGAAACCAATCTCCGTTCCGGCGTATTTCTTCGCCGACGGTTTCGGCAACACGATCCTGCACGCGGTGCTGGTGATCCCGTCGCTGCTCTTCGCCCTGCTGATCGTGCACATCGACGTCCCGTCTCCGTTCGCGTTGCTGATCTTTCTGCTGTCGTTTGCGCTGGGGTACTTGGTCAACTTCTTTCTGAACTTCGTGATGAACGCGATCGCCTTTTGGACGCTCGAAACGTTCGCGATCCAACTGATCGTGCGCTGGGTCTCCGATCTGCTCAGCGGACAGATCATCCCGTTGACCTTCTTCCCCGGCCTGCTCGGGCGCGTCGTGTTAGCGCTGCCGTTTGCCGCGGTCTATTCCACGCCGCTGCTCATCTACGTCGGCGTGATCCCGCGCTCGCAGTGGCTGGTGGCGCTGGGCGTCCAGGTGCTGTGGCTAGCGGTCTTCGCGACGCTTTCGCTGGTGATTTGGCGCGCCGCCGCCCGCCACGTCGTCGTGCAGGGAGGCTAAGGATGCAAGCGACTTCCGGGCCGGTTGGAACCGCTAGCTCCGTCGCAGCCTGGAGTTGCGCGCTCGTCGCGTTGGTCGCATGCGTGCAGAAGCCGGCCGATGATGGCCGCGCGCGCATGGTCGAACGTTCGAACGACGCGTCGCCGATCGCGTCGCCGATCGCGTCGTCGGCGACCTCCGCGGCATTTCGGACCTATCCGATCGCCGAGGCCCTATCGCGGAATGGGCCGCCCCTCTCCATACCGCAACTGCACTGGGTTCGACGCATCGTATACTCGCGGTCGTATATCGCCGTTCGCGCGCACTTGCGCTTCGCGGACCAGCCGGGTTATCGGACGCCTTTGATCGTCTACGTCGATATTGCCGAGCCGTACGAGACCGATCGGGGTGGGCATGTCATCGGCGAGCGTTGCAACGTCTGGTTCGACCCTGTGAATTTTGGGCTGACCGTCGGTACCAGCGTGCTGTGCGCCGGGGCAACCCCGCAGCCGGTCCTCTGATGAACTACTACTGTGGCGGGGCTGCGGCGTGCGCGGTACCGGACATCAGATTGTCGAGGTAGCACCAGCGCCAATCGCCCGAGCGGGCGCGGTACGAGCGCATGACCGGGTGGCCGGTCGATTCGAAGTGTTTGGTCGCGTGCGTACCGGGTGAAGAGTCGCAGCAGCCGACGTGGCCGCAGGTCAGGCACAAGCGCAGTTCGACCCAGTGCTCGCCGCTTTTCAGGCACTCTTCGCAGCCATCCGGCGTAACGGCGGTGTGGTCGGGCGCGGCGTCGCGCAGATGTTGACAATCGGTGGCCATCGCTAGTCTCCTTGTGTGGCGGGAAGATCCCAGAGTACGACCTCGCCGCTGCCGGCGAGATCGAGCGTGGGAATGTCGTAAAGGCGCACCGCGTCGCCGGCTTCGAGCCGCTCGCCGTTGACGTGAACCGTTCCCTCGCCGACGAACAGAAATCCGTAGCGTTTGGGATCGAAGGTGTGCGTCAAGCGCCCGGCTTCCAAGCGTGACAGATGCAGCGATGCGTCCTGCGTGATGCGGATCGGGGCGTCGACGCCGGCGCGTCCGCTGACCGCGGTCAACCATCGATTGCGGCGGTCCTCCACCGTGAAGTCCAACTGCCCGTAGGACGGCTCGACGCCCTCTTTGCCGGGCAGAATCCACATTTGCACGAGATGGAGTTCGGTGTCGGGCGACGCGTTGAACTCGCTGTGACGAACGCCCGTTCCCGCGCTCATGAATTGGATGCCGCCGGCCTTGACGACCCCTCGGTTGCCCATCGTGTCCTCATGCGCCAGCTCGCCGGAGAAAACGTAGGTGACGATCTCCATGTCGCGATGCGGATGCGGCGGGAAGCCGGTGCCGCCCGCGATGCGATCGTCGTTGAAGACTCGCAGCGCGCCCCACTGCTGATACTCCGGGTCGAAGTAGTCGGCAAAGCTGAACGAATGACGGGCTTTGAGCCAGCCGTGGTCGGCGTAGCCGCGCTCGGCGGCGCGCTGGATGGAAAACGTCGGGGAAACGGGCGCAAGGGTGCTCATACGACCCATGCAATCCGTGCGCCCCGGAACATGGTTGCACCCGTCGGGAGTGGAAGCGTGCCCCATGCTCGCGGCCTACGCGCAATACTGGCGGATCAACCTGCTGACGTTCCTGGAGTACCGGGCCAACTTCCTCATGTGGCTGGGCTTTACGATCGTCTATCACGCCACCGCGATCGGCGCGCTCTACGTCACGATGCGCCAGTTTCCGACCATGAACGGTTGGGACTTTCGCGAGATGTTCTTTCTCTACGCGCTGTGGATGCTCGGGCACGAGATCCACAACGCCTTCTTCTTCAACGTCGTCAGCGTGCCCGACTTCGTGCGCGAAGGCCGCTTCGATCGCTTCCTGGTGCGTCCGCTCGATACGCTCTTCCAAGTGCTGACCGTTCCCGCGCAACTCTTTCCCGACGGGCTGTTCCTGGCGATCGTGACGTTCGTCGTCGCGACGATCGCCGTCGGCGTGCGCGTGGATGCGGGCTTCATCGCGCTGGTACCGCTCGTCGCGATCGGCGGCGCGCTGATCGACTTCGGTATTTCGTTGATGTCGGCCACGATCGCGTTCTGGTTCGTACGCGTCGACACGCTGCGCTGGGTGCTGATTTCGCTGGAACAAGACTTCACGCGCTACCCGGTGAGCATCTACGGGCGCGGCGTGCAGATCGTCTTGGCCTTTCTCTTGCCGTTTGCATTCATGAACTACTTTCCGGCGACGTACTTCCTCCAGAAAGTCGACCTCGGGCTGCACCTCAACCCGGTCGTCGGCCTGCTGACCCCCGTCATCGGCTTGGCCTGGTTCGGCGTCGCCTACGCGTTCTGGCGCCACGGCCTCAACCACTACCAAGGCACCGGGTCCTAGCGTGTGCCTGCGCCCGCGAACGGGTATGTGATCGTTCGTGTGCATCTGTATCGATCGCTGTGTCATGGCGAGCGTAGCGCCCGGGAGGCGCGGAGTCGAGCCACGCGACGCCGTGATGGCAGCGCGCGGCTCGACTCCGGCGCCTTCGCGCCTACGCTCGCCGTGACACTGGCCTACGCTCGCCGTGACACTGGCCTCTACGCTCGCCGTGACACCCGCGCCATGAGCCGTCGACAAACGCGGGGCGCCTTTATCGGCGCGGCGGCGGGGTTTGCTTTGGCGCCGGCGGCCGGGCTGGCCGCGAACGACGGGGCGCTGCTCGCGCTCGCACGGGGATTCCCCGGCGTGTCGGGCGTGGTGGCGACGACGATGGGACGCGGGGCGCCGCTGCTCTCGCACAATCCTAACGAACGCTTTCCGTCCGCGTCGGTAATCAAGCTGATCGTAATGCTGACCGCGTTCGCGCGCGAGGCAACGTCGCCCGGCACGTTGTCGGATCGTGTGGTCTTCCATCGTGCCAACCTGATCGGCGGATCGGATTTCCTAGCGAGCCAACCCGACGGCGCGACTTTCAGCGTTCTGCAACTGATCCGCCCGATGATTCAACTCAGCGACAACACGGCGGCCAACGCGCTCATCGGACACTTCGGCCTGGCGACCATCAATCGTGTCGGCCGGGCCGCCGGCTTGCATCGCACGCGCCTCGCGCGGCACTTCTTGGACTTCGCGGCGATCGTTCACCACGAGGACAACGTTACGACCGCGGCGGATATGGCGCACCTCGTCTTCGAACTCGAACGCGGGGCGCGCGAGGACGTCGCGACCGTTGCGTCGCCGCGCGCGTGCCGCGCGATGATCCAGATCATGCTCGGCCAAACCGATCGCGAAGGTATTCCCGCGGGAATTCCGCACGGGATCGCGGTCGCTAACAAGACGGGCGCGGTTACTGGCACGCGCAACGACATCGCCATCGTCGATCCGATGGGCAACTCTCCGTTCGTCCTGGCGATCGTCACCAAGGATATCGACGATTACGGCGCAGCCTATCTGCAGATGCGCCGCATCGCGCGCGCGGTCTACCGGCGCGTAGCCGGAACCGATCTTTAGGAGCCTGCCGGACTCCTAACGCGGTTCGATCGTCACGGCGTTCATCGCATCGCCCTTGCGGATCGCATCGAGCACGTCGAAACCGTCGGTCATCTGGCCAAAGACGGTGTATTGATTATCCAGAAAGCGTGCATCGTCCAAACAGATGTAGAACTGCGAGCCGGCCGAATCCGGCATCGACGAACGGGCCATGGCGACCGTCCCGCGAACGTGCGGGCGCGGATTGAATTCGGCGTTGAGGCGATAGCCCGGGCCGCCCGTTCCGTCGCCGCTGGGGTCGCCGCCCTGAACGACGAAACCCGGCTCGACCCGATGAAATTTCAAACCGTCATAAAAACCGGCGCGCGCGAGCTTCACGAACGCCGCGCTATGCTGGGGCGCGTCGTCGGGATAGAGCGTAAAGACGATGTCGCCTTTGGCGGTCGTCAGACGCACCTGCGAGGTGCGGGCGGCCTCCAACAATTCGGAGAGCTCTTGGGCTTGGGGCGGCGCAAACTCGGCCATGTCGGCTCCTTCGTCGTTCGTCGTGGGTGACGGTGGTTTGTGCAAGGGGTACCCGAAGGCCTCGTCGCCCGCGAGCACGGCCAACTTCTGCGCGCGATCCAGCCGCTTGAACCGCGCTTCGCCCGAACGAGCCTCGCGCAGGTCGGGCGGATGCCACCAAGCGGCCAAGCGGATCGGAAGGCGCGAGCGCGTGTAGCGCGCGGCGACGCCGCGGTTGTGAGCGCGCAAACGACGCGCCAAATCGTTCGTATACCCGGCGTAGAGCGAACGGTCGGCACATTCGAGCAGATAGACGGCCGGCCGGTTGGCGGCCCGCTTCATGTTTGATTGGCGGGGATTGCGGAAGAATCCACAGGAACGATTTTCATGATAGACCTCTTCGACCCCCACCAGGCTGGCTCCGACCCGGTCGGTTTACGCCTCCGTTTCCTACCGGACCCTCATTGCAGTCGAATCGTGCGGGAGAGAGTGTTTGAGTACGCGCGCAGCCGCGGCATAGGGTCTCCGATACTCGACGATCTGATGTTTGCGATCGGCGAAGCGATCGCCAACGCCATCGAACATTCGCACTCGCCGTCAACGATCGAAGTGCGTTGCGACGTCGACGACGACAAGATCGTGGCCGCGGTCGTGGACTCGGGTCGCGGCTTCGATTCGGCCGCAGCGGTAGCGAGTCGATTGCCCGACGATTTGGTCGAGCGCGGCCGCGGCCTTCCGATCATGAAGGGTTTCACCGACATCTTCGCCCTACGCAGCATCCCCGGCCAAGGCACCGCCGTCGTCCTGGGCCGTTACGTCCCACGCCCGGCCGTCGCAGGCCTGACTGCTAAGGAAACGCCGGCCACTAGGTGAAAGCCAGCGGCATGGACGCTCGTATCGCCGCCGCTCTGCTCGCCGCCTGTCTTACTTCCACCTCGTCCGGCGCGCGGGCGAGTTCGCCCCCTTCTACCGTTCGAGCCGCGGCCGACCCACGCATCGCGGCGATGGTCGCGGCAATCTCGTCCGGCCGCCTGCGCCAAGACGATACGACGCTGGTCAACTTTGGGACGCGTAACGATTTTTCTGAAACGTCGTCGACGCCGGCGCACGGCGTCTTCGGCGCTCGCGATTGGATCGTCTCGCAGTTCAACGCGATTGCAGCGAACAGCGGCGGACGGATGACCGTTGGCTTGGATACCTACCTGCAGCCCAAGACCGCGCGGACGTCGCGCGACGTCACCGAGTCCAGTGTGGTCGCGACCCTGCAAGGAGACGAACCCGGCCGCATCTACGTGATGTCCAGCCATTACGACGATTGTCACGGCGATTGCACCTCGGGCGACGGCCTGGCTCCGGGCGCCGACGACAACGGATCGGGAACCTCCGCGGTCATCGAGGCGGCGCGCGCGATGGCCTCGACGCATTTCCGCGGCACGATCGAGTTCGTTTGTTTCGACGGTGAGGAGCTCGGTCTGTGGGGCTCGGATCATCTGGCCAAAGCATTGCGCGCGCAGAGCGCACCGGTGCTCGCCGATCTCAACAACGACGTGATCGGGAACTCGACCGGCGGCAACGGAGTGCACGAGCCCAACGTCGTCCGCGTCTTCAGCCAAGGGTTGCCCGACGACGCCAACGTCGCGCGGGTCGATGCGTTTGGAACCGAGAACGATTCGCCGTCGCGCGAGCTCGCGCGCTTCATCGGCGACACGGTGCCGATATATTTGCCGGATTTTCACATACGCCAAATCTTTCGCGCCGATCGCTTCCTGCGCGGCGGCGATCAAGAATCGTTCCAAGCCCAGGAGTTTCCGGCGGTTCGCTTCACCGAAGCACACGAGAATTTCACCCACCAGCATCAAAACGTGCGCATGGAAAACGGGATCCAATACGGCGATCTCTTGCAATACGTGGACTTCGACTACCTGGCCAACGTCGCGCGCGCCAACGTCGCGGCGCTGGCGACGTTGGCTTTGGGACCGGCGGCGCCCGACCACGTTCGCATGCTCGTTACGCACTTGGGGTACGACACGACGCTGGCCTGGTCGGCCGCGCCGGACGCCGCATCCTACGAAATCGTCTGGCGCGCCACCGACGCGTCACAGTGGCAGCACGCGCGCGGGGTCGGCAACGTGACGACGGCGACCCTTCCCATCAGCAAAGACGACTACGTCTTCGGCGTGCGCTCGGTCGACGGCGCCGGCTTACGCAGTCCCGTCGTCTATCCCGTCCCCGCTCGCTCGTAAAGCGGCAGCCGTCGCCGCGTCCAGCGGCAGCAACGGTGGAATCGGTACCGCCCAAGCCTCATCGTCTCGCACGCGCGCGGTCAGACAGCGCACCGCGGCGATCAGCGGCAGCCCGTCCAGCTTCGCGCGCTCCTCGGCCATGCAGCGTTGCGCCGCGTCGGGAAGTTCGCCGTACCAGACCTCGCGTGCGAGCTGCGGCCACAGGCACACGCTGCCCGAGATACAGCCGGCCGCGCCGGCGCGCTTGGCTTCGAGTAAGTACGATTCCGATCCCGGAAACACGGCCAAGTCCGGATGTCGCGCGATCACCGCGGACTGCAGCGCGCGATCGTTCGAACTATCCTTGAGGCCCACGATCGCTTCGGGAAACTCATCGACCAACCGATCGACCAGGGCGGCGTGAAACGAGATTCCGCTCATGCGCGGGAAATGATAGAGGACGACGCGACCCTCGGGCGGCGGCGCCTGGGCGAAGAGGCGGTCGAAGTAACGGACGATGCCATCGTCACCGGCGTCGCGAAAGAAAAATGGCGGCATCACCAGCGCGGCGGCAAAGCCGAGATCGAATGCGGCGCGCGTCAGCCGCACGGCATCGTCCAAATTTGCAGCGCCGGTGCCCACGATCGCGCGCTCCATCGGGAGACCGCGACGCGCGACGCCTTCCATGAACGCCAGCCGCTGCCCGGCGCTTAGCGACATCGCCTCGCCGGTCGTTCCGAGCAACGCGACGCCGTCGCATCCGTCGCGCAGCAAATCTTCGTAGTACGCAACCGCGCGATCGGCATCGGGCGCGAGGTCGTCGTCAATGGGGGTGAGGGCCGCCGCCCAGATGCCGGCCAGCGGAGCGCTCATCGGCGCGTCAACGCTCCCTTCAAAAAGAATGCGAGGTTGGCCGGCCGTTCGGCCAAACGCCGCATCAAGTACGGGAACCAGTAGTCGCCGAAGGGGATCGCAATTCGCACTCGGTAGCCGCGCTCGACCAATCGGAGCGCCAGCGGCGTAGAAATTCCGTGCAGCAGTTGAAACTCGAAGCGGCCACGCAGCGGCAACCCCAAACGCAGCACGCAGCGTTCGACGTGTGCGACGATGTCTTCATCGTGCGTCGCTATCGCCGTGTAACCGTCGTGCGAAAGCGCCGTCTCGACCAAGCGAATGTAATTGTCGTCGACGTCTTGCTTCTTGGGATATGCGACGTCGGGCGGCTCGAGGTACGCTCCCTTGACGATTCGCACGTTGGGAGCCGACGGCAGCATCGCGTTAAGATCGGCCGCGCTGCGGAACAAACACGATTGGAGAACGCAACCCACGCAGGCAAATCGCTCGCGCAGCCGGCGGTACGCGCTTAGGGTCGCGTCGACGTAAGTCGACTGCTCCATGTCCAGACGCATCGTGTTTCCCGTCTCAAGGGCCGTTTGCGCGATACGCGCGGCATTCTCGAAGGCCAGCTCGGGATCGATATCCAGCCCGACGTGCGTGAGCTTGAACGCGACGTTGGCGTCGACCCCGTCGCGCGCAAAGATTCGCAGAAGTTCGCAGTAACGATCGGCGGCGCCGATCGCCTCGGCGCGGTCGGCCACGCCCTCACCCAAAATGCCGCACGCAACGGCAAAGCCCCGCGCGTTGGCTTCTTTGGCCGCAACCAAGAACTCGTCCGCGGTTTCGCCCGCGACGAATCGCTTCGCTCCCAATCGCATCCCGTAACGCCCGACGGCACGCCGCACTGCCGGGCTCTCCGCCGCCGCCAAGATCGCCGCCCGCAACGGCCGCTCCAACACCGCGCTCATGCCAGCGATTCGTCTATGGCGGCGAGGGTTTGGTCGATGTCCGCGGGCGTATGGGCCGTCGACACGAACATCACCTCGTTCTGCGAGGGCGGCAGCAAAATCTTGCGATCGCGCATCGCGTGGTAGTAACGTGCGTAGGCGGCCTTGTCGGCCGCGCGCGCGTCGTCGTAGTTGCGATTGGGCGACCCCGGACGAAACTTGAAATCGACGATCGACTCGTGCTGAACGACCGCGTAGGGCAGATCCCGCCGCGCGAAAATCGCGCGGATGCCGTTCGTCAAGCGTTTGCCCAGCGCGTCCATCTGGGGGTAGTACTCCGGATGCGTCTCGAGCAGGTCGAGCACGCGATGCGCCATGCCAACGCTAAACGGATTGCCGCCGTGGGTTCCTCCCGTAAAGGCCGATCCAGCCGGCGCGAGCGCCGCCATCACCTCTTCTCGTCCACCGAAACACGCGATCGGGAAACCGCCGCCCATGACCTTGCCCAGCGTGGTCATGTCCGGAAGGACGTCGACGCGCGCCTGGGCTCCGTCTAATCCCAAGCGCAGCCAGGTAATAACTTCGTCGAAGATCAGCACCGCGCCGCAGCGCGTAGCGCGTTCGCGCAAGCCTTGCAAGAAACCGTCGACCGGCGTGACGTAACCCATGTTGCCAACGATCGGCTCGACCAGAATCGCGGCTAAGTCATCCTCGCGACCGCGCAGCAGCGCATCGACGGAGGCCAAGTCGTTGTAGCGCGCGACGGCGACGTCACGCATCACGCCGTCGGGAATTCCGCTCCCGACCGCATCGCGGGTATGCGCGGAGGCGCCGGCATCGAGCAGGGCCAGATCGAAGTGCCCGTGATAGTTCCCCGCAAATTTGAGGATCAGGTTTCGCCGGGTGAACGCCCGCGCGACGCGCACCGCGCTCATCACGGCCTCGGTTCCGGTCGTCACGAAGCGCATGCGCTCCATCGTCGGCAAGTACGCGCGGATCCGTTCGCCAAGGCGCACTTCCTGCGGATGCGTGCTGCCCCACACCAGCCCGTGCGAGGCCAACTCGTCGAGATTCGAGGTCAACGCGGGATGCGTGTGACCGAACAGCAGCGGGCCGTACGCCATCACGTAATCGATGTAGCGCTCGCCGCGCTCGTCGAACGCGTAGGCGCCGCGCGCGTCGGATTGGACGAACGGCGCGCCGCCGACCGACCAGCCCGAACGCACGGGCGAATCGCAGCCGCCCGCCAGCACGGCGGCGGCCCGAAGGGCCGTAGAAAGAGCATCGCTCGGGGCGGTCATCGTCGAGCGGCAGGTTCCGGACCCGCGGCGAGCCGCCCTGCGCCTTGCGTCGCACGCCGATTCCCCGGCCTGGCGTATACTACGCGCAGATGCCGCACGTTGAATTGGAAATCTCCCCGCAAACCAACATCAAAGAGCTAGTCGGGGCGCTCCCCATCGCTGCCGACGTGCTCACGCAGTTCGGCCTGGGCTGTTCGGGTTGCGGCGTCAGCAAGTACGAAACGATCGCCCAAGGTGCGGCCGCCCACGGCCTGCGCATCGAACCGATCGTCGCCGCCTTGAGCCAAGCGCGCCTCTCGGGTTTCGTTCCGCTGATTCCCAACGAGGATCGCGCCCCGGTGCGTCGCGCGCCCGGCGCCTTTTCCGGCCGCGCGAAGATCGCGCGCGTCGTGCCGATCATGTCGGGCAAGGGCGGCGTCGGCAAATCGCTGGTTACCGCGTTGATCGCGCTGGGCTTGCGGCGTAAACATCTGCGCGTCGGCATCCTCGACGCCGACATCACCGGACCGTCGATTCCAAAGCTGTTCGGCTTGCGCACGCCCTTGACGATCGAAGCCGATCCCAACGCGCCCAAGACGTCGCAGGGTAATCCGCAGCCCTTGATGGTTCCAGCGCTCAGCCGCAGCGCCATCGAAATCGTCAGCGCGAACTTGCTGACCGACAAAGAAGACACCGCGATGATCTGGCGCGGCCCGATTCTCTCGGGCGTCATCCGTCAGTTCTACGAACAGGTCTTGTGGAGCGATCTCGACGTCCTACTCATCGATCTCCCGCCGGGAACGTCCGACGCACCGCTGACCGTCCTGCAATCGTTGTCCGTCGACGGTGTCGTCTTGGTCACGATGCCGCAAGCGCTGGCGACGATGATCGTGCGCAAAGCCGCCAACCTCATTCACCAGCTCAAGAAGCCGGTACTCGGCGTGGTCGAGAACATGTCGTACTTCGTCGCGCCCGATACCGGAACGCGCTACGAGATCTTTGGCCCGTCGTACGCAGACAGGGTCGCCGAACTCGCGCAAGCGCCCGTGTTCGCGCGCATCCCGATCGATCCCCAGAAAGCGCGCCTCGCCGACGAAGGGAACGTCGAAGAGATCGACGACCCAATCTGCGACCAACTCGCCACCGCGCTGCTCGCCTCATTCGAAGCCCACCCCAAACCCCAAGAAACGATCTCCCTGCTGTAATCCCGCACCTCCATGCGAGCCCAGTGTCATGGCGCGCGCGGCAGCAGTGTCATGGCGAGCGTAGGCGCGAAGGCGCCGGAGTCGAGCCACGCACACCCAAACGTCGCGTCGGTGGCTCGACTCCGCTCACTGCGTTCGCTACGCTCGCCATGACACACTTAGAACAATCGGTTGCCGTCGCTCCAGGTTTGTAGGACCTTGCAATCGGTGAAGGCTTTGCCGTCGAGCGGGTCGTTGTCGAGGACGACGAAGTCGGCGGCGTAGCCGGGCG
>Ga0208357_1001886_pt1 | contig 14669 bp, 12 predicted proteins | sample NGESurdeep092012_6_FD_184487 | JGI IMG/M metagenome (GOLD analysis project Ga0208357, IMG submission 184487) | Arctic peat soil microbial communities from Barrow, Alaska - NGEE Surface sample F52-2 deep-092012 (SPAdes) | ecosystem: Environmental > Terrestrial > Soil > Wetlands > Peat ... | reverse complement strand
CCTCTGGGAGAGTTTCACCGATGTAATTATCCCTCATCGCTGCTCAGATCGCGAATCCGAAGGGACGCGAAAGACAGCAGCCACCTAGTGGCCCGGGTCGGAGCCAATCAAGCGTGCTAAGTACATGAATGAGAGAACGCCGCCGTTCCGAGCCGACCACGTCGGTAGCCCGTTGCGGCTGCCTGGGCTACTTGAAGCTCGGGCGCGCTTCGCATCCGGTGAGATTGACGCTGCGCGTCTGCGTGAGGTAAAGGACGATGCGATCCGATGAGCAGCCGAGCTCCAGTACGAGACAGGTCTCAAGGTTGCGACCGAGGGCGAGTTTTGGCGCACGAACTGGCATATGGACTTCATCTACCAGCTTGCCGGGATAAGCCGTGGTGAGGAAGCAATCGCGGTGCATTTCCACAATGAGGAAGGTGACCTCACCTTCAACAGCGCCTCGCCGAACGTGACTGCGAAGGTGGGCATCGACCACACGATCTTCGGCGAGGATTTCGCCTTCTTGAAATCGGTCGTCGCCGACGCGACATCAAAGATCACGATTCCCTCACCGAGCGTGGTGCATTTCCGGGGCCGCCCAAGTGCGATTGACCGATCTGTGTATCTCGACGACGAGGAGTTCTGGCAAGACCTCGCAGGCGCCTTCGTGACGAGCTAGTCGGACTGAGCGCGCTTGGTGCCACCTACGTGCAGTTGGACGACACGAGCCTCGCCTACCTGAACGCCCCGAGCCAGCGCGCGCAGCTAGCGGAACAGGCCGCGAGTCGGAGCACCTCCACGAGCGGTACATCTACGTGATAGACGAAGCGCTTGCAAGGCATCCTGAACCTTTGACGGTCTCGACACATCTGTGCCGTGGGAACTACTGCTCTTCGTGGGCAGCTGACGGCTCCTACGACTTCGTCGCGGAGGCGCTGTTCGGCGAGTTAAGCGCCGACGCGAATTTTCTCGAATTTGACGACGAGCGATCGGGCGACTCCGCGCCGCTCCGCTACCTTGCGCCGGGAAAGCTCGTCGTTCTCGGCCTCGTCACGACCAACCGCGCCCTACTCGAGAGCCCGAACGAGCTGAAGCGCCGCATCGAGCAGGCAGCCCGGGTGGTCCCGCTCGAGCAGCTCTGCCTCCTACCGCAGTTCGGCTTCTCTGCGACCGTTGACGGCTGCCCTGCGTCCTTCGTTGGGACGCAGGTGGAAGCGCGATCAATAGCCGAGCTCATCCACGAGAACTTCTCGAATCTCTGCAGCGCGCTCTAGTCCTTGAAGGGCGGTCAGCCCGGTGCCGAAGCCGGTCGAGATATTTAGGTCGGTGGCGCCGAACTGTTCCCAGCGTTTCGCGGCTCTTAACCAATCTGCTCGCTCGCCGGAGGCGGTGATCCCGCCTTGGATCCCGAGGGATGATGGTTCTCGCCCTGCTGCTTCGAGGTAGCGGTGCATCGTGATCATGATCTCAGAATCGACCTCGGCCCGGCCCATCGGTAACCATCCATCGGCCAGTTGGGCGATACGTTGCAGTGTTTTAGGTCCGAGTCCGCCACCCATCCAGATCGGGATTGGTTGATCGGGAAGCGGCGCTATGCCTACGCGATCGAGCGCGTGATATTTCCCCTTGAACGTGACAAGCGGCTCGCTCCAGAGCTTGCGGAGCACGACAATCTGTTCGGCGACGCGTCGACCCCGGGTTTGGAAGTTCGCTCCGAGCGCTTCGTATTCCGCGTGGTTCCAGCCGATACCCACGCCCAGGCGCAGGCGGTCTCCGCTCAATATCGCGACCTCGGCCGCCTGCTTGGCTACGAGAACCGTCTGCCGCTGCGGAAGCACGAGAACGTTGGTGACAAAATCTATGTGACTTGTAACACCCGCCATGAACGCAAAGAGCGTGAACGGTTCGTGAAACGGCTCGTCGTAGAGGCACGGAGGGTCCGGAAATCCCGTGTCGACGCCGACGAATCGATCCTTGTGAGCCCCCGCGACGTGCTCGAAGGTGGATAGGTAGTCGAAGCCGGCCCTCTCGGCGAGTTGCGCGAACTCGCGGATTACGTTCGGATCCGAGCCGATATCAGGTTGAGGAAAGCTGACGCCGAGGCGCATGGCGCTTCCTTTGCGACTGTCAGGGAATGTGAGAGTTGGCGAAACGTTGCCGACACTACAGGTGTGCGACGAGCCCGCGTGAACCACACGGCGTAAACAGTTCGGGCGAGTTGGTTGTGCACGGATGTGAAGCCGACGACGCTCAATGTTGTCGATGCGGGTCCACCGCGTGGCTGTCGAGAGTCTCGGGCAGCCTCGGCACGTCTCGCTGGGCCAGCCAGCAGAAGGTTGCAAGGACCTATTATCATATGTTACGATAGACGAGTCTCCGGCCGGTCCGGATCGGAGTCTTGCTGCCTCTGTCCCAGAGGTGCCGTTCGCGACGAGCAGAGTTACCGGAGGCGTAATGGCGACAATTGGTCTATCTCCTAACGGCGAAGCGACGACGACGTCGAACGAACGGGCCGACGTCGTGTTGGTCGGCACGATCCGCGGGATCGTGCGGCTCGAACGCGCGGACTCTGGCTGGACAGCCGCCGAGCGAACCCTCGAGGATTTTCAGATTGCCGCCCTGCTGAGTGATCAGCCGAGCGGCACCATAATCGCGGCCACGTTACGCCCCGGTGGGATCTTCGTCAGCACCGATGACGGGCATACCTGGAGCGAGAACCGCCTTAGTGAGCCAGGACTTCGCGTGTTCTCGCTCTCGGCGCAGACGACGTCCGAAGGGCTGACTATTTACGCGGGTTGTGAGCCGGTTCGGATCTACAAGTCGACCAACCTTGGCCAGTCGTGGACGGAACTGCCGGGAATCCGCTCCAGTGAGACCGAGTTTTGGATGTTCCCGACGCCCCCGCGGTACGCCCACCTCAAACATGTCGGCTCGCATTCGTCTGACCCGAAGACGTTGTATGCGAGCATCGAGCAGGGTGCGCTCCTCGAGAGCGAGGATGGTGGAGCGAGTTGGACCGAGGTGGAGAGCTTCCTAACCCCGGACGACCGGTTCCATGCCGACGTCCACCGGGTGGTCGTTTCGCCCTCGAACCCCGACCACCTCTTCATGCCAACGGGCGAAGGCTTCTATCGCAGCGTCGACCGCGCGAAAAGCTGGGAACATCTGCTCCGATCTGACGCTCGGATCGCCTACCCCGATCCCCTCTTCGTCCACCCGCGCAAGCCTTCCACGTTGTTCCTCGCCGGCGCCGGCTTGTTCCCGGGAGATTGGTCGCCTGGCCCGTCCGGGACGGCGAATCCTGCAATTCTTCGAAGCGACGACGAGGGCACAACCTGGGTCGAGACGATGGCGGGACTTCCCGCACCAATCCTAGGCAATCTCGAGGCGATGTCGATGCACGACTCGGGGGACGCGTTGATGTTCGTGATCGCGTCGACTCAAGGAGAGGTCTATTCGTCAGAAGACGAGGGCGGCCACTGGAGTCTGATCGCCGACGGACTGCCTCCGGTGTCGAAGAGCTTGCACTTCCGAAAGTTCTTGACCGACGACGAGCGTTCACGCGTCGAGGCCGAGATTCAAGAGGAACTGCAGCGGGCGTCCGCGACAGCGGTCTAGTGGGCGATCGCGATTCGGCCAGTTCGCTGAGAGAGAGGCGTTGAGATGGCGTTGGAAGTCGAAACGGAGTCGCAAGGTCTGGCCGACCTGACCGCGAGGCGCATCCGCGGTCGCGGTGACGCTATCGAGCGGGCTCGAAGCCTCGCGCCAAGCCTTCGCGCTCGGGCCGAGAAGACCAATGAGCTTCGACGAATTTCGGACGAGACAATCGCGGAACTCCACGAACTAGGACTGTTCGGGATAATGACGCCCACTGCACACGGGGGATCGGGGCTGCGGGCAGACGCCATGTTCGCTGCCGCGGTTGAGCTTGCCCGCGCATGCGGATCGACCGGCTGGACCTATGGCGTTCTCTCGGGACATAACGACTTGGTGGCGGCCTTTCCAGAGATGACGCAGCGCGAGGTTTTCAACGACCCGAACGTCGTAGTTGCCTCACTGCTCCGGCTGAACACCAAACCGCTCACAAAGGTGCCCGGGGGCTATCAGCTCGACACCGCTTCTGGGAGGTTTTGTAGTGGCGTCGACCATTCCAACTGGTTGATCGGACGGTGCGCGCTCGAGGGCGAGCAGGGCCAGTTCTGGGTTCTCATTCCTCGGAGCAGCTACGTGATCCACGATGACTGGTTCACGGTCGGCCTACAAGGTACGGGAAGCAAGTCGCTCACGGTCAGTCCGGTGGTAATTCCTGACCATCACGTGATTCCCATCGAGGAGGTGCGAAATCCCGGATCCTCAGGCTGGAATCTGCCGTTCTCGCTTTGCGGGGCATCCATTGGATGTGCCTACGCCGCGGTCGACGCCTATCGGAGCTACCTCCTCGGCAAGGGACGAGACGACGTTAACCAGGCGAGCCTGATTCGACTGGCCAAAGCGACTGCGGATGTCGATGCTGCGTACCTCATGGTGCTCGACGCGATCGAAGGCCATCAGTACTCTGACGAGCCCACCACGCTCGTTCGCAATGCGCCAGGGCGGAACATCTCATACGCGGTCCAGCAGGCGCGGACCGTGGCGAACGAGATCTTCGCGGCAAGTGGCGGGTCCGCGATCTACCTGAGCGCGCCGATGCAGCAGATCTGGCGCGACGCCAACGCCGCCTCTGCGCACGCTGCCTTCGCTTGGGAGAATGCTGCCACCAACTTCGCGCAACGCTTCGTGTTCGACGCCATTTCCTAGTGACGTCGGTGCGATCGGTCGGAAACGGTCGAGCAGCCTAGAGTTACTCGGTCTTCTTGAATCGGGGAAAAGATGCAGATCACGCCTGAACTGAACGAGCGGCTCACTCGGGTCGGCCCGGGAACCCCGATGGGGGAGGTGTTCCGCCGCTATTGGCAGCCGGCACTGCTTTCTGACGAGATCCCCACGCCGGATTGCCCCCCCGTTCGCGTCAGGCTCCTGTGCGAGGACCTTGTCGCGTTCCGCGACTCAAGTGGGGCTGTGGGGCTTGTCGACGCCTACTGCGCGCATCGTCGCGCCCCGTTGTTCTTCGGCCGCAACGAGGAGTGCGGTCTTCGTTGCGTCTATCACGGTTGGAAGTTCGACACGCAAGGCAACTGCGTCGACGTACCTTCGGAGCCGCCGCAATCGCGCATGAGCGAGCACGTCCGCATCACCGCATATCCGACCTATGAAGCCGGTGGGATCATCTTCACCTACATGGGACCGCCCGATCAGGTGCCACCGCATCCGGACTACGAGTGGTTACGGGCCCCAGCCGAGTACGTGCACGTCAACAAGACCGGCCAGCATTCGAATTACCTACAAGCCGTTGAGGGCGGTATCGACACCGCCCACATCTCGTTCCTCCACAACAACGACATCCAGAATCCCAATCAGATCAATCTGCTCGACAAGCAACCACGACTTGACGTCGATCGAAGCGAGTTCGGATTCACCTATGCCGGCATTCGCAGGGTCTCCGATGCGGCGAGCTATGTCCGTGCCTACAGGTTCATCATGCCGAACCAGACGATGCTTTCAGGCGCGCTCGTCAACTTCACTGGCGAGGATTTCTCCGATCTTGGCTTCGGCGGTAATCCAAACCAGGTTCAAGGTCACATCTGGGTGCCGATCGACGACGAGAACACCTGGAACTACAACCGGTGGTATCGCATCAATGAGGGAGACCCCTTTGATCCCGAAGGCGTGAAGCGCCTCGACCACGTCTCCGGTCGTGGGCCAGAAGACATCATCCCCGGGACGTTCTGGCCGAGCCACAACCTCGCGAACGACTACAACATCGATCGCGAGGTCCAGCGCACGAAGACCTTCACCGGCATCGCGGGCATCAGCACGCAGGATCTCGCGATGCAAGAGCACATGGCGGGGGGAGTTATCGTCGACCGCACCAAGGAGAACCTCGGATCCACCGATAGCGCCGTCTTGATGCTGCGCAACATCTTGCTCGAAAGCGCCGACGCGGTCGAGGCCGGCAAGGCGCCACTCGGGGTCGACCCGGGGCCCTCGGCGCACGTTCGAAGTGGCACCGCAATCATCTCGACGGACACGGACTGGCGCGACATCATGAAAGAAGTCCTCGCTGCAACCTGGTAAGTGACCAGGTTGCAGCTGGAGCTTGCCTTCGACACCTGGGTACCCGTTTGCGTGATGACTAGGCCCAACCTTCGCTGTCGGGCTCGCGCACGCACCTTGCCGCCGAAGCGGCGCTGCGGGCTCGGCGGATTACCTAGGTCCAGATCTCCGCGGCGGTCTCGACGACGAGCTGCAACTTCGCAAACTGTTCGTCCTCGGTCAGATTGTTCCCCGGCTCCGTCGACGCGAAGCCGCATTGCGGTGAGATACAGAGCTGCTCGAGTGGGAAGAATGCACTCGCCTCGTCCACGCGTCGTTTCAGCATCGACTTGTCTTCGAGGACCGGGGTCTTCGAGCTCACGAGACCGAGCACGACGCGGGTCTCGTTCGGGACGAAGCGCAAGACGTCGAACGATCCGGACCGCTCGTCGTCGAACTCGAGAAAGAGGCCATCGAGGTGTAGGCCACCCAGCACGATCTCGGCGATCGGTTCGTAGCCGCCGCTGGCGGCCCATGCGGACTGGTTGTTTCCTCTGCAGGTGTGCAGCGTGACGCTCATTCCAGCTGGCCGTCGATCCACGATCCGATTGATAGTGTCGGTGTAGCGAGCGAGCAGGCTCTTCGGCTCGTTACCTCGTTCGGTCAAGCCGTCTTGCTCTCGAGCATCGCAGAGGAATGCGAACGACGTGTCGTCGAGCTGCAGGTAGGTACAACCGATCGCAGCCAGGCCTTCCATCTCGTGCACGTAGACGTCGACGAGGTCAGACCAGAACTCCTCCAGATCGGGGTAGATGGTGCGATCGATCGCTGCATCTCCTCCGCGGAAGTGAACCATGCTGGGCGACGGCAGACACAGCTTGGCGACAGCAGTGGTGCAGTGATCCTTGAGGTAGGAGAAGTCGGCGTCGAAAACCACTTCTTCGAGCCTCAGCGGGCTTGGCGGCGCGCTCGTCGGCACGCTCGAGGGTGCCGACGAGGCCACTATGGGCGCGAGCTCGATTTCGTCACCCTCGGGACTGAACCACCTGGCCCGCGAACCGCCCGTGCGGTGAGGGACTCCCTTCACCTTCTCGACGAAGTCGCCGATCCAACTCGCTCGACGAAACTCGCCGTCTGTGGCTGCCCGGAGTCCCACGGCCTCTTGTCGCGCAATTACCTTCGCGATCTCCTGGTCTTCCAGGTTGCGAAGCGCGACGTGGTCGAGCGTCCCGGCGGCGAACTGTCGGCGCGCCTCGTGGAGCGGCCCAGGTCGGAGAAGACTTCCGACGTGGTCCGCGCGAAAAGGTATTCGGTCGACTCCGTCCATGTACCCTCACCTCGTTCGCGTTGAAGACCCCGCATGTATATCAGAAGATATGACAATCGTGCGGCAGACCTTCGGCGGAATTTCGGGGGACGTGGGCGGACGTTGGGGGAGTCACCGGGGCACCTACGCAGCACCTTCGAGGTGCCATGTTACGGTTACCGCGAATGCCGTCCAAGCGGGTGGAATTCCGAGGACGCGCCTGCGCTTCCGTGACGTCCGTCCTAGTTGCGGCGAATTGGCGAGCTGCGAACGTAAGCTCGGAGCTGGGCGTTAGGCGACCGGAGCAGCCTTGGTTACCTCGCCGTCGGACGCGACTTCGTCTGAGATACGCGGCATGTGACTCGCCATCAACTTCTCCGCCTCGTCCGCGTCCTTTCGCTCTATTGCGTGGAAGATCTGCTCGTGAGTGCTAAGCACTGATTCGTTCACGACGCGAAGAGCTCCGGGATCGAGCAAGTGGACTTCATTGATGCGGACGGCGCGAAGGGCGACGAATAGCGGTTGGTTCCCGCTCGCCTCCGCGATTATGGCGTGGAACTCCGCGGCGGCCTCGTGGAAGCCAACCGGATTCTCGAGTGGGGCTCGATGAAGCTCGAGGCAGCTTCGAAGCCGCTCGAGTTGTTCGTCGGTTCGTCGGATGGCCGCCAGACGCGTCGCTCGAGGCTCGATGACCTCGAGAGCCTCGATGAGCTCGGATGGACCGACTCCGAGGAGGTGAATCTGCACGGCGAGGGCTTCGACGAAGTGCTTCGAATCCGCGTGAGCTATCCGAAGACCGCCGCCAGCTCCCACCTTCACGTCCACCATCCCGTACGCCTCAAGGGTACGGACCGCGTCTCGCATCGTAAGGCGGCTGACCCCGAAGCGCCGAGCTAGCTCAGTCTCGGTGCCGAGCCAGTCCCCGGCTTTCATACTGGTAAAGAACGCGTCGCGGATCTGTTCTAGAACGAGCTCGGACGCGCGCGTCCCGTTGATTGGAGAAAAGGCCCTGGTTTCCGAAGAGCCCAATTGCTCGTCCCGTTGCTGTCGTGGTTGACGCGCCACTCCACACCGTTCCTATGCACAAACGAGAGATTTGCGCGTGCAATTAACTTACCATCGCGTGCAGTCGTTTCGGCAGCAAGCCCGAAAAGGCAACGGTGCAGGCACGCACTCCGAGGCGGTCGACACTGTGCCCAGGCTTTACCTCGTATCTGACTCTCGGGGGGTGATCCAGATACGAGACAGAACCTTTTCTCGAACCCCGCCTACGATATTATCATACCATACGACTGTTGATGACGCCTAGTCCCTTCGATGTCTCGCCGGCTCGATTGACATCGTTCGTCGTGTGAAAAACAATGGCCCGGCAGCTGGGCCTCATTTCGTTCAGGACCCGGCTCCGCTTTGGCCGACGATCGAATGACGGGGTGTAGACAGCGTGGCATTACGAGTCATCGCGTTACGAAACGCACCAGCGCGCGTCTCGCAAGCACCGCCGGGGCACAGTGGGAACTAGTTCCGGCGTGGTGGATTCGCACTGCCACGTGTCGAGGCGGTGGTTCGAACCTGTCGAGACGTTGATGAGCGTCATGGACCGCTGTGGGGTCGACCAAGCGGTGCTCATCCAGATCCTGAACGAGCGGGACAACACGTACCTGCTCGAATGCCTGCATGCTCATCCCGAGCGGTTTGCAGCAGTAGTCGGCGTAGATCCAACCCGGAGCGACATTGAAGCGCACCTGAACGTGCTCGCATCGGCCGGCGCGACCGGCGTCAGACTTCGTGCGACGGACCGATCGAGTGGCGATGACCCATTGCTCGTTTGGAGAACTGCGGCGGACCTCGACCTATCGGTGAGCTGCGTCGGCTCGGTCTCGGACTTTACCGACCCGGTCTTTCTTGGTGTCATCGAAGCGGTTCCGACGCTGACGATAGTTCTCGAACATCTCGCTTCGGCCGCTCGGGCTACTCGGCCAGGTGCCGAGAGCAGTGACGGCAAGGTCTTCGAGTTGGCGCGATTTAGCAACGTCATGGTCAAGATCCCAGGAATCGGCGAAATGAGCGCGAGGTCGTTGCCGGTAAACGACGAGCTGTTCGAGGATCCGATCCCTTCGGTATTGTCGGACGCGTGCGCGGCGTTCGGTCCGGATCGCTTGATGTGGGGAAGCGATTTCCCGCCGGTAGCAGCGCGAGAGGGCTACCAGAATGCGTTGGCGTTCACGCAGTTTGCGATCGAAGCGATCGCTCCGGCCGGGATGACGCAGATCTTCGGCGGCACCGCTCGCCGCGTGTTTTTCCGCTGAGCTGCCGGCTGACTACCCGGCCGTTCTCGGCTCCCGAAGGCCTGCTTTTTCCATCAGCGGTTGGATCTCGTCCACGAACTGCTGCATGCCCTCTTCGTAGTTGACCCAGCCGAGTGCGATCCCGTCGACGCCGGCTTCACTGATCAGCGCCAGCTTCTCGACGATCTGCTCGGCCGTCCCGACGAGGGGCAATCCACCCCACCCGGCGACCAGTGGCCGCTGACGCGCTCGCCACTCATCGGGATCGAAGGTGGGGGAGTTCTTGTCCTCCAAGCTGCCGATCATCTGGGCGATCAGGTTGTCCGCTGCTTCGAAATCGCCATCTTCGTCGACGTAGCGGTGGACGTAGTCCCTTGCCTCCTTCTCGGTGTCGCGACAGACCACGTAGGCGGATCTGAGCACGCCGACCTGGCGGTCTTGGTTCGCGGCGAGCGAGCGGATCGCGCGGGAGTGCTCGCGAAGCTCCTCGAGGTCTCCCGCCACGAACATGAAGTCGGCGTTTTTCGCCGCGAACTCGAAGCCCTGCGGGGACATTCCCGCGCACACGATCATCGGCCGGTGCTGCACCGGATGTGGCAGCGAGATCAGGCCTCGACCCGAGTAGTACGCACCGTCGAAGTCGAACGGCGACTCGGCGGTCCAAAGGCGGTTCAAGAGCTCCAACCACTCCTTGGTACGCGCGTAGCGGTTGGTGTAGTCGTTCTCGAGGCCAAACATCGCGAACTCGTTGTCGTTCCAACCCGCGACGATGTTGATGCCGAAGCGCCCTCCGCCGACGTGGTCGATCGTCGCGGCCTCTTTGGCGACGACGACGGGGTGGAACAGTGGGACGTGGGCGGTCGCGAAGACGCTGATCTGCGAAGTGATCGCGGAAATCGCGCTCGCCCAGGTGAACACCTCGAACTGTTCGCCGTTGTGGTTCGTCTTGCCGCCGAATCCCTTCCAGCGACCGAGGGGGAGGAGGAATTCCCAACCGGAGGCGTCGGCGAGGATTGCCAGGTTCCTGTTCTCTTCCCATGAGACCGAGAACGAGGATCGATCCGTTGTCGTCATCGCCATGCCGCCGCTCACGTTCATGCAGAACGTGCCGAGCTTCAGATGGTTCGCGCCACGAAGGCCTCCGCCGGGGGGAAACTTCGGGTCAGGATTGTCAGCGCTGTCGGCCACCGGTGTCCCTTCGGAATGCTGTTGCACGGTCGGTATAGCCGGACCAAACCCCGCACCGGCTCGTCGAGAAGTTGTTTCAGGAACCTGCGTGACGCGGCGACCATCGCCGGGTCGATGTGTCGATGCGTCGATGCGTCGATGCTAAAGCATTGCACGACGGCGTTGTCCGGGCCAGTACCCTCCGAGGGCGCGGCTGGATCGATTGCATGGCCCGGCGAGCCGCCTTGGCGCGGCGTCGGCACATCAGGTTCATCCGATACATTGCGACGAGTCCTCGGTGCGCTCGACTCCGATTCGTGGTGCCGCATGGCCCGGTCGGAACGTGCGATGCCCGTGGCGGGTCCTCACTCGCAACGAAGCAAAGGCTGGTGACGAACCATGACAGTTACCGCGACCAAGCCAGGAGCTATCGCAACGCGTCGCGCCCGGACAGACGCACGCGCCAAGGCCACGGGGCGAACCCAGTACGTCGCGGACCTGGAACTGCCGGGCATGGTCTTCGCCGCGGTCGCTCGGAGTACCGTCGCTCACGGCCGGATCCTTTCAGTCGACACTCGCGAGGCGCGTCGCTGCCCCGGCGTCGTCGACGTCTACACCGCTCAGGACTTCGACGCCGGCACCTACGGTCGGAGTGTGCGCGACGTGCCGGTCCTCGCGGGGGAAAAGGTTCGATTCGTCGGTGAACGGGTAGCGGCGGTTGTCGCTTCGACGCGCGAGCAGGCCGAGGCGGCCGCAGCGCTGGTCGTCGTCGAGTACGAGGAGCTGCCTGCCGTGTTCAGCCCGTCCGACGCGACCCGCGAAGACGCCCCCCTCGTACACGACCGGCCGTGGGACTACCCGCGGGCCTTCATCAAGGAAGGTCAAGGCCGCAACCTGCAATCCGTGGTGACCTCGGGTTCGCGCGAGGACGTGGCGGCGGCACTGTCCGCGTCGGCCTTCGTCGTGGACGAGACGTACGTAACGGTTGCGGGTCATCAGGGCTACCTCGAACCCCAGGCCTGCATCGCCTCGGTGGAGGAGTCGGGGCGGGTCCTCGTCTGGATCACGAACAAGTCGCCGTTCGTGCTGCGTGGCCAGCTCGCGGAGTGTTTGTCGATCGATCCTTCGATGATCACGGTCCATCCGGTCCCGATCGGTGGCGACTTCGGCGGCAAGGGATCCCCCGGAGACGCGCCGTTGTGCATCGTGTTGTCGCGAATCGTCGGTCGCCCGGTGAAGATGGTGTTGCGGTACAGCGAGGACCTCACCGCGACCGATGTTCGTCATCCCGTCGAGCTTCGCGTCCGGCTCGGATGTGATCGCGAGGGCCACCTCACCGCGTGGTCCCAAGAGGCACTCTTGAACGGCGGCGCCTACGGCGGCTTCAAGCCGGTCCCGAACGTCAACATCCTCGGCGCGACCCATCCGGGAAACTATCGGATCCCGGCGTTCTACAGCTCGGGAACGGTCACCTACACCAATACGGTGCCGAAGGGCCACATGCGTGCGCCGGGTTCTCCGCAGATGTGCTTTGCCACCGAGTCGGCACTCGACGAGCTCGCGTCGGTCGCTGGCATCGATCCGGTCGAGCTCCGGCGGCGAAATCTGCTTCACGACCACGAAGGTGGTGTCGGCGGCCACGGTTGGGTCGAGAACCGGGGCCTCGAAACCTTGGAGCGGGCATTGGCTGCTCTGCGCGTGCGAGACCTGCCTCCGGGCTGGTCGTACGGCTGGGGTCTCGCGATCTACAGCCATCCCACCGCTTCCAATCCGGTGACGAGTCTGCGACTCGTGCCCCTGCCAGGAGATCGGGTCCGCGTCGAGTTGCCGCTGACCGAGACCGGGACGGGGAGCCATACGGTGGCCCGAGAGCTCGTAGCGAGGTCGCTCGGCATCGATGCCGAGCGCATCGAGGTAGCCCAGGTCTCCACCGATGAGCTGCCACGAGACTTCGGTGCAAGTGGCAGCCGACTCACCTCGTCGCTAGCGCTCGCGGTCGACCTGGCCGCGAAGGCGTGGTTCGATCGTTCCGGCGATGAGCCGGTCGCGGTCGACCTCGACTCGTTGATGCAACACGTTGGTCCACCCGTCGGGTCGTACTGCGTCCAGATCGCCCAGGTCGCGGTCGACCCGGAAACCGGACAACTGCGGCTGCTCGAAATCCTCACGGCCGTCGACGTTGCCGAGATCATCAATCCCAAGGCGCATCAGATGCAGGTTGACGGTGGCGTCGCCATGGGTGTCGGGTTCGCGTGCTCGGAGGACCTCGACGAGCAAGGCGGCCAGGTGTGGGCCGCCAATCTCGGCGAGTTCAAGCTGCCGTCCTCTCGAGACCTCCCGGACCTGCGGACGGTGCTCGTCGGGGGAGGAATCGGCGTCGGCACGGCCAACGTCAAGCACATCGGTGAGACCGCGAACGTCCCGACGGCAGCTGCCGTCGCGAACGCCATAGCGAACGCCGTCGGTTTGCGGCTACGAAGGCTCCCACTGACCGCCGAACGGATCTACGACGGCCTGCGCGAGCTCGGTTAGCTCGGACGACCCCGCAAGCGGCACCCTTGGTCGAGGTGGACACCGGACCATCGCAACCCGAGCACGCACGTCTGCAGACGAGCGCTAGGCGGTTGCAGGCTGATTTTCACCCTGACAAGATGGAAAATCGAGGATGCACCTGGCCAAACGGTCTGGTCACAGGCGATGAAACCCCGGGGACGTGCAATGCCGCGTGAGGCAGCACCGGTCATCAGGCGGCACGTCCCAATCCGTACGGCGTCGAGACGCCCCATCGCACGTCGAGGCATCCGTTCACGAACGTCCCGCTCACAGATCGAGGAGTCCCTCAGATGATCATCGATGCCCACGCACACATTTCGACGGCGGACACCGCGACCTATCCACCGGGCCCGGTCGGTGGTCATGAACTTCAGCCGGAGCTGCTCGTCAACCCCTTCGATGCCGAGCAGTTGATCGCTGCCCTCGACGAGGAGGGCACCGATCATGCGATCGTGGTGCAGCGCGGCCACATCTACGGTTACGACAACCGCTACGTCTGCGACTCGTCGGCGGCGCATCCCGGCCGGTTGAGCGCGGTGGTGTCCGTGGATGCGAACGATCCGAAGGCCCTCGAAAGCATCGACTACTGGGTGTCCGAGCGAGGGGCGAGAGGGATACGACTGGCATACCCCGGAAGGCGCGCGCCGGGCCAGCAAGATGACACGTCCTGGTTCACGAGCGACGTCGCGCTGGGGACCTGGCGACGGGCCGAGGAGCTCGGCATTCCGGTCTGCATCCACTTCAGTCGGTGGAACCAGAGTTTCGGGATCGAACCGCTCGGCGAGATCGTGCTATCCATGCCGAATCTTTCCGTGGTGGTCGACCATCTCGCCAACTGCGCGGTGGAAAGCGGTCCGCCCGTCTACGGCATGACGGAGTTGGATCCGTTGGACCATCCGAACGTCGTTTTCAAGGTCGTACCTATCAACTTCAAGTTCCTCCGCCAGGCCGAGCTCGACTCGGCCGACTTCTTGCGTCGTGCTGTCGATCGATTCGGATCGGACCGCTTGATGTTCGGCTCCGACGTCACCAACTCGGTCGGAACCCACCAGGAGTTGCTCGCGGCCGGCATCGCCGCCTCGGCACAGTTGGAGGACAAGGAGCGAGACGACTTCCTCGGGGGGACCGTGGCTCGGATCTACGGCCTCTCCCTCGTCGGCTGAGCGCCGACGAACCCGCGCCGGCGCGAGCCCTCCGAAGCCATCGGAATAGCCGGAACATCACCTGGCGGCCCCGACGCCGAC
>Ga0208357_1001884_pt1 | contig 14679 bp, 16 predicted proteins | sample NGESurdeep092012_6_FD_184487 | JGI IMG/M metagenome (GOLD analysis project Ga0208357, IMG submission 184487) | Arctic peat soil microbial communities from Barrow, Alaska - NGEE Surface sample F52-2 deep-092012 (SPAdes) | ecosystem: Environmental > Terrestrial > Soil > Wetlands > Peat ... | reverse complement strand
GCTGACTGTATACACGGGATGGCCGAAGCCGATAATGACCTCGTGGTTTGCGATGCGGCGGCGAATGTCTGCCTCGGCTTCATCGGCTGTCGCGTAGCGCTGTTGAATTTCGAGCGCCACTTCGTTTGCGCCGCCGTGCTTCGGCCCCTTGAGCGCGCCAATTGCGCCGACGATGCATGAGTAGATATCGGAGCCGGTCCCGGCGATGACGCGCGCGGTAAATGTAGACGAATTGAATTCGTGCTCCGCATAAAGAATCAACGAAACCTGCATCGCGCGAACCCACTCCGCGCTGGGCGCCTGCCCGTGCAGTAAATGCAGGAAATGCTCTGCCAATGGCTCGCTGCCGGCGTCCACTTCGATGCGCTTACCGTTTCGTGCGAAGTGGTGCCAGTAGAGAAGCATCGAGGGCAGTGAGGCCAGCAGTGCGTCGGCGATGTCGCGTGCGCCGGTATCACTGTGGTCGTCGTGTTCGGGCCGCACGCAACCCAGCACGGAAACGCCTGTTCGCAAAACGTCCATGGGATGCGTGTGCGCAGGTATGAGATCGAGCGCCTGCTTCACGCCCGGACAATTCGGCCAAAGGTAATCGTCGAGCGCAATAACTCCGCCCGGACTCATTCGCGGCCAGAAGAATTCCAGCCCGTCTTTCGTGCTTTGGTATTGATCGGCATCGAGATAAACGAGCGCGAACGTTTCATCTTTGTACGGCTCCGCAGTTGCCGGAAAAATTCCCGGAGCGAATTCCACATTCAGGCAATCAGAGAGCGTTCGTTTCACCGCATCTAAAGACGTGTCCCCGAAGTCTCCCGTGTTGTGCTTGTCGCTATCGCCTTTGAATGGAATGCCGGAAAACGTATCGAATAAAATGCACCGACGTTTCGGAAATGCCTTCGCAAGAAAGCGAGCGGAGCCGCCCTGGTAAACACCAAGCTCCGCAATCTCACCCGGAACATCATCCGTAATCGAAAGCCGTATCGCCTCTAATTTGTTATCGCCGGTTACTGTCATTTGTATAAAATTTTATACATTTTTATTCCGCTCTCAGAAACTATAGTTTCTGAAAAATCATCACTTCACTTGCCGCCTGTTAACGATTCGTGTTGCCATTTGCTGGCCGCGTGTTAGATTGTAGAGTCCTTGCGAGGAGCCATATCCCGGCTTGCCGCTCGAATGAATCGCGGAGAGTGTATCATTTGATTGCTTGGCAAGATGGTTTGACGTGTTGAGCGCGTGTAGCAACGGAGCGAAGTCCGGCGCGGGCTGGCCGAGATTCGGGAGATGATGGTTCGGAATTATTTGCGCTCCTCGTGGAACGTTCATAATCTCCGGGCCTTCTTCTCCAACCCACTTCATACCGCCCGGAGACGAATCGGTTCCCGCCGCGTGGCCGCCGATATGCTTTGCTTCTGCAGCCAGCGCGACAACCGCCGCAATACTTCCCGCGGCCGCGAGGAGATCGAGCGGGAACGGAATGGATTCGAATGCTTTAGCAACGGAGTTCGCTGCTGCCAATGCCCATTTACCCGCCGCGCTTGCATCGTCTGCTATCGTAGAAATGTTCGCGTGTTCTATGGCAGCGATACCCATCTTGGTATAATCCTGAATCATTCCCGCCGCCATAGTTCCGAAAGCGGAGTTCTGCTTTTTTTGCAGCCCCATCGTTTTTTCGATCCCGGAAACCTGCGTATCAATCGCCTTATTAAATCCTTGCGTAACCGGGCCGAGCATATACGCCGTTTGCGCATCCTGAATCGCCTTCGCTTTGTCTGCCGCGTTCTTGATTATCGCAAGTTTCTTGCCCTCGTGATTCGCTTGCAACGCGAGGCCGAGCGCGTTCAACGTTCCATCGGCGTTGATAATATCAGCCTTCCGTTTTTCGAGTTCTTCGGCATAGCGATCATGCTCCTCCGCCATCGCTTTTTCCGATTCGTCCTGAATCGCATCCACTCGCATTTTTTCGGTTAATGCCGCAGCCTCTTTCTCCATCGCTACTCGTTTTGCGAGCGCGTCCTGAAATACGGCGACCATTGAATTTTGATCTTCGCCCTGAGACAGTGCATCGAAATTCTTTTTCGCAGTGAGTGCCGCCATATCCGCGTTTGCGACCACGGTGGAAGCGGCGGCATGATATTGTTTGGCAATAGTAAGCAGCGCGTCCGCGTGAACTTGCTCCGCTTTAAGTTCCGCCGCTTTGTGCTGAGCGTCCGTCTCATCGAGCTTCGCATCGGCATCTTTTGCCACAGCAAGAACGCGATCCTCTTCCGCCTTCGCAATATTTTCCGGCTCGTCGGCTTTCTTCTTTTTTTTAGCTTTCTTGGGTTTTCCCAAACCGATGGAATCTTTCGCGTCCTGCTCCGATTGCGCCTGCCGCTTCGCCAGTACCGTTTGACGCGCACCGTACTCGGTATATTGAGCAAGGCGTTCTTCGAGCGCAGCCTTTTGCGCTCCGGTTGCGGTTTGCAATCGTTCCTTAATATCGACAATCGCGGCCTCGGCTGCTTTCTCTCCATCTTCGGCGGATGTTTTTTGCGCGGCTTGATTTTTTTCGAGTTCGTCGGTGTAATCCTTACTCGCCGCCGTCGCGTCCTCAATTGCTTTCTTTTGATCCGCAAGAGACTTGGTATTATCCTTCACCGCAGCCGTGTGTTTTTTCGTTGCGGCTTCCGCCGAATTAACTCCGAACACAAGATGCAGCAGTGACCCCGCCGCGTTCGCTACCCAATCGGTAACTTCTTTGAAATGTTTGATGAGCAGGACAATTCCTGCGACCAGCAGCGCGACTCCCGCAACGACCGCAAGCACCGGCCATATACCAGCATTCACGGCAACGGCCCACGCCGCCGCCGCAACGGTTCCAACCGCCGTCACTGCGGTTAGAATGCCCTTGCCAACGGCTTGTAGATTATCCCACATCGCGTTCGCTTTTGCCGCAATCGCCTGCGCGTTCATAGCGAGCGTGAGCGCAACGAGTCCGATAACAAGTTCCGGCAGAACGGGATTGATAAAATCAAGAATCGGCGGGATGAGTCCGAGCGCGGGTGCGAGTGTGGTAAGTAGTGTATTCGCAAGTTCCCCGGCAGACTCTTCGACATCCTTTTGAGCAAGCGCAGCCTGTTGCGCGGGTTCCTGCGCCGCTTTCATTGCGTTGGCAACGAGCGGCATTCCCTCTGTCATTAACTTTTGCATCCCGGCCTGAGACTGCAAACTCCGTGCGGAAATTTCGAGGCCAGATTGCTTCATGGCGATATAAGCCTGGGTATATTTTTTCAGGTCTTCGCCTTGCGCTCCCGTCGCGGCGTGTATCTGAGCCATGACGGTTCCCGCTTCGTCTTTCGTCATGCCCATTGCGCGGCCTATCTCTTCGGCTTCCTCCTTCGCTTTTTCGGTTCCCGCGCCGAACGAGGTTTCCATTGCCTTATTTGCTTTGGTTACCTCATCCGATTTAGCAACCAGCGCGGAGAGTCCCTCCGTAGCTGCGCCAAGCATAGCAACTTCGGGAAGGCTGATTCCACCGCCTTCGCCCTTTGATTTTTTGGGCGGCTCGATATTTCGCTTTTCCGCCTCCTGTTTGATTGCCGCCGTTTCTTGTTTCGCCTCGTTGAGCGCGGACGTTAACCTTTTCTTCTCTTCGGCTTCAAAAGTTACCGTGATTTGTTTTTGAAGCTCCTCTTCCTTTTTGGCGGAAGTTTCGAGCATCGAAAGGATTTCTTTATTGCCCGTTCCTTCGGCATGGATTCGTTCCTGAATTTCCGCGAACGTGCGACCGACTTTCTCCTGTTCCAGCAACCGGAACTGCTGTAGCTCTTTTTCGTCTACATTAATCCGGGTTTGATATTCGTTCTTGGCTGCGGCGACCGCCTCCTTATCGCCCTCCTGAGTTAACGTGCGTACCGTGTTAGCGAGCTGAACGCGCTCCTGCCGCACGGCCTCATTCATCGTATGAATCTTGGCTCGGATTTCATCGACGGATTTCCCTTCGTATTGCGCTTTGAGTTCCGCGAATCGCTTGACGGACTCCGCGTCGTCGTTGGCATACGCTTCCATCGCGCGACTCAGTGCTTGCGCTTTGGATGCTGTCTTTGCATTCGCGGCTTCTTCCGCAGCTACGCGCTTTGCGTCCGCGGCCGCTTGCTTCGCAACTTGGGCCGTGAGTAACTCGGCCTGTCTATCGGAGCGTTCCTGAGATGACTTGGTGATCTTGCCGTCCGCATCCACGAACGACTGAGACATTTTCTGGGAAGCTTTTGCAGCCGAATCCGAAAACGAAGTCCATCCTTTTTCGAGATTCTTAACGTGGCCAAGCAACTCCTGAGCACGAGCAATCAGACCGTCAATCCCTGCGGTGTCAACGGTAGTTTTAATTCCAAACTCTGAATTAACGCCCACGGGGTTTCCTTTCGTCCTCCATTTCGTCCCGCGCTTTGTCTGCCAGCGCGTTACGTAGTAACATAAGTTCCTCTAACTCATCGAGCGGCGTTTTGAATGCCGTGCGGTAGCTCGATAAAAACTCATCGAAGTTTTCACCGCCTGCGTTCGATACCAGGACAGCAAGTCCGGTATAAGCAGCCGGAACATAATTCCCTAAGCTCCGGCCTTTGCTTTTACTTTGGTAACCTTGCCAGTGCCAGTTGGCATAACTTCGGTTTCGGTCTTGGCGGGAACATTCCCGCTTAAAAAATTTAGGATTTCCGTTACCTCCGAATCTTCGGCGTGGTACATGTACCAGCTTTTTACCGGGATCGAATCCGGCGCGGGCTTCAAAAGAATTTCGAGCGTCGCCAAATCCTTATCCGGCGAATCGTTCACATCGAAATCTTCGACAAGCTCCGCGATGGTTTCGCGCTGAACTTGCTCCATCCAGTCCGATTCCGGGAGTCCGTTCGGCTTGTGCCGCTTCTTTAAGTTCCGCGCGAAATTCTTTTGGAAGGTTCCGCTTTGAATCGCATTCGTTGCCGATTGCTTTTCGATCATGCGGCGATAGCCCGCGCCAATAGCGGCGGGCATATAAAACTCCGCGTGGATTCCGGGCTTGGAAAAATCCAATACCCGGAAATCCTCACCATCAATTTTAATTAGCTTCATGCTGTCTGCTTGTAGAACGTGATCTTCTTGTTGGTGTCATCGAACACTACGTTCGTCGGTGTTCCGTTGATCGGATCGAGGAATGTTGAGCCTTCGTTTTTGATGACCGTGAGTCCGCCGTTGTCTTTGAACGACGGCCCGGACGCGAATTTCGTGCAGTTATTAAACACGAGCGTTGAATCGTTGAACACCCATGTGATAACTTTTTCTTTGTTCGCATACGAGTTCATCCGGTTCTGAGTGTCACCGCGATTTTCAAGCAGCGCAATCGTGTTCTTAATTTCAACATGATTCGAGATCGGCTGCATTCGGAGTGTCGAGTACGGTGCGCCAATTTTTACGGAGCATTTCGAACCGCTTGCTTCTTTCAAACCAAGCTCATCGTCGGTGGCGAGGTTGCCGGTTCCCACATAAATTCCAGCCAGTCCTGGGAATCCGTATTGCGTACCGTCGAACGCCTCACCGGTCAAACCGGTTACGGTAACTCCGCCCGTCGCGCCCGTGATGTCTGCCATCATCGCGCCCGTGGCGGCGAGCACTGCCGCCCAGTCGGACGGATAGCACTTGCCGTGGAAATCATACTCCAAAAGAATATCGGTCTGACTTACGGTGAGCGTGACTTCCACTCCGAGATCGTAAGGATTCACGAAATTGTACCAGTCCACGCCGAACCGGATCGCGGTTGTGAGCATGTTCTGGCACAACAAAATCGCGCGTTTGATCGACGCATAGTTCGTCTGCATCGCCTCGCCTTTCAGCTTGACCTCCTGCGCGTCGGTATAGATTTCCATTCCGCCATCCGCACGGGTAACAGGCGGAGCATCGAACTCGGTAACTTTAGAGATACCGATAATTCCGGCTTGGCTCGTGCCGCGAACGGAGTAGTGAACGAATACGCGGGAGCCTTGTACGTCCGCAAAATTTTCAGCGTGTGGCATGGTGTTATGTAATTAATTGTGTAACGTGACTCACATTCAGCGAATCCATACACAGCGGAACGATGGATGTTCCACAGCATTTTTGATTCGTGAACCCTCTCGATGCTTGTCGGTAGCAGGGCGATTTGCATCCTTGCCCCGGCTGTTGAACCGCCCGTAAATTCCAGCCGGGATTGTAATAAATATACTGCGAAAAAATAGATCGAATGTTTGTCATGCCGCCGATAAGCACGGCGGGAACTCCGAGAGCGGCAGCGATATGAGCTACACCGTTATCAACTCCGACTACTCGATCCGCGTTCCAAACGAGGTCAACGAGTTCCCGAACGTTCTCCGCTTTTCGTAACTTCGGAATCCAGAGCACTTCGTATTTTTTCGATAGCCTATCGTAGAGTTCCAGTGCCCGCGCTTCCGGCAGGGTGCGCTCCATCGAATTGGACTCCGGCGAGAACAGCGTGTAACCTTTCTCCTGATTTCCGTCTTTCGGAGCCAGTGCTTCCACGTAATCGAACTCGTGCGGAACTTTGCAATTCAGGTATGAAGCAAGCTGGGCGAATCGCGAACTGATCGTTGCGCCGTTCGTGAAGTCATCCCACGCTCCCCAGCCGTTGAGCTTAAAAATCGTTTCGTACTTCGATAGCTGTTCCGCTTCCCAAATGAAGTCTGTTAGCCGACCGTCCTCCGTCCACTCACACGTCCCGGATTCGCCCGCAGGCTTCACTCCCTTAACCGTCACGCCTATGTTCTCCCAGAGTTCGGGGAATTGAGTGTAGACCGTGACATCGCGGCCCTTAGCGAATTCGTGAACGATAGGCAGGGCGTTGATCGCATCGCCGATTCCGTTTTCGCGTGTCATCAAAAGACACACGGAGCCTTTCGGCCCGGAGCCTGAAATGCGATTCGATGGATGGAGCTTGTACATTATTCGGCTAATGCAACGCGCAGCTTCAGAGACGCATATTCGGAGAGGCCGAGTCCGCTGACTTTAGAAGTGGCGCAAAAATCCAAGCCTTCATCGTCCGCTACGACGATAAGGTACGAAGTTCCCTTTTTCATTGCGCGAGAAAACATTCCCGCCACATCGCTTTCGAAATCTTTTTTCTCTTCCGCGTTAAGCATTTTTCTTTATTTAGTAAACCGTAAGCTCGATAGAGTCAGCCAGCCAAATGCCGGTAGCTCCTGAAAAAGTAAAAGTTACCTTGTCGTATGAATTGCTGCTCTGAACGCCGTGTCCGGTTCCCGGAGTTGTGCTGCTCGTGCTGCCAGACAATAAAATTTGTTCGCCCGTGCGCTGAGTCACGCTCCACCCGCCCGCACTATATCCCAAGATCGAACAGGTGTCTCCTAAGCTCGGAGACGTAGGAAGCGCGAATATCAGGGTGTCGTCCGGGTCACTTGCTACATACGCATTGCCAACGATCATCGTAAGATCATCCAGTGCAATCTGATATTTGAATTGCGGTACAACCGGAAGATCGTTCGATGTTAGTGCTCGCGGAGTAAGCGGCCCGCTCGATCCGTTCGGTGTTGCCAGTACTTCGTTCGGGCCATAGACGGGATAGGTGAACGTTGGAAATACAGGCGGCAAGGAATCGCTGTTGAATGTCGCATGGTTACGAACGCGAATCTGGAAATCCAACCGGCAGCAATTCATCCCGTCCGGCATGATTAAAGCCAGATCGAAAATATCGAATGGCGTGTCGTATTCGATGTGGAAGATAAGCGGTTCAGGATAATTCCAGAATATCTCACCGGCATCATCCTCGTGTTGCGCTTCCGAAATGCCTACCGTGTTATACGGCAGGACATTTAAGTTCTTCAAATACTCGATGTTCCATCGAAGGTGCGCTTCTCTCGCATCCGTGAAATGAATCGGTAGAACACTACCGGCATTTTTACCATAGTAATAAAAGAAGAAAATATAGACCGGAACGATCTGCGAAACGGCGGCTCCGGCATTCGAAGCGGTCGTGTAGTCCGTCGTTTTGTAAACGATCCGCGCACACGGCATCTGCGAATCTTTCATCGCCTGTTCCTGCGCGTCTTTAATCATCGCATCCACTCCCGTCTTGACCGATTGGTTAAGAGTTCCACCAACACCCTGCGCCGCCGCAAGGCGAGCGCGAATAATCTCTATCGCTTTGGAAGCGGGCGAGATCGGAAGGTTATGGATGTTGAGGAGTGGCATTAGTTCAGGCCGAGTACGACTAAGATTTTTTCTACTAAAATTCGTGCATCATCCACCGTGAGGTTAATGTTCAAGTCATTCCCGTTCGTCTCATTTTCGAGATTCACGGCAACGACTTCGGCGGTTTTTGTGACTGTGATTTTCATGTATAACGTGTTTTATATCGCACTAAATTTACGCGCAATGAGCCGCTCGATATTTTGAGCCGTTACCGGACTCGCTTCGAACGACACTCGTTTCTTTTCTAAACCCTGTGCTTGCGGCAGGTGCGCCGCGTCGGGCTTAACGATACCGCCAATATAGTTCACACTACCGAGCAGGCCGCCCGTCAAACGCTTGTTCGCTTTTTGGTTGCCAACTAACTTCATCTTTCGCTTTGCGTATTCCGGTGTAAGCGGAAGCCACGCGGAGCCGTTCGGAGCGCGTCCGCTTGCCGCGAATTCTATCACTTGGTTCCGAAGTTCTTGCGCGGCAATAATCGGAAGTGCCTCGCGTAGCCGGCGAAGCCCTCTGATCCTTTGCTCTATTTGCCGCGTGTCGAACATTAAATAAGTGATATGTTAACCGTTCCCGTCGTTTCTCCGAAATCAAATATCCGGCAAGCTCCCTGATACCCGCTAACCAAAAGTAATTGAGCCTGTTGCGCTAACCGCTGCTCCGCTCGTTTCTTCGCAGTGGATTCCGGCGTTGGCCCGAACTGAGTAATGAACGACGGACTGATAATCTGATTGCGCCAGGAGCCGTCTTCGATCATCGCCCACTTCGTATAGTCCACCCATGCTGCAATAAGCTTTTCCGGGTTCCGTAAATTATCGAGAATGAGTTGCGCCTTCATTACTGCCGGATAAAACAAAACGTCCGCTTGCTCGGTCGGTGCTCCGTACCACCACCACCACGAACGGTTCACGCGGTTAACGTGATTCGTTACCAGCGTGAGGAGTGCGTCGTAAAGCCATTCTCCGCCAACAGCAAGCTTTGTAATCAGCAGAGCATCGAGCGCGTAATTCGAAACCGTCATGCCGGAACCCGAAGTGGCAAGCGTTATCGCTGCTCCACCGATAGCAGTTGCAAGCGTGAACGTTGTTGCCGTGGTGTCGCGCACGTAGTACGTTGTACCAGCTACCAGTGGCGACGGAAGCGTTCCCGTGAGTTGAACCGGAGTCCAATCCACGTAGTTTGTTTCGATCCCCGCCGTGAATGTATTGCCTGAATTCGTAACAGCCACGGGCGCGTTCGGAGCAGCCGTCTCGTTTACCAATGCTTCTGGCGTAGTAAATCGAGTGCGAATATCCGACACCTGAACCAACGGCAACAGCACTAAAGATTCCCATGGCAACGGCGGGTATTCCGATAGTGTCATCTGTCCGGTTCCCGCTGCCGTTAGCGCGATCGGACTTCCTGAAAGCGTAGCCGAAACCTGAAACGAGTTCCCCGTTACATTTACGAGGAAATAATATACCCGCACTTCTTGGGAATCATATTCTACAAGCGGTGCGGGTATCTGATTGGGTACTCTCGAATCAATCGAAACCTGCTGGCCGTCCGCGAACGGGAATCTCCCGTTCGCCGTGAACGTCGAAGTAGCTACGTTGACCGAGATTGGAATTACCATTTACCACGTTACTTTTTGGAGAATCACGTTCTGGGTGTAGGTCGTAGCGGCGGTAGAATCGCCCGCGCCGGAAGTAAGAACGTTCCTGATTCGGAACGCCGATGCTTGCTTCAGTAAGTCCTGAATGCGCCCGTCGTTCTCTCTCAGCAAAAAGTTAGCGGCCTGTCCGGTATGTGCGGAGCCAGCCAGCGTGTAACCAGCCGGTCGCCCGAGCGTCACGGCGGAAGCAACGAGAATATCATTGCTCCATAGGTTGTTTACCAGCCCGTCGACGTGCACCGAGATAGCGGCGGAATCGGTTCCCGTCGTGGTGGTTTGAATCGCCACGATAGGATAAGCTCCCGCGGTGATCGTCGCGCTCGTGTCGCTTCGGCTTGTGGCCTTAGCAAACGGGCTCGCTGAATACACCGAGATTGAGCGACTCTGGCCGAATGCCGGAAGCGCGAATGTGATTGCGAAAAGGAAAATTAACTTTCTCATCGGATTACTACTCCTTCGTTTCGGGGTGGTGGTAACGGAGCGGAACCAATGTACGTCAAGTCATTACGCTTTCGCATAATGTCAACGTGATCCGCGTCTATCTCCCAAGTGCGGTTGGTTCCGTTCTTTCTGAATGTATAAGTCTGCGGGGCCGAAGCCGGAGCAACGGGCGTTGCGTCCGGCGCGTCAAGTATCTTAGCCATGATTATTGCGCCTCCATTTCTTCTGGATCGGCTTCGTCCGTGGCTTCGTCCGTGGCTTCCGTGCCGTCTTCTTCGCCCGCCATATCGGCAAGCAGAGTAAGCAGGTCATCCACGTCATCCTCGGACATTTCGAGTTCTGTTGCAGCATCAAGCACCGCGTCCGGGTCTTCGGTGAAGACCGCAAGAACAAGCGAAGCTTGAGCCGCTGTTAAGTTGTCACCGTCTACCGGCGTATCTGCCGGTGCGACTGCTGGATTAGTTACTGGCATGGTCGTTTAATTAAAATGAACGTGGATTAGTGAGGTACGTCCCCGGCGTGAACACTCCGAGTGCCATGTTACCTTCGAACGGAATCGTAGCACCAAACACTGCAAGCGTTTTCACGCCTGTAGCAAATCGCGCTTGGATTCGTAGTGCCTCAACTTTTTCGAGTGCGGAAGCGAACGTGATCGAGGAATCGGGATCGCCGCCCATGATCTGATACGCCGCGCCGCTCGTGTTCGGAACGAGATTCGTTATGTAGAAATCGCTCCAGCCTGCGAAGCCGGCCAAGAGTTCCGCCTTGCCGGTTGACACACCGGACATCTTCGTCTTGTCACCGAGTTCGCCAACGCGAATCGATAGTTCCTGACGAATCATGGTATCGAGCCACGGCGGAATTACTACGTTCGGTTTCACGAACGGAGCGTTATTCTGAACCGCGGCCTGACGCATAGCAGTAAGTGCTACGCTGGGAAGAATCTGATTCGCGGTGTTATCGAAGCCAACGATGACCGGCCCGTTACCCGCAAGTCCCGCCTTACTCCACGCGGTTGTTCCGTTCGCGCCAACGACGTTGGTAACGATCTCGGTATAAAGGGAACCCAAATAATCGTCGTAAGCCCGCTTGATCCAATAGGCCATGCGCTCCGAATAAATATCCACCAGCTTGATCTCGGTCGTAACCTGCGCTGGATCGTCAATGGCGAACGCGACATACGGCGATTGGTCGATGTTGAACGTGGTGGTAGTTTCGGTCGGCGTTTGGAACGTGATGTCCGTTCCGGTATAACTGCCATAGGTCAACTCGCCAAGCGTGATAATGTTAAGAGTGGCTTTGCTCTTAATATCGCCCTCGTAGTGATTGTTGGTGAGGGCTTCTTTGTAAACGGTGACTGGCTCCGTAAGCAACGGCTCCAAACGGGAACGCCAGTTCTGTTCGCTGATTAAAAAAGAATAAGACATTTTCGGCTCCTTGAAAGAGTGAATGTGATTTATGCAGGGCTGGCATTGGCGAGTATCACACTCCAAAGGCTCTTACGAGCCGAGCCGCATCACGCGGGGAAGCCGTTCAATTATTAGTGCAAACGCAAATGTTACGGTTGAGTTCCAGTTTTCAAAAGATTTTTTAATTTATTTTTTTTCGGGTGTTTCGAAGATGCGCCCGAAGCCGCGAATAAATACGACCTTGCCGAGGTCGTATGCCGGTGCAAACAGCCGGTTAATATCAGATTGATACGTCTGGATTGCGATCAATACCGAGCTCGCTTTCGAATGCCCGTGCGCTTGCGCCACTCGGCACACCTGATTCATTTCCGCTTCGAGCCAGTCCGGGTCGATGGTGGATGTCGGGTCGGCGGACTCCCGCACAAGCTGGATGGAATTGAATGTTCCCTCCAGCGATGCGTTCCGCTTCGCCTTGAATGCTTTGCCAACCTTGCGGTTCATGCTCATTTTCAGAAACTATAGTTTCTGGGATTTATACAACGACCTCACCCTTCGCGTTGAACACGAGCTTGCCGGACTTCACGTCATCGAGCGCCTTGTTATACACTTCTGGGTTCGTCTTAGCCAGCGCGGAAAGCTCCTCGGTGTTCTTGAACGTCGCTCCGGTTGCTTTCGTCTGCCCGTTAGCCTGAACCGCGCCGTCCGTGAATCCACGAGCTTCCGCCAGCAATTCCAATGCGTCGGCATCGAGCTTGGCGATTCGCTTCTGTTCTTCGGGCGGGAACTTGGCTCGCATACGAGAGAGGCGAACGTGATCGTGCTTCGTCCATTTCTCGGCAAGCGGTTCCGCATCCTCAGCCCGCTTCATCGCTGCCGCCAACTGCTCCTCCAGTTCCTTCATGCGAATGTCTTTCTCCGCCACGGTTTGCATTGCCTCTCGCGCTTTCTTGCGAGCATCCGCCGCTTCCTGACCGGCCTTGCGGTCGCCGAGCTTCGGCACAACAGGAACTTTCGGAACAGGCGGAGCGCCGATCTTGCGACGGGCTGCGGCCTCTGCTAATTTTCTTCGTAACGGTGAAACGTTTGCGGGTATTTTGATTGCCATAAATTAAACAGATTCTTTTACTACGGGTGCGGTTAAGAATGAGAGTGCTTTTTTGTTTGCCTTCATAAGCTCCGCGGCGGCTTCGTCGGTTATGCCGCGTTGAACATTCAAATATTTTTTTACTATCGCGGACGGAGTAGTTAGTCCCTGCTCGGCTTTCGACATATCGAAAGCGAGTTCCGAGGCGGGGTCTTTGAAGTCTCCGGTGTCAACATAATTGATTTCGAAGCGATCCGTCTTTAGTGTGGGCCGGTTGAATTTCCTTTGCGCTAACTTCTCAACGAACTTCACCAGCGTTTTTTCCGTGCGGCGCAGTGCGGGTTCATGTGACTTACGTTTGCGAGTGAGTGGGAGGTTCATCATTTGCAGCGCGACGCCGGACGGCGGAGCAATAGATTCATCTACGAGATACGCGGGTAAATCTTGGTTCCGCTCAAAAGCTTTCACTTTCGATTCCTTCATTTCGGAAATCTTATCGAACACCGGCTGCGGTGAAACAAACTTGAAATCGGGATGCGCGGTTCCGTCCGGGTCTTGTAGGTTGAGCAGCTTGCCCGGAGCCAGTCGAATGTTATTCCGCGCCGTCGTTCCGCCGGAATCATTCTTGATGTTCGTTCCTACTGCAATCGAGAAGCCCTGGAATAATGCGATACGCATTGCAAATAATTCCAATAGGTTTGTCGCAGCATTTATATCGGCGGCTTCAACAATACCCGCGCCATAGAGATCGTTCGATGGAGTGAGCTTCATCAGCACTCCGGGAAACATTCCCCACGGATTCGGCCCGCACTGGCTTGCTATTAGCACGCCGGAATGATTCCGTACTTCGTGCGTCGTATCTGTCCACACGTCGAACACAATCTCGCCTTCGGGAATCGAGTCGCGCTTGTCGCTCGCATATAGGAATCGTTCCGCCTGAGTGAATCCGGTTCGCCGCGCAATCCAGATTCCATCGTCCGAGATGCGAAAGTATTCCGGTGTAAGCACAAGGAACTTTGATTCTTCTTCGCTCCACAAAATCAAAACGGTATTCGTGAACAGCGCGGCTCGATAGGCTTGATCCATCACTTCGTTGATGTTCAGCGAATCGTATAAATCTTCGAAGCCTTTATTGATTCCATCGTCCTCTGTGCCGTCCGCCGCTTTGTTGAACGTGCGCTCCGGGGAATCTTTGTATGCCGTGCAAATAAGATTCGCAAGGCGAGGTGACACGGTATCAATCGGAATCATGGGATAGAGATTGTCAATCTCTAAATCGGCAGCGTCCTGCGGTGAGATAACTCCACGAGCAACACCCAACACCGCCCGCCGCCTATCTCTCAAATCGTCGTGCGTTCCTTCAAGCCAGATCGTTTGACCGCGCACGAACCGCATGTTCCGAACTTCCCACTGAAACCGCGAAACCGTTCCCCATGTAACCGCGAGTTCAACACCCACGGCTTCATACCAATCCATCGGGCCTTGCAGCCAGATGGGGACTTTCGGATTGCCGAACAGTTGGATTCGTTTCATTGAGTGTGTAACATGAAGTACAGGGTCAGTTCCATTTTATCAGTTGCGAGTCGGCGAGGCATACGCAGTCCGGTTGGTCGTCTTTGCGGACTTCGTCGCTATCTTCGTCTTTGAACAGTGACGCCTCCAAGATAAATTCCGCGTTCCATTCGCCGGGAGCAAGATAAACATTTCCGGCTTCCGCCTGCACCGCCAGACGTTGCGCCCGCTGGAACTTCCTGCCGCGTTCCGTGATCGCCCAGAATCCGAATTCGGCAGTGCCTTCCAAGATGCTCCGGTTCATGTCCGGTGTTCGGGACTTCCAAAAGTAATTCGTAGGGGCGAACTTCTCATCCGCGCGGGCGGTCGCG
>Ga0208357_1001878_pt1 | contig 14694 bp, 14 predicted proteins | sample NGESurdeep092012_6_FD_184487 | JGI IMG/M metagenome (GOLD analysis project Ga0208357, IMG submission 184487) | Arctic peat soil microbial communities from Barrow, Alaska - NGEE Surface sample F52-2 deep-092012 (SPAdes) | ecosystem: Environmental > Terrestrial > Soil > Wetlands > Peat ... | reverse complement strand
GGTCGCCTCCCAGTCGGGATACGTAGGCATCCAACTGCCCGAGCTGCCGCACGCGACGAGCTCGAGGTTGGAGTCGATTCGTCGCATCGCCCGCGCGGTTTCCGCCGCGAGGCGCCCGTACTCTTCAGCCGTCTTGTGGCCGATCTGCCACCGCCCGTCGAGCTCGTTCCCAAGACACCAGACCCGGACGTCGTACGGCTCTGCTGCACGGTGCTCGACTCGCAGATCCGACCATTTCGTGCCCTTGGAAAAATTCGCATACTCCAGGAGTTCACAAGCCGCATCGACACCGCGAGTGCCTAGATTGATGGCGACCATCGGCTCGGCGCCGGCAACCCGACACCACTCTACGAACTCACCCAGCCCAAACGCATTGGTCTCGATGCTGTGCCAACTCAAGTCGAGCCGAACCGGGCGCTCCGCGATGGGACCAACTCCATCCTCCCACCGGTAACTCGAGACGAAGTTGCCACCCGGGTAGCGCACGATCGGGACACCCAGGTCGCGCACGAGATCGAGGACGTCGCGCCGAAAGCCAGACTGATCCGCCTCGGGATGGCCTGGCTCGAAGATTCCGCCATAGACACAGCGACCCAGATGCTCGACGAACGAGCCACTTAGTCGCGGGTCGATATCACCGTGGACAAATGAGGCATCCAGGGTGATTCGGGCCTTTCTCATGCTTACTCCCCCAGTTCCCTTCCCTTTAGATTCGCCGCCGGCTCAGCGGCAAACACCGGCCAGCGCGGCTCAGGCCTGCTTGCTCACCGCAACGTCGACGTCTTCGACTACTGCCTGGCGAAAGTGCCACTTCTCGGCGTTTAGGTCGAAGTGGACGCGCTTTCTCGGATGCTGCTCGATGATCCCAGGATCGACCGTGACACCGAGACCCGGGTTGGTCGGTATCGCGAAGTAGCCATCGATCACCTCAGGGTTTCCCGGGACGGCTCCTTTGATCCAAGACTCCGCGAAGTCGTTGAAGTGGCCTTGGGCCTTGAAGTTCGGCACGAGTGCCACAACTTGAAGAGAGGCTGCAGTCGAGATTGGACCCCCAACATTGTGTGGGGCGACGAGCATCCCGTAAGCCTCCGCCCACGCTGCGATCCGACGGGTTTCGGCAATTCCGCCGCACATCGTGATATCCGGCCGCACGATGTCGACCGCACGCTTCTCGAAGAGCTCTCGAAAATCCAGACGGGTATGAACGCGCTCACCACTTGCGATAGGGATGTCGCAGCCCTGGGAAACCTGCGCCAACAGGTTAGGGTTCTCCGGTCCCACCGGCTCCTCTAGCCACCCGGGCCTGTAAGGAGCGAGTTCCTTGACGATGCGAATGGCGACCTTTGGAGGAAAGCGGCCGTGAGCTTCGATAAACAGCTCAGAGACAGGTCCGATCGCATCGCGGACCGCCTCGACCAAACCAATTGCCTCACGTGACTCAGGCTCTCCGATCTCGTTTAGCGCCGTGCCAAAAGGGTCCAGCTTCAGCGCGCGGTAGCCGTATTCAACGACAGAGCGCGCGGCCCTATGGAACTCTTCGGAGGTCCGCTCCACGGTGTACCAGCCATTCTCATACGCCTTGATGCTTTGGCGTACGGGACGGTCCATCAGTCGATGAACGGGGACGTCGAGAGCCTTGCCCATGATGTCCCAACAAGCCATCTCGATCACGCTGAGTGCCGCCATCGCTATCTCACCGGCGCGTGAGTCCTCGAGGCGCCACATGTGATCGATGAGACCCTAGACGCTGAATGGATCACGACCGAGGACGTGATTCGGCACCGCTTCGTCCAGATAGCCAAGTAGCGCGTCTGTCTGGTTGATCATGCGCGCTTCCCCAACGCCGTACAGCCCGTCGTCGGTGTGGACAACCACGATGGTGAGGTTTCGCCCAGTCGGTACCAAGAACCATTCGGTCGACCCTGGAGATCTTCACGTCAGTCCTCTCTCAGCTGCCACGCGGCCCTAGACTTGAAGCCCCGTCCGCGAGCGAGCTCACGCCCAATGTCAGATGTTTAGAGTACGGTACCCGGCTTGATCTCGGCAACACAAGCTGCTGAGCCGGCCCTGCAGCGAGCAAACGGAGGCGACTGGACGCAGAGGTGCCACGCAGCAGGTGCATGGAGCCCCGCCGACGTTCCGGCCACTTCACGAATCGCTTGGGTTCCACGCCGCGAAGCGTTCGAGGATGGGCAGCACCTCAGCGATCCGCGTGCGCTCCTTGGGCGATAACTGCTCTACTCGTTGGGTGAGCCATGCCGTGCGGCGTCGGCGGTCTTCTTGCACGATCAATTTGCCTACTTCGGTGATCGAAATGAGCGTCTGTCGCCCATCCGTCGGGTGCGGCGACCGCTTTATCAGCCCACGTGTCTCGAGAGCGGACATGACGCGTGTCAACGACGGTGGTTGGATCCGTTCGCGGCCGGCGAGCGCGGTCGGCGAAAGCGGTCCGCTTCCGAACAGCGTCGAGAGCGTGGAGAGTCCAGACAGGCCAATTGTGTCGTCGCTACGCTCGGAACGTAGGCGTCGAGAGAGCCGCATGATCGTGAGACCGAACGCGCTCGCGAGTTCGACTCCCGCTAGAGAGTGGGTTTGGGGTAGCTGCACGGCGACTCGAGGAGATCAGGCCGGTTCAGTTGGAGTTGGAACGCCGGCAAAGATTCCCCGGAGCTGCTCCAAGACCTCGTCGGGCGAGGCGATTAGCGAAGCGGGCGTGTGGTTCACGTCGAGACGTCCACTCAGAAGACGGACGAAAGCTTCGGCGGAGCTCCTTAGCGATGCGAGCTCCAAACCCGCAGCCTCAAGATTTACCGCTTCAGGTCCGGCTTCCAAAATGAACGCCTTCCCAGAATCCTCGATCGAGACGCCGACACGGACGGGCGGGCTCACTGTGCCGCGACCGCCGGACAGCATGTCGAGATTGGCGATCACGCGATCGACCAGGAGGGTCGCTGCCTCTGGAGTCAAGACCGCAAGAGGATTGCGCATCACCTCGATGTCCCAGGTGTGCAACGCGTGCTCGAACAACCGCCGACCGACGAAGGCGGCAACATCGAGATCGCGCCCTCGGAGCCGCACGCGGAGCGCGTCAAGCGAGTCGTCGTCGAGCGCGTCGAGCGTGTCGACGTAGAGGTCATTACGCGCCAGAGCCTCTTGCGCCAACCTCTCCTCTGGCTTGCTGGCCCACGCTGCGATTATTTCCCCGTAGAGGCTCCGCGGCGGCGGTTCGTCGGCGCTCAGGGCGCCACGCAGATTTAGCAGGCCGATTTCTGCGCCGCTACCGAAGTGTCGGAGAAGGTGAGCGACACTCCATCCGGGACAGTAGGTCGCCGAAGCGACATCGACCCCATCGGGCGTTCCAAGGAACTCTGCGAGGTGCGCGTTTGACTCCCTTAGCGCGTCGATCCATGGCCGGTACTTTGACGCCACGTGATTTCCTTTCGGGCGCTCGCCAGGGGCTCACTGCCTCAACTCCCTGCCTCGCCCGCTAGGGGTTCGGCTTCCTCGTCTAGAGCCGACCGCGGATCATCGCTCGAGTCCCCGGCGTAGATATTAATATCTGATCGAATGATAGTAGTTGGGCCGCGCCACTTAGCGGAGACGATCCGATACTCGGCCCGCCTCCCGAGCCGGCGCGACGCGTCGGCGCTCTTCGGGGTCACGAACGCCTGTTGCCCACTAGCCTTTCGGATCGTTGACAGAAGTTCGATCCCCGAGGTGCGAACGTCGAGCCCGCCATCCAAGGAGAGCGTCGTTGAGGCCTGAGGGACTCTTATCGTCCTTTCTGAACCAGGATCGGTTGACGAGGTCGCCTTCGACGACTGGTACAACCACGAACACGGCCCTGCTCGGATGCTTCTCTCCGGGGGTCGCATCTGGCATCCGGTACCGCGCCGTCGACGATTTACATCCGACCTGAATGGCTCTCTATGAGCTTCCCTTAGACCTGCTCGAAAGCGCCGAGTACCTTGACCTTCTCAAGAACCGCAGCGAAAGGGAGCGGACGATCCTGGCGAGACTCGCGCTTCTCGGTCGCCGCGTCTACAAGTTGTCGGCGACCTTAGGTGGGATGGCGATTGGGGAACTATTGCCGTATCTGATCTCCGTGGAAAGTGACCAGGCCCTCGAGCGTAAAAAGAACGACTGGCATCCCAAAGAGCAGGCAACACTGCTACACGAGCTGCCAGGATGGCGACGAAGCCGACGATATGAGCTGAAGGAGGGCAGCGCGATGCACACTCTCGCGCTGCACAAGTTCGCGAGCCGATCAGCGCTGGGCACGCCGGCGTTCCGAACGATCAGCTCCCCAGGACATGACGAGGACGCCGAAGCTCAGCGACCGAATCAACTCCGCAGCCACGAGCTCTACCACACCTTCTCCGCGGCTGACTTCGAGCGTCCGGCGAAGGTTGGCGAGTCGAAGTCATGAGCGACGTGCGCCCCGGGTTCGACGATTCAATCAGCAACGAGGAGCGGACCGAGATTCACGAGCTCATGGCCCGTTACTGCTGGGCTTCCGACACCGGTGACGTCGATCTGCTGCTGAGCCTCTACGTCCCCGACGGCACCTTTACCGGCGGAGCCGGCACGGCCAGGGGTCACCAAGAGTTGCAACGCCAACTGGAGAGCCGACCCCATGACCGCTTTGGCACCCAGCACACCGTGACGAACGTTGTCCTTTGGCGAAAAGACGACGCTATCCAAGCGGCGTCCTACTGCGTGATCGTCGGCCCTGCCGAGGGCGACTCGGTGATCCGAACGCGAGGCCGCTACCGCGACGAGATCGTGTGACACGATGGTCGCTTCGTATTTAGCAAGCGCGTCTTTAACCGATGGGAGTAGCGGCCGGCTAGACGACATGGCGTTCTCGGACGTCTCGGATCTCGGCAGGTTCCACGCGGACAATTGCAAGTAGGAGCGTGCCGCTGCGAAGCTCGCGCACCTAACGGGTGGGCTAAAGGTCCCCTTTTTCTCCGCGACCAGCGCCAACATCGGGGTCGTGGGCGCGCTCGCGATGCTGGCGGATGAGATCGAGCCCATAGTCGTTTCCGTTCGGAGTCCGCACGGCGGTGTGAACGTGGTTTGCCGAATGGTCGTCGCCCTCTAGACCAACGCCGAAGATGTGCTCAAACTCGATGAGGACGACAGGACTCTGGACCCGGTAATAGAACGGTGGCGTACCCTCCATCCCGCCGATCCAGGCGAAGAACGTGTCGTCCAAATGCGCGAGCACCTCCTCGTAACGGAGTCCCGAGTGGCCGGACGGGAGGTACCCCGTGTACGTCACAATGAGCCTACGCAGCGTCGCGAGCTGGGTCTCGTCGAACTCCGTTGCCGAGATGCCCGCATAGCCGAGTTCCAGATTGTCTCGGAACGGGCCCGCGAAGACCTCGGGAGTTAGCTCGCTTGCGATTATCGCCGTCTCGCGTTGTTGGCTCGAAAGAGCTGCAAAGACGCCCGCGCCGTCGGATTGCTCCTCTTGGAAGAGGTGAATTCCCGCATAGGGGCCGGACTCGATGATCGTCGGCTCTGCACCGAGAAAGGTCGGCGTCATAACGACCTGATCGCCGACGACGACGAAGGTGACGTTGACATGATGGCCGTCAAGCTGCCAGCCCCACGGCTCGGAGCCGGACAAATCACCAAGGACAGAAAGCCAATAGACGTCTCGTCCGAAGTCAACGAAGAGTCCTGTCACCTGCCCGATGAGGTCGCTCGTGCGGCGAATATCGGCCACGACTCGGCTACCTCTTGGGCTGAAGCTCGACTCGATCACGTCCTCGACCCGCCAACGCTGCAAATCCGTCATCTCTTCGAGCGCAACGCCGTGTCGCAATCGGCGCGTGAACAGCCCATGCCAAAGGCGGACGTCGCGCGCGTCAACTGGCATCTGCACCTGCGCCCGTTGTGCCGGCGTGAGGGCATTAACCAACGCGCGAAGCGCTTGCCGCACCCGGTCGAGGGAGAGCCCCGTCGATGCAAGTTGGTAGAGTCCCGGCACGACGGCGCCGTCGGTTGTCACACCGCGAAAGCCGGCGTCGACGTCGGCCTCGGCGGCGGCGAAGCGTTCATCGTAACGAGTAGGCCCGAACTTCTGCCCCGGCGCAAAGAGTGTCTCGGCGGGGAAACTCCGCGGCGTCCAATGCTCCTGGCTCGGATCGAACAAGCTCACCGGTCGCTATCCCCTTCGTGTAGTCGCCAGCCGCTCGCAATCCGGCTGACACCAGATCAAAAGCCCATCAACGCGCGCGTCCGGCTCTGCCTCGACCAGGGTTCCAACCGACCGGCCTCGGGGTTGAGCCGCGAGACGCGCGCTAGACGGTCGGCCTAACTACAGCGTCCAGCGCCTCTGGCCGCGACCTACCACTCCGCGAGAATGTGCTCCTTCGTCGCGTCCTTCCAGGGCACGCCCTTCGGCACCAGCATCTCCGTCGCACGGTACTGCCGATAGGTGTCCGGGTCGGTGCCTCGGAGGCGCTCACCAGACTCGAGTTCGTCGGTGGCCTCAAGAAGCAAGCGTCGGCAGTTCTGGATGGCCTTGTCCGTCGAGCCCAGCGCTTCCTTGGTGCGGTCGACGATCCCGCCCATCCCCTCGACCAACGCTTGGTCCTGCGCGCCGATTCCGGCGATTCCCGTGTACGTCTTCGTTCGCTGAACTTCCCGGTCGATCTCGTAGTCGTTGTCGGGACCCTTTATCGTCCAGTACGTGCCGGAAATTAGGTGCTGAGTCCCTCGTCCCGCGCGGTCCTCGTCCGCCCACCACTCCTCGTCGCTGATCGGATTGTCCTCGGACGCGCCGTACTTCATCGTGTACAGCATCGTGTGGTCGTCGTCCATCGGCACCCAGATGTGACCGTCGAGCGAAGGGCGCTTTGCTGGCCGACCCTCGAAATCGACAAGGTTCGCCCGCATCTGCTGGTTCGGCATCAAGAACTGGTAAACGCGGACGTAGCTCTGGTCCTCCGAGATGTTGCGGATTCCGGTGTACATGAATCCGTAGTCGGTGATCTCGACGTCCAGCGTGGGGTGCGTGTCAAGGACTCGAACCTGCCGCTTGTTGGTGATGTCGTTGTTGTGCAAGAACGACGAGTGCACAGTGTCGATACCGCCCTCGACACCCTGCAGATAGTTGCAGCGAACACCATTGCGCGAGACGCGAGCGTGGGTTGATGGCGCGCGCATCCATTCATAGTCGGGGTAGGCGGGAGTCTGGTCAGATGGACCCATGTAGGTCCACACCATGCCGCCGGCCTCGTACGTCGGGTAGGCGAGGATTCGCACGTGTTCTTTCATTTGGGACTGTGGCGGCTCAGAGGGAACGTCGACGCAGGCGCCCGTTTTGTCGAACTTCCAACCGTGATAGACGCAGCGAAGCCCGCACTCCTCGTTGCGACCGTAAAAGAGCGGCGCCCGCCGGTGCGCGCAGTACGCCTCGACAAGGCCGACGTCGCCATTCGTGTCGCGAAAGGCGATGAGGTCCTCACCGAGCAGCTTCACGCGAACCGGTGGCGCGTCGGGGGCTGGCACCTCCTCAGAGAGACAAGCCGGGATCCAGTAGCTCCGAAACACCTTGCCCATCGGCGTGCCGGGACCAACCCTCGTCAGGCGCTCGTTCTGCTCCTCAGTGATGGGCATAAGAGCCCCCCTTTCGACGCTTCAGCACGACCGGACAATCTAATAATGGTAATACATTTGCGTCAGACCGTTTGATCGCGGGCGTGGCGTTGCGTTCGGATCGCCCGTAGCCAGCCACTTACGGACTAGCGATAGCGTCGTTCAGATCCTTCGTCGATGGACTCTTTGGACGCAGCGGCAAGAATTCCCAAACCTGACGCTCGGCATCAAATGGAGCATCAACAGCACCGCAGGGGTCGTCGAGGATCATGGTCGCCCTGCGAGTCGAGTCATACGCCGACCACGCTGGAAGCGATTCCACACCTGGGTTGCCCGTCTTCGCGAACGCGAGCCAGGCGTCTTGGACCTTCGAGGACAGCGCCCACGCCGACGCCGAATCGCCGGCGAACTCGGGCATGCCGGGCTTGTCTAGGGTCCCGAACACGAACGGGACGTCGAGAGCGTGACAAGATCCGAGCCGTTTTGTCACGGCGGGCCGCGTGAAGAGATAGGAGAAGGTCCGCTCCTGGTTACGTCGATGAACCTCGGCCAGCCAGATGGCAGGCACTCGGAAGTTGCGGTCCGACTCGATCGCGAACCACAAGTCGGAAGGCGACGCCTCCGGACGACACTTGGCATAGGCGCTCAACACCTCCTCGGCATGAGCCCCGAGAGCCTCCTTCAGCCGGGTTCGCAGCGCGGCCTCGTCCAGTTCAAACGAGGGTGGGTCCGCGAACGCCCGCCACTCATCGAGATTCGTTCCGACCAATAGCGGCACATTGGCGGCCCGGCCTTCAGCGATGGCCGCCCGCGGGTGCATGGGCATGACCGTGCCGTCGATCACGGGTCGGATGCTAAGACCCCATCGCTTTTCCAGGTAGAGCATCTGACACTGCTGTTGAGCTACCAAGAGATCGTTCGTCGGCACGTCCAAGATCTTGTGTTCCTCCCCGGCCCCGAGGCCGAGGAAGCCCAACACTCGTCCAGTCATCTCCGAGGCCTCGTCGGCAGAAGCGACGTCGTCAGCAGCGCCGCTCTGGGCAATGACCCCATGGAACAACCCGAGAGCCTTCGGCATCGCCATGAGGTCGACAACCGCCATACCCCCCGCCGATTCGCCAAATATCGTGACCTGGCTGGGATCGCCACCAAACGCGGAAATATTGTCCCGCACCCACTCGAGCGCCGCGACCTGATCGAGAAGCCCGGCGTTCGCGCTCCATGGCACGTCGTCGGCGACGCCGTTGAGGTAGAGAAAACCCATCGCTCCGAGCCGGTAGTTCAACGTCACGACTACGACGTCGCCTCGAGTTGCCAGCTGCGTACCGTCGTAGCGGACGTCCGATCCCTCACCCATGTGAAACCCGCCTCCGGGAATCCAAACAAGTACGGGCCTGTAGGAATCCTCAGTGGACGGCGTCCACACGTTGAGATTGAGGCAATCGGCACCACCCTCGAAGACGCCATCGCTCCTTCGAATCTGCGGCGCAATAGCGGCAAAGTCCTTCGTCAAACGAGTCTCCGACCACGCAGCGACGGATTGCGGTGCCGCAAAACGCAGCTCGCCGATCGGAGCCGCGGCGTAAGGGATCCCGCGAAACACCGACACCGACCCCTCCCGGGTCCCCTCCACCCAGCCATTCGTCGTCTCGACCCTTGGCGCAGCAGTCCCCTGTTGGGTCATTCCAACATCCTTTCTCTTGGCACCACCTTGCCCGAAGCGCCCTTAGGCGAGCGCCGCCGAGGACCCGCAAGTTCTCACCCAGAGGCCCATCGCGAGCGCAACGCGTCGCTCAACAAGTTGAGAGACGTGATCGTAAGAAGCAAGGCGATCGATGGAATCACGACGATCCTTGGCGCCTGTCCGAGATAGGCCTCACCAAGCGTGATCATGTTTCCCCAGCTCGGGCCAGGAGGGGGCACGCCGGCGCCGAGGAAGCTCAGCGTCGCTTCGAGGCCAATGCCGACTCCGACCAACAACACGGCGAAGGTAAGCAGGTTCGGCAAGATGTTGGGCGCAATGTGACGGAGAAGAATCCGGCGGTCACTCGTGCCGCAAAGACGCGCCGCGTGAAGGAACGGTTGCTCACGGTACCTGAGGGTCTGCGCACGAGCTATGCGGCTGAATCCTGCAGTGAACACCAGCCCGATCGCAAAAATAACGTGGAGCTCACTCTGCCCGAAATATGACGAAATCGTGATGGCCAGAATGAGCGCCGGAAACGCGAGCAACATGTCGAGAAATCGCATGATAAGGGACTCAATGGCACCCCGTTTGAGCCCTGCAAGCGCGCCAAGCGTCCCACCGAGTACGAGACCGATGAATACGGAACCGAAGCCCACTTCCAGAGAGACTCTGCCTCCGTAAAGGAGACGAGACATCTCGTCGTACCCATCGGGATCGGTTCCAAGGAGGTGACCTTTTGAGAACATCGAAAGGTCGATGTTGGCGATGTTGCCCTGCACCGGGCTGGGTGCCCGAAAAACAATAGGGCCGAGGAAGCACGCCAAAAGCAGAAGAAGCAAGAAGCCAGCGGGTATCCACAGCTCCGCCGATCTCCCCAGATCTCGCCACCGAGCTTGCCGGTCGACTTCGGGTTTAGTCGCCGCGATCCCGGGGGCGGCACGCTCAGTGATCGACGCGCTCATAACGAATCCTTGGATCTAGGACGGCGTAGATGAGGTCTGCGGCAAGCGATACAAGGACGACCGTAACGGCGATCAACGTGTCGAACACGAGCACGACGGGAACATCGTGCCCAATTATTGCCCCCAATAGTTCCTGGCCCATGCCCGGAATACTGAAAATCTGTTCGATAGCAACTACTCCACCGAGCAGGGTGGAAAAGTTCACTGCAATCACGGTGATCGTTCCAAAGACGGAGTTTCTCAAGGCATGATTGATAACAATTGCTGACCGCGAAAGCCCGTGTGACCGCGCGGACATTATGTAATCCTCCGCTTGTAACTGATCAAGCAGATCTGCTCGCAACACCCTAACGTACCCGCTAAACGGGGCTACCGACAAGGTAATGGCGGGTAACAGTAGCGAACGTAGGCTCTCGAAAAACCCCTGTGAGATCGGAACGAAGTTGGCCGAGGGCAGAAGTCGCAAATGCACCGAGAACACGATTATCAAGAGCAAGCCAAGTACGAATTGCGGAGTAGCCAAACCGAGCATGGTAAACGCCGTAGTGAGTCGGTCGAGCACGCCACGCGGTCGCATCACGCACGCAATAGTCAGTGGCACTGCGAACGCGATCGACAAAATAAACGCGAAGAGTGCCAGCTCTACGGTGACTTGGATCCGCTCAGAGAGTATCGTCGTCACACTCAGGTTGTTGAGGTATGAGGTACCCCAGTGACCGGTTAGGAAATTCAAAAGCCAATGGAAGTAACGAACAAAGAATGGCTGGTTGAAGTTGAATTCCGCCATGAGATGCTGGGCGCCAGCCTTGGTGTAGTTGCCCCCGAGTAGACCGTCAATCGTGGTGCTCGGAAAGAGGTTCACGGCGGCGAACGTGATGAAGCTGACCCCGATCCCAACCGGGATCACGTGCGTCAAACGACGAATGATGAGGCGCTGCAGCCCGGAAAGCTTCATCTGTCGCATACTGCCTTACTGCTGAGGTCGGCCTTCACCTGAGCGGGCCCCCACCGAGCAACTCGGAGCGCGGATGCTCCGAGTTGCTCGGCGTGGAACGAGGATGGAGTCGATCGCTGATCGCTGTCCAGCCAGCGTCTAGCGAATCGCCACCAGCGGTTCCGGCTCTGGTCGTTTGCGCTGAACCTTCACGCAACCAGCTCATTGTCGGAACGTCGGGCCGCAATGATTATTTGAGGTAAGCGGAGTCGTAGTAGACGTAATCGTTCACGGGGATGCCGTCGACGTTGTGCTGCTGAATTCGGAAGAGCGGTGCATACCAAAGCGGAACGACGTCGGTGTCGGTGACGATCAACTGCTTTTCCGCCGCCGTGTAAAGCGCTATCTGCTTTGCAGGACTTACCGCGTTCTCAGCTTGTGATAGCAGAGTCTGGAAGGTCTGGTCGCAGAAGACGGTGTTGAAAGCAGTCCCACAACCGATGACCTGCTCGAGATCCTCGCCCAGGCTCGTGTAGCTCCCATAGGGGCTGTAGAACAGCTGGAACGTTCCCGAAATGAGCGTGCCAACCGCTGCTGAGGGCGTCGTAGCGCCACTTGCATTGAAGTGGATGCCCACGGCACTCCACTCGCTGTTCAGGTCGGAGAACCATTGCGACTGTAAGGTGCTCGTCCCGATCGTGACACCGCTGAAGGTCAGGCCACCGAGCTGCTGTACCAGAGCTTGTGCCTTCGCGGGGTCGTACGTCAACTCTCCCTTGAGCTTGGTACCCAAATACGGCACCATTCCGGAAGCATCGAGAAACTGAGTCGGGATGTAAATTCCTCCGGACACCGCCTTCGCTAGCGCCGCCTCATTTGTCGCATAGAAGATGGCCTCGCGAGCAAGAGGATTGTTGAACGGGGCGATCTTCGTATTGAACCAGAGGTAGTACCACTGACTCCCCGGCATCGTCACGACGCGCAGGCTACCCGCCTGACGAGCCTGCCCCACGACCGGTGCGCTGATATTCCCCTGCTCGACATCGATCGCGCCACTCTCGACGTCGCTCAGACCAGCACTGTCATTCGCGAGGTACGTAAACGTAATGCCCGAGAGGTACGGGAGGGGATTGTTCCAGTAGTGCGAATTGCGAACAAGCACAAGCGTCGCGTTAGGTACGTTGCTTTGCACCATGAAGGGACCAGCGCCGATCGGCATCGTACCGATCGAACTAGGACTGGATGCAATCTGCGTCGGAGAGACCACGTAGGTTGCCGTGCTTCCCGCCAGTGTCTCAAGGATGGAGCCATCCTTTTGAGAGAAATGCAGCACAAGCGTGTCGGCGCCAGAAACCGTGATGTTCGCAATCGACTTAAGGAAGCCCGAACAGTTGCAGGTTCCGGGAACGGCATCACGTACCAAATTGGTCTTGACGGCAGCAGCATTGAACGGCGTGCCATCCGTGAACTTCACTCCCGGCCGGACATGGAGCGTCAACGTCAGATCTTTGGACCCAAAGGACCAGCTCTTGATCAAGTCCGGGAGAATCTTGGTGCCGCTCTGGCGGAGCAAGCCGTCATAGATAGCGGAGAAATACGGCTGCGCCGTCAAACCTGCCTGGGTACTATCCGGGTCGAGCGACGTCCACTGAGCAAGTCCACCCACTTTCAAGATACCGCCCTTCTTCGGGCCGTTAGCAGCTCCCGCCGCGGTACCTAGGCTCGCGACGGATAGCGCCACAAGACTCACGAGGACAGCAGCCGAAAGAACTCGCCTGACGCCGTGGCTCGCAACACGCGCGCGGCCGGTATTCCCTGCTTTTCGATTCAGCATTTCCCCTCCTGAATGCCGCTGCACTGTGCCCTCTGCCTTGTGGAGAGCGACGTCGCCTCTTAAAGGACCAAGGGATAGCAGATGACGGTAAGCGTAAACTGCGAACAGTATGACGTTTTAGCATCTGGTCGGGCAGCGTTCAAGCGTTCCGCGTCGCCGCGGGCGAAGCCGCTATCGATTAAACACCACAGGCGGGCAAGGTCGGCCCCAGAAATCTCGTCGAACTTCTCTCGGGATCGTCCGCCGGAGAGGCGCTCGAATCGACTAGCAAAAGTGGACGCACGCTGGCATCGGAGTTGGTCGCTAATTTGCGGAATCGGGCCTGGGATGCTCGCACTAGGGTGATCACCGCACCATTGGTTGCTTCCAAGTCCGATGGTCGCAAGCCACGACAGAGGCCGGGAAAAGGGAGCCCTAGAGATGGCATCGAGCGGTACAAAGAGTCTGGTCCTCGCCGGAGCGTCGACTGTTGGACGTGGCACGCCTTGGGGCACGCTTTGCGAAGTGGTGACGAAAGCGTTAACGCCGCTTGGCTATGAGTGCGTCATCGAAACAAGGTCTTATGGCATGCAAAATGGCCGCTACGTCGCCGATGGACGAGCAGATCTGGGTGCTTGGTTGATGACCCACGTGATCGACGCCTACCACGGCGTGAGGGTGTTCGCCCCGGAAGGTCCGCGTGACAACTTGCGCGTCATCGCCCACATCAACCACCCCGCTTGGATCGCGGCAGCGGTACGCGCCGAGAGCGGGATCACCGACCTGGCAGACATCGTGCGAAACAAAATACCGGCGCGGATCCGAACCGGAGGCAGCCAGGTTATCGCGATGATCTGGGAGCATTACGGCATCACCAAAGAGCTTCTTGAGTCCTGGGGTGGCTCGATGGAAGGCGCACACGAGGGAGAAGGGGACGCTGCCTCCGCTCCAATCGCCGAGCCGGAGCTCGTCGACTGGGTCGTGGAGGGCAACTTCGACGTGATCCTCGACTCCATTTATACAGGCGCGGCCCCGGAGATCCCGCACTGGGCTCAGGCGACCGACCGCTACGAATTGAACTTCTTGCCAATGCCCGAGGCGCTGATCGAGCGCATATGCAGTACCGGACTCGCCTCGCGCGGATTCGTGCCGCACCGGCTGATGCGGGGAATCTGGTCGGACATACCCTCGATCCAACGACTTCCCCATGCGATCTATTGCCGATCCGAGACACCCGACCAGCTCGCGACCGACGTCACCCGGGCGCTTGACGAGAACCGACAGTTTTTTCGCCAGTGTCACCTCGCTTACTCCTACGACTCGGCGAATGTTGCACTCGACCTGGGCGTCCCGCTCCATCCGGCGGCGGCCAGCTACTACAGATCCGTCGGGATTCCTACGACGTAGCCCTTCCGCCGCGACCCGCCACAGGCGGCCACCAGAGCGCGGGATCGAGACCCTTGACGGGACGTCAAGAGTTCGCTTTCGGACCGGGCTCCTGCCTTACTGGGTCATCCGACGCTCGAGAGTTCATCAATCGTTTTTATTGATGTATGTTTCGCAAGTCCCTGACGCCGGTGCTGAACGCCGCGGCGCCGGAGTCCCGACTATCGGACTGAGGAGCGACGATGAACCCTCCCGCTACGAGCAGCCTCGACACAGAGGACCTCGCAACACTCGGCTC
>Ga0208357_1001877_pt1 | contig 14694 bp, 10 predicted proteins | sample NGESurdeep092012_6_FD_184487 | JGI IMG/M metagenome (GOLD analysis project Ga0208357, IMG submission 184487) | Arctic peat soil microbial communities from Barrow, Alaska - NGEE Surface sample F52-2 deep-092012 (SPAdes) | ecosystem: Environmental > Terrestrial > Soil > Wetlands > Peat ... | reverse complement strand
GATCGGGTGCGCGAGCTCTTTGCGGGAATGCCGCAGTACCGATACGAACACATCCTCATCGATAATCACTCTTCTGATGCCACGGTTGACATCCTGCGCGGAATTGCGGCCAGCGATCCCAATGTCAAAGTGATTGTCAACGCGCGCAACTTTGGACACCTTCGCTCTCCCCAGCACGCGCTGCTCGAGGCTCAGGGCGATGCAGTCGTGGTGTTACTCGCAGATTTACAGGATCCCCCGGAGCTTATCGTCGAGTTCCTTCGAGAATGGGAGGCGGGCTACTCCATCGTGGTCGCCGTAAAATCCAGTAGCGACGAGAACGGCATCATGTATAGGATTCGTTCCCTTTACTACAAGACCATCGCGCGTCTGACAGACGTGAAGGTTTTGGAACACTTTACGGGGTTTGGACTCTACGATCGCAAGGTCGTGGATATTCTACGGAACGATTTTCAGGATCCTTATCCGTATTTTCGCGGGCAAATCGCCGAGATCGGACTTCCCCACAAGATCATCCACTACCACCAACTGCGGCGTGCACGCGGAATTACGAAGAATAATTTCTACAGCCTTTACGACATGGCCATTCTCGGCATCACGAATCTTTCCAAAGTCCCGCTCCGTCTAGTGGTCTTTATAGGTTTTATTTTTGCCGTTCTGAGCCTTTTTGCGGGGTTCGCCTATCTGATCGCCAAACTCATCTTCTGGAATTCCTTCAATCTCGGCCTGGCTCCCACGATGGTGGGGCTATTTTTTCTTGGCTCGGTCCAGCTTATTTCGTTAGGCGTGATCGGCGAATATGTCGGTTCAATCCACACCATTGTTCAGAACCGTCCACTCGTTACCGAAAAGGAGCGAATCAACTTCTAATTAATACTTTCCGTTTGTTCAGGAGTTGCACAGCTCAATGAATCGTTTTGTAAGTCATGTTCCAGCCGACCAAGTAGTACGCTATCTCCTTGTCGGAGCTTGGAACACTCTCTTTGGTTATAGCTGCTTTTTCGCGTTTGCCTGGTTGTTTCTGAAGTTCATGCCATTGCATCCTTCGCTTGCGGCGAGTCTTGCATCGCTAGTCGCTACATCCGCCAATATTACCGTGTCCTTTATTGGTTATAAATTCCTTGTCTTCAAGACAAAAAATAATTTTCTGCGTGAGTTCGCGCGAAGCTTTCTAGTCTATCTTCCCACCCTGGTGATCAACGCCATCGCGATAGCTCCGCTCACTGCAATCCTGCGTCGCGTGTTTCCCCACCATGCGCCGCAAGCTCCCTACGTAGCTGGAGCACTGCTTATCTGCATCACCGTAGTGATCAGCTTTTTCGGTCACAAGCACATCTCATTTCGTAACACATCGTCAGCTCACGATGACCGCTAGGCTGGGATCTCGGGAGGAGAATAATGCTGCTATCTCTGTCCGAGAAAGCTGGCGACGTATTCATCCACAGCAGAGGCCACAGACCACTATCGCCGGCTCGACATGCAAGCTTGCAGGTCACACTGCTGCTCGCAGGAGCCGAAGGGCGACGGCGGGGCAACGTGCGGCTCCGGTAATTTTCCGCGACCTTCTTTCCCTCGCTGAATTCAAGAAGCGAGCCGAAGTGTCGGTTGGTTTAGACTTTTGAGATGTCAACAAAGCTGCGCTGGCACCCCTAATGACGAATCCAGAACCTGCGAATCATCTACACTTTCCTGCCCTTGATGGTCTCTGCGCGTTGGCTTTTATTCTGGTCTTTGCGCAACACTATGACTTGATGCCGTGGGGCTGGACGGGAGTGGATGTGTTCTTCGTTCTCTCTGGCTTCCTGATCACTGGAATCCTGTTTGATACCCGCGACCAGCAGCATCGCGTACGTAACTTCTACATCCGCCGTACTCTGCGCATTTTCCCACTGTATTACGGCTTGATGCTTATGCTGGTTGTCGTGTATCCACTCCTCCGCTGGCGGTGGGATTGGGCATTTTTGCTATGGCCTGCATATTTGGGTAACTTCTGTCGAGGGATTTATCCCTACAAATACCGATCTCCCCTCGAGATGCTTGCGGACTTTCAACTGGTAAGTGCCAACCACGGAGCAACTCTATACCTAGGCCACTTCTGGTCTTTGTGTGTGGAAGAGCAATTTTATCTGATCTGGCCGTGGGTTGTTTTCTGGGTGCGCGACCGGAAGAAGCTGCTATATATCTGCTTGACATGCATTGTGGTCTGTCTAGCCATGCGCATAATTGGCAATCACACACTTCCACGATTCATGCTTGATCAGGAGGTTCTGTATCGATAGACTCCCTTTCGAGTCGATGCCTTACTAATCGGTGGATTCATTGCGCTCGTTAGGCGTGGTCCGTCGCCGCGCCACCTGCTGGTCGCGGCACGCATAGGCTTCGGCATACTCTTCAGCGCGCTCCTGCTGTGGTTTGTGTTCAACCCTTACGCGCAACACGGGCCAGTGGGCTATACATATCCGGTTTGGTCCTTCACTTGGGGGTTGACCTTCGTAGATATGTTCTCGGCGTGCCTGGTTGTGATGGCCCTAGAGCGCGATTCAATCACGTCTCGGATTTTAGGCGTGCGCCCGTTGCGCTGGATTGGACAGATCAGCTATGGAGCCTACGTTTTCCATGCCATTCTGCACGACAAATTCAGCCAAGTCATTGGCCCTCTCCACATTCGCCACGCGACAGCCGCGACAGCAGCACTCGCGCTCGCCTTCACACTATTCGCGGCGTGGGCCAGTTTTCGCTTGTTTGAGATCCGATTCATCCGACTGAAAGATCAGTGGACGAGGCGCGCAGTTCTAGACTCCGACCTTGCCGAAGCGAATGCTAATTGCTCTTGACAGACAACGCGGACATTGCACTTGTTCCGGTGTCTGCAATGAGTCCCACGACTGTCCCAGTGGTAGCTGAGTTTATGGCGCCACTGCACGAATATGCGTGAACTCGCTTTTCCACGCAGCAATCCACCCAGGTCGTTTGATGGTCGAGTGAGAACAGCAACTGGATGACCCTCGCTTACCGGTCGACGTAAAAACATGAACCCAAAAATCCTGTGGCTCTCTTCACCAGACAGCGCATCGAGGCGTCCTTCCCGTCCCAACTCCGGACACAGTGTCACGCAGGATCATCCGAAGATCCGAAGGGTTGTGGCTTGATTGACAAACTCGCTGGCTGTCTTCGCGATGAAGTCGAGCATGGGTTCGGTGAGACCGGGATAAACGCCGATCCAGAAGACCTGGTTCATCACAAAGTCGGTGTTGGTGAGCTCGCCGACTACGCGATACTCGTAGCCCTCGTAGGCTGGCTGCCGCAGGAGATTTCCTGCGAAGAGCAGGCGTGTTCCGATCTTCTGCGCCTCGAGCGCGCGGGTCAGTTGATCGCGAGTAAAGGGAGCCGTTTGTTTGACGCCGATGGGAAATCCGAACCAGCTGGGATCTGAATGCTCCCCTGCGACTGGGAGCAGCAGGAACTCTTCGAGCGGTTTTAACGCTGTCTTGAGGTAGGCAAAGTTCTGCTTGCGGCGCTCGATGAAGTGCGGCAGCTTGGCTATCTGGGAGACACCGAGCGCAGCCTGCATGTCGGTTGCCTTCAGGTTGTAGCCGACATGGGAGTAGGTGTACTTGTGGTCGTATCCGCAGGGCAGGGTGCCGAGTTGCCAGTCGAAGCGTTTGCCGCAGGTGTTATCCACGCCGGGCTCGCACCAGCAGTCACGGCCCCAGTCACGGAAGGAGTCGATGAGCACCTGGAGTGCGGGTTTGTCGGTTAACACGGCTCCGCCCTCACCCATCGTGATGTGGTGGGCGGGGTAAAAGCTTACGGTTGCAATGTCCCCGAAGGTTCCCACCTTCTGCCCTTTGTAGGTCGAGCCTAGAGCGTCGCAGCAGTCTTCCACGAGCCAGAGGTTGTACTTCTTGCAGAAGGCTGTAATCGGATCGAGGTTGAAGACATTGCCAAGGGTGTGAGCAATCATCACCGCCTTTGTTTTCGGGCTATAGGCGGCCTCGAGTTGGGTTACATCGATCTCATAGGTGGGCAGCGTGACATCGAGGAAGACGGGGATGAGGCGGTTCTGCAGGATCGGATTTACGGTCGTCGGGAAACCTGCGGCAACAGTAATGACCTCGTCACCGGGCTTCAATTGCCGGTCGCCGAGCTTCGGCGAGGTCAGCGCGCTGAGCGCTACGAGGTTTGCCGAGGAGCCGGAGTTCACGAGCGAGGCCGACCGCACGCCGAAGAATTGTGCAAGCTTGCGTTCGAAGTCCTTTGCAAACCGGCCCGTGGTGAACCAGCCATCGAGCGCCGAATCCACGACGGAGCAGATGTCATCGGGGCCTATGACTTTTCCGGAGACAGGGACGGTCGACGTGCCCGGAGAGAATTCCTTGCGAGGAAAGGCCTCGGCATGAAACTGCGCCGTCAATTCGAGGATTTGCTGGCGAAGGGCCGCTGCCTTTTCAGTCATTATTATTTAAGAATACACAACCGGCGGCCTCTATACTTCATGGCGCCATTTGAAGCTTCATGATGGCAAACGACGAGCCCGTACAGATCATTCTTCCTCCCTTATAATCAGGTGAATCGAGTTTCAGGAAGCCAAGAATGAAAGCTGTTATCCTCGCAGGTGGTCTCGGAACCCGCATCAGTGAAGAAACCTCGCTGCGTCCCAAGCCGATGGTCGAAATCGGTGGGCTGCCGATCCTATGGCACATTTTAAAGCTTTATTCCGCGCATGGAATCAATGACTTCATCATCTGCTGCGGCTACAAGGGCTATGTCATCAAGGAGTATTTTGCGAACTACTTTCTTCATACTTCGGATGTGACGTTCGATATGTCCGAGAACAAGATGACGGTTCATAATTCAGTCGCGGAGCCTTGGCGCGTTACGCTCGTGGATACCGGGGAAAAGACGGGAACTGCGGGAAGACTTAAGAAGATCGCGAAATTTGTTGAAGACGAAGAGTGCTTCTGCATGACCTATGGCGATGGCGTAGCGGATGTCGACATCACCGCTTCGATTGCATTCCATAAAGCCCACGGAAAGAGCGTCACCATGACCAGCGTTCAACCCATCGCGCGCTTCGGTGCTCTCGGGCTTGACGGCAACCACGTCTTCTCCTTCCGCGAGAAGCCGAATGAAGAAGGTGGCTGGATCAACGGCGGCTTCTTCGTCCTCAAGCCAGACATCTTCGCCGACATCCACGACGATGCACAGATGTTCGAGCAGGAACCCGTCCGCGATCTCGTCGCCCGCGGCCAGGTCGAGGCCTTCTTCCACCACGGCTTCTGGCAGGCCATGGACACCCTCCGCGACCGCCAGCAACTCGAAGAACTCTGGAGCTCCGGAAAGGCTCCATGGAAGACATGGTAGTCTGCTCAAACTCCACGGATCTATCGCCCTTCTCCTGGCGCGGCCGTCGCGTCTTCCTCACCGGCCACACAGGCTTCAAAGGCGGCTGGCTCGCGCTGTGGCTGACGCAGCTTGGTGCGACGGTGCGGGGCTATGCGCTCGATCCATCCTCGGAGCCGAACCTTTTGACTGTGGCGCGTGTCGGTTCTGTGATTGAAGATGTTCGCGGGGACATTCGCGACGCTGCCAAGCTGGAGCGTGCGATGCAGGAGTTTGCTCCTGAGGTGGTGTTCCATCTCGCGGCACAACCCCTGGTTCGCCATTCGTACGAAGATCCGATTGGAACTTTTGAAACGAACGTGATCGGCACGGCACGCGTCCTCGACAGCGTGCGACGGACGCCGAGCGTGGCAGCCGTTGTCTCCGTGACCACCGATAAGTGCTACGAGAATAAAGAGTGGGTGTGGCCATACCGGGAGACAGATCCGCTGGGAGGCTATGACCCGTACTCGAGCAGCAAGGCTTGCGCCGAGATTGTGAGTGCTTCCTTCAGGCAGTCCTACTTTCCGGTTGAGAAGCTCGGCAAGGTGGATGGTCATGGTGTGGGTGTTGCTACGGCGCGTGCGGGGAATGTGATTGGTGGCGGCGACTGGTCGAGCGATCGCCTGATTCCCGATCTTGTTCGTGGCTTTCTTTCGGGCAAGCCCGTGCTGATTCGGCGACCGCACGCTATACGACCGTGGCAGCATGTTCTTGAACCTCTGCACGGGTATATCCGGCTCGCCGAGAAGCTTTTGACGCATGAACCGCGGTTCGCCACGGCTTATAACTTTGGTCCGAACGAGAGCGATGCGCGCAGCGTCGCCTGGATTGCTGAGCAGATGACTGGCTTCTGGGGTGAGGGAGCTTCCTGGATTGTCGACGATGCGCTCAGCCCGCACGAGGCGGGCTACCTCAAGCTCGATTCCAGCCGCGCCCGCGCAGACCTGGGATGGACGCCTCAACTTCGTCTCAACGAAGCGTTGGAACTCCTTGTGAGCTGGTATCAAGCATGGCGCGAGGGGGCGGACATGCATGCGTGCACCTTGCAGCAGATCGAGCAATACAGGTCGCGGTTAGAGCCGTAACTGCACGGTTTCCGCCTAGAAGTCCAGGGTGACTTTGGAGTAGATGGGGTCGCGGAAGGTGGAGTGGAGGGCTTCGTTCAAGGGGGTGGCACGGACGTTGAAGATGGCTGGCCAGTCGATGACTTCGAAGACGTCGGGGGTGACGAGGGCTTCGAGTTGGCGGGGGGTGAAGGGTGGATTCTTGTCCCAGAGGGCGTTCAACTTTAGTAACAGCCAGAAGAGGCGGTAGGGGATTTTCTGGATGTGGGCCTTCGCGCCAGTGGCTTCCTTGAGGAGGCGGATGAGATCGATGTAGTCGATGCGCTCCATGCCGGTGATGTTGAAGGCTCCGGTGATTTCGGTTTCGAGGGAGGAGGCGATGATGTCGGCGAAGTCTCCGGCGTAGAGGGGTTGGCGCAGGAATCGGCCATTGCCGGGGACGGGAAAGACGGGTACGCGCTGCATGAAGCGTGCGAGCCAGCCAACGTGTTTGCGGTCGAACCAACCGAACATGAGGGTGGGCCGAAGGACGACCTGCTTGATGCCGGAGGCGGCGTTGAGAGCTTCCTGAGCTTTCTTGGTTTCGGTGTAGTCGTCGACGGCCAGGGAGTTGACGACGGAGGAAGAGATGCTCACGGCGTACGGCACGTTGTAGCGCAGCGCTGCTTCGAGGAGGCGTTCGGTCGCCGTGATGTTGTTGCGGACATACTCCTCGGAATACAGGCCGCCTATCTGCGCGTGGCCGATGACGAGGTGGGTGCAGCCTTCGAGTTCCTGCTGCCAGGGGCCGGGCTCGGCGAGGTCAGCCTGGATGACGCGAAGCTCGGGGTGGAGTTGCTTCAGGATGGCGGTGTTGCTGGGGTGCTTATCGATGGCTATGAGCTCGCCCAGATTCTTGCGCTTGAGGCGCGGGATGAGGTTCTGGCCCATGAGGCCCGCAGCCCCGGTGATTACAATTTTTCTGGCTGACATAGTCTCCAAACAGTGAGCCCACTCGGTACCCTGTGCGCGGGTTCAAGCGGTGTGCGGTGTTCCTCCAACTATACCTTGGGATGTTTGCCGCAGAGCACGGGAGCGGACGGCAAATGGATGCGATCGCCCGAAGCGGGAGATAGTAGATCACTGGAAACGAGATGGAAAATGGAGACAAAGCATCGGCATCTTGCAGGTGGAAGGCGAGCCATGCCGCCGCAGGTTTGAGCTCCTGGTGTCGTACCATGAAGTCAAACTGTATCAATGCCCGGTGCATGTGGGGCGGTATTGTTTTTGATGCTGTCTATCGGTCGATCACTCGCATATGTTGATGCTGACCTGGGTGAATCGGAAGTTTTTTTCACTGCTCGTAAACCTGGTAATAAGGACACTGCATGTCTCGCATCGTAATTATTGGAGCTGGTGTGATGGGGCTTGCGGCGGCCTATCGGGCGGCAAAGGATGGGCATCAAGTCGAGGTCCTCGAGGCATCGCTTGATGCAGGAGGCATGGCCGGGCACTTTGATTTTGAGGGCACCTCGATTGAGCGGTTTTATCATTTCATTTGTCATACGGATTATCCGACCTTCGATCTGTTGAAGGAACTTGGGATTGAAGGCAAGCTGCACTGGCGTTCCACTTCGATGGGTTTGTTCAGCGAGGGTACGTTGCACGAGTGGGGGAACCCGCTTGCCCTGTTGCGTTATCCGAGCCTGACTCTGTTGCAAAGGCTGCGATACGGAATTTTTGCGTTTGTATGCGTGCGGCGCAAGAGTTGGCCGGCGCTCGAACATGAATCAGCCAAGGAGTGGATTACTCAATGGTGCGGGCAAGCGGTGTATGAGCAACTATGGAAGCCGCTGTTCAACCACAAGTTTTATGAGTACGCCGATAACATCTCTGCTGCGTGGATATGGACTCGCATTCACCGCATCGGTCGTTCGCGCAAGAGCATTTTTCAAGAAGAGCTGGGGTACCTGGAGGGCGGGTCCATTACGCTGGTCGATGCGTTGATTGACGAGATCACGAAGCATGGTGGCGTGGTGCATCTTGGGCGGCCGGCGCAGGGCGTCACGGTTGAAGAGGGGCGCGTGACGGGAGTGCAAACCGCTGCAGGCCATGTGCCCGCAGATGCGGTGATCTGTACTGTGCCGACACCACTGCTTGGGGCGCTGATTCCGGCGTTGCCTGCGGAGTGGAAGCAGCGCTATGCAGAGATTCACAATATCGGTGTGATCTGCGTGATCTTGCGGTTGAAGCGTTCGGTGACTCCGCACTTCTGGGTAAATATCTCGGAGCCGGATCTTGAGATTCCGGGAATTATCGAGTTCACAAATCTCAGGGATGTCGGCGGAGACACGATCGTGTATGTGCCGTACTACATGCCCGTTACGAACGAGAAGTTCTCGTGGCCGGATGAGCGGCTGCTGGAAGAGGGGTTCGCTTGCCTGCAACGGATCAATCCGTTGTTGAGTGGGGAAGATATCGTGGCGACGAAAGTGGCGCGGCTGCGGTATGGTCAGCCGATTTGCGAGCCGGGATTCGCGGCGAAGATTCCGCCGACGCAGACGCCGATTGCAGGCCTGCAAATTGCTGACACCTGCTACTACTATCCCGAAGATCGCGGCATCGCTGAGAGCGTCCGGCTCGGAATGAGAATGGCTACGGCGATTGCTGATTAGGCTATTGTCCCTGGTTTGGACTTGGGACTCTACCTGTTGCGGCTCAGTGTTTCGACTGCGGGATGTAGTGGACGACGTAGAGGGTTCCGGGGGTGGAGGCTAGCCAGCGGGAGTAGTGGACGGGAGCGAACGGGGTGGGGCCGTAGCAGGCGTTGGGGTCGAAGGAGACGCCGTAGAGTGGACGGACGTGGGGTGTGTTGTCGAACTCGGCCATGGGGCAGGTTCCCTCAGGGAGTGGAGGTGTGGGTACATAAGCGTGCACGGGCCGCACGACCCTCCAATCGTTGATGTAGTCGGCATGCTGAAGCTCGACGTCGAAATTTCGCTCCCAACCTTGATCGACGGAAGTCTCGGGGATACCAGCGGAGCGGAGCTCGGCACCCATGGTGAGGCGTGCGCGATAGAGCGCGAACATGTTGTGCGTAACGGCGATGCCGTAGACCGCCATGACTGCTACCAGGAGAATGACAGCGCTCGGCAATTGCGGATGGATCCGATCCTGGTAGTAGCGGACTAGGCAAAGCAGAGCGACCACCATTAGTTCCAGCATGTAGCGATCAACGAGACCGTCGGTGGCGGCTCGAGGGATGAGAAGCAGGATGTAGGTGACGGTGAAGGGCGCGAGGAGGAAGGCGAGTTGCTTGCGGGAGATCGGCGAGGAGTCTGCTGGAGGTGGCGTCCGGCGGGTACGAAGCCATGCGGCGATCAAGCCAATGAGGCCGCCAACAGAGAGGATTGTCAACAGGATCTGGGCAGGGGGGTGGAGGAAGATCGGTGGATCACCCTTCATGTTGAGGGCGTCGAATAGTCCGTAGACGTTGAGCCAATTACGCTGGGTTGGTTCGAGGAGGAAGTCTGGGTGGGAGTGCCGCCAATGGATCGCAAGCAGGATATAGCCCGCGGAAAATGCGGAGATGATGGCGATGGCGCGAGGGCGGCTCTTGCGAATCTGAGGGATGAACATGGCCGCGATGGGAAGCAGAAGGAAGGGGACGTCCAGGAAGGTATGGATGAACTCGCTGAGAGTGTGGGCGATGGGCAAGGTGTGGACGAGCAGGTGCTCGGGCTGGATGTAGGGTTGCTGGGAGAACCAGTACATGCAGGAGAAGAGGAAGGCGGCGCCTGCAAGCGTGGCTGCGGCGCCTGCGATGAAAACTCGGCGATGGGCTCGCAGCAGCCATAGAGTGGACGGGACGATGACGAGGATACCGAGCCACGCAATCTGGCGGGAAGTTCCGCAGATGGCGTTGGTGGCAACCGCGAAGCATAGCCAGCCGATCATGGCGCGTGATGACGATGCCTGCAGCGCGCGCAGACAGCCGTAGAGGCAGAGGACGATGGCGAAGAGACCGTCAATGTCGGTCATGAACGTGACGGAGAGCATGAGATAGAGCGGGGAGAGAACCAGGGCGAGCGTGCCGATGGTTGCGTTGCGCTCGGTGATGCTGGTGCGAACCAGGGTGCGCTGCAGGACAAAGGCCAGGGCCATGGCCACCAGCAGGGTGCTCATGCGAACGGCGGTGTAGGAGAAGCCAAAGAGTTTGATGAGAGCTGCGCCAAGAAAGAGCTGCCAACCAAGAATAGGGGTCGCCCAGCCGTTGTAGATGAGGTGGCCGGTGGTGGCGAGTGTTCGGGTCATGACGATGTAGGGGCCGTCGTCGCAGATACCCATCGCGGCATAGGGGTGGCTTATGAGTTCGCAGATGAGCACGGCCAGGGAGCAGAAGAGAGCCGGAATGCGGAACCTGCGAATGAGTTGAATGAGGCACCTCGACAAGACCGAAAGTCAGTGTATTTCAGAGAATGAAATTTGTGTCGCTCTCAGGATAGCAACCCGCATGGAGGGCTCTACTTCGATGAGGCCGTGTAGCGGACGACGTAGAGGATGCCGGGGGAAGCGGCGAGCCATCGCGAGTAGGCTATCGGTGCAAACGGTGCTGGCCCGTAGCAGGCATCGGGGTCGAAGGAGACGCCGTAGAGAGGGCGAACGTGGGGTGTTTGGTCGGAGCTGTGCATGGGGCAGGTTCCGGGGTCGAGCGGAGGCGCGGGAACGTAGGTGTTTGCCGGGACCACGATACTGGACTCGTTGATGTGGTCAGAGTGTTGGAGTTCGACTCCGAGGTTGTACTCCCAGCCGTTGTCGACGGAGGTGTCTGGGATGCCGGCGGAGCGGAGTTCGGCGGCAACGGTAACTCGCGCGCGATACAGCGAGAACATATTGTGCGTAGCGGCGACGCCGTAGGTCGCCATGATTCCAACCAGCAGCAGACCTGCGAGTGGCAGGCTTGGGTGGATTCGATCCTGGTAGTAGCGGACGAGGCAGAGCACGGCGACGACGAGCAGGCCCAGCGCATAGCGATCGTAGATGACGGAAGATGCGGCTCGGGGAATGAGAAGAAGCGTGTAAGCGATGGTGAAGGGCGCGAGGAGCATGCCGAGCTGATTCCACGAGATCCGCGAAGGGGAGTCTGAGGCGGAGGGTGATGGTTGGGTGCTGAACCATGAGGCGATCAGACCGATCAGGCCTCCGAGCGAGAGGACGGTCAGCAATACCCGAACACCTGAGCCGAGGAAGATGGGCGGCGTTCCTTGCAGGTCGATCCCTTCAAAGATCCCGTGAACATTGACCCAATCGCGCATGGTCGGCTCCAGCAAGACGCCCGGATGGAGATGCCTCCAGTGAATTGCCAGCAGGACATAGCCCAGAGAGAATGCCGCGAGAATCGCGATGACGCGAGGTCGGCTCTTGAAAATCCGCGGGATAAATAAAGCCGCGATGGGCAGCAGCAAGAAAGGGAAATCGAGGAAGAAATAGGCGATCGAGCCAAGCGTGTGGGCCAGTGGGAAAGAGTCGACGAGTAGATGTTCAGGGATGGTGTAGGGCTGCTTCGAAAACCAGTGAATACAGGCGAAGACGAAGCCCGCGCCAGCCAGGTTGGCAGCAACTCCGGCGAGGAAGACACGCCGCCGGGCTCGCAACAACCAAAGAGTGGAGGGGACCATGACGAGGACCCCGAGCCAGCCGAGTTGGCGAGAGGTTCCGCAGATGGCGTTGCCAGCAACGGCGAAGCATATCCAGCCAATCGTGGCGCGTGATGACGATGCCTGCAGGGCGCGCAGACAGCCATAGAGACAGAGGACGATGGCGAAGAGACCGTAGATGTCCGTCATGTAGGTGACCGACATCATGAGGTAGAGCGGAGAGAGGACCAGGGCCAGCGTGCCGATGGTCGCATTGCGCTCGTTGATGTTGGCTCGAACCAGGGTTCGTTGCAGGGTGAACGCCATGACCATGGCGACGAGCAGGGTGCTCATGCGGACGGTGGTGAGGGAGAAGCCGAAGAGCTTGATGAAAGCTGCTCCGAGATAGAGTTGCCAGCCAAGAATGGGTGCTGCCCATCCGTTGTAAACGATGTGGCCTGTGGCTGCGAGAGCCTGCGCTGAAACAACGTAGGGCCAGTCATCGGCGACCCCCATATTGACGTAGGGACGACTGATGAGCTCACACGCGAGCACGGCCAGGGCGCATACTAGAGCCAGAATACGGAACCTGCGGATGAGTTGTATGAGGCACCCCGACAAGATCGCTTTTCGTTAGCGATGGAATAGGTTGCGCAACTAGCTTGTTGCGTACTTTTGCTATGTGCAAGTTTATATGACCTCTGGACGCTTACGAAGATCGCGTGGGTCGCGCGATACAATCCGAGGAAATCGGAGATGGGACAAAGGCCTCAAAAATATCTATGAACAAGGCAGGGACCAAGGCATTCAAGCACCAGCGCATGTATGGACTCTGCATGGTTTTGTTCGGGTGCCTGTTCTTTGCGTTTCGCGGGTACCACGACCAGACGATGACGCTGGAGTCGTTCGACTTCAAGCCTGTATATAGCAGCGCGCGGTGCCTGCTTGATGGCTGCGATCCCTACGATTCGGTTCAGATCGAACATGTTTATCTGCAGCACGGAGGGGACCCAACGGACCTTCGGCCGTTTCGGCCTTACAACGCAAACTATCCGCCGTCGGCGCTGTTTTTGGTGATGCCGCTGACGTTGCTGCCGTTTGGTCCGGCGCATGTGGTATGGCTGGGGATCGGCATCTTGTTTTTCTGCGTTGCGGCGTTTTGTATTGCGGACCTATGCGTTGGACGGAGTGCGCTGGTTGTCCATGGTGTGCTGGCGTTGTTTGTGGTCACCAGCACGATGTTGATCATGCTGGGACAGCCGGCGATCATGGCGATCAGCCTGGCGGTTATTGGCGCGTGGTGTTTTCTGCGAGCGCGGTTTGCGTGGCTGGGAGTGTTGGCGTTTGCGGTGAGCCTTACGTTTAAGCCGCATGTGGGGGCGCTGATCTGGTTGTTTTTCCTGCTGGCTTCGCGCGGTGGAACGGCACCGGCGGCTGGTGAGACGGGGGTTGAACCTGTTGCGCTGTTTCGACGGCGGGCACTGCAGACGCTGGTCGTGACACTGGTGTTGATGACTCCGGGGATTTGGCTGGCGTTTCATCATCCGGCCTCTGCGCACTGGCCGGAGGAACTGCGCACGAACCTGGTGGGAATTGCGGCGCACGGGAACGCGAGCGATCCGGGGCCGAGCAATAGTGAGGCGCAGAGCGTTACCGATCTGCAGGCGGTCTTCAGCCTGATGCGCGATACGCCGAGCTTCTTCAATCGAGCGGCCTATGCAGTGTTTGTTCCACTGTTTCTGGCGTGGCTTTACCTAGTGATGCGGCGGTTGAAGAGTCCGTATCGACGGATTTTTGGCGAGGAGGGGCCCACGGTTCTCGTGGCTCGCAATCTGCTGGCGTTGGCGGCCGGGGCAGCCTTGAGTTTCCTGCCGATTTATCACCGGCAATATGACACTCGGCTGCTGCTGTTCATGTTTCCTGCTGTTGCTCTTTTGGCGTCTGCAAAGGGGTGGCGGGGCTATGTGGCTGTGGCGCTGAGCGTGGTGGCGACGGTGACGATGTCGCACCAGTTTGTTCATTTTGGGCCATGGATGGGGCATCGTGTTGGCCACTGGCCGCCGGTCGTGTGGCTCGTGTTATTTCGTCCGATGCCGCTGATGATGCTGGTGCTGAGCTGCTTTTTTCTGTACTGCATGGTGCGATTGGCTAGGGAAGAACGTCAGGCTTAGAGCGGTTCGCTGGGTTTCGCGAGTTTGTTGGAGGCGAGGTCGCAGGCGCGCCAGAGATACCAGCTGGCGACGGAGCGCCAGGGGGCCCACTTCTTTGCTCGACGCTCCATGTCGGCGGACTTGGCGAGGAGATCGGGCGTGACCTTGACTCCTGGCTTTAGGCCCTGGAAGGTGAGGGCGAAGCCTTTGCGGACGCCGTAGTCGCTGGTGGGGAAAACGTCAGCGCGGCCGAGACGGAAGATGAGCATCATCTCGACCGTCCATTTGCCGATGCCGCGAACCTGGGTGAGGTGCTCGATGATGGCGTCGTCGTGCATGCGGCGGATCTTGGCGAGGGTCGGGACCGTGCCGTCGAGGGTCTTGGCGGCGAGGTCGCGGAGGGCGAGGGTCTTGTTAGCGGAGAGGCCGGCGGCTCGGAGTTGGGGGGTGGGGACGTCGAGGATCTGCTCGGGGGTGGGG
>Ga0208357_1001876_pt1 | contig 14697 bp, 18 predicted proteins | sample NGESurdeep092012_6_FD_184487 | JGI IMG/M metagenome (GOLD analysis project Ga0208357, IMG submission 184487) | Arctic peat soil microbial communities from Barrow, Alaska - NGEE Surface sample F52-2 deep-092012 (SPAdes) | ecosystem: Environmental > Terrestrial > Soil > Wetlands > Peat ... | reverse complement strand
AGCGTCAGGGCCTTCTCGAGGGCGAGGCGCTCGACGTATTGGGTGGGAGATTCGTTGAGGCAGAGGGATTCGTCGATGTGCGCGGGGAGGACATCGAAGCGGAGGCCTGCCTGAGTGAGGAGATCGCGGCGACGAGGGGATGCGGAGGCGAGGATTAGCATTGTTAGTTGTTAGTTCTGGGGCTGTGGCGCTGGCGTGGGGGGCTCCAGGGATTCGGGGGAGTAGCCGGGGGAGAAGTCTTGGACGAAGATGTGGGCTTGCAGGAGGTGCCGCTGGCCGGGGGGGAGGGTGATCGCATTGGTGGCTACGTTGGCGGTTTCAATGCAGATCATGGTGAGCCAGCCGTTGGGGTCCATCTCGGGGAGTTTGGCGGTGAGTTCGGCCCAGGGGTTCCAGATGACCGTGGACTTTGAGTTGGCTTTGCAGACGGTGATGCGGCGCTTGAGGACGGGGTCGTCGAGGTTGATGGTGGTGACCGTGTTGAGATAGGGGCGATCGGTTTCGCCGGTGAGCTTGAGGAGGGTGTCGGACTGGTGTTTGGGTTTGAGGTCGTCGGTCTTGTCGAGGTAGTCGGTGTCGGATAAGCCGATGAGGGAGATTTGCTGGGCATCGCCTACCGAGAAGTAGGAGTGGAAGGCTTCTTCGAAGTGGAGCGGCGTGGCGGATTGATTGGCGACGGCCAGTTGGAGGCGGAGTTCGGTGCCCAGGGTGAGTTCATAGGCGAGTTGGAAGTGGTCGTAGCCGAGGGCTCGGGTGGTGTCATTGGGCGAAAGGGTGAGGGTGAGGTGGAGGTCGTCTCCGGCGAGGGCGGCGAAGGCGAGGGTCCAGTCGGCGGTGCGGGCGAAGCCGTGGGAGGGACCGTCAGTCCGGGGGGCTTCGGGGGCGGCGGTGCGGGGGCCGAACCAGGGAAAGATGAGAGGGACGCCGCCGCGGATGGCTTTGCCTGGGGTGAAGGCGGAACGGTCGCTGAGGAAGAGCACGGGCTTGTGGCCGGTGGGCTGCCATTGGGTGAGGTGAGCGCCCTGGAGGTAGAGCTCGGCGGTGCAGGCGGGCGTGGTGATGGAGGCGCGGAGGAGGCCGTTCTCGTTTTGGGAGAAGGTGAGGACACCGGGAATGGCGAAGTGGTCGGTGAGCTCTTGGAGGTCCATTGAGGTCCAGTGTAGTCGCGAGGGTGATCGTGACTGCGACTACGGATTGGTGAGGTGCAGTTCGGCCTGGTTGCGTTGGCCGGTGGGGCAGATTTTTAGCAGGGGGCAGGGCGCGCACTTTGGATCGGCGAAGGTGCAGAGGGTGTGGGCGTGGAGTTGGATGAGGGTGTGGTGATCGTCGAGCATGGCGGCGTCCCAGGTTTCGGGGACGAGGCGCATGAGGCGGGTTTCGGTGGTGGCGGCGTCGGCTCGTGGGACGGTGCAGAGACGCTGGATGACGCGGAGGTGGTTGGCGTCGATGGAGAGCGCGCGGCGACGGAGGGTGGAGAAGTTGACGATGGCGGCGGAGACCTGGGGGCCGACTCCTTCGAACTGCTCGAGCCAGCTGCGGATTTTCTCGGTACGGTACTTGGCGAGGAAGTCGAGGGTTAGGGAGCCGACGCGGGCGGTGATTTGCTCGAGGGCTTGCTTGAGGCGCGGGGCCTTCTGCTCAGGGAAGGTGACGATGGCGATGGCGCGTTCGATGTCGGATACGGAGGCATCGCGGAGGGTCTCCCAGTTGCCGGGACCAGCGTGGAAGATTCGTTCGAGGTCGCGCATGACTTGTTGGGAGGCGGGGGTCTTGGTGCGAGAGCTGAGCAGTGAGTAGATGAACTGGGTGAGGGGGTCCCAGGGCTCGCGGGGCTTGGGCTGACCATAGTAGCCGAGGAGCAGGCGATGGATATGCGGGAGCTTGTCGGCCTGCTCAGGGGTGAGCGGGCCGCGGACGGATTCAGGATCTGCCGGGGACTCCGGATTGGGAATGAGGTCGGTCGCCATAAGGAGTTAGATGGCGTTGCGGGAGATGCCTAGTTGGTGGCCGCTGGCGGTGGCGATGCCCCAGGCCATGCGGGGGGTATTGTGGGCGATGCCGATCTGGCCGTCAGGGCCGAGGAGGATGATGCCTCCGTGGCCGCCGAGGCGGTTGTAAAGATAGTCGATGGCGGAGGAGGCGGCGGCTTGTGGAGTGGCTCCGGCGGCGACGCGGTCGACGGCCCACTTGCCGAGTACGAGCTTCATGATGGGCTCGCCCCAGCCGGTGAGGGAGACGGCGGCGGAGAGGTTGTCGGCGTAACAGCCGCAGCCGATGAGAGAGCTGTCGCCGACGCGCCCGGGGGCCTTGTTGAGGGTGCCTCCGGTGGAGGTTCCGGCGGCGATGTTGCCGAATTGGTCGAGGGCTACGGCGCCCACGGTGTCGTGCGAGTGGAGGGTGGGGTCGTCGACGCGGAGTTCGTCTGGGAGGGCGCGGAGGGCTTCCTCATCGAGGGCGGTTTGGGCGAGCGCTCCCTCGGGGGCTAAAGCCCCTGCTGTTGGAGGGCTGGAACGGACGGGCTGAAGCCCGTCCGCTTCAAAACGGCCAGAGAAGGTGGTGTCGGGGTGACCGGCGGCTTCGGCTCGTTGGAAGTCCATGAGGCGGTCGCGTTCGCGGGGGACGATGAGCTCGGTGTTGTCGACGAGGCGCATGCCGTTCTGGGTGGCGAAGCGCTCGGCGCCGGAGCCGACAAAGTAAACATGGGGGGACTTTTCGAGGACGAGACGCGCCGCCTGGATGGGGTTGCGGAGACGCTCGACGCAGGCTACGCCGCCGGTGCGGAGGTCGGCACCGTTCATGAGGAGGGCGTCCAGTTGGACGCGGCCGTCGCGGGTGAGAAAGGAGCCGCGGCCGGCGTCGAAGGTGTCGTCATCTTCCATGATGGTGACGGCGGCTTCGACGGCGTCGATGGCGGTGCCGCCGCGGGAGAGGGCGGACCAGCCGGCGGTGAGGGCGGTGGCAATTCCGCGCTCGTGGGCGGCTACGGCGTCGTCGGGCATGGCCCAGGCACCGCCGTGGATGAGGAGGATGGGCTGCGGCTTGGTGCTGGAGTGTGAACTCATTTGGGGGAGAGTTTAACTTTGCGGCGTTCGGTTTCCAGGTAGGTGTAGCGGATGCGATGGATGACGGTGATGGTGGTCATGACGGCGAGGATCCAAAGGGCGGGGGCCATGGCGTCCCAACGCTCGAAGAGGGCGCCGAGGATGATGAGGACGATGCGCTCGGGACGCTCCATGAAGCCGACCTTACAGGAGCCAATGAGGGCTTCGGCGCGGGCTCGGGTGTAGCTGACCATGAGCGAAGCAGTCATGACGAAAGCTACCAGGAAAACGTAGAAGAAGCGGTTGCCGCGGGCATAGAAGACGAGCAGGCCGAAGAAGAGGGCTACGTCGGAGTAGCGATCGAGGACCGAGTCGAAGAAGGCGCCGAAGACGGAGACCTGGTTGGTCTGGCGTGCGACGCGGCCGTCGACCATGTCGAATAAGCCGGCGCCGATGATGACGAGTCCGGCGTAGAGGAACATCCGGACGTAGTTGTCGGCGCGCGCGTAGCCGAAGAAGAAGGCGGCTACGACGTTGATGATGAGGCCGATGAAGGTGAGGGTATTGGGGGAGATGCGTGAGAGGGCGAGACCGTTGACGATCTTTTGTAGCAGCCAGCCGCTGCCGTTGCCGAAGGCACGAGTCCAGGTCATTGCGTCAGACCAGTTTATCGCGGATAAGGGGTTGGGTGGCGTGTGATGACCAGGAGGACAAATACAGCAGGTCTCCCCACTGCGCGAATGGAATTCGGTCAGGGTTTGGATGAGATGACAGGGCTGGAGGTGCTACTCGGTGTCCTTGACGGAGGTGATCTTGATGGTTTCGTGGATTGTACTGAGCTTGAGAACTTCGAGTTCACGTTTGCCGTTGGGGGTAATGACGGTGGCGGTGTCGCCGATTTCTTTGCTGAGGAGGGCGCGACCGATGGGGGAGGTGGTGGAGATGAGGCCCTTGGTGACGTCGGACTCTTCGCTGGTGACGAGCTTGTAGGTGATGTGCTCTTCCTTGGTGCTATCGAAGACAACAACGGTGGAGCCGAAGCCGACCCTGTCGCGGGGGATGTTGTCGAGGTTGACCATGGCGAGCTCGCCCATGCGCTTTTTGAGCTGGCCGAGTCGTGCGTTGACGAACTGCTGGCGCTGCTTGGCGGAGTGGTACTCGGCGTTTTCGGAGAGATCGCCGAGGGCGACAGCCTTCTTGATCTCCGCAGGGAGTTCGGTGGTGAGCTCGTACTCGAGGGCCTTGATCTGCTCTTCGAGGGCCCTTTTTATGTCTTCCATGCTTGGGTCTGCTTTGCTGGCCTTGCCACAAGGTGACAGGGCTCGGTGGAGTTAAAACTTGATTATACGAAATGGCAGGCGACGAGTATGGCTAAGGGGCGTCAGGATCGGGGAGGAGGGTGGGGTTTGAGGCGGAGAGGAAGCTTTCGAGGAGCAGGGTGGCGGCGACCTGATCGATGATGGCTGTGCGTTCCAGACGGCTTCGGCGACTGAGGCTAGAAGAGCCGCCGCCGGCGGAGCGGGGGGTGTGGCCGGAGGCGTCGAGGAGGGCGTGGGCGTCGTGGGTGGTGAGGCGCTCGTCGAGAAGATGGTGAGCGAGGGTGGGATGGGCTTCGCGCAAGGCGGTGGCGAAGGCGTGGGCTTTGGCGGCCTGGGGGCTGGCCGTGCCGTCTGCGTGGAGAGGGTTGCCGACGAGGAGGACTTCGACTTTGTGCTGGCGGATGAAGCGGGCGATGGATTTGAGGTCGGCGCGGAGCGTGGTGCGGTGGAGAGTGAAGAGGGGCTGGGCGGTGAGGCCGAGGGGGTCGGTGATGGCGAGACCGATGCGGCGGTCGCCTACGTCGAGCGCGAGGATTCGGGGATGGGGCACGGGGTTAGTGTACGGAATGGCAGAGTGTAGAGGGTAGAGTGTAGAGGATAGAGGGGTGGCGGAGAGTAGCGCGCGCTCCTGAATAGAATTCGTAGGAAGAGGTGATGCCGTGCGGCTGCTAAAGACATTGCTGGTTTTTGGGGTACTTGGGGCGTTGGCGGTGGGATTCTTTGTGCTCGTGCCGTTTGGGCCGAGTACAGAGACGTTTGTGGAGGTCGCTCCGGGGACAGGGACGTCGGGGATTGCGAAGGAGTTGGCAAAGTCGGGAATCGTGCGCAGCGCGGTGGCCTTCGATGTGCTGACGATCTGGAGGAGCCTGCGCGGGCGCGGTGCGGGGACTTTGAAGGCCGGAGAGTATCGGTTTGATCATCCGGCGACGATGGACGAGGTCTATGGACGGCTGCGCAAGGGCGATGTGTATACCGTGACGGTGGTGGTGCCGGAGGGCTTCAATATCTTTGATATTGCGGGCGCGGTGGCGGCGGCAAGGCTGGATTCGCGGGAGGATTTCCTGCGGGCAGAGCAGCAGCATACGGAGCTGATCATGGAGTGGGTACCACAAGGGAGAGCAACGTCGCTGGAAGGGTATTTATTTCCGGATACTTACAAGTTTGGGCGACACGCAACGGCGGAGCAAATGTTGACGGCGATGGTGCATCGGTTTGGGAAGCAGGCGGAGCGGCTGGGGATGGCGCGTGGGCAGGTGGCAAGGACCGTGACACTGGCGTCGCTCGTGGAGAAGGAGGTGCATATCGATGGAGAGCGGCCGGTGGTGGCGAGCGTGTTTGAGAACCGGCTGGCGGCGGGGATGCCGCTGCAGACGGATCCGGCGGTGATCTATGCGTCGATGCTGCGGGGGACGTGGACGGGGATGATTCACGAGAGCGAGCTGAAGTCGGATTCGGCTTACAACACCTATCTGCATGTGGGGCTGCCGCCGGGGCCGATCTGTAACCCGGGGCTGGCGGCGTTGAAGGCGGTGCTGCATCCGGCGCATACGGACTATTTGTACTTTGTGGCGGATGCGCAGGGGGCGACGCGGTTTTCGGCGACGTTGGAGGAACATAACGCAAACGTGGCGGCATACCGTGCACAGGCGAGACAGTAAGCGAGGTCGACGAATCCGCTTGTGGTTGGGGTGACAAGAACGCAAGTTGTAGTGGTGGAACAGGATCAGATTTATCTGAAAAGGCAGACAACCCATTGAGAGGCGAAGATTTAGCGAATATCCACAGGCAGACTTTTGGAGATATACACCCAACCTATTGTAGTTATTGAGGTTAGTGCACTTTTGATCGGTTTGAAATTAGGAGTTGACGGGGAAGGGGTTCGGCGCTATAACCGCAGAACTTCACCGAAGGCGATTGCTCCTCAGAGCCCACGGAAAAGGGAGCTGCGGGGAGCTAGAGACTTCGAGGGGAAGCAAGAGGCGGGCAGGTATTTTCCAGGACCTGGCTCGACGAACGTCGACAAAAGCAGGTAGTGCGGCCAGATGGGACTGCGACAGAGACCGCAGACCGCGGACGAGCAACCTAATAGCAACTGAGCGAGCCCATCCAACCGCTGAAAAATGACCGAGGCTCGTCGGGGAGAGTTACGCCTGGAGAAAAAGATAAATGAAGGACTTCCGCGTTGATTTGAAGGTATGTGAAGCCTGTGGCGCACTTTGGTTGCGCGCCATGGGGCATGGAGTTTACTGCTGTGAATGCGCTAAGTGGCTGTCGGAGTTTCCGGCACCGTTGGCGTCGAGCCGTCGAGTACAGAGGCGTACGACCGTGAGCAAGACGGCGTGCATGGGAGGTACTCGATGAAGAAGCAACTTGGGATGAGAGAGCAGGGAACGGGGCTGATGCTGGTTCCGAAGAGGGTGCGTCAGGTTGAGCACGAGCAGGAGATACGTGAGGGAAGCACGGGGAGGGTGGTCGCGAGACGATCCAATGCGCTGAATCTTCCACGGGTGTGGGCGGTTGCGGAGAGAGTCGTCGCAACGGAGCCGGAGCTGACATCCGAGGAAAGCGGCCAACCAAAGGTGGAACTGGCGTTCTATCGCAAGTACACGGAGGGGATGCTGCGGCGTTATCTGAGGCTATCGATGCAGGCTGGCAGGGTGCCGTCGCTGCTGGGACGAGAGCTGTTTCAGGGCAATGTGTCGAGCTATCGGGTGCATGGCTTTGAGGATGCCGTCATCTTCTGTTTCGACGTGGAGAAGCGGCTCGGGAGGCTTCAGGTGATGGATCAGCAACTGATCAAGCGGATCGCGCTGCAGCAGTATACGCAGGGCGAAGCTGCTGGGATGCTGGGGCTGAGTCTGCGGAACAGCATTCGGCAATATGGGCAGGCTCTGGATCGTCTGACAGAGATGTTCCTGGAGGTTGGGATGCTGGAACCTCTGAAAAGTTGTCAAGGGGGTCGAGCTGAGGAAATCTCTCGAAGTACTTCATCCTAAGGCGAATAAAACTTTCAAAAAGTTGGCATAGTTGGTATAGCCAACCTGCTATTCTTAAGAAGTAGACCAAATATGAAGTGAACAAACGGGAGACCTCAATGGGTCTCCCGTTTTGTTTTGGAGGATTAATGGCAGGCAAGACGCGGGAAGAAGAGTTGGATCGGGTGAAAAACACTATGGGTGAGACGAAGGAAAAGTATATGCGGCCAGGCGAGTGTCGCAGCCACATGAGACGGACGCTGGCGCGGGAGTTCGAGGGGATTGTGGAAGGTTTTGTGGCGGCGGCGAAGAAGGGCAGCTGCCCGCATGTGAAGCTGGCGACCGAACTGTTGAAGCCGATGCGGAAGAGTCCGTCACGGAGGAAGGGGTCGGCGATGAAGTATCTGGAGAAGATGAATGAAGAGTTGACGGAGAGAGAACGGCTGCATAAAGAGGCGCTAGGGGCGAAGTAAATGCAAGGCGCAGCGGGGCGCTGTGGGTGGTTGGACGAAGGTTGACATCAGCAAAAAGACGGGGGATTCCCCGAGGAGACAGGCATGAGCATTTTCGGAACGTTTATCAAGGACCTTGAATCATTCGCGTCGAAGGTTGAAGGCGCATTCAAGAAGCTATTCGGGCAAGCGCCATCGTGGATTGTGATCGCGCAAGGAGTTCTGACGTATCTAGGACCCATTGTGGTGACGATCCTGACGATAGGCGGCGGTGCGGCGCTGGGAGATGAAGCCAACACGATTATTGCGAACATCAAGGCCGATCTGGCAACGGCGTTTGCGGTTGCAACGACTGCCAGCTCGGCGACCAGTCTTCCGGGCTTGCTGGCAGGCATCCAGGCACAACTGCCTGCGTTGCTGGCGGCGCTTAGGGTCAGCAATCCATCGACATTGAGCACGATTGAGAAGTATGTGTCGATTGTGGATACCGAGCTCACGGCGTTGTTGAACGTAGCACCAGCGAGCGCCGCTCCGGCGGTTGCGGTTCCAGTGGCTGCAGTTCCGGTGGTTGCTTAGTATGGGCCAGTCGAGGAGTTATCGAATCTCCGATCCAGCCGCCATAGCCGCAAAGGTGAAGGCGGCTGGGGGACCTGCAATTGATCTGACGCAGGCTAGCGGTAGAGCAACGGCAGATGGGGTCACGCTGGGCTGGACGGTGGGGATGGGGCAGATTGTGATCACGATCTTGAGCAAGCCCTGGGTCGTGCAGAACGGGATGATCTGGAGCCGCATCGAGGGTGCGTTAGGCAGCCCGTTGGATTGAGCGGATGACGTTTAGGGAACTAGATGGAGAGATTGTGCATCGTGAAGGGGTCGGCGGGAGTCGATATACTGAGTAACTGCGATTGATGAGCAAGTTGAGAGTGCTGTCGATATTGGTCATAGCGATGGCAGTCGGGTTAACCGGCTGCCTGTCGACGACGCGCGCCGTATTGAAAACACAGGCTCCGGAGACGTATCGAACGGAGAGCGTGGAGCAGGTGGAGAAGGGTGTTTCGGACCGCGATGCAGCGGTGAAGACGCTGAATGCGCAGGTTTTGGTGGTGGCGACCACGGGGGGGGCGAAGGAAGGCAAGGTCAAGGAGTACACCTCATTCAAGGGGTACATCTTTGTGCTGAAGCCCTCGTGCTTGCGGGTCATTCTGCAGTTGCCGTTGATTGGATCGAGCGCACTGGACATGGTGAGTGATGGGAAGACGTTCACGCTGAAGAGAGCGTCGTCGCATGGGAATGTGTGGGTGCAGGGGAGTGACAAGGTGACGAAGCCGTCGAAGAACGGGCTGGAAAATTTGAGGCCGGCGGTGTTTCTGGACTCATTGCTGGTGCCTGGAGTTAGACCAGATGAGTTTGTGACGCTGACGGAGTCGACGCGGGTGATACAGACAGATCCACGCCATAAGGTTGGGATCGCCGAACCGGATTATGACTTGAATGTGTTGAAGACGGAGGGCGGGAATATTCTGCGAGTAGAGCGTGTGATACACATCAGCCGGGTGACCATGCTGCCATTTCAGCAGGATATTTATGACGACAACGGCCAGATTGTGACGGAGGCGACGTACGAGGCCTATCGGAAGTTCGGGGGACAGGAGTTTCCGATGGTGATTACGATACGGAGACCGCAGGATGAGTACTCGCTGAAGATTGCCGTGACGAAGCTGACGTTGAATGAGACGTTCGAGGCGGACCAGTTCGAGCTGAAGATTCCACCGGGGACCGTAGTGCAGAAGATGCCGTAGGGAGCGCGGTGGGTTTGTGTTCTAGAGCAGGCCGGTGCGGTGGGCGTGAGCGGCAATCTGTTCGTTGATGGAAAGTGCAAGAGATAAGACGGCGCGACCTGCTTCGGCGGGGACGCGGGGATGCGTGCGGGTGCGTACGGCGTGGAGAAAGTTTTCAAGCTCAAGGCGAAGGGGTTCGCCTTTGGGGATGTCGGCCCTGGTAAGAGAGAGGCCGGCAGTGGGGTGTACGACTGCAGCGAGCGGGGGTTCGCTGGAGGCAGTGGGGGTAGGTGGGTGGGTGGGCGTGGCGGCGGTTGTTGCAGGGACAGGACTTGGGGCTGAACCTGCAGCGATCGCCGCCGCGATGATGAGTGGATCGACGCTGATGGTCAGGAGTTCCTGGCGGGCGAAGTCGAGCGAGAGATATTGGTGGGGCTGGAAGAGACGGAGCTTGCGGACCTGCTCTGTGGAGACGCGGCTGGCAGTGAAGTTGGCGACGCAGCCGGACTCGAACTCGACGCGGACGTTGGCGATGTCGGTCTTGCGAGAGAGGACGGGGAGGCCGACGGCGCGGACTTCTCTGACGGGGGAGTTGGTGAGCGCGAGGACGATGTCGAGGTCGTGGATCATGAGGTCCAGGACGACGTCGACATCGAGGGAGCGCGGGGTGAAGATGCTGAGGCGGTGTGCCTCGAAGAACATGGGCTGGTTGAGCTCGGCGATGGTAGCAGTGACGGCTGGGTTGAAGCGTTCGAGGTGGCCGATGGCGACGATGCGTTGGTGTTTATGCGCGAGGTCGAGGATGCGGTCGGCTTCGGCGAGAGTGGCGGCGAAGGGTTTTTCGATGAGGAGGTCGAGGTCAGCGAGCAGGAGTTGCTCGGCGACGGCGGCATGGTGGATGGTCGGGACGCAGATGGATGCGGCGTGCAGAGGGAGATTCGCGGCAAGTAGATCATCGAGTGTCGCGAAGGTGGGAATGTTGTAGGTGGCGGCGAAGGTGGAGCGGCGTGCGTCGTCGGGCTCGACGAGAGCGGCGAGGTGAACGAGCTCGGGGTGAGCTTGTTCAATCTCGCGATAGACGCGGAGATGGTTGCGCCCGAAGGCGCCGGCACCGACGACAGCTAAGCGGAGAGGAGGCACGTCTACTTCTTTGCCGATGCGTCTGGGAGCGGGGCCTCGACGGCCTCGCGGCAGCGTGCATAGAGGTCGAAGATCTGGGCTACCTGGTCTTCGGACTTCGGTGTGGAGGGAAGACCGAAGCCGGTTGAGGAAGCGGCCTTGCTCCCGAGGTTAGCGTGTGCGGAGACGAACTTGAGGAGGTCGAGCGCGATGTCTTCAGAACGACGAGGAGTGTTGTTGGTGCTGGATTCCATGGGTGCCTTTCGGAGCGTGTTGCTATGGGTGATGGTAGCGGTTCGACAGAGATGGTTGCAACGTGGGGGCAGCGAAGAGTTGGGTGGTGATCGGCCGGGACCGATGCAAGCGGGACGAAGCGGAGCCGGGGGGATGGGTACACCGGTACATCGGGATGCCGTAGATGAGCTTGATTATGCAGGAGAGAGAACGCCCGCGAACGCGGAGGAGAACGACATGAAGACGAATGAACTGCAGACGATTCTTGGATATCTGAATATTGGCCTTGCGATTGCGCACAACACGGGTGTGTCGATTGGACACTTTGGGAGTACCGACTTTATTCAGCTTGCAGAGATGGTGAATGGTCTGTTTCTGAAAGCGATCACGCCTGTTGCGAATACCGTCTTGGTGGGATCGGTGGCTGCAGCGCCAGTTGTGATCCATGCTCCGGCAGCCGCAGGTATAGCTGTTGTTGGCTAGGCAAGGAGCCGTGGTGCAAGAGCGTGGTTGATGTTGTGATGCGGGACAGCAGTTGAGGTTGGAGGCGTAATGAGCGGAGCAAGACGAGGATGGATGCTGCTGGTGGTGCTGGTGGCGATGATGGCCGGATGGGCCACGGTGGGAGAGGCCCAAATAGCGACGACGACTGTGCAGTTGACCGTGACGAGCCTGACGGGGACTGCCTTGCAAGTGGATGCCGGAATGGCTCCACCTGCAGGCGGTGGGTTTGAGGTCCGGTTGAGAGACTGGTGGTTCGGCATGGGTGTGGACGTTGCAGACCTGGTGCTGCGGAGTCCTGTTCGAAATTTCTCGATACCGCGTGCTGCCCAACTGGAGCGCTATTACGTGCGGATGTATGACGCGAGCACACCACCGGTGTACTCGCGGTTTTCAAGCGCAATTTTTGTGAATGTGCCGCTGAGCTGAGTTGCTGGGTGATGAACGTTAGAGCAAAGGAAGGTGGATGGATGACAAATTTCGAGGGAAAGATGCTGCAGGAGTTGAGCGTGCTGAAGGCTCAGATGCAGCAGTTGATGGGGATTGGGCAGCCAGGCAGGCTGCACCAATTGGAGGCGCGTGTGGGGTCGCATGAGCGGAGTGTGCAGCGGCTGAAGGGAATTGCCGCTGCGTTGGGCGCTTTGTGGACCGTGGTGCATATCGCTATCGCGTATTTTACGGAGAAGCGCAACTAACAGGGGCAAATCGGAACGTCACTGCAATGGATGTTGTAGGTCCACTGCAGTGACGACACTGGATAGAGTTCGAGCGACCTGCAGGTCAGGTTACCCGATGTCCTCTGACCAGTTCTCCAGGTAGGCCTTAAAATCCGACATGAACTTGCCGCCGTCGGCGCCGTCGATGATGCGGTGATCGAAGCCGAGGGTGAAGTACTGGACGGTGCGGATGGCGATGGTGTCCTGGCCATCTTTGTCGGTGAGGACGACGGCTTCCTTGCTGAGACCGCCGATGCCAAGGATGGCGGACTGTGGTTGAGCAATGATGGGGGTTCCGAACTGCTCGCCGAAGATACCGGAGTTGGTCAGGGTGAATGTGCCGCCGGCGACTTCGTCGGGTGCGAGCTTCTTATTGCGAGCGCGCTCTGCGAGGTCGACGATGGATCGCGCGATGCCGAGGAAGCTCTTTTCCTCTGTCTGCTTGATGACGGGAACGATCAGCCCCCATTCGAGCGCAACAGCGATTCCGATATTGATGTTCTTGTTGTAGCGGACAGCATCGCCCTGCATGGAGGCGTTGACGATGGGGTGCTTACGAAGAGCCTGTACGGCGGCGCGCGTGATGAACGGCATATAGGTCAGCTTTACGCCGTTGCGCTGCTCGTACTTGTTCTTTTCTTTTTCGCGCAACTTGACGATCCGCGTCATGTCTACTTTGAAGACGGTATGGACGTGCGGGCTGGTGGCCTTGGACTCGACCATACGCTTCGCGATGATGGCTCGCATCTTTGAAAGGGGTACGAGCTCGCCGGGTGCGGGAGAAGAGACGGTTGCGGCTGGTGCCTGCTTGGCTGGTGCGGGCGCTGCGGGAACTGGTGGGGGAGTTGGTGCGGGTGCCGCAGCCGGTGAGCCGCCTTCGAGGTGGCTGAGGATGTCCTGCTTGGTGATGCGACCCGACGCACCGGTGCCCGGAACCGTCTTGAGATCGACGTTGTTTTCGGAGGCGATCTTGCGAACCAATGGCGAGGAGCGCAGAGGTTCACCTGCTGATGCTGACGGCGCAGGAGTTGCCGCGGGCGCAGATGTGGCAGTGGCTGTAGCTGCGGGAGTCGCGGGCTTGGGAGCTGCGACTGGGGCGGCAGCACCACCTCCGATGACCGCAACGATGGTGTTGATGGTCACAGTCTCGCCTTCCTGAACGCGGATCTCTGTGAGAGTGCCTGCGATGGGAGAGGGGATCTCGGCGTCGACTTTGTCGGTGGAGATTTCGAAGATCGGTTCGTCGCGCGCGACCGTATCGCCGATCTTCTTGAGCCACTTTGTGAGTGTGCCCTCGGTGATGGACTCGCCCATCTGCGGCATCAGGACATCGGTGCCCGAACCAGCTGCTTCGGGGGCGGGAGCGGCGATGGACTCATCCTTGGCAGCGGTCGTTACGGCTGCGGGGGTGACGGTTTCCTGTTTGGCTGCGGGGGCGGGAGAGGCTTCTCCTGCATCGTTAATAGCGCAAACGACGGTTCCTACGACGACGGTGTCGCCTTCCTGGACCTTGATGTCGCCGAGGGTGCCGGCTGTAGGGGAGGGAATCTCGGCGTCGACCTTGTCGGTGGAGATTTCGAAGAGCGGTTCATCGCGGGCAACGGTGTCGCCGGGCTTTTTCAGCCACTTGGTGAGGGTGCCTTCAGTGATGGATTCGCCCATTTGGGGCATAACTACGTCGATAGGCATGGGAACTGTCTCCGGGAGGGTCTGAGGCACGAAAAGACTGTGACCTCAGGATTATACGGGTGTGAATGGGATGACGGCACGTATTCGGCGGACTCGGCGAGCATTATGTACTGCTCGGTATGGATAGATTAGGGACTGAGGGTGTGGGTGGCGAGGAGCTCGTCGAGGGAGTCGATGGCGAGCATCTGGCGCTGGAAGATGCGGCTGAAGTTCATCGAGACTCTGTTCGCGGCCTGCTCGAGCGTGGGTGGCGGGGTCTCTGGGGACTCGAGTTCGAGCGAGGTGACGGTGCGGTCCGCGATGCCACAGGGGACGATCCATTCGAAGTCGCGGAGGTCGGTGGTGACGTTGAGGGAGAAGCCGTGCGAGGTGACGGCCTGGGAGACATGGACTCCGATCGCCGCGATCTTCTTCTCGCGGATGCTCCCGCCGGGGAGGGTCCAGACGCCGGTGAGTTTGCAGATCCGCTGAACGGGAACGCCGAAGTCCTTGCAGGTGTGGATGAGGGCCTCCTCGATGAGGCGGACGAAGTCGACAGGACCGAGGTGGGGCCCGCGTTTGCCGGGGAGGTCGCCACGGAGGTCGAAGATGGGATAGCCAACTAGCTGGCCGGGACCGTGATACGTGACGTCGCCGCCCCGGTTGATCTCGTGGATCTCGACGCCTTTGCAGGCGAGGAGTTGGTCGGACGCGAGGATGTTGGCACGGCTCGCATTGCGGCCGAGGGTGAGGACGGGTGGGTGCTCCATAAGCAGGAGCGTGTCGCCGATACCTCCAGATTTGCGGGAGGCGACGACCTCGTCCATGAGGCGCAGGCCTTCGGTGTAGGGGACGCGGCCGAGTTGGAGAAGGTGAAGGTGCATCCGCGGAAAA
>Ga0208357_1001872_pt1 | contig 14723 bp, 17 predicted proteins | sample NGESurdeep092012_6_FD_184487 | JGI IMG/M metagenome (GOLD analysis project Ga0208357, IMG submission 184487) | Arctic peat soil microbial communities from Barrow, Alaska - NGEE Surface sample F52-2 deep-092012 (SPAdes) | ecosystem: Environmental > Terrestrial > Soil > Wetlands > Peat ... | reverse complement strand
CTTCCCAGCTCTCCACGCCCCATCCGGCAGCTATCCCGGTACATCAAAAGCCGCGCTACACTAACAATTCAACTGGTACAAAAGATCGGGCAGGCCACTCCGTCGTAAGTCAACGCGGCGCTCCGCGTGAGGATGCTTTGATTGTGCTCGTTCGAAGAAAAAAGGGAAGAGTCGGTTTGCTCACGAACGAGACCGGTTGAGCCCGCCGGTGTTTTCGGAAGCCACGGAGCGTTGTGACGCATCTCCGCACCGTGTCAATTCATGCAAAATCACCGAGTCACTCATCGAACCTCGGGGAAGCTCGACTCTCATACCTGGGTCCCTAATGAGCACACTCGTGAAATCGCGAAGTGCCTCGAAAGTGGTCTATTCTGTTCGCGAGGTTCTGGAGCTGATCGCCATGCCGCCACGGTCGCGCGGACGTGACACTCGAGCTTTCCGACAACACCCACGTTAAGGTAAGTTCTAGGGAGACCCCGACATGTTACGTTTTCGATATCGATGGGTTTCCACATCGTTGATCCGGCCGGCCACCGCGTCGCCGGCGGCCCTTCAGGGGGCAGACGCTCTGTGAATAAGATCAAGCCCTCCTTGTTCAAACCTGTTGAGATCCTCTTTAGTAAGGCGACCGTCTCCGCCAACTAAGCGACGCAACAAGGAGTGGCCGGCGGCAATGCTGCCGCCCATTTCGTATTCCGATCGAACGACCGATTGAGTCGGTGAACGTCATTTATGTAAGTACAAACGCCAATATAGTAACCACAAGATGCGCTATAATGAGACAAGAGGCGACTAATTGTCTATCTCTTTACAATCTCCGCGCGAGGTACAGCACGACATTGCGGGTAGGTTCAAATCCCGCCGTCTGGCCATGAACATTACACAGAGAGAACTGTCCGCACGATCCGGTGTTTCGTGGAGTTCGCTAAAACGGTTTGAGCGTGACGGACTGATTGCGCTGGATTCACTTCTAAGCATAGCGCTCGTCCTGAATTGTCTTTCCGACTTCGACAAGCTGGCAGCGGATAACCCAGGCCTTCGAGTTGGGCAATCACTCGACAGTATTCTCGCTACGCCGGCACCGCGACGCAGGGCAACGAGCAGACGAAACCTACTTCCATGACCTATAAGCCTACGGAATTACTGAACGTTTATCTTGACGCGCGGAAGCAACGCCACAAAGTCGGCCGCCTGGCCCTCAAGGATAGACAAATCCTTTTCGAGTACGACCGTGCCTTTATCGCCTCCGGTATCGAAATTTCGCCTATCAAATTACCCCTTTGCCCCGGCGTCGTGATCCCCGACGCCACCATCTATGAGGGGTTGTTCGGTGTTTTCAACGACAGTCTGCCGGATGGATGGGGTCGGCTCTTGCTCGACCGCACGGTGGAAACGCAAGGTATCCATCGTCGACAGCTCAACCCGCTCGACCGGCTTGCATATGTTGGTCGTCACGGCATGGGAGCTCTCAGCTATGAGCCAGAACTCAGTATCCCTAGCTCGGCGGAGGCGGTTGTGTCGCTAGACAAGCTCGCGGAGGAATCCGCCATTGTGCTGGATGGAGAGGGCGAAGAAGTCTTCGACGAACTGCTGCGTCTCAACGGCTCCTCCGCAGGAGCTCGACCGAAGATCGTAGCCCAGGTGAGCGCCGACAAAAAGAGAATCATTCACGGCCAGCAGAGTTTGCAAGGCGGTTTCACCCACTGGATGATAAAGTTTCCATCTTCACAGGATGCAGGAGACATGGGTGCGATTGAATACGGCTACAGTCTGATGGCAAGGAGCGCAGGGGTCGTAATGCCGGACACCCACCTTTTCAGAACGAAGAAGAACAAATACTTCGGGACCAAACGCTTCGATCGAGACGGCGACACCCGGATCCACATGCATAGTCTCGGTGGCCTGCTTCACGTTGATCACCGGACTCCGAGCCTCGATTATGATGCGGTCTTGAGTGTTACATTTGGGCTGACCAGAAACATTTTAGATGTCGAGAAAGTCTATGCGTTGGCTTGTTTCAACGTGCTCGCTCACAATCGCGACGACCACGTCAAGAACTTCTCCTTCCTGCTGAACGCGAACCAGGAGTGGATCTTCGCGCCCGCGTATGATTTGGTTTTCTCTTACGGCCCGGGCGGGGAACAAAGCATGCTCGTCATGCACAAAGGCAAAAACCCTGGCACCGCGGAACTTCACGACCTTGGTAAGAAGCACAATCTCAAGGCCGCGCCAGACATCCTTGCACGCGTTCAGAGAGCCGTCAGGAGATGGCCCGAGTATGCCAAAAAGGCCTCCGTTTCTCCCAAGTCCACTCGAGACATCGCACGGACGATCAATGGGCCAGCAGCCGTCTGCTAACGCGGGCGCGGCGGCAGGAGTAACGGTCAACGATGGAGGGGCCGGCGGCGGCTTGGACCATCAACGTCCTCACCCAATGTCCCGGTTGAATACGACCAACGCAGTCAACTTCTTAGCGATCTCCCACCGTGGAGAACAAAGTATCTATCGTTGAAGCTTCCATGGTTGCCGCGCTTGCAACGCCGCTAATGGTGATGGGGTACGTGCTGTAAATAGAAAAGTTCATCTGATCAGGGGCGGGCGGTGGCGATACTGCCATCCTGTTCGTGGGGCGTTTGCCGAGTTTCAAGAGGGTGTGCCGCAGGATCCTCAGATCGGTCCTGAAGCTAGCAGTCTCAATGTAGTGGGCGTCTATACGGCACTTTTGCGGGTTCAGAACCGTCATGACATGGTGTTCGACGAACTCCGCAGGAATATGTGCCACCAGGCGCTCCTCATCGGAGAACTCTATGGTCGCTGCGCCGGTAATTCCGGGACGGCACAGCAACGACAGAGTTTCATGCTGTGGAATCTTGGGCCGGGGGCCGACCAAGCTCATCTCGCCACGGACTACATTGATCAACTGGGGCAACTCATCCCACTTCAGGCGACGCAGCACTGCACCAACCCCGGTCATCCGTGGGTCCCCATGCCGGGTCACGGTAAGGCCCTTATCGGCCTCCTCGTCGTGGTGGTCCATGGTGCGGAACTTCAGAATGATGAAGGGCTGTTGATGCAACCCAACGCGCTGCTGACGGAAGAGGACGGGTCCCTTCGACGTGATCTTGATCAGCAGACCTATCAGCAGCATCAACGGCGCAAACAGGATCAGAGCGATCGCGCCACATACCAGGCCCAGGAGACGCTTTCTCTTCGACATGCACCACGCACTGACATGGTGGGGGCAGAACAGGTCTTGATCAGCCTTGGGGATACTCTGCATAGGCGGGATTTTACGTAGGCCTCTGATCGAGAAGACCTTTTTGAGTCTTCTTATCATTGATTACTATTGTAATCGCAAATCCCCCGATGACAGCAACGTCGGGGCTACCTCAAGTCTCACAGCGCAATGGACCGCGCAGCGGCTAGGTCATCTTGCTCGCTGAAGCCCGACACTTGACCACAGCAGGCCAACGAAGGTGGAAACGGTGCAGCGGGTAAGTTTGCGGTGTACGTTTTTCGCACCTCTAAGCTGGACTGCCATCCATTCCTAGTTCTATTGAGCGGGGTGAGATTCAGACCACACACGCGCGAGGTCCTGGGTCGCGTACAACGCTTCTTTGGTTAGTTGTGCGGCCGCATGGTCACGCAATTTGGTTGCATCTTCTTTCGAATCACCTTCCAACCTGCCCGAGGCTACTCCAAGGTCCATCCAAAAATACGCCTGTGCATTGTTCTTTGGAACGCCCTCGCCTCGCTCGTAGCAACTGCCGAGAAGAATTTGAGAGACTGCTTCTCCCTGCTCGGCCGCTTTGCGAAACCAGAATGCTGCATTTGCGCCATCCTGTGGCACGCCTTCGCCCATGTGGTAGGCAAGGCCAAGGCGCCGCTGAGCTTCCGCCTGCCCGTGATCAGCGGCTTTGCGATACCAAACGACAGCCTGTGCATCGTCCTGCGTCACCCCCCCTGCCCATGTGGTAGGCAAATCCCAAATTCATTTGAGCGCCGGCATTTCCCTGATCGGCGGCTTTCCGAAACCAGACGACAGCCTGTGCATAGTCCGGCGCCACCGAACCATCACCCATGGAGTAAGCAATAGCGAGGTTGTTTTGAGCCACGGCATCTCCGTCAAGCGCCTGCCTCTTGAGGCTGTCAACACTTTGGGAGAACACTGTGCAACTCATTGTGAAGAGCAAGAGAGCAACGGCGAACATTTTGACGGAATTACGGAATATCAGCACAGTTCCCACCTCTAACGCATGTTAGGCCTATCCAGACGCTGGTGGTGTGATTCGCCGCACCACTAAGTTCGGGATTACCATCCGCGACGTGATCGACAGATCAAGGTCGCAACCGCCAAGCTGAGAAGAGTTCCGAGGACGAACTCAAGACCGATGATGTACGAGGCTAAGCCTTCGGTTATGAACACGGTTCCGGGCTCCCCTGTCTTAAGTTACAGCTTCAAACTCCGCGAAAGTTCGGTTAAGCAAGTTTACAAAACTACGTCTGACTTGCGAGGACTCCATCTGGATCGGCAGCCTAGAATCAGGCCGATCCACCTGGCATGATGCGCTCGCGAAACTCGCGGGATCTTCCAGCTGCGGTCGCGTCAGACCGTCACACCGACGGCATTTTTTTGAAAAGGTATAGTCCTTCCATATCGAGCGCGAGAACGCAATAGTGGGCCTCTCACGGATTTGGAGGTTTGATCTATGTCGCTAAAATCGATAGTTTTGGCTGCCGCACTTTTCCTCTCAGGTCTTTGTCCCGCCTATGCAAACACTACTCCCTCTCTGCACTTCCACTCGGAGCAACAGGCCCGGCAGTACTGCCCGCATGACGCTGTCGTCTTGGTCAACACAAAGGCGAGTGTTTATCACCTTAGGGAGACTCTGCACAAGTTCTGCATCCGCGTCCTGATTGATTAATCAGATAGGAGTGAGGTGGGAGCGATGAAGCAGCAGAGTCGGGCGAGTCAGGGTGTGTTTGAGAAGTACGGGCGTAAGAGTCGCCGTGAGCTATTTCTGGACGAGATGGAGCCGATAGGTCCGTGGTCAGCGCTGGAGTCGCTGGTGCGTCCGCACTACGCGAAGACGACGATCCGTTTCTCTTAGCGGGGTTGATTGCGTCGATGGATGCGGTTAGCGGTTGCGTTTTAGTAGTTTGGAGGCCTCTTATCCGGCCTCCAGGCGCACTACTGCCCGAGCACAAGCAGGCGTTTGCGGTGGAGGTAGAGATTGACCAGGGCGAAGTTGGCGCACAGTCGGCTTCGCCCCGCATCAGACAAAATGTGTGCCCACTTCCATCAGCATCACTCGGCTTCCGTGCGATCTATTTCTCATTCAGCATCGAGCGAGCCCTTGCCGGATTGCAGACCCAAGCATCATAAACTCCGTCCGTTCGATCAACCGCATAGTCGCGGAGGAATGTTGTACGAAGGCTATCGCGGAAAACCCATAGATCAAAGGGTTTTTCACCGTGTGGCACCAACCAGACATCGTCCTTGCAACTATCCATCTGCTTCAGCACGTTGACTGGAAACGGTAGCAGCTTGGTCTCGAAGCGCGCAGTATTCCCCTCGAGCGTATAGGGCTGATCGCGGTACACCAGCACATAACGCAACTCCGTATGGTAATCACCGTCAACGGAACCGTAGCCCATTTGAATTGACGAGTGGTCCCGATATAGATCGAGATATCTGTCGATTGATTGCCGCGCGACCGCAACGCCAGGTGGCATCAGAGAGATCTTGACGTATCCATAGGCGCGTGGAATATACACACACGCGAAGAGAGTGCACGCAACTGCGATGGAATAAATCGGAACCTCTCGCTCCTCGTCTATTGTAGCTGCTATGTCTCTCGCCACGAGAGCCATATACACAACGATGGACGGAACAATATGCCACAAATAATGCAGCCCAGAACCGTGTTTCGAAGTCATCACTGCCATGAGAAGGCAAAGTACGATGATCAAGATTTCAGGAACTCTATGTCGAAACGCCAGCCCGAAGCGGCGCATGTACAGTTCCATCATCAGACAGGGACTGACCAGAAAGAGCGCAAACAGCACATTGCTGAACGCACTCGATGCGCTGAGCCCCTCTGAGCGCGTGAACAATATCCACGCAATATAGTTATGCAAAGAAACATTTGGGAGAGCAAACGGGGCTAAAGTGAATGCAACCACGGTGAGCAGGCAATAGGCCGTCGCTCGAAGCCCAAATCTACGATAGAGCACAAGCAGAGGAAACAGGATCGCAGGCGCTGCGCTGATCTTGAGTCCGATGATCACCCCGCCTAAAATACCTGTAAGTATCACAGCCAGAAGTTCAGCTTCGAGGAAGCTGGCGAGCATTGCGAGAGCCGAAAAAAGGACGATCCAAATGTCCGAGCGGATCGACATCGAATTCTCAGGATGCTGCAGAAGTATACTGAGCGGAAATGTCAGCAGAGCCACAGCTATGAAGTTTGAAACGAATTTACGGAGAAGAAGAAAGAGCGTTGCACACACTGCCAGAGAGGCTATGACTACAGCACCTCGCATCACCCAGAAGTGATTGATTCCCCCAGCAACTAGGGCAACCCGATAGATCAGAAATGTAAAAGGGCCATACATCAGCGAATAACTAAGGTTGGCCGAAGAGGGAGAGTGATACATCGGCAGCCCGCGAAGGCTTGCCGCAGCGATGCTGATGATATTGGCTTCGTCCTGCTGGATCAGGAAGCAGCGCAGTGAATCCAGCGTGATCGCCAGGTAGGCGCAAAGGATCAATAACCCGACAGCAAATGCGCAACGACGCAGCCATACAAAACGGCGTTCCCCAAAACACGCTGTGCTTAGAAAAACACCAACCCTGGCAATCCCAATACCCAGGATGAACCACGCTAACGGAACTTCTCTCAGGTAACGCAAAACAAACTTCACCCCGCGATATGAATCGATCGAAACCAGCATCCGTTCCTTTCCTCAGTGCAATCAAAGTCTATCAAGACGGAATCCGTGTATCTTTCGTGGGGACCCAGCCTTATGCTCTCCCTCAGATCTGACATGCATAAAGTTGTGACGGCTACAGCGATCACAGCGCCCCTCACCCGGCCCGTCTGCCTGACCGAGATACGCCTTACACAAAGAGCAAAGGGCGCGTTCTATCCTCAACTGGATCGGCGGAATTGCCCCCATCGTCATCGCCAGTGTTACCCGCTACTACGCCATGCGCCAACCAGCGCCTTCAATGCTCCCGCCTTTGATCGTGCTGCCTCAAGACGGCCTCAATCGGAGCCTCTCCATTTTCCGCAACCCACCTCACGGATTCCACACCCATCCCGCCTATCCCGCAACCAAGACACGCCAGCCTCCTCCTGCATGTCCCAATACACTGCATCATGCGCACCGACGCCACCACCCTCAAGCCAAAACCGAAGTAGCCAATGATCCGCTACAGCGCCAGGCGATGTCACCCTCGCATCCCGCGACCGCAAGCCATGCGCCGCCACAGCTGCGGATTCTGAAGCGCTCGCTGGCACTGACCGCGCTGTATATCGCAGCGAAGCTGTTCTTTGGGCTGCGGGCACACTCGCTGGCGCAGATCCTGTGGGACAAGAGAGATCTGGGCATGGGCAGATTCTGCGGCGTCCCCCGGGGTCGCAGACCGGAGTCATGCCATCAACAGCACCACGCCTTACCTTTCACGGAAACCGCACCGAGACGACCTCGCGGCCAAATGCGTGCCCAATAGGCCTAATCTCCACAGGCTCAGCAGCGAAGGCCTGCTCGATCCAGTTCCAGCCCCCCTGAGCGACTACGAAGATGTGTTCTCCAGGCTCGGTTTTGACATTTTCATACGACAGAATCTTGTAGGGCTGAACCGACTTCAGATGGATCGCAATCCGTGAACTTGTGGCGGAACGATTCCAGCGCATCTCTTGATCCGTTGAGTAAACGAGCGCCATGTGCGAACGTACATCGGCATTGGGCTCGTGGTAGGCAACGAATCCAAATAGGTCAATGTCCTGCGTATAAAGCAACTTGCTGGGACTGGCCATGACTGCAGTCATTATCTCCGGCGACACGATGAGAGACGCTAGAGCGTTCTGCCTGGCTCTTTGTTCTGCGCGAACGCCCAGAAGACCCATCCAAGCAAACGCGGCAAAGAGCAGAAGGAGAGCAACGCGGCCAATTGTATCGTTACGAAAAAGCGGCACCAGAGCGATCGACAGGAGCGCTGCGATTCCGATGACTGACCCGAGAGCGTAGCGCGGCTCCATGGCGTGCGTCACGAAACGCCCTAGAAGGAAGCCGACGAATGGCAGGGCAGAAAGCGTGATGAGAAATACGAATTCAGCATCCAGCAGCGTCTTACTGGATAATTGCCGGATACAGCCCCAGAGAACCAGTACAAAGAACAGCCCCAAACCAATTGCCAGCAGGTGATTCGTCTTGATGCTGAAAACGCCACGACCCAGGAGGAGAAAGTTATAACTTTGCGTTATCACATGATAGGGAACGGCTCCGGCCTGATAGTGGTTGCGGAATCCGGCGGCTCCCTTCAGGAAGGGCAGAAGGAAGACGACTCCCGCCATCCCCGCGCCCATCGAAACAAGCACAGGAACATCCACCTTCCGGCTCTGCCAGACTCGAACAAGTTCCGCAGCGAAGAGAGGCACCAGAAGCAGAACACCGTAGTAGTGGGTATTGATCGCGACAGCGATGGACAGAGCAAGGACGACAAGTGGCCATGAGCGATGCGTTTCGCGGCGAACTGCCGTCTGCCAACTGAGCATCGCAAGGCCGAACAACCCAAGCAGCACACCATAAGGGCGGATCTGCATCGTATACTCAAATGCGCCGGAAATCGCGGGGCACGCGAGAGCGAAAATCGCGGCCGTTTCCGATGCAACTCGACGGACAAAATAGAAGAGACACACCTGCATCAGCAGGAAGCCGAGAATAGAGGGCAGCCTGAGAAAAGGTGGGTTCACTCCGAAGATGTGAATCCCAACGTACGTGAGGCCGGGATAGACAACCGGATCGATTTCAATCGGTGTAATTCTCTCTACATGCAGGAGCTGACCTATGCTGGAGACATTATCACCCCAGAGTTCCAAAATATCATCACCACCTATGACCCGGTAGTGCGCCGTGAGGAGAGAAATCGCCGCCGTGAGGATGAGAAAGACAGTCGCCCAGAGCGGCATCCCAGCTATCCGAAATCGGCGATACCTCTCATTTGCCTCTGAATCATCAGGAACTAGCAGTGCACTCATACGTCTCGTTGGTCAGCCTTTCTGAGATGAAGGACAAACCCAGTCTAAACGCCTCGCCTATGGAATACAGTTCTACGGCCTCGAATCGTTCTTGGAGAACTAGTCAGCAAACCAAACCATCAGCAACCGGACACGACGGGTTTGCGCAGGGCCACCTCGAGGCTGCCCCAAACATCAGCGACTTGTCTCACTCTGCTTTCTCATGGCTCAGGGTCGATCAGTGAATTCTGAAACCACGTAAAAATGGGGGCCGTGCCATCCGTTACCGCGAACTGCGACGGTTGCTCCATATAATGATTGCTGCACTTTGCATCTGTAAAGGTCTCAGTCCACGTTCCACTGGGTTGTGTAACTGTATCGGTCATGCAGAACTGCGTGGAGTAGGCATTGACCGTAACACCTGTTCCTGCTGGGGCGGTCAGCACCAGTGTTGGCGCAGATGTGCATCCGTAGCCAATCGCTCCGTTCCAGCCCGTATTCAGGTAGGGAAATCCCCATGTGTACTCAATCCCGTTCGGAACTCCTCCAGATGCCGTCATAATCCCCGCGACATGGCAATAGGTTCCTCCACCAGTTGATGTGAACGGGGTAGCGTTGGCATAGCCGGCTCCGCCACTATAAGTGATCTGAACGCCACCCCAGAAGTAGGGAGAGATGAGTTGGGCAGTCTGCTGCGTGTTCCATCCCGGACGAGTCTGGTCCCCGGATGCTGCATATATGAAATATGACAGCAGATAAAGGGGGTCGTTGCTGGTACGTGTATATATGAATCCAGGGCCAGTCACAGACGGTGTTCCGCTCATAAAATAGATTGGCATCGGCCCATTGTGGGAGACGACGTATTGCCCAGGGACAGGGTCCGTCAGTAGATTGCTCCCTGTGGAACTCAAGCTGCACGGAGCTATCTGGGGAGCTACTGCACAACCGCCTCCCTGCACGCTGACGAATCCGCCGTTTGCTGCATTCTGCGCGTTTAGTTGTGCGCCGGTCAGAGATGAGATGCCGTCCGCAGGGCTCTGCAAGAACGCAGAATATGCGTTGTAGAACTGGCCGATCATCACGTAAACAGGAGTCGTGGGATTCGCTGCGAAAACTTGCCGGTACATCGGCGTTGACGAGGAGTAGGATGCAGGGGATTGCGGTGTTGAAGCGTTATATTGAGTGAGGTTGGCGGCAGGACAATCTGAGTTTGATATTCCACTTACAGAGCCGGGACCGATCGTAACCGGCACATTTGCCAACCCCGCTTGGTCCAACATTTGCCTGTACCAGCCAACTGAGTTATTCGGCACTGGCGTTGAATCGTTGTCGACCACTCCTACAAGATTGATGAGCCCCAACAAGTGCGCAGCGATAGTCATCGGCAGCTGATACGCACCACTAGGATCACCGCCGCAATTAGCAGCGTCGAGGATAACTACGGGCTTGTTTGCCGACGCCGGGTAGAGCAGCCCCTGATAGAACTTCGTCTGTGAAAAGATGTTGCTCACCTGTTTCATGCTGAGCACGCTGGGAAAAATGGCAAACTCGTCGATGCTGACAGGAGATGCCGCGGCGTTCGTTCCTGCTACACCGTAGTAACTTCCTCCACTCACGTAGCCCGGCACCATCAGTGGATACGCGGTCGAGTTCATCGAAGTGCCCGAGAGTGCGGCCGTAATTACCGCGCCGGTTCCCGTTGCGGACGTCAGCACGATGGCCGGAACCGAGGTGCAGCCGTAATTATTAGAGCCGGTTGGAGTCCAGTTCCCGTTATACGGGACACCACCGCGCGCATACATGAAGCCCGTAACCACACAATTTGCGCCTCCGCCTGTCGAAGTAAACGCTGTCGTATCAGCGTACCCCGTTCCGCCAGTCACTGAAACGTTCACGTAACCAAATCCGTCGGCATAGCTGTTGTTGATCACACTACCGGGGATCAACGGGTTTGCTCCTAAGGTAACGGCAAGTCCGTTGAGATACATGCTCAACGCAGAGGTCGAACCGCTGCCATCGTCTTCCACGACAATATCGTAGTTGAATCCGTTGGGCATCGCATCGATCCAGCCGGTACAGAAGCCGTTCTGAGAGCCAGGGCTGCTACGCGTAAAGCAAAGCTGAGAGGTTCCCCAATTCATTCCGAGTGTCAACTTCCACCATGTACTGCTGGCTAGATCACCCTTGCTGGCCAGAACGAGCGTGCCCGTTCTATTCCAGTTGAGTCGATCAATGTGAACAAGCATCGTCCATGGGACGTTCCACTCGATATGACCAAGTGTGCTGTTCGGTGCCTTATTATAGGCGTTCCACGCAAATGCGGCGGAGGTGTTATTCGGTGTTGTGTTGTCGAATCCCGGCTGGCGCGGCGTGACTGTACCGCCGCCCACTGAGAAGGTCAGCCCTGAACCCTGATCGAGGAAACTGCTCGTATCATCGTTGAAGTTCAGATAGACCGAGGGATTGGCCGCGAGCAGAGTGGCAGGCCATGCAACCGAATTGCCAGTTCCGGAGAGCGCAATGCTTAGCTGGCCTAGGTTGACTTGCACTGTTGCTCTTGCAGTAACGGCACTCTGCGGCGAATATGCCACCTGAATTGTGCAGAAAGCGCCCCCCGCCAGAATGGCAGGGCAGTCGTTGGTCTCCACAAAATCGGCAGGTTCGGCCCCCGCGATGGCGACGCCAGAGACCGGCATCCCAGCCGTACCAGGATTTGTCAGTGTCGCCGACCGCGCCTCCGATGTGCTGCTGAGTGATGTGGATGGAAAATTGATGCTTGTGGGGCTTAGCACCAACGGCTCCTCAACGGTTGACGACGTAACGGCAATCCCGAAGTTCGAGGGCAATCCAGGCAACTGCGGTTGGAATGGCGCATTGGGCGGGATCAACTGATATAGCGCGCTGGTATTCAGGTCCGGATTCTTCGCCAGATACAGCAGTGCAGCGATAGTGTTGGTCGGCGGCGCAGCACCCGTTGGTGTCGTCAGTCCGAAGAAGTTCCCGCACACAGTGCCGTCGCCAACGACTCCGCCGCCCGAGTTGGTGCAGGCTGCCGCCACATTCCCCAGCGTATCGATAGCCTCTGTCGGCACCGTCTCCCCGGTCGGCACGTCCAGTCCGGGCGAGACTCCCGTCGCCGGATTCACCATCTCGCTGGCCAGTGTGAACGCCGCATCCAGCGACGCAGCACCACCGCTGCCCGATCCCACATCCATATACGATGTCATAAAGGGCGCCAGCGCATTCACCGCTGCTACCGTCGTCAGTTCGTTCACCACGATGAACGTTGCGGCATTCAATGACGAACATGACCCGATCGCCGTCATCAGCGCCAGATTGGCATTTGTCACGCCCGGCGCGGGATCGCCACCTGTCACGGTTAGATATACCTGGGGTGCATTCGCGCACGAGTACAGCCCGGCGATGTTGAAGTTCCCGTTCGCATCCGTTGTGACTGTCTTGGTTAGCAGCGGCGTCGCTGTTGACCCGTCGCCCGTGGCGCCTGCGCTGTACAGTTGGACGATCGCGTTCGTGACCGGTTGTTGGCCGCCGACAGCAATCCCGCTATGGCCTGCCGTCGCAGCAGGAGCGGCAGGGATGACTACGGCAGGCGGTACAGCGCAGCCATTGAGCAAGACGACGGCAAGGATGACTGTGATAAAAGCGAAAATTCTCATAGATGTTGCACCTATCCTTGCAGCGCGTTGACTGTTCAACGTGTTGCCACGGTGAGTTAGGAGTTATCGCGACGGGCGGCATTCCAGACAACGCCGTTGTCGCTTATGATCGATACCGACAGCCGGCCTGCAATCACGATTTGTGCGCGAGCGTTAGGACAAAGCAAAAATGGCCACACTTGGAATTCCAGTGTTCAAAGTGGTCAACGCGCCCTTACGTTATCGGCCGGCAATGCTGGGAACTTTAAGGAGCGTGGTAGGGCCGTTGCGGGGAGGGGAGCAAAAGGCATGCGGCACTTTAGAGACTCGTCAGTTGGAGGCCATGCCTATGGGGCCTGAGGCGTGGCGATCCAACGCGCTCGCAACTGCCGCAATACAGTCAGTAACAAATAGCGTTGACAGCACGGACTCTGGTGGAGTTGACCTGTCCCCGGAAATCTCTGCCAATCGAGTCTGGAGTTCTCTCGTAATAAATTGAAAGCGAGGGAGCTGAGGATGAAGAAGAGCCGGTACACGGAAGAGCAGATCATCGGGATACTGAAGCAGAGTGAGGCCGGGGTGAAGACGGCGGATCTGTGCCGTGGGCACGGGATCAGCGCAGCGACGTTCTACGGTTGGAAGCAGAAGTTCGGCGGCATAGACGTGAGCGAGGCGCAGCCGCTGAAGGCTCTGGAGGACGAGAACCGCCGGTTGAAGCTGTTGGTGGCGGAGCTGAGCCTGCATGGCGAGGCTCTGAAGGGCGTGATCCGAAAAAACGGCTGGAGATTGCCGGCCTAAGAGCCGATGTGGCGCACGGCCTGCAAGCTGCTTGGATTGGAACAGGGTGCGCCTGGTCTTGCTGACCGGAGTGCGCGGCCACACTGATCGACCGGATCGTGCAAGTCCGACAACTGCGGCGGCAGCGGTGGACAGGCCATTGACCCAAAACCCAAAAATTAAGCCGGTTTGAAGGTGAGGATTTTCGCTTGTGATGGTTCTCTGGATGCGAGAGGAGAACTGGTATGGGCAAGCGTGGACCCAGCTAAGAGGAGACTCTGCGGATATTGCGCGATGCGGAGTCTGGGGATACAGCGGTGGAGATCTGCCGGAAGCACGGGATCAGCCACCAGATGTTCTATCTGTGGAAGAGGGAGAAGCCGTCTATTGGGTGGATAGGCGCGCGTGATCGCGCTAGGGTAGCAGTTATGGAGGAAAGACGAAGAAGAAGATCGTGTGATCGAGAGAATCTCAAGCGCGCGTCTAGAAGATAGAGACCCAATAACTACCACTCGTATATGAGTTGTTGGAGGGCCTCTTCTTCAGCGTTATCCGCCATGAGCGTCCTCTCTGGACAGTAATAGGGAGCTATGCTCATCGTACCGTTAGGCAGTGGGCAGTCCCTACCAATGGGGGCATTGCAGGTAGGACAGACAACCGATAGAGGGTTCGCCATGACCGGAAGTTTATCACCGAACTCCGACCTTCCCCGTCATTGTTTGATACGCAGCCAATAAACGATGTTCCAAAGTTCCGCATAGTCGCCTTTATGGTCTCATTTAGTGGCTGTGCATTTGTTGCAATCCACACGCGAGTTAAAACGGCCGAACTTTATACTTGTCGATTTGCCATCACAGGACGTGCAGAGCGAATTGACCGGGTGGGTGGAGAAACAGTCCTTCCGCTGAACAGCGCGCCAATAATCGGAGCGATCCTTGTTACGACAACAATTGCAAAAAACATTCCAAAATTGCCCATCCCCATAAAGTAGATGATGCCTCCGAGCAGTGTCTCAGGAGCCGAATGCGCAAACCAGACCACCACCATC
>Ga0208357_1001868_pt1 | contig 14745 bp, 10 predicted proteins | sample NGESurdeep092012_6_FD_184487 | JGI IMG/M metagenome (GOLD analysis project Ga0208357, IMG submission 184487) | Arctic peat soil microbial communities from Barrow, Alaska - NGEE Surface sample F52-2 deep-092012 (SPAdes) | ecosystem: Environmental > Terrestrial > Soil > Wetlands > Peat ... | reverse complement strand
CAGCGAGGTACGTCGCCATCTCGAATCCGCTCGCCTGCTCGATATGGGATGCGAGGACGGCATAGGCAGCGGACGAGTAGATACGGTGCGTGCCGGGCTTTGCAAGCGTGCGGGTTGCGTCGTCTGGCCCGAGACCCGACGCGTGTGCGAGCAGATGCGCGACGGTCGAACCCTCGGGCCCGGCGGGGTCGTCAAGCGCGATCGTGCCCTCTTCTATCGCGACCAGAGCTGCGTAGGCGACGAGCATCTTGGTCACCGAAGCAAGCGGCAGTCGCTGATCGGTCTCCCCTGCTATCTCGATGACGCCAGTGGGATCGAGCACCGCCGCGCCGACGGTCGTCGCGCCGAAGCCAGCAATAGATGTAAGAGCGGGGATAGCCATCGTGATACCGAGGAGCCGCGATCAGACCTCGAGGAACTGCCGCACCGCGAGCGACGACCCGACCATCCCGATGAACGCGCCGACGATCAGCACCAGCACCTCGGTGAGGACCAGCTGACCAGTCGGCAGCGACGAGGAGGAGAGCACCTTGACGTCGTAGTGCGTGATGAGCGAGTTCACACCTATGTTCGAGAGCGCCACAATGCCGACGGCGACCACTCCACCGAGAAGACCTTGCACCAGGCCCTCGAGCATGAACGGTACCCGGATGAACCAGTTGGTGGCGCCGACGAGTTTCATCACGCTTACCTCGCGACGTCTCGCGAAGATCGCCATCCGGATCGCATTCAATATCAACACGAGCGACGAGACGAGCAGCACGATCGCGATAACGAGCAGGATCAACTGGAGGACGTTCGTGACCTGTTGGAGAATCTTGACACTCTGACCAGGGAACGTCGCCTTGTAGATACCAGGCACGTTGCTGTCAAAGCTGTCCGCGACGGTTTTCGCCTCGTTCGGGTTGACGAGTTGGCAGCTAAATACCGGTGGCGTCGTCGCTGGCGTGAGAACACCGAGGACCGACGGCTCGCCCGCGAAGAGTTGGCGCATCTGTTGGTACGACTGCTGGTGGTCGAGGTAGGTGCAGCGCCTGATGAAGGAGCCCTTCAGCTGATCGATTCGCTGATTCACCGCTTGGAGCTGGGGCTTGGTGATGTCGGGTTGCAAGAAGATCTGCAGGCTGACGTTGTTGCTCCACTGACCAATCTGCCGGCTCACAGCTTGGCGCAGCAACAGCGCGGTGCCAACAAGTGAAAGCGAGACCGCCACCGTCAAGATGGCCGCGATCGCCATCACCCGGTTGCGCCACAGATTCGACGCCGTCTCCTTGGCGACGTACTCAAAAGAGATTGCCATCTACTAGCGCTGACCCCGCCGTCCGCGCACCTGCGCCGCCTGCTCGAACTCGACGTCATCGTCGGCCGATTCCCCAATCGGACGAAGCGCTACCGCCGGGATTCCCCTGGTCGTCGAGGCCCCTTGGTCGTTGACGCCGTAGACCCCACGAGCCTGGTCACGTACGAGATGCCCGTGCTCGAGCTCGATGACCCTCCGACGCATCGTGTCGACGATGCCGACATCGTGGGTGGCCATCACGATCGTCGTGCCGGTGCGGTTGATCCGATCGAGCAGGTTCATGATCCCCTGGCTTGTCGCCGGGTCGAGGTTGCCGGTCGGCTCGTCAGCAAGGAGCACCAGTGGGCGATTTACAAAGGCCCTCGCGATCGCGACTCGCTGCTGTTCACCGCCGGAGAGCTCACCTGGAAGTCGTCCTGCCTTTTGGCCGAGGCCGACCAGATCGAGAACCTGGGAGACCTGGGAGCGGACGACATTTCGCGAACGCCCGATCACCTCGAGCACGAAGGCGACGTTCTCGGCAACGGTCTTGTTCGGAAGCAGCCGGAAGTCCTGGAACACGCAGCCGAGATTCCGCCGAAGGTAGGGAACCCGACCTTGGGTGAGCGCGCCGATATCGCGTCCTGCAACCCAGATCTGGCCGGTGTCGGGCAGCTCTTCTCGAAGCAACAGGCGCAAGAAGGTGGTCTTGCCCGACCCAGAGGGCCCCACCAAGAACACGAAGTCCCCCTTGGCGATCTCGATCGAAATGTCAGAGAGGGCAGCTACCGTGCCCTTGTAAGTTTTGGTGACGTTGTCGAAACGGATCATGGTCCTCTTCCCCGGGCTACGGGGCCTCGTATTCGGGCTTCTCGTCGATCACGTCAGCACATCTCGTCTGACGCGTAACCGAGCGCCTTCGTTCTGGTCCTTCCGGTTCGGACACCAAACGCTACCAGCACGCCCCCTAGGCACGGGGTATCAGCAGGCGGGATCACCGGCCTTGCCAGCACTTTCCGCGGTTGGCTCAGCTCCGTCGCCAGCGCAGGTAGGCCGCGAGAAACTTGTCGATGTCGCCGTCGAGCACCGCATCGACGTTACCGGTCTCCTCGTCGGTACGAAGGTCCTTTACGAGCTGGTACGGAGCCGTCACGTACGACCGGATCTGGTTCCCCCACGCCACGTCGCTCTGCGGTCCGGTGAGCGCGGACATCTCACTTAGTCGCTCCTCGTGCATCCGCTCGACGAGCTTGGCGCCGAGAATCTGCATTGCTTTGGCCTTGTTCTGGTGCTGGCTCCGCTCATTTTGAACCGCCACCACGATCCCAGTCGGCAGATGCGTGAGGCGCACCGCCGAGTCGGTGACGTTGACGTGTTGACCGCCCGCGCCCGAGGACCGATAGGTGTCGACGCGAAGATCCTTCTCGTCGATCTCGATCTCTTGCCCGGAGTCATCGATGAACGGCGTGACCTCAAAGGAGGCGAAGCTCGTCTGGCGGCGGTGTTGGGAGTCAAACGGCGACATCCGGACCAACCGGTGCACGCCACGCTCAGCACAGAGCAGTCCGTAGGCGTAGCGCCCCCGAACCGTGAAGGTCGCCGACAAAATCCCCGCCTCGCCGCCTGCGGTGACCTCATCTAGCTCGACGCTAAATCCACGGCGTTCCGCCCAGCGCAGGTACATCCGGAGCATCATCTCCGCCCAGTCCTGGGCGTCGGTCCCACCGGCTCCGGCGTGGATCTCGCCAATCGCGTCGCTCTCGTCGTGTGGTCCGGAGAAGAGGCTCCGCAACTCGAGTGTCTCCAAGGCGCTCCGGAGAACCGCGAGATTCTCCTCAAGCTCTCGCTCTACCTCGGCCAGATCGTTCCCAGTCGCATCCGCGCCCAACTCGAGAAGGGTCTCGGCGTCAGCTAGATGCCGCTCGAGGCCCTCCATCTCCTCGATGTCGGCGCGCGCCCGGTTGTAGGCAGTCGTGACCTCGCGGGCGTGGTCGGCGACGCTCCAAAGATCCGGGGCGGCGACTAGCTCCTCGAGCCTGCCGAGCTCGTCTCGAAGCTGATCGATGTGGAGGTAGGACGACGCCGCGACGAGCCGTTCGCGTAAGCTCGCGGCCTCTGCGGCTGCGTCTGGGCGGTCACCGGCAGGCTGGCCGGCCGCCCCCGACGTCGGGGGTGCCATTCGCGGGACTCAGTTCGCGCCGTGGCAGAGCTTGAACTTTTTTCCACTCCCGCAGGGACACGGATCGTTCCGACCGACCTTCTGTTTCGTCTGAGTTGTAGCTGCGCCCCTGGCGTTGGGCTGACCGAGGGCTCCTGGTGCCGGTGCGGCGGTCGCGACCACGCCGTTTTGGGCCCCGAGCGCTCGAGTGGCCCCATTGGCTCCGATCGGAGGCTGCCCTGACGGCAAAGGTCCGCTCGACGCGAGCTCCTGGACGGGCTCCTCCGCCGAGGCGAAGGTCGCCTGGGAGTAGTCAGGTGCCGCCTCTTGTTCGTTTACGAGTTGTACGTGATTGATGAATCGCACGTAGTCGTCGTCGATGGCCTCGATCAGGTGGCCGAACATCGCGAAGCCCTCGCGCTGCCATGCAACGAGTGGATCGGTCTGGGCGATACCGCGCAGGTGGATACCCTCTCGGAGGTAGTCCATCTCGAGGAGGTGCTGGCGCCAGCGCTGGTCGATAATCGACAACATCACCTGGCGTTCGAGGTCACGGGCGGTATCTGCACCCCCGAGCTTCTCCGTCCGAGCCTCGTAGTACTCGATCGCATCAGCTACGACGGACTCGGTGAGCTGCTCGAGACCGTCGGCGAGTGCCAGATCGTCGACGCTAAAGGTGCTCGGGTAGTACTGGTTGACCTCGGTCAGCAAGCTCTCGAGGTCCCACTCTTCAGAGAAGTTCGACGGACAGCAGTCCGCGATGACCTTGGTGATCTTCTCTTCGATCAGCTCGATCGTCGGGTCACTCAGGTCCTCGCCGTCGATCAACTGATTGCGGCGCTCGTAGATCACCTTGCGCTGCTCGTTCATTACCTCGTCGTACTTGAGGACGTCCTTTCGGACCTCGGCGTTTTTTTGTTCCACCGTGTTCTGCGCACGTTCGATCGCCCTTGTGACCATCCGAGCCTCGATCGGGACGTCGTCGGCAAGTGCGCGGTCCATCACCCAGCTCATCGCACCGGTGGCGAAAAGGCGCATCAGTTCGTCTTCGAGCGAGAGGAAGAAACGACTCTCACCGGCGTCGCCCTGGCGTCCTGAGCGCCCACGAAGCTGATTGTCGATTCGCCTGCTCTCGTGGCGCTCCGAACCAAGGACGTAGAGCCCACCTGCGGCCCGGACCTCCTCGGCTTCGGCGTCGCACTGCTCCTTGGACTTAGCGAGCAACTCCTTCATGATCTCGGCGTTTTCCTCTGCGTCGGGGTTGAGCCCCTTCGCGTGCGCTTCCTCGCGGGCGAGACCCTCCGGATTCCCGCCGAGCAGGATGTCGACGCCTCGACCTGCCATGTTCGTAGCGACCGTGACAGCGTGGAGTCGCCCAGCCTGGGTGACGATCGCGGCCTCTCGGGTGTGGTACTTCGCATTCAGAACCGTGTGCGGGATGCCCTGCTTGTCGAGGAGTCGCGAAAGCAGCTCTGACTTCTCGACCGAGGCGGTTCCGACGAGGACGGGCTGACCCGTCTCGAAGCGCTCGACGATGTCGCCGACGACCGCCTTGAACTTGCCCTCCTCGGTCTTGAAGATGAGGTCAGCAAGGTCTCGTCGGACGTTCTCCCGATTCGTCGGGATCGGGATGACCTCGAGGCCGTAGGTGGAGGCGAACTCCGCGGCCTCGGTCTCCGCGGTACCGGTCATACCGGAGATCTTCTCGTAGCCACGGAAGTAGTTCTGCAGCGTCACCGTCGCCCAGGTGTGGTTCTCTTCAAGGATCCGGACTCGCTCCTTTGCCTCGACGGCCTGGTGTAAGCCGTCGGCCCAGCGACGTCCGTCGAGGATTCTGCCGGTGAACTCGTCGACGATCTTGACCTCGCCGTCGGCGACGATGTAGTCCTTGTCCCGACGCCAGAGTTCCTTAGCCTCGAGCGCCTTGCCCAGCTGGTGGACGTAGTTCACCGCTACCGCGTCGTAGAGATTCTCGACACCGATCTGTCGCTCCACCTTGGCAATTCCGGCTTCGGTGGGAACTACGGTCCGCTTCTCCTCGTCGACTTCGTAGTCCGCGTCGCGGTCGAGTGATCGCACCACGCTCGCGAACTGGTAGTAGAGCCGGGTCGAGTTCTCTGACGGGCCCGAGATGATGAGCGGCGTGCGGGCCTCGTCGATCAGGATCGAGTCGACCTCGTCGACAATCGCGAAGTTGAAGCCGCGCTGCACCATCTGGTCCCTGCTCGTTGCCATGTTGTCGCGGAGGTAATCGAAGCCGAACTCGGTGTTCGTGCCATAGGTGATATCCGCGGCGTACGCAGCGCGCTTTTGCTCGAAGTCACTCGCCCCCGAGACCACAAGGCCAACCTCGAGGCCCAAGAACTTGAAGATCCTGCCCATCCACTGTGAGTCACGCTGCGCCAGGTAGTCGTTGACCGTGACGATGTGAACGCCCTTTGCTTCGAGCGCGTTCAGATAGGCGGCAAGCGTCGAGACGAGCGTCTTTCCCTCACCGGTCTTCATCTCGGCGATCCAGCCGAAGTGCAGCGCCATCCCGCCCATCAACTGGACGTCGAAGTGGCGCTGGCCGATCGTTCGCCACGCCGCCTCGCGAACAACTGCGAAGGCTTCGACGAGTAGATCGTTCAACTCCTCGCCTGCAGCGAGTCGTTCGCGAAACGCGACGGTCATGTGGGCAAGCTCATCGTCGGAGAGCTGGCGTACCTCGTCTTCTAGCGCGTTGATCAAGGGCACCACGGTGGCGAGGTTCCGGACCTTTTTGCCCTCGCCGGCGCGCAAAACTTTGGCGAACGGGTTCACGAAAGACAGCTTACCGGCCAACACCGCAAAATCCCGGCTCGGTCGACGAGCTGGTCTGGAAACAACCGCCGGCCACGCCGGGTCGCTGGTCCCTAGTCGACCGAGAGCGGGATGGAGCGACGAGAAGGACGAGGAGCAGCGGGACGCGCCACCAGCTCACCTCGAAGGTGGTACGACCCGGCGCCTACGATCGTCGCCTGCACGATGCTGCCGGGTTCGAGCGCAGTCGGGTCCGGCGAGAACAGCACGACCTTTCCCTGGCGGGTCCTTCCCTGGTGAAGCGATGGGTCGCGACGGGCAGGGCCTTCGACAACGATCTCCTCGCGTCGGCCGACGCGGCCGCGGTGGCTCTCGAGCGCGGAACGGTCGACGACCGCTTTCAGCCGCGCGTACCGCTCGGCGATGACCTCTTGTGGCACCTCGTCTTCGACCAGCTTGGCGGCGGCGGTTCCTGGCCGCGGCGAGTAGATGAAGGTGAACGTCGAGTCGAAATGAGCCTCCGCCGCGACTTTGAGCGTCGCTTCGAACTCCGCGTCGGTCTCCCCAGGGAAGCCGACGATGAGATCGGTGGTCACCGCCAGGTCCGGAATGCTCTGACGGGCTATCTCGAGGCGCTCGAGATAGCGGTCGGCGGTATAGCCGCGTTGCATCCGACGAAGCACCGTGTTGCTCCCCGACTGCAGCGGCAGGTGCAGTTGCTCACAAACGGCCTCGGTTTCGGCCATCGCGACGATTGTCTCGTCTCGAAGATCCTTCGGATGCGGACTTATGAAGCGAATCCGACGGATGCCGTCGATCTCACCTACTGCTTCGAGCAGGTCGCCAAAGAGCGGCCGCACGCTCCGCTTAGAGGACGCGAACCGCGAACCGGCGAGCCTCGCCGCGTCAAGTCCAGGATTCGAGCGGAGCGCGAGTGCCAGATCGCGACCGTAGGAGTTGACGTTCTGGCCAAGCAGCGTGACTTCGAAGGTGCCAGCACGCGCCAGTGCCCCGATCTCGGTGAGCAACTCCGCGAACGGCCGCGAGCGCTCGGGGCCGCGAACCTGCGGAACGATGCAGTAGGCACACGAGTTATCACAGCCGACCTGGATCGTCACCCACGCCGAGTAGGGATGGTCCACGTGGACCGGTGTGGCGGGTGCGAACGCGTCCTCGGGCTCGACCGGCGCCTCGAGTATCTCAACGATCGCCTCGTTTTGCGCGCGCGACTGTTCGAGTAATTCGACCGATCGCGAAACGTTGTGTGTACCGAATACGACGTTGACGTAGGGCGCGCGGTCAAGGATCGTCTCGCGGTCTTTTTGCGCGAGGCATCCCGCGACCGCTATCTGCATTCCCGGACGTCGGTCCTGGACCGACTTCAACTGCCCGAGGGTTCCATACAGTCGGTTGTCGGCGTTCTCCCTGATGCAGCAGGTGTTGATGACGACGACGTCAGCCTGCTCGGGGTCGTCGATGCGCTCCATGCCGCTCGCAAGCAGGTCCGAGGCGATTCGCTCCGAGTCATGCTCGTTCATCTGACATCCAAAGGTCCGCACAACGAACTTCCTAGGCACGGCCGCGAGGTTAGGCGGTAGGTGGCGCGCGGCGGACCGCCCACCGATACCCTCACCAGAATGAAGATCGGTGCGCACGTGAGCACAGCCGGCGGCATCGCGACCGGAATCGGGCGCGGCGAAGAGATCGCGTGCGACGCGATCCAGATCTTCACGCAGAGCCCGCGGATGTGGCGGCCGACGAACTACACCGACGAGGCACTCGACGGTTACGCCGCCGTCGAGCAGGCGAGCCGGATCGACGGCACCTACTGCCACGCGACGTACCTCATCAACTTGGCAACCGACAGCGAGGAACTCGCCGCCAAGAGCTTCGAGTGTCTCGTGAACAACCTCATCGTCGGAACCCGAATCGACTCCAAGGGCGTCGTGCTCCACGTGGGAAGCCATCGCGGCGCCGGCTTCGAGACGGTGGTGGCCCAGATCGGCCAGGTGTTCACGACGGCCTTCGCCGAAGTCGAGGAGAGCCTGCAACGGCCGTCGTGCCGACTCTTGCTCGAAAACGCCGCCGGCACCGGAGGAACGGTAGGGCGCAGCTTCGACGAGCTGGCGGCGCTCATCGACGCGACCGACGGCGACGAGCGCCTCGGCGTCTGCGTCGACACCCAGCACCTTTTCGCCTCGGGAATCTCATACGCGACCCGAGCTCAGGCTGACGAAGTGGTGAGCTCATTTGACTCCCTCATCGGCCTCGACCGGCTCGGCTGCCTGCACCTGAACGACTCCAAGGTTCCCCTCGGCTCGAATCGCGACCGCCACGAGAACCTCGGCCACGGCGAGGTGGGAACGACCGCCCTCGGATGGCTGCTGTCGCATCCCGCCCTCGATGCCGTCCCTGCTCTCCTTGAGGTGCCAGGTGACGGCGACGGACCGCGAACAAGTGACGTCGTGGTTGCCCGGGAGATCCTCGCGAAGGGCAAAAGGAGACGGTCAAGGAAGCGTTAGCAGCCTCTGATCGCGACGGCGTGCGCAAGCTGCGCCAGACGGCGGAGTCGGCCTAAGGGGATGGCAGCGTGTCATCCTTCAGACGTGGACGCAGACCAGAGTGTTCAGGCCGAGGAGTTCGACTACGTCATCGTCGGCGCGGGCTCAGCTGGATGCGTGCTGGCGTCTCGCCTGAGCGAGGAGCCGACGACGTCGGTGCTGCTCCTCGAGGCAGGCCCACAAGACCGGAACCCGTTGATCCATATCCCAGCGGCGTTCCCGAAGCTCTTCGATGGCAGCCTCGATTGGGGGTATCGCACAACGGCGCAGCCGAATCTCGCGAACCGTCGCGTCTTCTGGCCCCGAGGAAGGATGCTCGGTGGCTCCTCGTCGATGAACGCGATGATGTGGATCCGAGGTGCCCCAAGCGACTTCGACGCATGGGCTGTTGAAGCTGGGCCAGGGTGGAGCTACGAAACCTTGCTCCCGTACTTCCTCCGTCTCGAGGACACCGCTGGCCTCTCTCGGCCCGACGAAGTCCACGGGGTCGGCGGCCCGATGCCCGTTGCAGCGCAACGCGATCCGAACCAGCTAACCAGGGCGTGGCTGAGCGCAGCAGGTGAACGCGGGATAGGTCCCTTGGCCGACACACGAACAGGGCTCGAGACGGGCGTAGCGCTCGCCTCGGTCAATCAGCGAGACGGCCGTCGCGTGAGCTCGGCCGACGCCTACCTCCGGCCGGCACGGTCGCGCCGAAACCTCGTGATACGAACCGGCGCCGCAGTCGGTCGCATCGTCGTCGAATCCGGACGAGCGACCGGGGTCGACTACCGGATCGGGCGAAGCGGTCGACGGGTACGGGCGCGGCGCGAGGTGATTCTCACAGCCGGTGCGATCAACTCTCCGCAGTTGCTGATGTGCTCGGGCATCGGGCCCGCTCCGCTCCTCGCGCGCCTTGGCATCGATGTTCTGGCCGACCGACGCGAGGTCGGCCAGAACCTACAGGACCACCTCACCGCGGGCGTCGCCTTCGGCGCTCGACGGAAAGTGAGCATCGCGAGTGCACAGTCGCTCGGCGCCTTGCTTCGCTACGTCATCGCCAAGAAGGGGCCACTCACCTCGAACGTCGCTGAGGGCTTCGGTTTTGTCCGAAGCGGCGACTCGCCCGATCTGCCCGATCTCGAACTGCTGTTCGTGCCGAGTCTGTTCATCAACGAGGGCCTCGCGATCCCGAAGGCGCACGGGCTCACGCTCGGCGCGGTGCTCCTCGAGCCACAAAGTCGGGGCAGCATCTCGATCAAGTCCCAAGACCCGGAGTCCGACCCAGAGATCGATCCCGCCTATCTCTCCGACTCAGAAGGTAAAGATGCAGCCAAGCTTCGCGAGGGGATCCAGATCTGCCTCGACATCGCGTCGGCACCAAGCCTGGCAAGCGAGATCACCGAACTCGTCCAGCCCGATGGTCCGATCAACGACCAGACCATCGAACTCTCACTTCGCGAGTTCGCTCAAACCCTCTACCACCCGGTAGGAACCTGTCGCATGGGCACCGACGCCGGCTCCGTCGTGGATTCCCACCTCAGGGTTCGCGGAGTCGAGCGACTTCGAGTCGTCGATGCCTCCGTGATCCCGCTGATCACTCATGGCCACACGCATGCTCCGACCGTGCTCGTCGCCGAACGGGCCGCTGACCTGATCCGTTCCTGACAAGAAAAGAAGTTGATCGGCATCTTGCGAAGGTCCCGATCTTCAGCGAGCATCGCGGGGTGATCCAACCAGGTGGCACCTATCCGACCAAGGTCGGCTCGCAGTCAATCGATCTCCCGATAGCTGCGATCGCCGATGACATCGCCATAGCGCTCTTCATCACGGTCGACCAGGGAGTCGCGTTCTCCTCGACCGCGGGCGCCGAGATCGCCGAGGCAATCCGACCCTTCGATGTGGATGTGGTCGCCTCCGTCGCCACGATGGGAATCCCGATAGCGATCGAGATCACGCGGGCGCTTGGGCTCGACGACTACCTGATCTTCCAGAAGACCCCGAAGATCCACCTCGCTGACGCGATCGTCGAGCCGGTGCGCTCGATCACCACCGACGTCCCCCAGCGACTGCTGTTTGACCGCGCCCGGATCGACGCGGTAGCCGGCAAACGGGTCGCCCTCGTCGACGACGTCATCTCCACTGGCGCCTCGATCCGGGCAGCCCTCGCGCTGCTCCGGCGCGTCGGGGCGATACCAGTTGCGATCGGAGCGGTGCTGAGCGAGACCAACGTCTGGCGTGCCACGCTCGGAGAGGACCAGCATCTTGTGCACTCGCTCGGCGCGATCCCGCTCTTCCGGCTCCGCCTCGACGGCACCTGGATGGAGGATTGGGACGGCGACGGGAGCTCACTGCCAAAAAGCGAGTAGCCCGGCTCGTACGCCCCGCGGGGCGACTCGAGCTAGCTCGACGAGCCGACGGACTCCTTGGTCGAGGCACCTTCGGCTTCGCCCTCTCGCCGCACCTTCGCCCCAGCGAGCACGAGGTAGACGAACCCGCCTACGAACATCCCGGCGAAGACGGAGAAGTCCGCGCCGTACGCGGGTGTCGGGTTGCCGCCGAAGTGGTAGTTCACGATGTGGAGCCACTTCGGCAACGAGAAGGTCGCCGCAAGGCACTCGATCGCCGCGAGCATCCCGATCAACTGGGCGAGGATCGCCGGCCAGTGGATCCCACCAGATCTCCAGTAGATCGAGGTCGAGTCGGTCCGCTGCAGGTTCTCCGGCGAGTAGCGGCGACGAAGGACCCAGTCCACGAGGAAGATCGCACACCATGGGGCGATCCAGATCACGAGCACGTCGACGAAGTCTTTCAAGAGCGTCGAGAACGAGGAGTCAAAGATCGCATAGACCGTGAGGCCGCTACATATCACCGTGTCGACGAAGACCGCCTGCCAGCGCTTGACGCGCACTCCGAGCGCTTGCAGCGTGACGCCTGAGGAGTAGAGGTCGAGGCTGTTGATGGAAAAGAGCTGAAGTATGGCGAGAATAAGGAACGGCACCACGAAGCCGGACGCAAACACCGTGTTGTGCGAGGAAGTGAACGCGGCAAAGGGATCGCCACTCGAGTTCTGACTAAGGGCCGTGGCGTAGGTTCCGACCGCGCAGCCGAGCAGCATCACCAGGATCTCTGGCAACGCCGTGCCGAGGAAGACCCATCCGACGATCGCCTTCTTTGAGGAGTTGGCCGGTAGGTAGCGCGAGTAGTCGTTGCCGCACTCGGTCCAGCCAAGTCCGGAGAGGACGATCACGAATGCGAGGCCCCCCATGAACGTCTCCCAGTTGCCACCCGTGTGGACCAGGTGCACGTTCACCTTGCCGAGCGTGAGCGCGGCGAGGATCGTATAGAGGACGATAAAGGGCGCTATTAGGGCACGGAGAGACTTCACGATCGTCGCGTGACCAAGGAACGGCAAAATGAACTGCAACAGCGCGGCGATCGCTATGAAGACGACTTTGAGTGTGGTTCCGGGCAAGAACCCTGCCTTTATGGCGAGCGCCTCTCCGGCAAAGACGACGAGGATCAGTCCCTCGGTTTCGAATCCGACCTGGGTCAGCCAGTTAAAGAGCGACAGCATGCGCGAGCCCTGTGGCCCGTAGCTCGCCCGATTGATCGCGAACACCGTCGTTCCAGTCTCTGGACCCTGCAGGCTCGCGATTCCGAGCAGCACGTAAGAGAGGTTGCCGAGAATCGTGATGACCGCCGCCTGGGCGAAGCTGAGCCCGAAGGTCATCAGCACCACGCCGTAGACGAAGTACTCCACCTGGAAGCTGGCACCTGCCCACATGCCGAACAGGTCGCGCGGCTTGGCCCATCGCTCGGAGTCCGGGATGAAATCCGTGCCGTGCGCCTCGACTCGAAACGCTCGGCTTACGTCAATGCGTTGCTGCTCATCGATTGACATCTCATCTCCTGGAACGTGCCGGACGAAGGACCTGCCACATGATTATCTCGGCGACTGCGGACGGGACGGACAAGCGTCGAGCCCGCCGAGAGAGCCTCGTCTGGACGACGACGACTGTCAACGCCTAAGAACCGGAAATCGCCAACCGCAGACACGGCCGGCATGTCGTTGTGAGCTCGCCGGGAACGTCGTTCGCGGGCGTCCGCGCGCGCTGCCCCGTATCGGTCCCTACTCCTTGGTGGCGACCTGATTCGGGGTCACGTTCATCTTCGGCACGTACTCGGTGGCAACAACGGGAGCAGACTCGGCGCGCCGCATCGTCGTGCCGAGCTCGTCTCGACACTTCGAGCACGGTCCATAGAAGCGCTCTTCGACCTCGCTCGCACAACGCGGGCAGGTAAACGTCTCTGCGGTCAGCTCGACAAGGTCCATCCAGCCGATGGTAGCGGGGCTATTCGGCGCGAGCTCGGAACGATCGATCGACATCTCCAGTTGAGGACGAGGAGGTGAATCGGAATATGGTTGCCCGGCTCCGCGACAACGAACACTGCTGTTGGTGTCGAACATCTCGCCGATCACCGTGCACTCGCTGTTACTTAGGGAGGACTGCGATGCAACAAGGCACCGCGGACCAGTCCTACGACGCGCGGCGCGCATGGACGACGCTTGCTATCTGCTGCACGGCTCTGTTCATGACCACCCTCGATGGCACCATCTTGAACACCGCCCTGCCGGCATTGCAACGAGGGTTGCACGCAACAACCGCCGGCTTGCAGTGGGCGGTCGACGGCTACGTGGTGGTGCGAGTGAGCTCGCTCTTCCTTTGTGGCTCCGTAGGCGACCGCTACGGGCGGCGGCGGACCTTCGGCATCGGCCTCGTGCTGTTCGTGATCGGCTCCTTCGCCTGCGGGCTCGCCCCGAACATGGCCGGCCTGATCGCGTTTCGGTGCTTCCAGGGTCTCGGCTCGGCGGTGTTGACGCCGGCGAGTCTCGGGATCATCACGAACACCTTCGTCGACAGGAAACGACGAGCGATGGCGGTCGGCGTGTGGAGTGCGACCACAGGACTCTCGATGGGCGTAGGACCTGTACTCGGCGGCTTCCTCGTCGAGAACTTCGGCTGGCGAAGCGTCTTCCTCGTCAACGTCCCGATCGGACTGGTCGCCCTCGCTGCGACTCGCACCCTGATCGAGTCCAAGTCAGCGACACCGCGGCCGTTGGACTTCCCAGGCCAGCTCTCGATCGGCGGGAGTCTCTTCCTTGCGACCTACGCGCTGATCTCGGCGCCGCTCGTTGGTTGGGGCTCTCCGGTGACGGTGACAATGTTTGCCGCGGCCATCGTCCTGCTCGGCGCGTTCGTGGTGGTCGAAGCACGAACGACCCAGCCGATGCTACCGCTCTCGGTCTTTAAGAATCGTGGGCTCACCGGATCGTTCCTCCTTGCCGTGATCGCGTTCTTGGCCTTCGGTTCGTTCTTGTTCTTCAATACGCTGTACCTCCAGGAGGTGCGCGGTCTCAGCCCGCTAAAGGCCGGTCTGTTGATCTTGCCGACCACTGCAGTGGCGCTCTTCTTTTCCCCGATCTCCGGGCATCTAACCGGGACTCGCGGCGCGCGCTTCCCAACCGGAATGGCAACGCTGTTCACCGCGGCCGGCATGGGCCTGCTTGCAGTGACGCTGCGCGCGACCACACCGATCTATCTGCTCTTGATCGCCTATTTGTTAATCGGCTTCGGGCAGGGCCTGATCAACCCACCGCTCACGAACGCCGCGGTCTCCGGTCTCCCGCGCGATCAAGCAGGCGTAGCGGGAGCGATCATGACGACCGCCCGCCAGATCGGCAGCAACCTTGGGATCGCACTTGTCGGGGCCGTGATCTTCTCGATCGCCACGAGTCTCAACAACGCCCAGCACGTGGCGAACCGGGCACTCCAGACGTTGCACGGCGGAATGAACTACGACATCGGGGTTCGCTACGGCGACCTCGTTGCGGGCGCCTTGTCGCTGCTTAGCTTCGGCATCGCCTGGTACGCCTTCGCGCCGCGATTCGAGGGTACACACGACCCAGAGACTGGTCAGTTCAT
>Ga0208357_1001867_pt1 | contig 14746 bp, 13 predicted proteins | sample NGESurdeep092012_6_FD_184487 | JGI IMG/M metagenome (GOLD analysis project Ga0208357, IMG submission 184487) | Arctic peat soil microbial communities from Barrow, Alaska - NGEE Surface sample F52-2 deep-092012 (SPAdes) | ecosystem: Environmental > Terrestrial > Soil > Wetlands > Peat ... | reverse complement strand
TGTCACAAGGGGGTCGCGATTTCTACTAGAAAGGTAGGCGTGAGTCAGGCAGTTTCCCCCAATAGCCTGGCGGAGCAAGGGAAGATTGTTCACGATCGACCGCCGATGTTGGCCATTGGCGTGATGATTTGGCTCGGTTCTGAGCTGATGTTCTTCTCCGGACTCTTCGCCGCACTATTTACTATTCGCGCGCACTTAGCGACGTGGCCTCCTGTGGGCACGCACCTCGACGTGTTGCAATCAGGCATCTTTACGATCATCTTGATCGCGTCATCGTTCACGATGCAGTACGCGGTGTGGTTGATAGAGCACCGTCGGCGCGGCGCGGCGCGCAACTGGATCATCGCGACCATCGTCATGGGCACGCTCTTCGTTGGTAACCAAGCGTACGAGTGGACACACCTTACGACGCGTTGGTACACCAACTCCTACGGTTCAATTTTCTTCATTACGACGGGCCTTCACGGACTCCACGTGTTCTTAGGACTCGTGGCGATGTCGTTCCTTTTGTTTCGTATGCGTGGTCGTGAAGGTGACCCCGGTGAGCTCTCTACGTTCCAAGGCGTGAGCTACTACTGGCACTTCGTCGACGTCGTCTGGATCGGGCTCTACTCGGCCCTCTTCTTGTTGAAGTAGGTAGGGACTTGTCTTCAACTCTTCTTAAGCGCGCGTCACTCTTTTCGGTGGTGGGCGTCTTGGCGTTAGGACCTCTCGCGCTCTTCGCTTCGAGCGCGCAGGCCAACAGCCTCAACCCCACCGCGACCACGCGCAAAAACGCGGGTACGCCGAACTCGACCATCAACGTGAAGAAGAACGGCACCGTCATTAAGTACGGCGACAAATACATCACGTACTCATCACCCTCGGCCAAGCTCGACGCCCTCGGTGAAGCACTATTCATGGAGAACTGTGCGTCGTGTCACGGAACGACCGCCAATGGTGTTCCAGCCAACGGTGTCACGGGCGCCTACCCCGATCTCGTCGGACTTGGACCAGCGACGATCGACTTCTGGGTGGCCTCTGGTCGTATGCCCGCGAAGGACCCTCGTGCAGTCGAGGCGCCTCGTCGCCAGGCCGCGCTGAACCCAGCGCAGGCGGTAGCTATTGCTGCCTGGGTGAACTCGCTCGATCCGAGTTATCCCTCTATCCCCAAGCCGAACCTGAAGAACGCCAGCGTCTCAGAGGGCGCGGCGATCTTTGCGTTGAACTGCGCGGCCTGTCACACGATCGAAGGTGACGGCGACGCGCTGGCCTCGAGCACGTTCTCGCCATCGCTCCGTAACATTCCTGCCTACCAAGTCGTCGAGGCCATTCGTACCGGTCCAGCCAACATGCCACGCTTCACGGGCAATCTTTCGGACAAGCAAGTCGCCGACGTCACCAAGTACGTCACGGCCTATATTCAGCACCCGGAAAACCCTGGTGGTTTTGGCTTGGGTGGCCTTGGACCAGTCGCTGAGGGCTTCGTCGCACTGCTGATTGGCGTTGGATTCTTGGTGCTCATTTGCTACTGGATTGGAGAGCGCACATGAGCGAACACGACGAGCACGATGAGAACATGGAGCGCGAACACCGCACGCCCGTCTCGTTTAGTGGTCTGAGCGCGGACGACCCTCGCCTTCAGCCCGCGGCGAAGAATCCACACACCGTTGAGATGGTCATCTCGATCACGTTTGTTGTTGGCACGATACTTACTGCCGGTTTCGGTGCAGCCTATTGGGTGAACGCAAAGCCGTGGATTCTTGGCGCCACAATGGGTGGCGGGCTGCTCTTTTTGGGCATCGGTCTCGTCGCGTGGGGTAAGTACCTCATGCCGCGTGGACCCTTCGTTGAAGAGCGCCACACGCTCGCAAACTCTGAAGCTGATCGCAACGCGTTCGCCGCCGCCATTGTCGAGCGCGGAGGTAGCGTGGTGAAGCGTCGCAAGATGCTCGCCGGACTTCTCGGCGGCGGGCTCGGCATCTTTAGCGTCGTTGCGATGTTTCCCCTCATTCGCAGTCTCGGTCCGTTGCCCAAGGGAACGCTCTTTCACACGGACTGGCGTAAGGGTTCCTACGCCGTTGACCAGACGGGTCGACGCGTGTCCGTTGGAGACTTAGCGGTGGGTTCGATCGTGACCGTCTTTCCCGAAGGCAAGCAGAACACGGACCGCGGACAGGCCGTCGACCAGACCGTCTTGATCCGCGTCTCGAACGAACGATTCACAACCCAAAAGGGCCGCGAAACGTGGGCGCCTATGGGTTACGTGGCCTACTCCAAGCTCTGCACCCACTTGGGCTGCCCGGTGGGGCTCTACGAGCAGCAGCTACAACTTCTCGTGTGTCCTTGTCACCAATCGATGTTCAACGTCACCAACGGCGCCGTCCCCCAGTTCGGTCCCGCCCCTCGTCCTCTTCCCCAACTGCCGCTCTACATTGACAGCGCGGGATTCATTCGGGCCCAGGCCGACTACGACCAGCCCGTGGGTCCAGGATTTTGGGAGCGTTCGTGAGCGACGTCACCGTACCTACCAATAAGCGCGCACAGCGCGAAGCGCTCGGACCCTACGGCAAGATCGGCAAGACGCTCGGTGAGCTCGACGATCGACTTGGTGTGGCCAAGGGCGGACGCACTTTCATGGACAAGATCTTTCCCGATCACTGGTCCTTCATGCTGGGAGAGATCGCGCTCTACTCTTTCGTGATTTTGATGGTGACGGGTATCTACCTCACCTTCTACTTCGTCCCTAGTTCGGCGATCGTGACGTACCACGGTGCGTACTTGCCGCTCGACGGACAAAAAGTCACGCAGGCGTTCGCCTCCACAGTGGACCTCTCCTTCAAGGTGCGCGGTGGACTCTTGATGCGTCAGATGCACCACTGGGCGTGTGACATCTTTGTGGGCTCGCTCGTCGTGCACATGGCCCGCGTGTTCTTCACTGGAGCGTTTCGCAAACCTCGTGAACTCAACTGGACCATTGGTCTCACGCTGTTGATTTTGGCGATCGGGAACGGCTTCCTTGGCTACTCACTACCCGACGACCTCGTCTCGGGCACCGGTATTCGCATCGCGTACTCGATCATGGAGTCGATCCCACTCGTGGGTACGTACCTCGCGTTCTTCGTCTTTGGTGGCAACTTCCCGGGCACGGCAGTGATTCCGAGATTCTTTATTCTCCACGTGTTGATCGTGCCGCTCATAATTCTCGGACTGGTGGGTGCGCACCTCTTCTTGCTCGTGCGACAAAAGCACACGCAGTTTCCGGGCCCGGGTCGCACCGAAAAGAACGTGGTCGGCTCTCCCATGTTCCCGATTTTCATGGCCAAGACCACGGGTTTTCTCTTCATCGTTGGCGGCATCACGGCGCTGCTCGGCGCCTTCGCCCAGATCAACCCGATCTGGCAGTTCGGTCCCTACGACGCGTCGCGTATTTCCTACGCCGTGCAACCCGACTTCTATATGGGCTTCTTGGACGGCGCGCTTCGAATATGGCCATCGTGGACGTTCCATAGCTTCGGCCATACAATCCCGTTTGAGGTGTTCATTCCCGCCGTGATCTTGCCGGGCATTATCTTCAACCTTGCCTACGTGTGGCCAATGATCGAGCGAAAATTCACGGGCGACAACGAGATTCATAATCTTTTGGATCGACCGAGGGACCGTCCAAAGCGCACCGCCGCGGGCGTCGCGATGTTCGCGTTGCTCGCGATGCTCTTTATCGCCAGTTCCACTGACGTGATCGCAAACTTCTTTCACATCTCGCTCAACATGGTGCTGCTCGATATGCGCATTTTGTGCATCCTCGCGCCCTTCGTTGCGTACCCGATCACGTACAAGATCTGTAAAGAGATGCAGGGCTTTCACGGTGCCGGTAAGCGCAAGACGCACAACATCGTCACGCGCACCACTGAGGGCGAGTACATCGCTATCCCTACGCCGGCCTACGACGAGGACGCGCATCACGAACTCGTGGCCACACCGGTGCCTACCTACATTGAGGAAACGCCCGAGGTCCCAGCGGAGAGCGGCGTGCGAACGGTCGAACGTTAGATTTCTCGTGGCCCGCGCCACAAGTAGTGCGTTTGATGTCGGTCGCGTTCCACGAGTGAACCGCTCTGCCTAACATGGTCAGCGTGGCAACGGCGCTCGAATTTTTGAAAATCTTCACGTGAGCGTCGTCATTGGAATAGAGCCCCTATCACGAGACCAACTGGTCTCGGTGGCGCGCTTCTTCGAGCCGGTGTCCTTGAGCGAGGAAGTGCTGGCCCTCCTGAACCTTCGACGTGAGGCGATCGACGTGCTCGTCGAGAGCGGCGAGCCGATCTACGGACTTTCGACAGGATTTGGATCACTCGCGACGACGTCCATCTCACCGAAGGAGCGGCGCGAACTGCAACGCTCGCTCATTCGCTCGCACGCCGCGGGTGTAGGGCCCGAGGTCGAGTCCGAAGTCGTGCGCGCGATGATGGTGTCGCGCCTCACCAATCTCTGTAGCGGCGTGTCGGGTGTTCGAGCTTCGACCGCGCTGGCCTACGCCGCTCTATTGAACGCCAACATCACGCCGATAGTGCACGAGTTTGGCTCACTGGGTTGCTCGGGGGACTTGGCGCCACTCGCGCACGTAGCGCTGGCCCTCATGGGCGAAGGCGACGTTCGCGACGCCGGGGGAGCGCGTCTGCTCGCTAAAGACGCTCTCGCAGCCGCCGACCTTTCTCCGATTGAGCTCGCCGAAAAAGAAGGACTTGCGTTAATTAACGGCACCGACGGCATGCTCGGTCAACTAATACTGGCGATCGATGACGGCATGGCGTTGTTGCGACAGATGGATATTGCGGCGGCTCTGTCGATTCAGGCTCTGCGCGGCACGAACCGCGTGTTCAGCGCTGAGGTGCACGCGCTGCGCCCACATCCGGGCCAACTCGCCAGTGCAGAGAATCTTGCGGCGATGCTCATTGACTCAGAGATCGTCAGCTCGCACCTCGACGATCCCTCCCAGGTGCAAGACGCGTACTCGCTACGTTGCGCACCTCAGGTTCATGGCGCCGCGCGCGACACGTTCGCCTACGCCACGAACGTGGCCGACGTCGAACTGGCCGCCGCGATTGATAATCCTTCGGTGCTCGCTGATGGTTCGTTGGTGTCCAACGGAAATTTTCACGGCGCACCCGTGGCGTACGCGCTGGACTTTCTCGCCATCGTGCTCGCGGACGTGGCCTCAATGTCGGAACGTCGAACGGACCGGTTGCTTGACGTCAATCGTAGTTTTGGCCTGCCGCCTTTTCTCGCGCATACGCCGGGCGTCGACTCAGGTCTGATGATTGCTCAGTACGCGCAGGCCGGACTGGTCACCGAGATGAAGCGACTCGCGTCACCGGCGAGCGTGGATTCCATTCCCTCATCGGGCATGCAAGAGGACCACGTGTCGATGGGTTGGCACGCGGCACGAAAACTTCGTAAGGCCCTTGACGCTTTTCGCGACGTGGTGGCCATTGAACTCCTCGCCAGCGCTCGAGCACTGGCGCTTCGTGCCCCGCTCGCCCCCTCGCCAGTGACCGGTGCGGTCGCGGACTTGGTCAACGCTCGTTCAGGTGGTCCGGGACACGATCGCTGGCTCTCGCCCGAAATCGCCGCCGTCAGCGAGCTCGTGAGCTCGCGCGACCTGCTTGAGATCGTGTCACGCTTTATAACCTTGTACTAGAAAAAAGGAGAAATCATGTCCAGAAATCCTTACGAAGAGTTGCCCAAGGTTCCCTCGTTCAACCTCACGTCGAGCGACGTCACCGACGGAGCACCACTTTCGATGGCGCAGGTGAGCGGGATCATGGGTGCCGGCGGTTCAGACACCTCGCCGCAGCTTTCGTGGTCCGGTTTTCCTGAAGGAACGAAGAGCTTCGCCGTGACGGTCTATGACCCGGACGCGCCCACCGCGTCAGGATTCTGGCATTGGGCTGTTTATGACATTCCAGCAGACGTGACCTCGCTGCATTCAGGCGCCGGCGACGAGTCGGGTAGTCGTCTTCCCGATGGTGCGAAGCAACTCGCGAATGACGCGAGCGTGAAGCGCTTTATTGGTGCCGCGCCGCCCGCTGGTCATGGTCCTCACCACTACTACGTCGCCGTGCACGCACTCGACCTAGAGGCACTCGGTCTGCCCGAGAACGCGACGCCGGCGTACCTAGGCTTCAATCTCTTCATGCACACGCTCGCACGCGCCGTCATCGTCGGGAACTACGAGCAAAAGAGCTAAGACGCCTTATCGATTCTAATATCGCCCGACACGGTTGAGATTTTGATGACGATGACTTCGTCGTCGTTCGCGCCGTCGCCCTTCGCGTCGAGATCGATGTTTGAACCCATGTCGCCTGACACCGTGTCGCCAGAGACGTCGACGGCGAGTCCTCGTGCAACGCGCACGCTCACGTCGCCCGACACGTTTCTCACGACGATCTTGCCGGGTTGATCGGCGACCAGTTCGACGTCACCCGACGCGCTGTAGATCTCGGTCGTGACGGCCGCGCTCGAGCACACGACGTCGCCCGAGGCGCTCTTGCATTTGAGGAGCGACACGACGTGACCAGAGTTCACGTCGCCCGAGGCCGTCTGCACGTCCAGGGTCTTTGAGGAGTCGCGCGCGGACACGTCACCCGACATGCTCTTGACCTTGACTGATCCGAGCGACCCGTGCAACGAAGTGTCACCCGAGACCGTCGCGACTTCCAGTGAGGTCTCCTTTGGTACCTCGACGAGTACGTCGACGTCAGAGTTGCCAAAGTCAAACCACGATTTCTTTGGCCCGACTCGTAGTCCACGCGACGAAAAGGAGATTCCCCGAGGCAGTGTGTGGATGCTCAGCACGTTGCTCGCTGTGTCGAAGGTGACGTCGGCGTGCTCGAGCAGGTAGGCGTTCTTCGAGGAGCGGACACTCAACGTAACTTTGAGTTCATTGACGTCACTCGCGCGAACGACCACGTCGCCACTTTGGGTGTTGATACTGGCCCAGACTGGTCCGGTGGGCGTGAACGACTCGACTCGTTGGCCGTCGGTCGAACTTCGTGGCGACGACCCGCCTGACGTGGACGTCGTCGAGGTCTCGTGTTCGTTCGTCATCTGGTTTTCCTTTCGGTTGATGCGCACAGTGATCCACTCGGCCACTCTGATTGGGAACTGCAAGATCTGGGCGAGTGGGCGTGAAGCGACGTCGTCGCTCGAGTGAGTCTCGCCACCACACGACTCGAAGTTGAGCGTGTCGTGGCGGCCACTCTGGTACGAATCAAAGCCCGATTTCCTAGGTTCTAGGTATCTCATGACACGTTCTTTCGAGTTAGGCGCGGCCCTTGCCGCGAAGCTGGTGTTTGCCCGGAAAAGGTGCCCCAGAGGGATCGGAGCGAACGGTGCGTTCAAGAGAACGCACAATCCATGAGTTCACCGACGTTCCTACGTCGGTGGCGAGGTGTTCGATGCTGCCCTTTAAATCGTCGCTGAGTCGAAGCGCGATGCGCGCTGAGTAGTCACTCGGCGACGCGTTCTCCTCAGGGGTGATCGTCACGAGTCGGGTCAGGCGAACGCCGTCTCCTTCGAAGGTCAAGTTAAGGGGAGCTGCGTCGTGAAGGTTGAACTCCTGGACGAGGCTGTTGAGGGCGTCGAGGAAGTGCTTTTGGAGGGCCGGCTCGACCGCGGCGCCAAGTCGCTCAACAATGGTGGCCGTCTCGGGTCCGGCGAGTTCCGCCAGGTTCTTGAAGTCCTCGCGGATGCTTTCGACAAAGTCTGATATCAACATGTGCCTAATATAACATCACTTTGATATCACTGTCAAGTCATTCTTCGAGAAAATTGGCGGTCGTCCCTGTAACCCCGGTAGAACTGGAGAGAATTGACCACGAACGAGGGGCGTACCTGATGAAGGCTGCTGTGTACTACGAAACGGGTGGCCCCGACGTCTTTCGCTACGAAGAGGTTCCCGACCCGACGGTAGGGGCCAGCGAGATCTTGGTCAAGGTCGAAGCGGTCAGCATTGAAGGTGGTGACACACTCAATCGTCTCCAGGGTGAGATGAATAACGTGCCCCACGTCGTTGGCTACCAGTGCGCGGGCACCGTCGTGGAAGTCGGTAGTGACGTCACTGGTTTTGTCGTGGACGACCGCGTCGTGACGGTGGGCGTCGATGGATCGCACGCAGAACTAAGGACGGCGAGCGCGCCCTTCGCGTGGAAGATTCCTGAGGGCGTGTCGACGAACGACGCGGCGTGCGTGCCCGTGCCCTTTGGCACCGCGGACGACTGTCTCTTTGAGTTCGGCCATTTGGTAAGTGGCGAAACCGCGTTGATTCACGCCGGCGCCGGCGGTGTGGGCATCGCCGCCATTCAATTAGCCAAGCGTGCGGGCGCGCGAGTCATTACGACAGCGTCGAGTGACGAGAAACTCGAGCGTCTGAAAGAGCTCGGCGCCGACATAGGCATCAACTACGTCACGAATGACTTTGTTGCCGAGTCGCGCCGACTCACCGACGGGCGAGGCGTCGACGTCATCGTCGACTCGGTCGGTGGAGTCACGTTGCAGGGGAGTCTCGATTCGCTCGCGTACCGCGGCCGGTGCGTGAGCGTTGGTGACGCGGGACGAAGTGCCGCTGAACGCGTTGACATATCGAAAATGCGTGGCAACAATCAAACGCTGTCGGGCTATTTCCTCGGGGCGGAACTGTTTTTATCGCCGCGCCCTCGCGCGCGGATTGCTGCTCACCTCGACGCGATTGCTAAGGGCGAGCTTCGCGTCATCATTGATCGCGTCTTTCCTCTCTCGGACGCAGAGGAGGCGCACGCGTATATCGAGAGTCGTAAATCCTTTGGCCGAGTCTTGTTGGTGCCGTAACGTCAACGACCGCTGTTGCGACCCGTGTCGCGTAGTTTTTAAAGACCTAACTGATAGAGATGCCAATGAGTTCAAGACCACTTATCGTCAGCGTGCCCGATTCGCAGCTTCGAGACGCCTTGGGGCCACATCTCGAGGGCTTGGAACTCATTGAGTGGGATATGAGCGGCCCGGCACCAAGGTCAAGCATCGACATCGTTGTCCCGCCGTACATGAAGCCAAGGTCTATTCTTCAGCTGCTCGACGGCGTTACGACACGCTTGGTGCAGGCCCAGGTACTCGGTTACGACGGCGTGCAAGAAGCGCTGCCGAGCGGCCACGTCTACGCGAACGCGGTCGGCGTGCACGAAGGATCAACGGCCGAACTCGCTGTGGGTCTCATTCTCGCCTCACAACGCGGCATCCCTGACTTCGTTCGCGCCGCCGAAAAAGGACAGTGGCGACCACGTCCCTATCCGAGTTTGGCCGATAGGTCGGTGTTGCTCGTTGGTTACGGTGGCGTCGGTAGGGCCATTGAGGCTCGTATGCTCGCTTTTGAGACAGCGCTCACGCGTGTCGCCTCAACCGAGCGAGCCGACGAGCGCGGCACGATTTACGCCATTTCGTCGTTGCCCGAGCTTTTGCCCGAGGCGGACATCGTCGTCATCGGCGTACCACTCACGCCGTCGACGACGCACCTCGTCGATGACGCCTTCCTCTCAATGATGCGCGACCACAGCCTCTTGGTGAACATCGCGCGCGGACGAGTCGCCGACACCGACGCACTGCTCGCTCACGCGCAGTCGGGACGGCTACGCCTTGCGCTCGACGTCACCGATCCCGAACCGCTGCCCGAAGGACACCCGCTCTTTTCGTTGCCTAACGTGCTGATTTCACCTCACGTCGGAGGCGCGACGAACGCAATGATGCCCAGAATGGCTCGGCTACTGCGAGAGCAGATCGAAAGAATGCAGCGCGGTGACGAGCCCTTACACGTGGTGGTTCGCAGCATTTGAAACACCGCCGTCCACTAGTCACCTCTCTCTTTCTCGCTCGGAGATTGTCGTGTCAGCACCGTCAAGCGACGTAGTCGCCGCGCCACCGCGCGTGCGGGTCATGACCGCCATGGATAAATTTCGAGGAACGGCGTCCGCGAGAGCGTTAAGTGAGGTGGTCGCGCGAGCAGCCAATCGTCAAGGCTGCGCGGCCGATGTTCAACCATTGTCCGATGGTGGCGAGGGTTTCCGTGAAGTCTTTGACGGCGCGATGTCTGTCGTCAACGTTTCTGGACCTCTCGGAGAGGTCGTCCAGGCACGGGTCACGTTGTGTCAATCGCCGTCGGGTCTCGTTGGTGTTCTTGAAGTCGCCGAGGCGGTGGGCCGGGATTACTTGACGTCACCCTCAAACGACGAAGCATTGAGCGCGTCAAGCGCTGGAGTTGGGCACTTGATTTTGGCGGCGTCGCAGTTGGGGGCCGAGAGAATACTCATCGGCTGTGGGGGATCGGCGACGTCGGACGGCGGGCTGGGCTGTTACCAAGTACTTCGCGACGCCGGCGGTTTACCCGTCCCGGTCGTCGCGGCAACCGACGTCAGGTCCACGTTCCTTGACGCGCGAAACTTCGCCGAGCAAAAAGGGGTGAGCGTCGCCGACCTACGCGTCGTTGATCGGCGTCTTAGTGAAGCACGTGAACTGTATCGAAAGGAGCAAGGCGTCGACGTGGAGCTTCTTGAACGCTCTGGGGCCGCTGGTGGCATTGCGGGCGCGCTCGCTGCCCTCGGCGGTGCCCTCACGAGTGGTTTCGACGCAGTGGCGGACATCGTTGATCTTCGCGAGCGAATTGCTCGCTCGTCGATGGTGGTGACGGGCGAAGGTCGGTTCGATCTGGGAAGCCTCGAAGGAAAGGTCATCACCAGCATCGCTGACCTGATTGTTGACGCGACGCCGCTGCTTGTCGTGTGCGGCGAGGTCGTGTCCGAAGCGCTCGACGCGTTCGGGGTTCTCTATCCAAACGCGAAGGTTGTAAGTCTTAGCGAACTCTACGGCGTGAAAGCGGCGATGAGCGACACGCTCAACTGTGTCGAAGAGGTCGTGACTAGAGAAGTGTTGGATTTTCTGCAGCGTTAGGGCGCGCAGTTGTTGTCGAGTCCTCAACTTGTTCGTCGATCCGTTCAATGGCAGCGTCAACTTCGCCGCCGATCAAAATCGCCAGACCCGTGAGGTAGAGCCAGAAGATGAGAATCGCGACGCCGGCGAACGCGCCGTAGGTCCGTCCATAAGAGTTAAAGCTCGACGTGTAGAAGGAAAAGACGAGTGAGACAAGAGACCACACGATCGTCGCGAAGAGTGCGCCCACGCTCGTCCATCGCCAACGCGCTCGAGGGCGATTGGGGGCGACGTAGTACAGCAACGACATCAAGAAATTCATCAACGCGAGGGCAATCACCCAACGAAGAGCCGTCCACACCGCACTGAACGTGGCCCCGCCAATAGGTGCCGTGTCCTTTATGAGGTTTCCTATCTGGGGACCAAAAATGACGAGCGTCGACGCCGCGCCCCCGAGCACGGTCGCTCCAAGGAGCAGTGGCATCGCGATCACGCGCTTCATAAGGAACGAGCGATCCAGCGAGAGTCCAAAGGCCATGTCTAAGCCTTCTTCGACGATCACCATGCCCGAGGTCGCACTCCACAGCGCGACGACACTGGCCGCAATGGTGGTCCAGAGATCGGCGCGGGCGTGATTGGTGGCGTGGGTGATGGCACCCGTGAACACCACTGCCGCGCCCGACGGCAAGGATTTTGTGACGCCGCTGATGAGGCTTATGACCACGTGGCTCGGCACCGTGATGAGTGTCGCAATTCCTAGGAGGGCAATGATGATGGGAAAGATCGCCAAAAACCAGCGGTAGGCGAAGGCGCCCGCGGCCATGTTGACTCTGTTCATTTTCATGTTCGCCAACGTGGAATGAAGAACGTTCCTCCACGTTCGAGCGAAGATCTGCTCATCATCAACGAGTCGCCGCTCAATAGCCTGACGGTCCATCAGAACGAGATCCCGCCGGTAGCGAACAGAGCGATGGACGCAACTGTCATGATCGCGAACGTCAGCCAACCGAGAACCTTGGCCACGCGACCATTGACGTAGTCGCCCATAATGCCCCGATTACTTGACACGATCAATACCACGATGAGCAGCGGCGCCGCGATAACGCCGTTGATCACGGCGACGAAGATCAACAACTGTATGGGGTTGACGTTCAAGATGCTGAACGCCATTCCTCCAATCGTGCCGACTCCGACCAAGGCGTAAAACAGCGGCGCCTCGCGTATTGATCGTGAGAATCCCCAGTCCTTTCCGAGTAGTCCAGAGACCGCAACAGACCCTGATCCGGCGAGTACGGGAACAGCGAGGAACCCACTGCCAATAAAACCGAGGGCAAAGATAGTGCTGGCTAAGGAACCGGCGAAGGGCTTGAGAGCTGTCGCGGCCTGGGCGGCGCTTTGAATGTTGGTGACGTGGTGTACGTGCAACGTTTCGGCCGTCGCGGCAATGATCGCGAACATGACGATGTTAGAAAAGGCCATTCCCGAAAACACGTCGAATCGACTCGTTCGTTCCTTTAGTGCCGCCATCGACCTGCTGCGCATCCTGAGTGGTACGGGAAGGGCACCACCTCTTGGGTCGTCGCGCATCTCTTCAAGACGGTTAGCGCTCTGCCAGAAGAAGAGATAGGGCGAGATGGTCGTGCCAAGTATCGCGACGAGCAGCGCAATGTACGCCTTGTTGAATTGAATGTGGGGGATGACGGTGTAACTGAGCACCCGTAGCCAGTGGTGCGTGACGATGACTGCCACGATGAGGTAGACCACCAGCACCGCGGCCAACGCCCGAAAGACAATCGAGATGCGAACGAAGGTACCTTTGACCAAGAGCGCGGTGATGGCGACGCCCGCCACCAGAGCCCAGATCCACGCCGGACCCGCGTGGAGCAGTTTCATCCCCGAGCCGATCGCGACGAGGTCCGCGGCGATGTTGAGCGTGTTGGCAATAATCAAGATGGCCAGAAGTACATGAATGACGGATTGACCGAGTCGATCAAAACGGGTCCTCGCGAGTTCGCCCAGACCCTCGCCCGTCGCGAGTGCGGTGCGGTCACAGATCTCTTGGACGGTGGCCATCAGCGGATAGCTGAGCAGGGCCGTCCATAAGAACGACAGACCATACTTTGATCCAGCTTGGGCGTACGTGGCGATGCCTGAGGGATCGTCGTCGGACGCTCCGGTGATCAGACCTGGTCCCATGGATCGCAGGTACTGACGCCACATCGGACCAGTCCCCTCGTGACTCTTTCTGGATTTTTTCGATCTCGCCATTGTCCTAGGACTCTAAATCAAGCGTCACCACAAACGAGGAAGCCGCGACGACATGAGCACCGTCATTGGTCGCCAAGCTTCGAGACGTGAGTGAACCGTAAAGAAAAGTCAGCTCGCGCTCATCTCCCAAGGAACCAACGAAGACTGGTTCTTGGACCAAGCGTCGAGAAGATGCGTGCCGAAGTGCTGTTCGAGCATGAGTACCGCGCTCGCGCCAAAGAGCAAGTCCGCTCCGAGCAGTGGTTCGGCACTCACTAAGCCAGCGACCATACGGTCACGAGCGATTTCCGCGTGACGGGCGTCAATTTCGGCGTGCACGTCGTAGAAACGTCGACCCTCGGGACCAATGCCGAGGCGTTCGAGCGCCTGGGCGTATCGTCCCATTGGCTCAGCCGAGGTCATTTCAAAGACCGCAAGGTGTCCAACCAGTGCCGCACGCCAACGCCGGTGGAACGCGAACATCGATACCAAGTTGACCGTCGCCAAGGTCACGCCGGGGAGAATCTCGATGTAGGAACCGTGCGAGGCGTCAAGTCCGAGGGCGGTCATGGTGTTGCCAAAGAGGGTGGAGTGAATGGCGGCGGCGTCGCCCGATCCGTACTCGTCGTACTGGATCTGCGCCATGGCTGCCTTGGCCTCGCCGGTGAGTCGTGGAATACCAAACGTGTGAGGGTCGGCTTCCTTTAACTGATAGGCAGAGCGGTGCACGCAGAATTCGCGGATCTGCTCAAGAGTTCCCGACGCACCGAGGTACCTCGAGAGCGACGGGTCGGAGCTTTGAATCAACTCATCGAGTGCGGGAGCGACTTCGTGGGGGTATCGAGGGACGCTCGGGCCAACTTCATCGCGCAGTCGATTTTCAAAGACCTGCTCAAGCTCCGCGCGAAAACGCAAGAGTCCAGGATCCCACTCCCAGTCAGCGTCGGCTAAGCCGCGGTAGTGAACCTCGTAGCAAAGGTAGAGAGCCAACTCAAAGTCGTTGTCGCTCAGTGCGTCAACACCTGACACCGGTGGCGTTGTGCCCAACGTTCCCGGTTGGCGCTGCAGCGCCGAAATCACTGACGCACTGAGCGGCCCACGAGGCCAGGGGAGGAGGGGCCAGTCTGACGGCGCGCGCACCGACGTGATGGCATTGTCGTCACGAGTTGTGGGCGACAGAGGGGGGAGTATTGGCTTAAGAGAAGCGTCGTACTTAGTCATGTCGTGTCACCTTCGCTGAGGAGCGGTCGCACTACCTGCTGGAGAAACGTGTCAGCCTTCACCGAGAACGACCAACCAATTCACGTCGGGAGCCACGGGTTTTTGATGCCCTTCAGCTGCTGAGTGCATGTACTCACCCTCGACCATGTCGTAGCGACGCGACGATGAGAGTGATGCTCGATGCTGATCGGGTGCTACTGATGAATCGTCGTCTCGAGGGGCGAGGTAGCCCGAAGTGTCGTTTCCTTCGCTCGTGTATTCGCCGTCGACAGGAATCAAGGGCGGGTGAGTGATTCCTGTCGACGGGCGGTCTGTCGTGTCCACTTTGGGGACAGTCGATTTATCTTTT
>Ga0208357_1001866_pt1 | contig 14749 bp, 20 predicted proteins | sample NGESurdeep092012_6_FD_184487 | JGI IMG/M metagenome (GOLD analysis project Ga0208357, IMG submission 184487) | Arctic peat soil microbial communities from Barrow, Alaska - NGEE Surface sample F52-2 deep-092012 (SPAdes) | ecosystem: Environmental > Terrestrial > Soil > Wetlands > Peat ... | reverse complement strand
CAAGACCTCGACCTCGACAGCCCGATCCCGACGGTGCGAATCGCGGGGACCATCGTCAGTCGCAAAGGTGAACCCACCCATCGACAGGGACACCCTAAGACGGATCGTTCAGTCTGACGTGTGGCGTTGCCCTCGTTTGCGCTGCAGGCGATCCGCTCACGAATGCTGCGCACTGGCGATTCCGGCCCAGACACGCTCCTATTCGCCACCCGTATCGCGACACCGCACACGACCAACAATGTCAGGAGGCTCCTGCGCGACGTAATGGATGCGGCCGGCATCGAGAAGGTCACCCCTCACCGCTTCCGGCGCACCGTCGCCACCGTTGTCAACGAAGCCCAAGGTGTGCTGCTTGCCTCCGAGCTGCTGGGACACACCGACCCGAGAGTCACGATGCAGCATTACATCCAACGGAACGAGACGGTGAACCCTGTCACTGCCGAGTTTCTCGAGCAGGCGTTTGGTAAGGCCGGGTGACCGGCAGACTGCGGACTGAAGCGGCACAGTCGTTTCGGTGCTGCGACGCGCAGCGTCGTTGCTTCAATGTCACGTTCCCGGTAAGCTTTCGTGACATGAGTATCATCTCTCCCGCCACTGCGATCCGGAGTATCCCGACGCGATCGTTCGTGCACGTCAACCGGCTGCCCGGTACTGCGACCGCTGCGCGTCAAGCAGCGTCCAGAGCTGCACGGAGCGGAGAGCTCATGCCTGTTCGTCGTGGCCTCTACTACCGCGGGACGAAGACCCGGTACGGGATGACTCGACCTCGTATCGAGGAGATCGTACGAGAAGTCCTCGGGTCGGCAGGGAACGGACCGGCCGGGTACTCCGCTGCGCGCGAATGGGGTGTGACCACCCAGGTTCCCTCTTCGTTCCACGTCGCTGCGTTGTGGACGTCCGACCCGATCGAAGGCGTCACTCAGCACGCACGCAGCAACCGGGAACGCGCGAGCCTCAACGCGACGGAGATCGCGCTCCTCGAGTTGATGCGCGCTCCCGAGGTATACATCGAGGTTGGCTGGAACACCTTGGTAAGCAAAGTCCGTGACGCACTTGCGGACGGCGAGGTTAACGAGGGCCGTCTGCGCGTCGCAGTTGCAGGGGAGCGGAGCGTCTCCGTGCGCGAGAACTTCGACCGGCTTGTCTCCGATCTGGTCGTCGCGTGACCGAGCGCCTCCGGGATAACACCGATGAACTCGAAGCACTTGTGGGCGTAGCCGCGGAAGCGCTTGGAATGCCTGCGGTCTACGTAGAGAAGGACTTCTGAGTAACCGAGGTGCTCCGCGTCGCCAGCATCGACCGGGCCGTGACGTTGCCGGACGGCTCGACCGCGCCGACGACCTTCACGTTCAAGGGTGGGACCAGTCTCAGCCGAGTCTTCGGGATCGTCGAACGATTCTCGGAAGACGTTGACTTGCTCGCGGTGTTCCCGTCTGAGGCCACCGCGGGCGCTCGCCACAAAGTCCTGAAAGAGGTCGATGAGGCGGTGAGGAGCCACCTTGCGTTCGTGAATCCGCAGGTCCTCGTTGGCTCATCGACGACCGGGATCAAGCGCTACACGACATACATGTACCCAACGGGAAGCCGTGACCCCTCTCTGAAAGAAGGCATTCTGCTCGAACTCGGGAGTCGAGGAGGGACACAACCGTCAGCAGTGCACAGCTATCGGTCACTCGTCGCCGAGCACGCGATCACCACACTTGGTGAGAGCGAGGCGACGTGGGAGGAGTTCGCTGCGTTCGGCGTCAATGTCTTGGCCCCGGAGCGGACCCTGTTCGAGAAACTCGCCGCAGTGCACGACGCAGCGACGCGAAACGACCGAGACGCCCTTCTCAAGAACGGTCGCCACTTCTACGATATCCACTGTCTCCTTCAGAATGGGCAGGTAATCCGCGCACTCGAGGCCCTCGGCCAGGAGGGGATCAGCGCTTTGGTCGACGACATCGAAGACCAGAGCGCTGCCGCTGGATTCTCATCAACTCCACGTCCGGCCGCAGGCTATGCGCAGAGTCCTGCCTTCGCCCGAGACCACGCGTCGTCCGCTGCAATCGAAGCTGGATATGATGCGGCTCAGGCTCTCATCTATGGAGACACCACGTCGTTGGAAGGGGCCATCGATGCTGTGCTAAACCGGAGCGACCTGCTTTAACAAGAAGTGCTGGCTCTCATCGTTCGCTCACCGTGGTCCGATTCCAGCATGCGATGCGATGGAATACACGAGCTTCATGCTGATGATCGAACCTGGAGCCTCAGCCTCCACGCTCACAACTTCCTGCGGCGTGTGATGCAAGCGAACATCCTCCTTGACAAACTCCGCACAAGTCGACACCTCAAATGGGGTGTCCCTGCCATGCTGCTCGGCGTCAGCTAAATTTTCGCTGCTGCAACTTGCACCGTAACGACCGAGAAGTGTTGGTCCGAGCGGCTCTACCTTCTCCTCCTGCTGTTCTTCTGGAGCTGGCTCGAGTTCCTGGTGTTTGGGTAGCGGAATCGTGTGCTGAACCTGAGGGCACGAACTGGACGCCTGATCATGCGTGACACGGGCCGCTATAACGGTCCAGGCATGTCTTGATCGACACCCGCCCTTTCGTCGGGCATGCTTGGGCGATCATGTATCTTCCGGTTCCGTTGGGGCGCGACACGACGCGGTCCTCCAGTTAGGACCACGAATGCCTCAGGACACCGCGCCATCAATCGATGCATCTCAGACGCAGGCTGCCGCAACTCCAACGCCGCTGCGCGTCAACAACATCAGCGTGAGGAACTTCAGGCTTCTACGCAAGGTGGACGTCGCTCTCAGCGATAGCGCAACGGTACTGGTGGGGCGCAACAATACGGGGAAGACCTCATTGGCGGAGGTCATGTCGCGGTTCTTCCAAAAGACGAACTTTAAGCTCGCTCTTGCTGATTTCTCGTCAGAGACGTATGACCAGTTTCATCGTGCCTGCGAGTTATATCTCGATCACAACGAAGATGCGGCTAGAAATGCGTTACCGGCGATCACATTGACGATCAATATCGCGCACGATCCGAAACTTCCTGAGTACGGACCGTTGTCTGCTCTCATCGTCGATCTCGATCTGGGCTGCAACGAGGCCAAAGTCCAATTCGACTATGCGCTCGACGGGGGCGCTTGAAGGAGTTCTTTGAAGGGATCTCTCTGGACCCGACAAGTGGCGCATTGCCAAGCACCGAGATGGTGCTTGACGTCGTAGGGGACCGAATTCCCAAACTTTTCAAACGAACGATCGCGGCAGTTGACCCGAACGACTCGTCGAACACGAGAGAAGTTTCGCTCGATGAAGTTCGCAAGCTCATCACAGTTGATTTCTTGCAAGCGCAGCGTGGACTGGACGACGAAAAAGAGCGACCCAAGGACTTAATCGGGCAGATCTTCCAGTCACTCTTTATCGCTGCATCAAACGCAGAAGACGATACCTCCCAGCGCCGGACCGCCGACGATCTTGCAAAAGCCGTGGAGGGAATTGAGACGCAACTTGGCGCTCAGGTAGGGCGCATGGTTGCTGGCGTCATTCCCACGCTCGAACGATTCGGATACCCCGGCTTGCTTGACCAGGAACTTGAGACGAAAACCAAACTTGACATCGAACGATTGCTTTCGAATTAAACGAGCGTCCACTATCGCGGGGTGGCAGGAGTTTCACTCCCAGAGTCGTACAGCGGACTCGGCTCACGGAATCTCATCTTGATTCTCTTGACTCTCCTGAGCTGCTACAGGGAGTACACGGCAAGGGGCAATACTCCAGGCGTTCATCTCGTTTTCGTGGAAGAGCCCGAAGCTCATTTACATCCGCAGATGCAGGAAGTTTTCATCGATCAACTGAGCAGTCTCGCGAAACTGTTTCCTGGTATCGATAAGACCAGTCAGGATTGGTCGGCCCAATTCCTGGTGTCCACCCATTCTTCGCATGTCGCCAACAAGGCACCGTTCTCGGCGATCCGATACTTCCGTCTAGCTCGTGCGGTGACCGGTAAGCAGGGCCATCACTCGGACGTTCTCGATCTCAGCCGCGCCGAAAACCTCGACGAAAAGTTCCTTCACCAATACCTGACGCTGACACGATCGGATCTGTTCTTCGCGGACAAGGCAATACTCGTCGAAGGAACCAGGGTCACGTCCCGGACGGTGGTGTAATTTCCAGGCTTTGAGTGGCACGTCGTCGACGTGAGGAGCCATCGTGTGCTGGCCAGTGAGAACCGACTAATGCCTCTCACTCGAAGAACAACACACGATGGCTCCTTACCAGTCCGCACCGCCCACCGCAACGGAAGCAAACCTCGGACCTGGTCGACGACCGTCTCGCCGAGAGTGCTAGCTGCCAGCAAGTTTCGTCGCTCGCCGCGACGCAGGAGCGACATACGCGCCAAACTGTCGCACGGATGCGATTGAGACGGCGATGGTGAGCACGAGTGTGCGTGCCGCATCGGGTGCTGGCACAAGAGTGAGCAGCGAGCCAACCAGCGTGACAATGGCAATCCACCGCGGGCCTACGTGGCGGGTGAGCTGCACAGCAGCGAGGGCAGCCCATCCAAATGCCACCAGGAAGAACGAGATCACATAGCCGAATTGGATGCTTGGCACGCCGCGCTCGAGAATCTGGGGATCGGCAGCGGCTAGGCCAGGAAGCACAAAGACATTAGCCCACGCGCCGCCGGCAACGATTGTCGACCCGATCAAGGCAAAGAATGCCGGAACGACTGCCTTGGCTTCGGAGGCGGGGCGAAGCACCGAGGCGACCGCGGCGGAAGAAATGGCGAGCATGGCAGCGAGGAAGCAGATCGACGAAGCAATCGCCGTGGGCGATGCCAGGAACGAGGCGCTGTCGCCGCTCGTGGATGCGCCGATCACGACCGTGACCAGAGCGACCAGGCAGAGCGGTGCTGCCAGCGACCCGACGGCCGCGAAGATGCGTGCCGATGCGCGTGACATTGTGGTTTGCGTTGAAATGGACATGTTTCCGATTCCCGTCGAGTTGGCGTTCGAGCACGTTTTCGTGATCGCTGACCGCACGCTACGGCGCAGGCGGTTCCGGCCGCCTCCTCCTGACGGCCGATCGTCTCCGCCGAAACGCCTGTGTGCCTCGTCCGCGCGGATGATGCGCTGGTAAGAGCGGCAGAATTATGCTGAACCCGTGCGAATGAGTTCTGGTACCAGTGGGGTCGCGAACCGCCGCGTGACGGTGATCGTTGATGGCGGGATCGCACTTGCGCTGCTGGTTCTCACTGCTCTGCAATTCATGTCGGGAGCCGCTCCGGACTCGTTCGGCGTGATCGTCTTCGGGGTGCTCGCCGTCCTCCCGATGGTTTTGCGGACTCGTCGCCCCCTGACCGTCACGATCGCCGTACTGATTGGCGTGGCGGGACAGCTGGTGTTCGGCGCGCAGACGCCCACCTTCTCCAGCTTCATCTCGATCATCTTGTGTGCTTACTCGTTGGCGCGCGTTGCATCGCGGGCCGCTATCGTCGTTGGGCTTGCTGCGATCATGGTGGCTGTGATCGGGTCGGCGGTCGTCGCCCGGGACCTTGTCATCTTCGACTTCCTCTACCCGGTGGTCTATATCGGTGGCGCGGCAGCGGTAGGCGGCATGGTGCGATCGTGGCGGAGGGCTGTCGAACGGCAGCGGGTGGATGAGGCGCGTCTTGCAGTCATCGAAGAACGGGCATCGATCGCGCGTGAACTCCACGATGTGATCGCACACGGCATTACCCTGATGGTCGTGCAAGCAGAGGCCGCCGCCGAAATGTTGGAGCGCACCCCTGATCGTGCGATCGCTCCGATCGAGAACATCCAGCGGACCGGTCGCCAGGCGATCGACGAGATGCGTCAGGTGCTTTCGCTGCTGCGGGCAGGCGAGTCCGACGACGAACCGGGTGCGAGACCCGGCCTCGCGGGAATCGAATCGCTGGTTGCACTGACGCGAGAGGAGGGCCTGCACGTGTCGTATGAGGTTAAGGGCACACCTCGCCCAATCAGTCCTGGTGTCGAGCTGGCGTGTTACCGGATCGTGCAGGAGGCGGTAACAAATGTGCGCAAGCATTCCCGCGCATCCCTGCTGGAGGTGTCGGTCGAGTACGAGCCAACTGCCGTGCGCATCGAAGTGGTGAACGATGGCGGCCCCGCGGTCGGCAGGATGCCGGCGTCTGGTCACGGCCTCGTGGGGATGCGGGAGCGGGCTCGACTGTATGGGGGCACCCTCGACGCGGGTGCGACCGCCGACGGCTTCCGTGTGCTGGCCACTCTCTCAGACACCTCGGGATTCCAACGATGATCAGGGCGCTCTTGGCGGATGATCAGGCTCTCGTGCGTGATGGAATTCGCATGATCCTCGACGCCCAAGACGACATCGAGGTCGTAGCCGAAGCCTCCGATGGACTCGAAGCGGTGCGGTACACGGCCAGGGAGAAACCAGACGTCGTGCTCATGGACATCAGGATGCCCGGCCTTGACGGGGTGCAGGCCACCAAGCGGATCGTGGATGCACGACCTCCGTCTGGAGCCGGGCCGCGCGTCCTCATGTTGACGACATTCGGCACAGACGAACTCGTTTATCGCGCCCTTCAGGCCGGAGCCAGCGGATACCTGCTGAAAGATTCTCCACGACGTCAGCTCCTGCATGGTGTTCGCACGGTCGCTGAAGGGGATGCGCTCCTCGATCCCGCGTTGACCAGGCGGCTCGTCGAGAACTGGGTCAGCAGGCCGGCACCCGGGGCGGCGTCGTCCGCCGCCGCTACTGTGCTTTCCCCGCGCGAGTATGAAGTGTTTCTCGGGATTGCTCATGGGCTGTCGAACGAAGAGATCGCGCGGGGCCTATTCCTCTCGACGACCACGGTCAAGACCCACGTCACCCACGCACTGCACAAGCTCGGACTCCGTGACCGCATCCAAGCCGTAGTTTTTGCCTACGAAAGCGGCCTCATCAGCCCCGGAGGGGCGCCCGGCTGATCAACTGATTTGGAGAATGTAACCCATGAAACCAATTGATCGTGTCGAAGTAATCAGCGCAGGTGAAGTGGAAATACGGCCCGAGCATGCAGGGTCCTCGGGAAAGCCGACTGCATGGTGGCTATTTACGTCCCGACAATGGACAGCACCGCGGCCCATAAATGTCTATGTCATTGAACACGAGAAGGGCCTCGTACTTTTCGATACCGGGAAACCACGCCACTCAGCGGGACGTGACCGGCCAGGGTTCTCGATGAACGTTCAAAGGGACGTCCATGGAAGCTCCGACAGCAGATCCGCTCGCCTGACCCGGCCCTTTCTCAACTGGGCAATGCGCTCCGGATCCAGCTGTAGCGAGTCCTGACGCGACGAGATGATGGCCTTATCGGGCGTAAGTCGGGACCTTTCAATAGCTGCGGCGGTGACCGGTATGACGGCAGGACGACCCCAAAAATGCTGCTCAGGTCTTCAAAGCTAATTCATCCGGTGTCTGGCCTGTGTCAAGCCATATCTCCATCGGCACGATTCCACCACCAGATGGCAGCCGCCCCCAAGCGAGTTTGTCACCGCGTCGCCCGACGGCCACACTCACAGCCGAAATCGCGATCGAAAGAGCGGTCGGATCAGCAGCAAGCTGAGCTTTCACGAGCGGGTGGGTGTCTCCTTCCGCAGCGATGCCGTTCGCCAAGCGTTCGGCAACCGGACTCCGATAATGATCATCACCTCGGAGGTCGACGGAAAGTATATGGGGTCGCCCGAGGGGTACTGCGTCGGCGATGGCGCCCATGGCGCGTCCTCGGTTATGCGACGCTTCAACCCGTTCCTGGCGTGCGTTGTCAACGCCAAGGCCAACTTGCTCTGCCTCTTCGAACCTCTTCTGTGCACCTGCAAGTGCGGCGTCCATCTCTTTGAAACTGGCGAGCCGGGCATCGAATCGAGCGTTGCCCATAACTCCTTTTGCTAACCGGATTATTTCGAAACGCTGCCATGCGTCGTCGAGGGCGCCGTCGCTGATCGCCAGCGACTCGCGGAGTAGAGGGCGGACGAGTGGGGAAATCCGTGTTCCGTGGCCGCTCGACTCTGAGTATGCGGCGTCTGCGTCCAGCGCTACGGCCAAGAGTTCTAGCTCGTTCCTGTGGGGGCTGGGCCGGCGGGCGTCGAGCAGACGAGCAAGAAGATCGTAGCGTCGCGCAGACAGCGCAGACACTCCAGCCGAGTAATAGAGGGCTGAACCAGCAACGAGCCGCAATTTGAGTTGTTTCGCAAGCCCGCCACCGCGAGCGTGCGTTGAGAATCTCTCGAGCTCGTCTATCCACCACTGGTCGCTGGTTTCGTTGCCCCAGTAGGCGAGGGTGGCGACGAGAGCGCAGCATACCTTGCTGGCTTCTTCCACTCGCTGGAGGATCGCATCGTAACCGCCATAAGGCTGATCGCTCTGATGGTCCGGAAGGTGGAAGTCATCGTGGTCATGTAGTCGACTGAATTCTTTGTTTAGAGTGTCATGCAGACCGATGGCCACTGGGCGCCCCGACAGCGCGCGTTTTGCGGTCTCCACCGCGACAGGGACCGTCGATGTCCGCGGGCGACCCAACAACTGTTGGCTCTATGCCTTCAGCCCGTATCGCCTGCTCGATCAGTCGATCGAAGTTCAGGGTCACGATCACTTTGACCGAGCCCGCCCGCACCATTCGGGCAATCGCCTGATGCGCTGCGGTTGGAGACTTACGCCCTGCTGCGAGGTCATCGCTGGATGGCTCGAAGTAGTCCCGAAGCAGCCGTTGGCGCTCCAACGGTGTTGGTGCGAGCTTTTCCAACACTGTCTCGTATCGCGCCGGTTCCTCATAACGAGATTCGTACCAGCTCACCGAATCATCAGGGTCGTCACCAGCGAGTTGGGCGATACGAGAGGTTAAGTCTTCCAGCACGCCCCAGGCTGTGGGTATGCCGCTGGGCGCCGAGACTCCAGCACCCAAGAGCAGCGCGTAAGCTCCACGGTTTGCCCGCAGTGAGAAAGCAAGAGTAAGCAGTGCATCCTCATCGCGCGGTCGTTCAGTCATGAGATCACGGTACCGGCTGGTACCGACGAGGCATCGACGCTTGACGCTCGCGGTCACCGTATCTTCCTCGTCGAACTCGAGAACAAGACTTAAACAGCGGAGGCTATACGCATTGGAACTGACTCCTGCGCCTGCCCTGATGCTAGACGCACCGGCACCGGCACCGGCACCGGCACTGGAGCTGCGATGCCGCTGGTGGTGATGTGCTTGGAGGGCGTGGCTCGGTGGCGAGGAAGCCGACGCATGTATGTCAGAGGTCGCCGGTAGCGTTCGCGTAAGGCAGGAAACAAGGAGGAATCCCATGTCATCCGACGAGTATCCCTTCCCGGTTGCGGTTTCACAGCTGGGAGAACAGGACTCGCGCGAATCTCAGAACGCACGTGCCATTAAATGGCTTCTGGTGCAGGCCGGTGGTTCCGTCGTCGTCGTAACGCCTCGCAAGCAGTTTGAAGGCGAGAGGCTCAAACGCCTGGTCGCGCGTTCTGACACGACTCACCTCACCTGGCGCGGGTTCTTCGCCGGGGCACTCGCCAACCGTCGGGTGATCTATGCCTGGCCGGATCGACAGCACCTAAACGATCTCTGGGGTGTCGATGCTGATGCTCTTGTCGTCCTTGAGTGGGGTGAAGCCGATACTGCGGCATGGATCGAAGATGCGGGGCCTATACGGCTACTTCCCGGACGGACGTTGCAGGCCGCGTCAGAACCCGATTCCGGGGTACGGGCCGACCCACTGCCGAACGGCGTTGGCGAGATTCTTGAGCACATCGCGGCATGGGCTGCCGGGTACGACTCCGGATTGAAATGGAATGAGGAAGACAAACTAAAGGCAGACATGATGAACTGCCCGGAACGGTGGGAATCTGTCACTGTTGAGCAAGTTCGCGCCAAATGCCGGGACCTGAAAATGCGACCGAACGATGTCGAGACGGTCGCCGGGTTCCTTGATCGTAGGAAGCAGGGGCGCCGATTCAACGTGAGGAGTTCTTACCGGGACTTCCGCTTCGCGTAGCGGCTACGCCATCATTATTGGCGCGGATGCCAGACCGAGCATCATGGCTGATCAGGATGCTCACTTCCGAATCATGGACGAGGCGCCGAAGCATCCCAACGGCCGCGCCAAAGGCGGCGAACCTTGCGTCATCTGCAACGAGCCAGTACAGGCCAGCGCCCACTGGGTGCAACGCGACCGGCACGTATGCTCCGGAACATGCAACGGACTTTTGCGTCGCCGCTACGGAAGGGGTAGCGCGAGCATTAGTGCCGAGAAAGTGGCTGCGGCGGTCGAATTCGTCGGGCCTCGACCGAATCCGCGCACCAGCGGTCCACGCGTGTTCCAGACGCGGCCGAACGCCCACTTGCCCGAACTGCCCATCGAATGGGAAGGTTACGGTCCACATCCCGGCGACGTTGTCGATCGGTATGGCATCCTGACCCAATACCTCGTGCAGGATATGCCGGATGGCTACTTCACTTCGCGCGTCGTGATAGCCGTTGCCGAGAGCGGAGATCTGTTTGTCGCCGGCGCCAACGGTGAGGGTTACTACTCGTCCGTAGTGATCGGGCCGCACTCGCCAGAAGGCGAGCGGCTCGAGGGCCAACTGTTCAGCTATACCTTTCAGGTCAACGGTGTGCTGTGTGAGTGGCGCCGTGAGCGCATCCCCGACCTACAGCCCGACGGTGTGGACTTCTTCTTCTGGGAGTGCTATGCCGCCGTGCCCGTCGACGCTCCGAAGTACCCGGAGCCAATGCATTCTGCGCGCTACCGGGCGGAGATGGATCGTCGCCGACGGATCAGTAGCAACGCGTCCAAGCATGAGCGGCGGGCGCGCGAGGAAGCCAGGATCGAGCGATTCGATCCGCTGCAGATATATGGGCGAGACGGATGGCTCTGTGGCATCTGCGGAGAGGTCGTCGATCCCGCGGCGCTCCATCCCGACCCTCTGAGCGCGAGCCGGATCACGTTGTTCCATTGTTAAAAGGTGGCGACCACACGCAAGAAAACTCCGTCCTCGCGCACCTGATCTGCAACATCCGCAAGTCAGCCAACTGAGGGAGCGCGCGTCTCGATTTCCCTGCGCGGGGAGTAGGCCAATGAAGTTGCTAACGAATGGCAGGCCCTGGAGCACGTTACTTTGACCGAATCTGAGAAGCTGCGCCAGAGAAGTTCGGGGTCGATCTGACTCTAAGCATCGAGGCCGGTTGGATACTTCCGCGAGGGGGACCAAAAGGGGACCAGAATCATGCAAACCATGCAATGCATGACGTGATTTGAACCGTTCTGCGCACCCCTGCGCCCCGGAAAATCAACGATCTGGGCTACTAGGGCTACCTGGGGGTCAAGGGGTCGCAAGTTCAAATTTTGTCAGCCCGACCAAATAAGGCCCGGAAACTCGCAAGGGTCTCCGGGCCTTCTGCATGTCCGGGAGACGGCAACCTCTCCACCTATGCACAGGCTCTACCAGTCTGAAGGCGTGCCGCAGTGCTACGACGACGAGCTTTCGATGCTCCGGCGGATCAACTTGATAAAGGAATCAGATTCGGCGAAGCACCTTCGCGCCTATGGAGTGCGTGCGCTTCACACCTCGGCGTTAATCGAGACGACTCGAGATCCGATCATGACGATGCTCTGCATCGGGTTGGAGATGCTCCTCAAGCTCAGTCTCGGGCTCCTTCACGTGGAGGAGCAACGGGCATAGCCACCCCTGTGGGTGCTGAAGAACGAGTACTGACATGATTTGGCGCGGATGGAATCGTTGCTGCGCGACGACATTCGTCGCGACTTACCGCGAGTCACGCATCAGTACTGGTCGCCGAAGCGCTCGACGCCGCCGAGCGGGTGGCTCTAGAAAACGAGTCTGAGCGGAACAGTCTCTTCCACCAAATGATCGCCGACTACTCCCTTTCGGACGAGTTCTATCGACGGCTGAATAAGCCAGTCGCTGCTGCACTCCGGAGGTGGCGGGCCCTGTTGCTATGGCTGGCGTGCAGGGCGTCGTGGGGGAACGAGGAAAGGCTTGGGACCACGACATCACGTCGATTGGTCAACAGGGGTCGGCGACTGACGTCAACGCTGCGGATGGCTCAACAGAATGTAAGAATTGCGTTCTGGAAGCCCTTGGGGAGACACGGACTGGCACGCAACGTTCGTAACGCACCTGCCCCTTTTGGCAAGCTCATCCGGTCGCACCCAGATTGTGCGACGCTTTACGCATGGATCTCGAGGTGTCGCCGGCGCTCACGATTCCCGCAGCGGAACTCAGCTGGCGGTTTTCGCGTTCGTCTGGACCCGGGGGTCAACATGTAAATACCTCGGATAGCCGCGCCGAGCTCACCTGGAGCATCGTCGACTCGGCGGTGCTCTCCGAAGACCAGCGGATGCTGTTGGGCGCGCGTCTCGGACCTCGCCTCATCGCCGGTGCAATCACGGTAACGGCCTCAGAGCGGCGCTCCCAACTTCGCAATCGCGAGATCGCGTTGGCTAAGCTCTCTGAGCTCGTCAGCATGGGCCTCGCCCCCGAAGGCGCTCGCCGCCGCACGACCAAGCCCACCAGAGGATCGAACCTGCGGCGCCTCGCTGCAAAAGAACAGCGATCAATCACGAAACGGCAACGGCAGAGGCCGCCCGCCGAGTGAACGTCGTCTCGCCAATGTCAGCGTCAACTTCAACGCCTGAATTTCCGGCGCCCGCGAAACTCTTCTGAGCCGCAGAATCGTGATGCCAGTGGCAGGATGACAGCATGGTTGAGATTTCGGAGGAGGACTTCGAAAAGATGGTCACTGAGGAATATGACGCGATACCCGACGAGATGTTGGGCGAGCTCGAGAACGTGGCAATCCTGGTGTCGAACCAGCCTCCCGGAGAGCGTCCGCGGCTTTTCGGACTTTACAGTGGGCATCCGCTGACCACGCGTGGCGTGTACGGCTTCGGGGAGCTGCCTGACCGCATCACCCTGTACAAAAACAACATGCAGGAGCACAGCAACGATCTCGACGAGTTGCGCGCCAGAGTGCGCATCACGTTGGTGCACGAGATCGGGCACTACTTTGGCCTCGACGACAAGCGGCTGCAGGAATCGGGTTGGGCGTAGAACACCAGCCGCCTTATTCGTGTAGAACAATTTGGTAGAGATTGTGGTCCTGCCATTTGCCGGCAATCTGCAGGTACTGCGGCGCCATCCCAATCTGCTGGAAACCCGCGTTCTGCAGTACCCGTTGCGAACCAATATTGTGCGGGAGAGTGCTCGCCTCTATGCGGTGCAGCCCGAGTTCCTCACGGGCCGTTTCGACGATCAGCTGGACCGCAGCCTGCCACGCCTCGGTGTAGTACTCCTCAGGGCGTATTGGCTCCCACTGAGAGAGATAGCGGCGGTTGCGCACGTACGCGGCAGCAAGCGCCGGGGCATCGCTCGGGCGCAGTAGACGCATGCTGACACCTTGACTGAGTTGGCATGACTCAAACACAAGTAGACATTATGCGCCCACGTCGTTGACCTTCGCCAGCCGACGCGCGTCGGCTGGTTGCACACCAACCTCACTCACTGGGTCGTTACTACCCCAGCAGGCTCCACTCGAGCGGCCGCAAATGCCGCGGGGTTCTTCTTCGCCGACCACAGCATCCCGATGTAGATCAGGTCGAAGACGCTGCACAGGAGCCCGATCCCGATGATGAAGGGCAGGTTGCCCAGCACACCGATCAGGATCGTGGGAGCAAGCGTGCCCAGCCATTTGGCAATGGCGATCACCATGGACTGGCCGCGAGCGCCTCGGCGCACGACCAGCATGGCGATGAACAGGCCGGACATCAGCAGGTTCTGCAGGAATGCGGAATACCGCGCACCGTTCATCCAGCCGAACTCGGAGATGAACAGCGCCTGCACTGCAAAGGCGGTGGCGAAGATGACGACGCCCCAGCCGATGAAGAGGGGCCGCGTCACGAATCTGGGGAGTTCGGCGCGACCGAAGCGGAAGAAGGTGTAAACGATGACGACGTCCGCCGCGGCCCAGAGCAGGTTGATTATCGTTTGGGCGTCGATTGTTCCGCTCAGACCTTGGATGCCGTAGATCGTCTCCCAGGCGATATTCAACCCAAGCGCCGCGACTGGCATGGCGTGTTGGGCGTCTCCCCGAGTGACGACGCCCGCGTCACGTCCGGTGACGACGGGTTTTAGCGCGCCCGGATTTGGTTTTTGGTCGTCGGCGGCGTCAGGCTGACGACGTCCGGATAGACGAACGGCCCGGCGTGGAATCTTTGCGGATCACGCCGGACCGTTCTAACGCGTAAAGGCGCGCTGATGCTCACGGTAAGTGATGATGCTGTTTCTGTCGAGTTGGACCTGACGGCCGGGCGTGTGGCCTGCCCGGGTTGCGGGGGCCGGTTACGGCCGTGGGGGCGGGCGAGGGCGCGTGTCATTCGAGAGGGCCTCGGCGCCGATTGGGTGGTTCGCTGGCTCCGCCCGCGCCGAGCACGGTGCGACGCCTGCCGGGCAACGCATGTGCTGCTTGAGTTGCGGCTGGCCGCGAGGCGGGCCGATTGCGCTGATGCGATCGCCGGGGCGGTCGAGGTGAAGACCGGCCTGGGGTGGGGGCACCGGAGGATCGCGGCCGAGTGCGGTCGGCCGGCCTCGACGGTGCGCGGCTGGTTGCGCGCGTTCCAGGCCTCGGCCGCCCGGATCAGCGAGCAGTTCACGGGGCTGCTGGTGCGAGATGCTCCCGACTCCGTGGTGCT
>Ga0208357_1001861_pt1 | contig 14796 bp, 12 predicted proteins | sample NGESurdeep092012_6_FD_184487 | JGI IMG/M metagenome (GOLD analysis project Ga0208357, IMG submission 184487) | Arctic peat soil microbial communities from Barrow, Alaska - NGEE Surface sample F52-2 deep-092012 (SPAdes) | ecosystem: Environmental > Terrestrial > Soil > Wetlands > Peat ... | reverse complement strand
TCAACGAGGTCCTCGAGGTCGAGGAGTTCGGCACTCGTATCAACTATGGCCTCAATCGTGTCCGCTTCATTACGCCCGTCGCGTCCAACGCGGAGGTTCGCCTCGGCGCAGTCGTGGCCAGCGTGGAGCCCCTCGCTGACGCCTGGCAAATCGTGCTGGACGTGACAATGGAACTGCGCGACGTAGAGCGACCCGCGTGCGTCGCTCAAGTCGTGTACCGGTGGTACGCCGCGTGAAGAACACTCCCCTGCCCACCGGGGACGATAAGACTCGTGCGGTGCGAGCAATGTTCGACGCAATCGCCGGGCGCTACGAAATGGTCAATAAGTTGATGACGTTGGGACTCGACACGCGGTGGCGCCGCCGCGCGGTGACGGATCTGCGCCTGCCCGCCAACAGTCTGGTGCTCGACGTGGCGGCCGGAACCGGGGACTTCACCCGCGAACTCGCACGTCAGCACCATCTCGCCGTCGCGACAGACCTCAGCTTCGGCATGTTGTACGCCGGACGCGAGATGCCCGAACGCGTGCAGGCTGACGCGTCGGCATTGCCTTTTTCGTCGGGCGTCTTCGACGGGATCACTTGTGGGTACGCGCTACGTAACTTCACCGACCTCGCCGCAACCTTCGACGAGATGGCCCGCGTCCTGCGGCCCGGCGCACGTCTCTCGGTGCTCGAAGTCGCCGAGCCCACCCGCGGACTCCTGCGCACGGGATTTCGCCTCTGGTTTCGCGGCGCGGTGCCCTTCATGGGCTCGCTCGTCTCGGATCGGGCGGCGTATCACTACTTGCCGCGCTCGACGGCGTACTTACCACCCACTGACGAGATCATCGCGTTGTTGAACACATCGGGTTTCTCCGCGGTCAATCATCGCCGCGTCATGGGTGGACTGAGTCAACAATTCGTCGCCACGAGGAGTTCGTGATGTTCCGGCGCCGCGCCATTGCCCGGTTGGCTCCCTTGCAATTACGTACGCTCGGTGCACGCAGTGGTTGGCTCCTGGACACTCCCCACGTCCTACGAGTCGGTTTCGGCGGTTCGGCGCGCACCTTGACGTTGCCGCGGGGCGTAAGCGATAGCGACGACGTGCGCCGTGAGCTCGCGGCGCTAGAACTACAGGGCGACGATGGTCCTTCAGGCACGGGCGTCGTGGCCATGGGATCACTCCCCTTCAATCGTGACGCGCCGAGTCGTCTGGATGTGCCGCGACACCTCATCACTCAAAAGGCTGAAGGAACGTGGATCACCAGTGCGGGTGATGACGATTGGCGTCACTTCGTCGGCGACGAGTCCGCACCGGTGCAGGAGGTGCAGATGACGCGCAGCGTCACCTACCGACCCTCCCCCGAGGAGTACGCCCACCACGTAGCCGCGGCGGTCGAGCTATTACGTCGCAAGGAGATCGACAAAGTGGTCCTCGCCCGCGCAATCGTCGGGACCGTCGAACACGTGATTGACTGCGGGGCAGTAGCCCAACGCCTGCGAGTACGCGAACCATCGTGCACCATCTACGGTCTACCCACCGTCGACCACCGTCGCTACATCGGTGCGAGCCCCGAATTGCTCGTGCGTCGTCGCGGCGGCCAGGTGACGTGTCACCCGCTGGCCGGCACTATTGCGATCCCGCCCGACGCGGATCCCGAGGACTATCACGCGTGGCTGTTGGGCAGCGTCAAGAACCTCCACGAACACGGACTGCTCGTCGACGACGTGGTGACCACGCTCGGCCGCTACTACGACGACATCTCGGCCGACGCCACGCCCTCGATCGTGACGTTACGCACGGTCGCGCACCTCGGTACGTGGATCCGGGGTCATCAAGATGACGTGTCGCGCGCGCCTGACGCCCTCGAATTACTGAATCTCTTGCACCCCACGGCCGCCGTGGGCGGGTTGCCCCGAGTACCGGCCTACGAATTGTTACAACGTCTAGAACCCTTCGACCGCGGTCACTACGCCGGACCGGTCGGTTGGATCGACCAGAACGGTGACGGCGAATTCTGGATCGGTATTCGCGGAGTGCTCGTCGACGGCGCCGACTTCGAAGCGTGGGCTGGCGCGGGGATCGTTTCGGAGTCCGATCCGATTGCGGAGCGTGAAGAGACGCGCGACAAACTGGCGAGCGTGTTGTCCTCGGTGTTACTTGACCGGATTTAGTCGATGTAGTGGACGCTGTAACGTCCACTTGGTCACGAGCCAGAGCGCTTCGAACACGATGGACGAACTCATCTTCGACTCGCCGAATTGGCGGTCGCTAAAGGAGATGGGTACCTCGATGATGCTCGCCCCACCTCGTCGCGCGCGGTACGTCATCTCAATCTGAAAACCGTAGCCGTCGGCTCGAACGGACCGATAGTCGATCTTTTGTAGCGCCGAACGCGAGTAGACGCGGTACCCCGCCGTCGCGTCAGCGACCCCTAGGCCCAGCATCGTCGAGGCGTACTGGTTACCGCCGCGCGACAAGAGGCGTCGCGAGAACTTCCAGCGCGGAATACGCCCGCCCGGCACGTACCGTGACCCGATGACGACCTCGTAGTTGTGCGCGGCGGCGAGAAGCGTGGGCAGCGCGTGCGGGTCGTGGGAAAAGTCGCAGTCAATCTCCACGAAGAATTCAAAATCATGATCGATTCCCCACGCGAAGCCGTCGCGGTACGCGCCACCCAGTCCACCCTTGTGGCGACGACGCAGTACGTCGACCTGTCCCAGGTGCGCTGCGGTGCTCTCCGCCACGTCGGCAGTACCGTCGGGGCTCGCGTCGTCGACGACGAGGACGTGGGCGTCGGGCACCACGATTCGTAGAGTGCGTAGCATCGAATCCACGTTCATTACTTCGTTGTACGTGGGAAGTACCACGAGCAGACGCATCACTGGATTCTACTGTGGTGCCGTAGACTGACCAGGAACGTGCCGCCCGCAGCGCCCGATCCGACTCGTTGAGAGATTCTTATGACCGAAGCCACAAAACGGCGGTTCTCCATGCCGCGAGAGATTCGCATCATCTTGAGTACGGGATGCCTGGTCTTCGTTTTCGAGTATTTGGTCGTACCTCAATTCGCCTCGGCGCGACACTCCCTGCACCAGCTCGCACTACTCAACCCCTTCCTCGTCGTCTTGGCGGTCGCCTTGGAAATTGCGGCCATCTACGCCTACGTTGAACTCACGCGAGCGGTGCTCTACCCTCACGCCCCGAGTCGCTTCAACATCATGCGCGTCAATCTCGCGGGACTCGCCATCGGTCACATCGTCCCGGGCGGCGCCGCCCCGTCGGGCGCCCTGGCCTATCGCATCTTTTCGGAACTCGAGGTCCCCAAGGAGACCAGTGCGTTCGGGCTCGCCGCTCAGGGCGCGGGCTCGGCCGTGGTGCTCAACATCATCTTTTGGATCGCGCTAGTTATCTCGATTCCGTTGAACGGCATCAACCCGGGTTACGGATTCGCGGCCTTGGCCGGAGTCTTTCTGTTGATGGCTTTCTTCGGCACCATTTACTTGATCACGCGGGGTCAAAAGCGTGCCGACGCGTGGCTGCGCGCGGCGGCGCGCCATATTCCCAAGCTCAATCCGGACAAGATCTCCAAGCTGCTCGTCAAGGTGGCCGATCGCATCATGTTGCTCGTCAGTTCGCGACGCACGCTGTGGACGGCCTTCAGTTGGGCGAGCCTCAACTGGCTCCTCGACGCCGCGTGTCTGTGGGTGTTTATCTGGTCCTTTGGCACCATCATCTCGCCCGTCGACCTACTCGTCGCATACGGACTCGCGAACGTCCTGGCCGCCATCCCCATCACGCCCGCGGGCCTCGGCGTGGTGGAGGGAGTGCTCATTCCCACGTTGGTGGGATTTGGTGTCCCCCATAGCCAAGCGATTCTCGCCGTGCTCGCGTATCGACTGGTGAACTTCTGGATTCCCATTCCCATTGGCGGCGCCGCGTACGCGAGCCTGCAGTTTCGTCGAGGTCCCCTTAAGAACGCAGAGCCAACGAACGGGAACGCTGCGTTGCCAGACGCTTGAACTCCGACTGCGCCGAGAAATCGTTCACCGACTGCAGGCGACGCCAGCGCCGGTCCGTGCCCAATACCCATGTAAAGCGGTCGTCGCGCCACGTCACGTCAAAGGCCTCGAGAATCTCACCCTGCAACGCCGTCGTCTCAATGGGGACCAAGACCTCCACGCGGCGGTCCAGGTTGCGCTCCATAACGTCGGCCGAACCCATGTAGATCGAGAAACTCTCATCGTCGGGCCGACCGAAGATGAAGAGTCGCGAGTGCTCCAAGAACTCGCCCACCAAACTGTGGACGGTGATGTTCTCGGACAGCCCCACGACTCCGGGTCGAAGAGAACACAGTGTGCGCACCTCCAGACGAATCTCCACGCCAGCGCACGATGCCTCGTACAGGGCGTCGATCACCGTGGGGTCAGTCAAGCCGTTGGTCTTCATCAAGATGCGCCCGGCGCTGCCGCGATCACGCTGGCGACCAATTAGTTCGACCAGACGCTCGCGCACGTAAAAAGGACTGACCACGATCTTTTCGTAGTGTCCGTTCTTGGAAAAACCGGTGAGAAAATTGAACAGTTCCCCGACGTCACGGGTAATGGCTGGATGACAAGTCAACAATCCGAAGTCCTCGTAGTTGCGCGCCGTCTTGGAGTTGTAGTTACCACTGGCGACGTGAACGTAGCGGGACGTCGTGTCGCCCTCGTTACGCACGACCAGCGCTGTCTTGCAGTGCGTCTTGAGTCCCACGATGCCGTAGACAACGTGGACACCCGAGTCTTCGAGCGCCTTGGCCCACTCGATGTTGGCCGCTTCGTCGAAGCGTGCCTTCAACTCCACGAGGGCCACCACTTGCTTGCCCAACTCGGCGGCGCGAATCAACGAGGCGACGATCGGTGAGTCGCCCGACGTGCGATAGAGCGTCTGCTTGATGGCCACGACGTCCGGGTCACGCGCCGCCTGGTCGATGAAGATCTCGACCGAGTCGCTAAAGGAGTCGTAGGGGTGGTGTAACAAAATGTCGCCGTCGCGAACCGCGGCGAAGACGTCACCCACGTGATCCCCATCGAGCAAACGTCGCGGCGTCAACGGCGACCATCCCTCGCCTTTCAGTTCGGGGCGGTCGATGCCGTAAAGACTCCAGAAGTCGTGCAGCCCGAGTGGCGCGTCGGTGATGTAGACGTTGGAACGCTCGATGTCGAGTTGCGAGACGAGCAATTCCAAGAAATCCGGTGCCATGCCGCTCTGGATCTCTACGCGTAACGCCTCGCCGAAGCGACGTCGACGTAGTTCAATTTCAAGGGCCACTAAGAGGTCGTCGGCCTCGTCCTCTTCGAGCGAGAGGTCCGCGTTACGCGTCACGCGAAATAAGTCAGCGCGACCCACGTCCATCCCGGGAAATAGGTGTTGCATGTTCGACATGATGAGGTCCTCGAGGAGCACCCAGCGACTGCGCCCCACGCGTAAGAAGCGCGGGAGGGAGTTGGGGACTTTGATACGTGCGTTGCGCTCTTCGCCGGTAAGTTCGTCCGACACCGCGACGGCGATATTGAGCGATAAGTTCGAAATCATCGGAAAGGGGTGTCCGGGGTCCACCGCGAGGGGCGTCAGGACCGGGTACACGTGATTCTCGAAGTAGGCAATAAGTTCTTCGCGCTCGTCGGCGGCGACGTCGGCGTACTTGACAATGGTGATGTCGGCGGATGCGAGGTCGGGCAGCAACACGTCGAGTACTAAGCGGTCTTGGCGCTCCACCAGGGACAGTACGCGCTCACGAATATCGGCCAATTGCTGGCGAGGACGAACTCCGTCCACCGAAGGCGTCTGGACGCCTGCGGCCACCTTGTCTTCGAGGCTAACGACGCGCACTTGGAAGAATTCGTCGATCATGTCGGCGAAGATCGCGATGAACTTGCAGCGCTCGAGGATCGCCAGACTCTTGTCCTCGGCCAAGTCGAGCAACCGCGCTCCGAACTCCAGGCGCGAGAGCTCGCGGCTCGAGAATCGCTCTGGACCGAACGACTGGAGATCGATTGACACGAAGGACACTTTCTAACGAAGAACTACAACAACTTCAATGCTACGACTACTCTGGCAGCGTGACGAGACATGCGCGTAGCGAGACGATGAACGTCCCGACACCAATCGAGCCCAAACCGTCACGTTCCCGTTCCACGGAGCTCGGTCTGATGATCATCGCGTGGATCATCGTGACTGCTTTTTACATCCTCATGTCACTCGCCACCAAGGGTGCACTCCCCGCGCGTCTCAACTTCTTCCTCGCGGTGCTTATTGCAGTATCGCTCGCCATGCACTTCGCCATTCGTCGATACGCGCCATTCGCCTCGCAAGTCCTGTTGCCGATCGCGACGCTGCTCAACGGTGTTGGTTACGTGGAGATCGCCAGATGGAATGCCACGCGCGCCGGTTACCAGGCCTTGTGGTTTGTGATCAGCGGCGCCATCGTGGTCCTGACGCTCAAATTCATCAAGTCCGTACGCGACCTTGATCGCTACCGATTCGTCACGCTTACCGTGGCGATGATCTTGATGGTCCTGCCGCTGACGCCGCACTTCGGGGAGAACATCAACGGAGCCCGCCTCTGGGTGGCGATTGGACCACTATCGTTTCAGCCCATCGAGATCGCCAAGATCTTGTTGGTGTTCTTCTTCGCGTCGTACTTCGCGGCCAACCGTGAACTGCTATCGACTCCCACACAACGACTGGGACGGATCTTGATCGTGCCCCCCAAGATTCTCGTTCCAATTCTGGTGGCGTGGGGCGTCGCGCTGTTGATATTGGCCGGCGAAAATGACATCGGATTCGCGATGTTACTCTTCGTACTCTTCTTCGCGCTCTTGTGGGTAACGACGGGACTGAAGAGTTACCTCTTCCTGGGTTTGGCGATGTTGGGCGGCGGCGGTTACGTCGCCGACAAGTTATTCCACCAAGTGCATCAACGTGTCTCACTGATGTTGGACCCGTGGAACTACAACTTCATCCACGGCTCGTCCCAAATTGCTCTGGGCCAGTTCTCGCTGGCCGCTGGCGGAGTCTTTGGCACCGGGCTCGGACTTGGACAGTCGGGTAACATCCCCGAAATCTCTTCGGACATGATTTTCGCCGCACTGGGCGAGGAGTTGGGTTTCATCGGCGTCATCTTGATTGTGAGTCTTTTCGCGGCATTCGTCGGCGAGGGATTTCGAATTGCGCAACGTTCCCACTCCGACTACGTTCGACTCACTGCCACGGGACTCACCGCCACGCTCGGACTGCAGGCGTTCTTCATCATGGCCGGCGTACTACGCATCGTGCCCTTTACCGGCATCACCTTGCCCTTCATGGCCTACGGAGGTAGTTCGCTGTTCGCCAACTACCTCATCGTCGCACTGCTCCTGCGGATATCGCACGAGAACTCCGAAGAACGTCGCGGCGGCGACATCGTCGCCATCACCTTCGACTAGCCCTGCGCCAGCACGTCCTCGGCGATGAGCAGTGGCGCCTGCACGGTTTGACGTAGCGCAATCGCGATCGCGTCACTGGGGCGCGCGTCGAACACCCTGCGCCCGCGCGGCGTCATCAAGTCGAGTTCCGCGTAGTAGACACCGGACACCACCTTGACGATACGCGTCGCGATGACGTCGGCGTGGACCTCTTCGAGAATGTGCCCCGTGAGCTCGTTGTTGGTCGGGCGACGACCGAGCTCGTGCTTCCACGCTTGAAAGATCGTGGTGGCGTCGGTCAGCGCCACGGGAATCGTCACTTCGCGACGAGTTCCTTCGGCTTCGCGCAGCACGAGTTTCGCTGTCGTGGCGGCGAAGTCGAAGACGACGTCGGCCACTTGGACGACGCGAAATCTAGTGGCGTTCGCCTCAATCGCCGCTTCTTCGGGAACTTCGCTCACTCAGTTTCCCAACCGACGCGAGACCGACAAGACGAGACCACCGGCACTGTAAAACACCAGTGCGGCCGAACCCCCGTAGCTGAGCAACGGGAGGGGAATTCCGGTCACGGGCATGATACCCATCGTCATTCCGATGTTCTCAAAGCAACTGAACGAGAAGAAAATGAAGACACCGATGCACACTAGGCGCCCCATCATGTCCTTGGCGCGGCGACCGATCACCCACATACGCCACGCGATGAAGGCCAGCAATGCGATGACCGAGGCCGAGCCGACGAACCCCAATTGTTCACCAATGGCGGTGAAGATGAAGTCGGTGCGCTGTTCGGGCACGAATCCGAGGACCGTCTGCAGACCCTTGAACAGACCCGATCCCCACAGTCCTCCCGCACCGATCGCGCTCTTGGCGTTGTGCACCTCGTAGAGCAAGGGTGCGATTGCCGAGTTGGTGGAGTTCTGATTGAAGAAGGAAAGGAATCGGTCGACCTGATACTTCTTCAACAAGTCGAGGTAGACCGCCGCGGCGAGCCCGGCCGATCCAACAATGGTGAGAAACGTCATGAAGCGCGGGGGAACGCCGGCCACCACCATCATCCCGGCCACCACGAGCACGATCACGATGGAGGTCCCCAGGTCCGGTTGCAGCACTATGAGTCCCAGCGGTGCCCCGGCCATCACCAGGAGTCGCACCACGTCGTACATGCGCAGTCCCTCACTGCGGCGTCCACAGAACGTAGCGACGGCCAAGATGATGAACAACACCGTGAACTCGCTGGGTTGGATCTGCACGAAACCGAAGCTGTACCACCGCTGTGCACCGAGAGCGCTTTTACCGATCACGAAGACTCCCGCCAGCGCGAAGAATGAACCGACGTACAAGGGAGTGGCCAAGACCTCCAGGCGTCGATAGTCGATTTTGGCGATGATCGCCATGGCCACGATGCCGAGCACGACGAAGAAACCCTGTCGTTCGAGGTAGTAGTGAGGATTCTCTCCCGCGTCGACCAGGGCCTGGCGCGACGCGCTGTACGTCATGAAGGTGCCAAAGAAACCGAGCACGATGAGAGCGAGCGCCAAGTTGTAGTCGACGTGGGTACTCGGGCGGTGCAGTGAGATAGCGCGTGCGTTCAGGGTGTCGGTCATCGAAGGACCTCGAGCAACTGCGATCCGCGCAAGGAACTTCCCCACCACCAATTCATCTGACGAGCGGCTTGGTAGGCCAACATCGCCAGACCGTTCGTGTGAGGACACCCCAGGTCCGCGTGCAGAGCCAGCCACGGCGACGTACGAGGTTCGTAGGTGATATCGACGGCGATGGTGTCGCGCGAGACGCCCTGCATGACTGCCACGTCGTCGCGGCGTCCCGGCGCGGGGGTCGTGTTCACGACGAGGTCAACCGGTCGATACAGCACCATGTGGTCCACCACGTTAGCGTGGCGCTGGACGATGCGGCGAACCCGTTCCTCGTTGCGTGCGTGGACGACGACGCTCTGAACTCCTTCGTCGACGAGGGAGTCCACGATGGCCGTCGCGGCTCCCCCTGCGCCAATGACCACGACGTGCATGTTCTCGACCTCGACCGAGAACTCTCCGCGGAGCGAATCGGTGAACCCGGGCCCGTCAGTTGCCGCGCCATGAAGTCGTCCTTCGCGCCACAACAGCGAGTTGACGACACCAAGGGCGGCCGCGCGGTCGTCGACGTCGTCGCACAGCGTCGCCGCAACGGCCTTGAGAGGCATCGTCACCGATAGAGCGTCGAAGGTCGTCCCCATCAATTCACGCAGTTCACCGGCGTGTTCCTCGTCCAGTTCGTACCGTCTGGTGGACCCGCCGAGTCCCGCCAATTCGAGTCCGCGCGCGTGCAGTTGGGGCGAGAGCGAGTGAGCGATTGGTGAACCCACCACGCCCAAGCGCCAGTCCATCACACCCCGGCTCGTGCGGCCTTGGCCTCGTTGGCCAACTGCTGGGCGAAAGTCGTGGAGAACGCCATGTCGCCATTCTTATCTACCAGCACGAAATACAACCAAGAGCCCACGGGCGGGTGCAGCATTGCCGCGAGCGCTTGGGGCGACACCACGCAAATTGGTGTCGGCGTCAGACCGTGGTTCAAGTAGGAGTTGTAGGGCGACGGGGTCTGGAGCATATGTGGCGTCACGGTCCCGCCGTCGAGGCCGAGGGCGTAGAGCACCGTTGAGTCCATCTGTAGGGGCATGTTGTCGGCGAGTCGGTTCAAGATCACACGCGCCACCTGCGGCATGTTCTTGGGGTAGTACCCCTCCTTCTCGACGATCGACGCGCCGGTCACGAGCTGGTAGGCGCTGAGGCCCTCGTAGCTGTCCGTCGGGGCCAGTCCGGCGGCGATTGCCTCCTTCGTGAAGGCGCTCTGCATCGCGGCCAGGAGTTGCGCCGGTGTCTCACCGGGCGTGATCAAGTACGTGCCGGGACCAATCAAGCCCTCGAGGGAACCGCTCGGATTGTAGGAACTCGTGGTCGCCGCTTGCTTCGTGTCGCTTAGGAAGGTGGTTGCGAAGGTCGTCCCGACCTGTGCGGCCACCGTGTCGGTGATCTCGCGAATCGTGAGGCCCGGCGTGACGTCGACCTGAGGGACGTTGGGACCTCCCGACAATATCGACACGATCGAGGGAAAGTCATCGCCCTGGCGGATCTCGTACACCCCGGGCTGCACGAGGGGTGAACCCTGCAACAGAGCGTCGACGCGAAAGGCGAACGATGAGCTCAAGACGCCCGATTGATGCAACTCCCCGGCGATCTTGGACATCGAATCACCCGAATGCACGGTGACCAGAACTTCACGACCCGATCCACCAATGGGAAACACCTGCACGGCAAACCACACGATAAAGATGATGACCAGCGCTACGACGCTCGCAATGGCCTTGCGCAGCGGGCTAGCGAGCACGGCGAGCGTCCGCAAAGTGCTGGAGCATCACGGCGGCAGCGGCGGAGTCGATACGCGCGCGATGATTCTTCGTCTTGATGCCCGCGTCCGACAGCGAACGTTGCGCGGCGGTGGTCGTGAGTCGCTCGTCGTGTTGAACAACGGGTACGTCCGCTGAGGCGCTGAGGCGCGCGTACAAGGCGTCGGCGAAGCTCGTGCTCGCGGTCTCTCGCCCCGCGAGCGACACGGGTCGACCGACCACGATCAATTCCACCCCCTCGTCACTCGCTAGCGACATCACGCGCGCGACAAAATCATCGCCGTTTTCGAGAGCCTCGCGCGGAAAGGCCATGGTCTCACCCGAGTCGGTAATGGCAACGCCGCACCGTTTGGTACCGGGATCGATCCCAAGAATGCGCACCATTGTGACCTAGAGCGCCTGCGCTGCAATTAAGACCTTGCCGATGCCCTCGAGGTCACGTCCACCGGCCAGGGCCAAGCGTGGCGATCCACCACCGCCACCGCCCACCAAAGCGGCGAGCTCCTTGACGGTACTTTGGGCGTCCAGGCTTTCGTCACTAGCGACCGCGATGGCGACCTTGCCGTCATGGGCCCCGACTAGAACGACCGCGCGCCGTCCGCGTCGTTGTAAGTCCTGGGCCAGCGTGCGTAGTTGCTCACCCTGATAGCCGTCGACGCGCGCGACGAGGATTGGCGCGACACTCTCGGCGTGCAACTGTTCGGCGAAGAGCGACAACTGAGATTGGCGAAGGGCTGCGACTTCCTTCTCCAGGTCACGTTGTCGATCGATCACGCGCTCCAGCGAGGGCACGACGTCCTCGAGGGATGTCTTGAGAATCGTTGCCACGGCCCCCAAGGAACTTTCCATCTCCGCGCTGCGACGCTGCGCACCCATGGCGCTCACCGCTTCGATGCGTCGAGTATTGGAACCAATGGAAGCTTCCGAGACGACCTGGATCTGGCCAATGTCACCCAGTCGGTCCGCGTGAGTGCCACCGCAGAACTCGAGACTGTGGTGCCCGGCGCGCACCACCCGTACGAGGTCGCCGTACTTGTCGCCGAAGAACGCCACGGCGCCCATCTGCTCGGCGGCGGTCTTCGAGGTCTCAATCGTCTCGACGGGCTCGTTCGCCACGACGTCCGCGTTGACGAGGGTGAGAATCTCGCTGAGCTCTTCGGGTCGCACTCCGGCGCCGTGGGCGAAGTCGAAACGGAGTCGATCCGGTCCCACGTAGGAACCTTGCTGGCGCACGTGGTCGCCGAGAATCGTGCGCAGTCCCGAGTGCAATAAGTGAGTGGCCGTGTGGTTGCGTCGCGTCGCCTCGCGGCGCGTGGGTTCGATCGTCGCGACCGCCAACTGTCCGGGCAGGACCTCACCGACGACGCGGCCCCGATGAGCGAAGAGTCCGCCGGCAACGTTTTGGGTGTCGATCACTTCGAAGCGACCCGATTCGGTAACGACCGTTCCGACGTCGCCGACTTGGCCACCCGATTCGGCGTAGAAGGGTGTGGCCTCCAAGAACAACTCGCTGGTGCCGTCTTCTCCTACCAGAATCGCCAACACCGTCGTCTCGAGGCTGTAACGACCAACGTCGCGTCCGAGAAATTCAGTGGTGCCGTGTCGCTCGATGAGCTCGCGGTACTGCGCATCGTCGGCCAGATTGAGGGCTTTGGCGGAACTACGAGCCCGCGCACGCTGTTCGGTCATGGACTCGTCAAAGGCGACGCGATCGACGTCGAGTCCGGACTCCCCCACGATTTCACTGGTCAACTCGATGGGAAAGCCGTGAGTGTCGTGGAGACGAAACGCGACGTCGCCGGGAAAAATATGAGCCCCCGACGCCACGACGTCAGCTTGGGCCTCTTCGAGCAACGTCAAACCAGTGCGCAACGTGCGCGCGAAACCGGCCTCTTCACGCTCGAGGATCGAGACGATGAGGTCGCGGTCCTTCACCAACACCGGGTAGGCGTCACCCATCTTCGCAATCGTCGCGTCCACCAGGTTTCCGACCAGCGACGTCTCTGAGCCCGCGCGTCGCGCGGCCAAGATGGCGCGGCGAATAATACGCCGCAATACATAGCCGCGACCTTCGTTGGAGGGCAAAACGCCGTCGGATACCAACATGGTCATAGCGCGACCGTGTTCGGCGATGCGTCGGATCGCAATGTCGGTGGCCTCGTCACGGCCGTAGGGGGCGTCGACGGCCCTCGAAGCGGTCTCGAGGAGCGGAGTGAAGAGGTCGGTCGCGAACACGGAATCGACGCCGTTGAGGATCGACAGCACGCGCTCGAAGCCGGCGCCGGTATCGATGTTTTGCTTGGGTAGCTCGACCATCGAGCCACCGGGGCCCTTTTCGAACTGCATGAACACGAGGTTCCAGAATTCGATGAAGCGGTCTTCTCCACCCTCCGCCGGACCGCCGTCGGCGCCAAAGGCGACACCCTTGTCGAAGAAGATCTCGGAGCACGGGCCACAGGGACCCGTCTCGCCCATGTCCCAGAAATTGTCCTCACCCAAGCGCTGGATCCGCTCGGGCGCCACGCCGATCAGGTCGCGCCACAGTTCTTCCGCCTGGTCGTCGGAGTGGTGCACCGTCACCCACAGACGATCGGGGTCGAGACCGAAGCCTTCGGTGATGAGACCCCACGCGTAGCGGATGGCCCCCTCCTTGAAGTAGTCGCCGAAGGAGAAGTTGCCCATCATCTCAAAGAAGGTGAGGTGGCGCTGAGTGGTGCCGATGATGTCGATATCGGGGGCCCGGAAGCACTTTTGGATACTCACCGCACGCGGTGACGGGGGCGTCTCTTCGAGCAAGAAGTAGGGCTTGAATGGGACCATTCCCGCGACTGTGAAGAGCAAGCTGGGATCGTGCGGGATGAGACTCGCGGAGGGCACGATTAGATGCCCATTTTCAGCGAAATAATTGAGAAATGTTGAACGCAGTTCGGCGGCTTCCACGGGTTTCACTCTACCGGCGACGGCGCCGCGGGCCCGGAGCCTCCACGACGACGGCGCCACTGTTGCACGAGTGGCTCCTCCTCACCGTAACTCGAGGGCTCGAAGAACACCGCGTCCTCGAGGGCTTCGGGTAGGTACCGCTGATCGGCCCACCCACCCTCGATGTCGTGGGGATAGACGTAGTCCGCACCAAAACCCATATCGCGAGCCCCCGCGTAATGTGCGTCACGCAGGTGCGCGGGCACCTCGGCTCCCCCGGCCTGCACCGCTGCGGTCACCGCGCCGAGGGCACGCGTGACCGAATTACTCTTGGGCGCTAACGAGAGATATATCGCGACGTGAGCCAACGTGAGGCGCGCCTCGGGGAGGCCCACGAATTCCACCGCGCGCGCGGCCGCCTCGGCAACGACGAGTGCGTGCGAGTCAGCTAGCCCCACATCCTCCGACGCCAAGATCACTAGGCGCCGCGCGAGGAAGCGAGCACTCTCACCCGCTTCGAGGAGGGCCACCAACCAGTACAGCGCGGCGTCGGGGTCCGAACCTCGCACCGACTTGATCAGTGCCGATACCTGGTCGTAGTGCGTGTCGCGCGACTGGTGCACCAGACGCCCGTCGCGCGCCATGGCGACGTGTTCGCGCGTCACCTTGACGGGCGCGTCGGAGTCGGCCGACGCCAAGATGAGCGCCGTATCGAGGGTGGTCAGCATCGAGCGGGCGTCACCGTCGGCGCTGGCCACGAGAGCCTCGATGGACGGCTCGCTCAATTGCACGTCACGCAGCGTCGCGGCGCGCGCCACCAGCACCCGCAGGTCCTGCTCCCCGAGTGGATGTAGTCGCCACAGCGTGGTGCGACTCATCAAGGCTGCATTGACCTCAAAATACGGATTCTCCGTCGTCGCACCGATGAGAACGATCTCGCCCGACTCGGTCGCGGGCAACAAGAGATCCTGTTGGGACTTGTTGAAGCGATGCACCTCGTCAATGAACAGGACCGTCGACTGGCCCCGCTCACCCAGTCGCTGGCG
>Ga0208357_1001860_pt1 | contig 14808 bp, 15 predicted proteins | sample NGESurdeep092012_6_FD_184487 | JGI IMG/M metagenome (GOLD analysis project Ga0208357, IMG submission 184487) | Arctic peat soil microbial communities from Barrow, Alaska - NGEE Surface sample F52-2 deep-092012 (SPAdes) | ecosystem: Environmental > Terrestrial > Soil > Wetlands > Peat ... | reverse complement strand
GCCCTGAACGCGTTCGACATCACCTTCAACGGGCGCCTGTCCGCCCACAGCAACTAACCCAACAACAACCCAGTTACACCGTTAATTTGACAGACCCGACTAATTTTCCGGCCAGTGTGGCGGGGTTTCCTGCCATTTGAGTGCGAGGCTCAGAATGGCGGGTTTTCCGGGTCGTCGGGGCGGTTATCGTCGAGCTCGGCGGAGTTTCCGCTGGTCCATCCGGCGGCGGGGTCGAGGAAGTCTTCTGGCCAGGGGCTGGCCTTCCGGTGTCGTCCCACCACCCTGTTTCGCCGCCGTCTGCAAGGATCTTCAGGTCTTCTTCCCGGGTGCGCGCGTGGGGGTGCCATTGACGGGCTGGATCGTTCATTGGTGAGTGCTTTCTGTTCTCGGGTGTTATTTCATGAGTGCGTGTTTGACGCGGTAGGAGTCGCCGCGGAAGTGCAGGAGTCGGCCGTGGTGCACAATCCGGTCGATGATCGCCGCGGCCATGTTGTCGTCGCCGAACACGGTTCCCCGCCGGGAGAACTCAATATTCGTCGTGATGATCAGACTGCGGTTCTGGTAACTGTCCGATATCACCTGGAACAGCAGTCGTGCCCCCTCGGGATCGATCGGGAGGTAGCCCAGCTCGTCGATCTATGCCGATGTCGGCATAGATTGACCTATGCCGAGTCCGCGACTATGCCGAGAGTGCTGCCGGGTTGCGCTGTTGGGCAGCGTTTTGAATGGTTGTGACTCGGCATAGTTACAGGCTTTCCAGAAACGCGAGGACCTTGTCTGAAGGGTGGTAGCGCCCGGGCGGCGCTGATGTGGATGTGGTCAGAGCGAGGGCTTTTTCCTTGATTGTGATATCAGCATGGATGTAGGCATCGGTGGAGCGCGCTCCGGCGTGGCCGAGCCAAAGAGCGATCACCGAGGTGTCCACGCCGGCTTGGGGCAGTGTCATGGCGCAGGTGTGGCGGAACACGTGCGGATGGATCCGTTTGCCTGTCAGCGATGGGCATTGTCGTGCTGCGGCGGCCGCGTGTGTGCTGACCCGGAGGGGGTGTGGGGTGCTGGCATGGGAAGACCGGATTTCCCGCGGTCGATCCTGGAGTCCCAGGCCAGGTTCGGTGACGAGGCGGCGTGCCCGGCGTATCTGTTCCAGTGCCGTTGGCCGGCGGGTTTCGTGTGTCCGCGGTGCCAGGGCCAGAAGGCATGGTCGAGAGTCGCGCGGGCCGAACACGAGAAGCACCTGACATGGCGGACACGGTCGTTACGCTCCGAAGAAAGAGCGAATCGAAGGTCATACGGCCGGAAGCGACATTCCTCCTCGCTGGCAAGGAACGACGAGTCGGCGTTCGACATGCTGTTAGCGTCGCGTTCGAAAGTTGATCCCCCGTGCGGCAGTTCCTATCCTGGCCGGGAAAGCGAAACTATTCTGGTTCATATTGGTCGAAGGTGAATCGCGGCCATGTCGGCTTCGAGTCGCTCTACGAGCGCACTGCGCTGATGATGCTGGACCGCGAGCCTTCGGTTGTCGCGATCTTTAGCCAGCCGATGTGGATCTTCTGGCCGGGTAGGCCATCTCCGCGGTCGCATGCTCCGGACTTCTTCATTCGCCACAGCAACGGCGATGGTGAGATCGTCGATATGGGGCCGCATGACCGGATCGACGATGTCACGATTCAGGGCTTCGAGGCAACTCGACGCCTGTGTGATCAAGAAGGTTTTCATTACCTGGTCATGTCTGATCTCAAGCCAGTACTATGGCGCTGCCGAGCCCAGTAAGAAGACCAGGGCGCGCGCTGCCGCCATATACGACCCGACTGTCTGCCTGGCGGCGGAGGTCAGCGAGCTCCGCTCGCAGTACGCCGCAGACGGCACGAATGTGCTCGACGTCAGTGGGTTCGTCTGGACTTGCGCGCGGCAACTGACGACTACTTTCCGCAAGGGGTTACGTAAGGCTTGCACTAACATGGTTCTATGACTCGCGCGAAGCGTCTTGCCGTCTCCATGGCCGACGTTGCACAGCTGTCGGGGGTGTCTGTTGCTACTGTCTCCCACGTCATCAAGAAGTCCCGGCGTGTAAGCCCGGACACGGAGCTGGCTGTTTTACAGGCGATCGCCAGGAGCGGGTACATCGTGGAGAGCCAAGGGGTCTCAGCGACGAAGACTCTGGGTATGGCGATGTCGTCCATCTCTAACACCTACTTTGGCGAAGTGGTTAGCAGCGTGGAACGCGCAGCCGCAGCCAAGGGCTATTCCTTGTTGCTCGCCGATACACATGATGAGGTGACGGCCGAACTGCGGGCAGTGTCAAACCTTGTTGCCCGTCGCGTTGACGCCATCATTCTGGCGCCTTCGGCCGATCCGACACTTGCGCTGCAGCAGGCGCAACATCACGGAATCCCGGTGGTGCTCATCGATCGCTTAAGTTCCGCCGACGTGGACCAAATCGGGGCAGAAAACGTCGAACCAACTGCGAAACTTGTCGATCATCTAGCTGAGATCGGCCACCAACGGGTTGCAATGATCGGCGGTCAACCCGGGCTTAGTACTTCTGAAGAACGCAATGCCGGTTACCGCGACGGGTTGGCACGCAATTCTTTGTTCTTCGACGCCAACTATCTGGTTTCTGGAGATTCCCGGGACGGCGAAGCACGGTCTGCAATCCTGAAATTGATGGCGTTGCCGAAACCGCCCACTGCGCTCGTCGTTGCTAACAACAGCATGACCATTGGAGCACTGCGAGGCGCCCTCGAATTGGGCATTCGGATTCCCGAGGACCTTGCCCTCGTCTCCTTCGATGATTTCGAATGGGCCGAGTTGTTCCGTCCACGGTTGACGGTGATTGCCCAGCCTCTTCACGCAATGGGTAAGCAGGCGGTCGATCTCGTAATTTCCCGGCTAGAGGACCCTTCGCTTCCGGTGCGGAGAGTAGTCATGGCAACGACGTTCGTGCATCGCGAGTCCTGCGGCTGTCCACCTGCTTGAAACGTGCTTCCTAGTTCCGCGAGGCAAGACATGTCGAGCGGAGACGTCAGCGAGCAGTGCCGACAACTCCAGGCGGATCTTCCGTATCGGAGGGGTGTAGCGGAGGTCTTGTTCGCGACAAGCGCCCTTCGCAAGAATGCCGCCTTCAACCTATTCGACTTACTGGTGGCCGTTCTCGCTCATCGGGTAGACCACGAGTTCCGTCAGGCGCGCATTTTGCGGCTGGCTAATGGCGAAAAGGATCGAGTCCGCAACGGTGCGTGGGTCGAGCCGCTCGACCTTACTTACTTCGACGGCGTCGATGCCGGTGCCGAACGCCCATGTGGTGTCCACCCCGGCGGGGCACACGGCCGTGACCTTGATCCCTTTCGGGCTTAACTCCTTATCGAGACCTCGGGACAGCCCCACTGTTGCCCATTTCGTGGCAGAGTACGCCGAAGCGCCGGCAAAACCGGCGAGACCGGTGATCGACGCGACGTTTACGATGTTGCCGCCCCCGTTCGTTTCTAGGATCGGGATCAGCCTTCGCGAGTACAGGAAAACGCTTCGGACGTTGATTCTCAGTTGCGAATCGAAGTCCTGGATGGACATCTCGGCGAGGGGACCGAGGATCCCTATGCCCGCGTTGTTGACGAGGATGTCGAGAGTTCCGTCGACTGCTTGGGCCGCTGCCACTACGCGATCGACGTCTGCAGGCTCACTCGCGTCGCCGGACACGGCTGTGGCGTTTCCCCCTGCTGCGGTGATTGCGTTGACGACATTGTCAAGTTCTGATTGCTTGCGCGACGTGAGCACGACGTGAGCGCCGTGCTCTGCGAGCAGCAGCGCGGTTTCACGGCCGATGCCACGGCTCGCGCCTGTAACAACTGCTACTCGACCTGCGAGGTTTGTCATTTCTGTCCTCCGTAATGGATAGTGTCCCAGCTCATCGTGCTCGCGCGACCACGACGCTTTCATAATAGGTGAATGTACTCCCGGCTCGTAAGCCTTGCGTAAATCATTCGCGTGCGGTTATAGTGGCACAACGGTTCTGAGGAGAAGCTTTGGACGAGAGCATCGAGGTCAAGGCAGACCTCTCTCAAGCAGACAGAGCGTCGACTGCGAAATCTCCGATACTTGAGGCGCGGAACGTTCTCAAGCGATATGGGCATGTCGAGGCGTTAGCCGACGCCAATTTCGAAGTCGCGGCTGGAGAAGTGGTCGCGTTGATCGGCGACAATGGGGCCGGGAAGAGCACTCTTGTGCGTATTCTCTCCGGTGTTGAAATGCCCGACGCTGGTCAGATTCTCTTCAACGGCGACCCGGTTCAGCTCGCCAGTCCGACTGCAGCTCGTGAGCTGGGCATGGAGACCGTTTTCCAGGATCTTGCCTTGGCTCCGCACTTAAGCCCGGTCCAAAACATGTATCTCGGTCGAGAGGCCATGCGATCTGGACTGCTCGGACTCCTCGGCCTGATGGACACGAAGACCATGTATAAGGGTAGTCGAGAGGCGTTCGATCGCCTCGGCGCTACGGTGCGCAATCTGAATGGCCCCGTCGGTGGTATGTCAGGAGGCCAGCGTCAGGCGATCGCCGTTGCCCGGGCAGCGACTTGGGCACAGAAAGTGGTATTTCTTGATGAGCCAACTGCGGCACTGGGGGTGGTTCAGACCAAAGCAGTACTGGACCTGATTCGCCGTGTGAGCAATGAAGGAATCGCAGTGGTGCTTGTCAGCCACTCGATGCCTCATGTGATGGAGGTAGCCGACCGGATACAGGTGATGTGGCGAGGTCGTCGAGTGGCGACATACCGCGCGAAAGACACCTCGATGGAGCAACTCGTATCCGCGATGACCGGTGCCCTTAGTCGGGAAGCGTCATGACCAAAGTTCTCAATGCCAAGCTCAGCCCCGATGCGGTGGAGGACCTGCCGACGGGGCGCCTGAAGGGGGCCTTTCGTCTTCAGGCGATGCAGATGCTTATCTTGCTCGCGATCCTGCTCGGGATCTTTGGGGTCCTCAAGCCTGACACCTTTTTGACCCTGTTCAACCTGCGAGATATCGTGCAGGGGGCGGCAATATACGTGATCTTGGGTGTCGGGCAGACTTTTGTGATCATTACTGCTGGCATCGACCTATCGGTCGGTAGCGTGCTCGTGTTCAGCGCGGTCGTCGCCGATAAGGCGATGGTTGCAGTCGGTGGCCAAGGTTGGGTGACCGTGCTCGTCGGTTTTGTCGCCGCGTGCTTGGCAGGAATCTGCTGGGGACTAATCAATGGTGTGATGGTCGCGAAGGCCAAAGTCCCTCCCCTCATCGTCACGCTGGGTTCGATGAGCGCGGCCTTGGGTATCGCACAGGTGATCACCAATGGACTTGACCTTCGTGATGCCCCCGCAACACTGACCAACGACATTGGCTTCGGCAACATTATCGGCTCGGTTCCCACGCTTGCCGTGATCGCCGGCGTTATCGCTCTGCTGGGAATCATCTTGTTGCACCGCACTCGATTTGGCCTCCACACGTATGCGATTGGCTCAAATCCTGAAGCAGGCCGAAGAGCCGGTATCGGCGTCGAACGCCACCTGATCAAGGTCTACGTGCTGGCCGGATTACTAGCAGGCTTCGCGGGGCTTCTAAACCTCGGCTTCTACCAGTCGACGACAATTTCAGGGCAATCGAACACACCCCTCAACATCATCGCCGGCGTCGCCATCGGCGGGACGAGCCTATTCGGCGGCGTCGGCTCCATATTCGGCAGCGTCATCGGATTGTTCATCCCGATAACACTCCAAAACGGATTCGTCCAAATCAACGTTCAGCCGTTCTGGCAGCAGGTCGTCGTAGGCGTCTTGCTGGTCGCCGTCGTTTACATCGATCAACGGCGCCGCGCAGCCGCGACGCGTGGGCCAAAGCCATCTATACTCCGCCATCTCATCAACAAATCCAAATGACAAACCAAAAAGGATCGATATTATGCACAAAGTTCTCCGCGGCATAGCTGCAGCGTCTATTTTATCAGTGGTCTTCCTTTGCACCGCTTGCAGTGCAGGAGCTAGCCCCCCCGCAGCCGGAACTAACGGTCATGCTTCCAAAATAGTGTTCATTCCAGGCACAATTGGTGATCCCTTCTACGTCTCCATGAGGTGCGGAGCACAGGCGGAAGCAACTGCCGAGGGCGCCACCCTTACCACTCAAGCGGCCACAACTTTTAGCGCTCCGCTTCAAGTTCCGATTCTGAACTCGGTCGTGGCGTCCAAACCCGACGCTATCTTAATTGCTCCCACCGACTCCACGGCCCTCGAGGCGCCGATCGCCCAGGCAAAGGCTCAGGGTATCAAGATGGTCCTCGTGGATACCACGCTGAAAGACCCCTCCGCAGCAGTGTCTTCGATCTCTTCGGACAATACTGCGGGGGGCAAGGCGGCCTTCACCGCGATCAAACAGCTCGTCCCGAATGGTGGGAAAGTTCTGGTCGTGGCGGTGCAGCCCGGCGTTAGTACGGACGACCTGCGCGTCGGGGGGTTTGAGTCTGCCATCAAAGCTGACCCCTCGTATCAGTACCTGGGGGCGCAATACTCCCAACAGGACGCCGCGAAGGCGGCATCGATCGTCAACGCTGAGTTGCAGAAGACGCCAGACATCGCCGCGATCTTCGCCACCAATGACCTCGCAGCTTTGGGCGCGGCAACCGGCATTCGGCAGGCGGGCAAGCAGCAACAAGTCAAACTGGTGGGCTTCGATGCCGAGACCGACCAGGTCGCCGCGCTCCGAGCCGGTACGGTTCAAGCGCTCATCGCCCAGCAGCCGTCGGTCATTGGAGCCGACGCCGTAAAACAAGCAATTAAGGCTATTAAGGGGCAACAGACCACACGTTCCATCAAGACCAAGTTCACCATCATCACGAAGGCGAACCTCGACACGGCCGCGGGCAAGAATGCGATTTACCAGACCAACTGCTAACCGCACTTCAACTTCGCAATGGTAAAGCGCAATCCGACACGGTCCGATAATTAACCCTTTCCGGCCAACTCTCAGCCGGTGAAGCACGACTTCACCCACTCGCCATTCCGCTCTGAATGAAAGTTCGATGGTCGGGGGCGCCCCTTGGCCCCCGACCAGAACTGGCCGACGGTTTGCAACGCATGTAAGGAGCTCCATCAGTGATTTCGTCGGCGATCATCGCCCAGTTGATCGAGTCCGTGCGCTCGAAGTCAATCGCATCGGCTGCTCGCCAGATCGTCGCGATAGCAGGGCCGCCGGGTACGGGCAAGTCCACGCTTGCCTGGCATGTTGCCAATGAGCTGGGTGCCGACATGTGCGTGATTGTCCCAATGGACGGGTTCCACCTCGCCAACTCGATCATCGCTGAGACACCGCTGCGCGATCGGAAGGGGGCCATCGACACTTTTGATGCTGGCGGCTATATTTCGCTTCTTCGACGGCTGAAGGCGCGCAACGAGCCTGTCGTGTACGCGCCCTCATACCGCCGGGGGCTCGAAGAGCCGATCGCAGCCTCGATCGCCGTGCCTCAGGCCGCTCAGATCGTCTTGACTGAGGGAAACTACTTACTGGTCCAGGAGCCGCCGTGGAACGGCGCGGGAGCCTATTTTGACGAAACGTGGTTTGTCGAAACCCCACGAGCACTTCGAGTTGAACGCCTGATTGCGCGGCACGAAACGTTTGGTATGACCCGGGAGGACGCAATCAGCTGGACCCACACGGTCGACGAGATCAATGCCGATGTCATCAGCGCAACCAAATCGCACGCCGACCGAATCATCCATTCGACTTAGTCCCACACGTACCCGCGGGTAGTCTGTCTGAGCTGCTGCGGCTTGAGTTGCGCCTATCGCTTCGCGATCACTTTCGCGCCGTCGGGTCGTAGTTCTCCGGATGGTGAGACGTGGCGATACAGTGTTTGTCGGGTGATGCCGAGTTCTTTGCAGATCTCGCCCACCTTGGTTTCCTTTTGCCCCATCGCGGCCATCGCCAGTCGGACCTTGGCCGCCGTCATCTTGAAAGGGCGGCCGCCGCTTCTGCCTCGCGCCCGAGCCGCGGCGAGTCCGGCGACAGTGCGTTCGGAGATGAGCGCGCGTTCGAACTCGGCGAGGGCCGCGAAGATGCCGAACACGAGTTTGCCGGATGCTGTGGTGGTGTCGATGGCCGCGCCCTCACCGGTGAGGACTTTGAGACCGATTGCCACGGTCGGTAAGGTCGTGGACGGTGTTCACGAGGTGGCGCAGGTCGCGGCCGAGCCGGTCGAGTTTCCAGACGAGGAGAGTGTTGCCTTTCCGGAGTGCTTTCAGGCACGCCGCCAAGTGTGGGCGGTCGTCTTTCTTCCCGGATGCCTGATCCTCATAAAGATGATCGACTTTGACCCCGGCGGATAAGAGCGCATCGCGTTGCAGATCGGTGCTTTGTGACCCGTCGGCTTTGGACACCCGCATGTATCCGACGAGCATCCGAATCCCTTGTCCTTTATGCGTTCGATTACGTGACACCTCGATCGTAGCGTCGTAGAAAGCAAGCGGTGTCACTTATTCCGTCATCTATTCTACGTGTCGCAAACAGCGGAAGTTCAGGTTCTGTGATGGACGTCGGCGGGTCGGCTTTTGCCAAATGATGGCGGCGTACTTTCGACTTCCGATGGCGGTACCGAGATCGATCGCTTGTCGTAAGCGGGACGATTTGCGGGGGAGGGGTTGCCGCCGGGCTCACACACCAGTGGAGCGTTCTGGAATAGCGTCTCCGGTGCCGCGTGTTGTTCTTCGGCGGCATCCTCCCCGACACCACAAGCATCCCGCCGTCGCAGCCGACGGGTAGGGCGTCGTCGCGTTGACCATGCGCAACCCCGGCGTGCTGGTTGTCGTCCGGTACGCGCGTGATGTTGTTGCGCAGGTGGCATCCTGGGAGAGGTCGGCAGTTCAGGAGGACATGATGGTGTCGGATGTGGGGCGGGAGAAAGCGGCACGCCCGGAGGATATCCCTCGCCTGTTCGGCCAGTTCGTGACGGCGGGCGAATGCGGCGGACTCGCGACGCTCTACGAACCGGATGCGGTACTGGCCCTCCCGCCGGGCGGGGAGACTCGTGGGAGCGCCGCGATCGCCGAAGTCTTCCGGCAGGTGCTCGCCGAACCTGCGGCGGGCGGATCCGGCGGCCAGTTGCAGCCGGCCCTCTGTTAAACCCGGGAACTCAAGAAGTCACCTACAAACGAGTCGCACACCCCCAGGTAACTATTTAGGTGTTTGCGGCGTGTCTGGTTGAACATGGCGTGTGACTGGGGTTGCTGGTGTGGTGTCTGGAATGCTCGCGTACGAGCATCTTGCCGCGGAGAATACTGAGTTGTGTGAGGCTAATCGGGTGCTGATGGTTCGGGTCGCGGAGTTGGAAGCCCGGCTGGGCAAGAACTCGCGGAATTCGTCGAAGCCGCCGAGTACGGACGCGTTCGTGAAACCTGCGCCGCGGTCGTTGCGTCGGGCGTCGGGCCGGAAACCGGGTAAGCAGAACGGCGGGCAGGGGTTCCACCTTCAGCCGCGTCCGGACCCGGAAGAGGTCGTCGTTCACGCCCCTGGAGCATGCGGCGCCTGCGGTGGTGACCTGTCGCGGGCGCCTGTGGTCGGTGTCCAGGCCCGGCAGGTGTTCGACCTGCCGACGATCGGGTTGATAGTCACCGAGCATCGGGCTCAGCGACGGGCGTGTTGTTGTGGGGCGGTGACCGGCGCGCGGTTCCCGGCCGAGGCGAGTGTTCCGACCTGTTACGGGCCGCAAGTCGCGGCGTTGGGTGCCTATCTGCTGGGGCGTCAGCATCTGCCGGTGGGGCGGGTCGCGGAGACGATGGCGGACTGTTTCGGCGCTCCACCGTGTGAGGTTGCGGTTTCCCGGGCAAGCCGATGATCAGCGTCCATAGTGCGGGGATGAAGCAGACGAGGACGAGTACCAGCCACCACCACCATGTGATGTTCGGCGTGAGAGTGACCCAGTACCTACCGTGGGCGTCGGCGTGGGTGGACAGGATCGTGCCGACCTGGCCGTCGCTCAGGTCGACATGACCATCTTGCGGTGCTTGCAGCCGGATCGGAAGCAGGCCTGTGCTGATGTAGGTGGCGCGCCCGCCCTGCTGCGCGGGGACGAAACTGATCATTTCGGCGCCCACCAGCGGGCGGTACACGTAGATCGCGAGCGACAGGACCAGGGCGACGCCCACAATGACAGCGGGTGGTTTCCAGCGCGGTGCGGTGAAGTACCGCACGAGGGCCCAGAGGGCGAGCCCGCCGATGATCAGCAGAGGTGCCATCTTGACCAGCCAGCCAACCCCCCACCATCGCATGGTGACGATGCCGACTACATCGGACGCGTGCAGCCGCCACGGGTCGGTGGCGCCGTTGACGTCGCCCTTGGTAGTGAGGGTGCCGTCGGCGTTGACCGTGTGGACCCGGTGGCTGTAGGTGTGCGGGGAGTTGGGGGGATGGAAGGTGATGAAGTCACCGGCCCGGATGGAGTCGAATGGCACCGGATCGACCCACAGCAGCGTGCCGACCGGCGCCGCGGTGCCCATCGATGGCGTCTCGATCCGCTCCCAGTGTCCGCCCGTGAGCCGCCAGACACCGGCCCAGATCAACGCGGTGATGGCGAGGATCAGCACGAGCCACGCCGCTGCCGCCCGCCACCGCGGGGATAGTGTCGGCGTGGCAGCTTCAGTGGGCGACGTTGCGTCGCTCCTGTCGGTTGTCGCGGTGGCGCTCACGCGATGAATGCCGTCGCGGCGTCGGGCCACGTGAAGGTCACCGACCATAGGCTGACCGGGTTCGTCTGGACGCGGAAGGACAGCGGCGCGTACAGATGCAGCCCCGGCAGGTAGTCCGTCACCGTGTACGTCGTGTCCCTGCTTGCCGAGACGGTGCCGGTTTCGGTGGTCCCGGGGGCGAGGGAGGCGACGTTCTGCCACCCTGAGGCGAGCGTGGTCAGCGAGCCGGCGAAGGATGATGCCGGGTTGGTGAAGCTCCACGTCACGTCGACCTTGGTGCAGGGCGACAACGCAGAGGTCCTGTCTGGCAACGTTCCCGAGTACGTGGTCGTCCCTGAGTCGTTCAGGATCCACTGCTCGGTCGCGGATGACGCCCAGCTATTGAAGGCAGACTGGCTGGCTCGCTGTGCCGTCGTCGGCGCGGCCGGGGCTCCACCGTTGTTGAAGACCACGAAGTTCGACAGCGAGCCGGCGAAGTAGGGAGAGACGCCGCTCACCGGCGACCAGCCGATATGCCAGTACCCGGTGTCCGAGCTGTACCCGACGAGCACCCCGCCTCCGCTGCCAGCCGTGGCACCGTCGACGTAGATGGTGGTCGTGGACGTGAGGCCGACAATCAGGACGTTGACCTCAGACATCGTGACGTAGGCAAAGTGCCAGTTGCCGTTGTTGTAGGAGGTCGTGGTCGTGGTCGTGGTTCCGGTGGCGTTCTGGATGAAGCTGAGTGTGCCGCTGGGGTTCATGTAGAGGATGCGATCGTTGCCACCGGTGGCATTCGTCGAGCTGTTACCGATGCCGAACAGCGGGCCGCCGGCTGTGCTGGTGGTCTTGAACCAGATGCCCAGACCGTAGGTCGTCCCGAGTGAGATACCCGGGTTTGGCTGTGCCTGCGACACCACGCCGGCCGCGTAACCCCCAGGGTTCTGCCCGTCGAAGGTGATCGCGCCGGAATCTGTCATGGGGCCACTGGTCGGCAAGAAGGTGGTGCCGTAGCGGGGCAGCATCGGGTTGACGGAATTCTTGCCGTTGTCGAGTTTCACGACGCCGCAAGAGGCCGCACGTACCTGCTGGGTCAGGTTGGACGCGCCGATGGTGCCGTTGTTGGTGATCGAGTCTGTGGCCGACACTGTCGCCGGGGAAGCGAGGGTGGCCGTGGTCGGCGCGATGCTGCCCGTGCACGGCGTCGTCGTCGCTTGCCCGGCCACCGACGTACAACTCGTGGCCTGGTAGGTGTGCGTATAGGACAGACTGCCTGAGCCTGCGGTGTTAGCGGAGTTGGTGTTCGAGACACTAAACCCACCCAGCGCCCCCGACGTGCCCGACCAGACCACCGCTACAGCTGTCAGCAACACACACGTCGCAGCCCACATCAGGCGTCCATGTCGCGTCGACATCAAGTTCTCCTAGCTCAAATAACGCGTCACACCCCTGCAGCCTCACTAGTAGGTACAGGGGCGCGCTCCGAGCACCGCTTGAGGTACTACTACATGGTCAGTGTCCATGTCATCGGCTGGCTGGCGGTCAGCCCCGCGTCCGAGATGGGGGCCGCGCTGTTGAGTGCGGTGGTGAAGGTGCAGGTAACCATCGCGCCCGCTGCAAGTCCGCCGGTGAGCGCGTTGGTGGCCGTCAACGACCCGGGTGCCGTTGCGGCGATGGTGAGGACGGAGACGGGGGTTGTTGCATCATTGAGACAATTGACCGCGACGGTGAATGCGCTGGCGTCTGTGCACAGGTTCCCGGTGCCGGACACAGTTCCCTGTGTTCCGGGCACGCAAGTGCCGAAGCCGAGGTTGAACGTCGAAACTGCGGAGGTGCTGGTGTTCTTCAGGGTCACGACCGTGGTTTTGCTGTCACCAGGCTTCAGCGTGAGGTTCGCCAGACCACCGGCACCGTACTTGTTGATCGTGGCACAGGTGTAGGTGCCGGCGGTTGAGGCGTCAGCCTGGCAGGTAGCCGCGGCTCCGGCTGAGTCTGGTCCTGTTTCCAGCAAGATCGGAGCCTGGGTGGTGCCGGCAGTGTTCTGGTTGTTCGTGATGGCTGCCGTCCAGCCGGCGAGGCTGCCGCCGACACCGAGGACCAGCAGCGAGGCCGCGACAATGCTGCCGAGCCAGATCAACGGGAAGGCCCGTCGCCGTAGTGGGCGGCCCGGTCCTTCAGCTGTTGTGCGTGGGCTTGGTGCAGAAAAGCCAATCATCTCTACCTATCCTTCAACGCTGAATGCTGTGGAGAGTCCAGATTCCGGGGCACCCACCACGCGGACAAACTACTTAACAATTCCGCACGATACTCCATATCGGATGTTTCCCGACTATTAATCAGGGCTTTGTCAAAGTCGGCGGGTTTTGCTTGTAACTGGTCAGGTTCTTTGGCGGCTCAAGTGGTGACTTCGAGCGGTCGTGTTCTGATCGATGACTTGGCGCGCGGGGGTCAGGCCCGTGTGGGGATCCAGGCATCACGAGTGAAGGCGTTCAGGAGGACTTCGAACTCGTTCACCGCCTGTTTCCGAGCGGTGGACATTACGGAACGGATGCTGACGAAGTGTTCGGCCCCGGTTGTGGATCGCAGGCAGCCGGACACTTTTTGGCGTAGTTTGACCATCCGGATGTCTCGTTCGGCCAGGTTGTTATCGAACGGAACACGGAAGTCGGTGGCGAATCGGAGCACGTCGTGTTCGTACTGACGCAGCCTGTTCAGCAGTCGTCGTGGTTCGGTTTGCGCAACCCTGCCACCGGTCTTCGGGTGCACCCGGGCCGGGGATTGAAGATCAGCTGTTGTCAGGATTGCCCGGTATTCCAGCCAAAGTGCGTTCAGTGCTTGTGTCCCCAGGCTCGTGCGGCCGTGGGCTTTGACTTCGTGAACCTGCCGGTGTGCGCCGACCAGGAAACCGGTCATCTGTCCAGCCCAACCCAACTCGGGGGTGTCTTGACTGATCTTCTGCAACTCACGTAAATGGTGCGCGTTGCATAGGCCATGGGTTGCGGCGGTGAAGGTTTTGTAGGGTTCCCACCCGTCGTGGACCATCACCCCGGTGAAGGATTGCAGCACCCCACCGTTCAACGTTCCGGTCAGTCCTTGTTTGGTATCAACATGGAACACGGTGTGCGTGGTGGTGGACGCGCCATGAACCCAGGCCAGCCCGCCAGCCACGCGCAGCCCGGTCTCGTCAACATGGACCACCATGCTTGCGGTAACAGCCTGCTTGATCAACGTGACCGTGCCAGCCAGGAGTGTGGCTCCTTTGCCTGCCAGGGAAGACACCCACCCGGTGGACACGGCGACCTAGAACAGATCCGTGAACACGGCCGCGGTGCGGGCCACCGGCAGGTAGTGCACGTTCAGCAGGTAGGCGCCGACCGCGTGCAGTCGGGGACCGTAAGACACCGGGGCCTGCACTGCGGCCGGGAACACGCCGACGCTGACCGTGTCGCACGGACACCGTTTCACAATCCGTTGATGTTCCACGGTTTCCACCCGGATCGGCGGCAGATCAATGACCTGCCGTCGTGCGAGGACGACTCCCCGAATGTGTTCCAGCGAACTCCCGCAGCCGCGGCAGTTGGCCGGCTCGTGCCGCAGGATCCGGTCAGGGGTAGCGGTCATCGGCAACGAGGCACCGCCGCTACCGGCCTGTTTGCCTTGCGGTTTACCCGAGGACTCCCGCAGGGAACGATCCCGGGAGGCAGGTTTGCGAAACCCGTCACTGCTGGGCGGTTTCAAGGAGTTTCCCGAGTTCTTATCCAACCGGGAACGCAACGTCGCGTTCTCCTGGACAAGACGATCAACCCGTTTCTCCAACCGGTCGATTGTCGCCTGGAACTGCACCCGCTCGGCCTTGTGTTCTTTCATCAGCTCGGCCACTGTGCGAGCTAACTCGCCATACGTAGGGGCCGCAACCATGGCCTCATCGTGGCAACAATACGGCCTAAGACATTTTTAAACCGCCGATAACCGCCAAACCCGCTATTGGAAAAGAACCTGACTAGTTACCCGCGGCAAATGCCATCGCGGAGCTGGATGGGCTGGTGCGCCAAATCAAACGACTCTAAACTCTCTAAAGAATCTAAAGCTGTCCAAAGGAGCCGTCGGTGCGTAATCCCTTCAAGCCAACC
>Ga0208357_1001859_pt1 | contig 14810 bp, 14 predicted proteins | sample NGESurdeep092012_6_FD_184487 | JGI IMG/M metagenome (GOLD analysis project Ga0208357, IMG submission 184487) | Arctic peat soil microbial communities from Barrow, Alaska - NGEE Surface sample F52-2 deep-092012 (SPAdes) | ecosystem: Environmental > Terrestrial > Soil > Wetlands > Peat ... | reverse complement strand
CGACAACGCGCCGGACAGCGATGCCGTGACAGCGCCACCGGCCCAACTCGAAACCGCCAGGACCACGAAGAGGATGGCGAACCCCAGCGAACGCGGCCACCGAGCACCCGGCACGCGCGCTGCCCGCCCGACACCGAGGAAGACGGCAAGCAGCACCAACAGAACCAGTGCGGCCTCAGCGACCAGTGTCAAGCGCGCCAGCAAGCTCCCCGGCAGGGCCAGCCAGCCGACGACGATCAACGCGAGGCAGAGCAGGGCTGGGACTACACGCATCCGCCACGGCGACAGCGCCCCTGATGCCGCGCCCAAACCAGCACCGAGGTCGTCGCGGCGCCGCGGGCCTGCGGCTAGTGCCAATCTCGCTCCGGCGAGCTGGCCCCACTCGGCGAAGTCGACCGCCGCGATCTGGAGCAGCGGAATGGACAGCAGTGCGACATCCGTCATCAACGAGTGCACGGAGAGCGGAAACAGCGACAGGCCGTTCAGCGAAACAGAAGCGAACGCGAGCACTACAAAGAGGGCACCGAAGGTGGCACACGACGCTGCGATCACGATCAACCGCATCCGGATGCTTCGCGCAACGACTTCAGGTTGGATGAGAACGGCGAGCGTGAGCACCCAGATCAGTGCCAGAAAGGCCCAGCACAGGGCACGGGCCCAGTCCGGCATGACGGCGAGCAGGCCGGCGATGCCCAGAAGGCCGGTTTTCCAAGCGATCAGTCCGGTGATCACCAGTATCGAACAGATCGCGATCCAGCGCGCGGCGAACATCGCCGCTGCCGCGACGTAACCCAAGCCGAATGACAGCAACGCGAGCGTCGCGACGAACAGCGGAATACTCAGGCTGGTTTGCACGCCACCGGTGGCGCCGAGGGTTACGCTGCCCGCTTTGACATCGCGCAGCGCCACCAGGATGGCCGCGCCAAGCAGGCTCGCGGAGGTGACCGCCGTGGCCAGCCGGAGCGGGCGATCCATCGTGGCAATCGACAGCCGTCGCTCCGCAAAGGTCGCGCGAAGCCCGCCCGAAACGGGCGCGCCGCCGGCGACACCGCCAGACTCGGCCGGAGACGGCGCAACATCCGAGATTACGTCGACTGCCGGTGCACTGGCCGAGGGTGCACCGGCCGTCGACGTACCGGCCGGCGGGGCGTCCGCCGGCGGGGCGTCTGCCGAGGGGGCAGGAGGCGGAGCGGAATCCGCAGCCGAGGTCACGGCAAGACAGTACGACTACACGAGCACCGTGCATAGAGTGCGCGCACCCCCGATTCAGGGGTAATTTCCCCCTGATTCGCCAGGAGGCCGGGTGCATTCCGTCAGGCCGTGTTCGGGGCGGTGTTTCCCGCCGTGTTTCCCGCCGTGTTTCCCGCTGGCGAGGTGTGGCGCTTCAGCCGGCCGAGAACTCGTGGTCGGTTATGGACCTCTCGTGCATCTCTGCGCCGGAGCCGGGCGCAAGCGGCGGCCAATATCGCCCATGGTGCACGTCGACCGGGGTGATGAAATGTTCGTGCAGGTGGTCGACGAACTCGATGATTCTGCCCTCTGTCTGGCCGGAGACCGCGACAGCATCGAAGAAGGACAGGTGCTGCACCATTTCGCAGAGGCCGACTCCCCCCGCGTGCGGACAGACGGGAACGCCGAACTTCGCCGCCAGCAGCAGGATCGCGATGTTCTCGTTCACGCCGCCGACACGAGTCGCGTCGATCTGAAGCACTCCGAGTGCATCGGCCTGCAGGAACTGCTTGAACATCACGCGCCCGCCGCCGTGCTCCCCTGTTGCGACCGGAATCGGAGCGATGGCTCGAGCGATCGCGGCGTGCGAGAGCACATCATCCGGGTTGGTCGGCTCCTCCACCCACGCCAGATCGAAACGGGCGAGCTCAGCGATCCATTCGATCGCCTCGCCGCGATCCCAGCGCTGGTTGGCATCGATGGCGATCCGGATGTCCGGGCCCACGACCTCGCGCGCGATGGCGAGGCGACGCAGATCATCAGAGCGATCGTCACCGACCTTCAGCTTGATCTGGGTGAAGCCGTCGGCGACCGCCTCGCGGCACAACCGCGCGAGCTTCTCGTCGGAATAGCCGAGCCAGCCCGGAGTCGTCGTGTATCCGGGGTATCCGTCGGCGAGAAGCGCCTCTTCCCTGGCGGCCTTGCCGGGTTCGCTCGCGCGCAGGATCTCGAGCGCCTCCTCTCGCGTCAACGCATCGCTCAGGTAACGGAAGTCGACCAATTCCACGAGCCGCTCCGGCGTGAGGCGTGCGAGCAGTTGCCACAGCGGTAGCCCCGCCCTCTTGGCCTTCAGATCCCACAGCGCGTTGACGACCGCGCCGATGGCCATCTGCATGACTCCCTTCTCCGGGCCGAGCCAACGCAACTGGGAGTCGTAGACGAACTCCTTCCAGATGCCGCCCAGATCGCCGAGCACTACATCCACATCGCGTCCGATGAGTCGCTCGGCAACGGTACGAATCGCGGCGACCTCGATGTCGTTTCCGCGACCGATCGTGAAGACGAAACCGTGCCCCTCCAGGCCGTCGGATGCGTCGGTCGACAGGTGCAGGTAGGCCGCGGAATAGTCGGGATCAGGATTCATGGCATCCGATCCGTCGAGGAATCGCGACGTTGGAAAACGCACGTCGTGCGTATCCAGGGCAGTAAAGCGTGACACTGATTACCTTTCGATGTGGGACTACCGAGTGGTTCCGGCTCTTAGAGGCTCTTAGATCAGTCCGGCGGCGGCGAGGGCATCCCAGAGCTCGGGTCGAGGCTCATCGCTATACAGCGCCACGTTGCGCTCGACCTGCTCAGCCGAGCGCATGCCAACGGCGACGCTCGCGACAGACTCGTGCCGCAGCGGGAACGCGATCGCGGCTTGCGGCAGAGTCGCGTCGTGACTCTCGCACAGGTCCGCGAGCGCGTTCGCCCGAGCGAGCACGGCCTGGGATGCCGGCTCGTAGTTGAAGTTGGCGCCGGGCGCGGGGCGTGGCGTTGCAAGCAGACCCGAATTGAACACGCCGACAGCGACGATCGCACGACCGCGCGCCGCCTCGAAGACCGCATCCGCCGCGTGGTGGTCCAACAGCGTGTAGCGTCCCGCGAGCATCGCCAGGTCGATATCTGTTGTGGCGAACGCTTCGGTCACGGCCTCGGCGCTGTTCGAGCCGATACCGACGGCGCGCACGACGCCTTGCTCACGCAGTTCGATCAACGCTTCGGCGCCGCGTCGCACCGCGGTGTCATCGCCGCTGGCATCCGGGTCGTGCAAATACAGGATGTCGATGTAGTCGGTCTGCAGGCGGTCAAGACTCGCTTCGGCGGAGCGCAGGATGCCGTCGCGGCTGAAGTCCCATTCGCGCCTCAGCTCGTCCGGCACCGCGAAGATGTCGCTGTCGCGCCCGGTCGGGTGTTCGTTGGGCACAAGAAGGCGACCGACTTTGCTGGAGATCACGAGCGTGTCGCGCGGGTACCGCTTCAGCGCGTTTCCGAGGCGCCGCTCCGACAGCCCGAGCCCGTAATGCGGCGCTGTGTCAAAATAGCGGATGCCCTGCTCGAACGCAGCGGCGACCGCAGCATCCGCGTCCTGTTCCCTGGTCTCGTGATAGAGATTGCCGAGGCTGGCCGCACCGAAGGACAGCTCGGTGAGCTCGACACTGGTAGAGCCGACGGCCCGTTTACGCATTGGATGCCTCCAGCGCGTATGCGCCCGCGGCATTGCGGGCAAAGATCGCGTTCTGATCCTCGTCGCTGAGCGGTGATAGCAGTTCACGGATGGCCGCAAGCCACGCCTGGTACCCACCGCAGAGGCGCACAAGGGGCCAATCTGATCCGAAGAGCAGACGCCGTGGGCCGAAGACGTCGAGGGCTCGCGCGACGGGTGTGCGAAGATCCTCGACCGTCCACGCGTTCCAGGCCGCTTCAATCGTGAGTCCGGACAGTTTGGCGACGACGTTGTGCGACGCCGCGACCCGCGCAACCGCGCGCGACCATTCCGTCAGGGAGCCGCTCGCGATCGGCGGCTTGCCCAAGTGGTCGAGCACGAAACGAGTGCCGCCATGCTCCGCGACGACGTCAGCTGCGAGTTCGAGCTGCGACGGTAACAGCACAAGGTCGAAAGGGAGATTCAGCCGGCCGAGCGCATCCAAGCCTGCCCCGACCGTAGCGCGGCCAAGCCAGCGCGGGTCGGCGTCCTGATGCGCAAGGTGACGGATGCCCACCAGCAGCTCGCCGCCGGGTGCGGCGCGCAACTCGGCGACCTGCGCAGCGACATCCGCTTCGAGGTCGACCCAGCCGACGACCCCGAGAATGCTCGGGCTCGGGCTGGCCGCGAGGAGGTCCTTCGACTCGCTCAGGGAGTTGGCCGACTGCACGACGATGGCGCCGGCACTGCCGGTTGTCGCCTGGGCCGTTTCGAGGTCTGACACCCAAAAGTCATGATCGATCTCGACCATCGATGTCGGGTCGATCCAGGGTTGCGGGGTGCGGTCTCGCCGCCACAGGTGCGTGTGCGCATCGATCAGCGTTCGTGTCGATGTCGATGTCATGTCAGGTGCCAGACCTCGGTGGCAGGCGCCCACAGCGAGTCGGCCGCCGCATCCGGCAGAGCCGCTTGGCACGGATCGGTGTGCGCCCACCACGTGCGGGTGATCGGGTCCGCCGCCATCTTCCGCAGGTCGGCTGCGTAGTCGTCACCGTCGTATTCGAAATATGCGACCAGCAGGTCCCCACGCATGAAGATCGTGTAGTTGCGGATGTTGCAACCGCGGATCGTCGCCTCGACCCCGGGCCAGACCGCCTCGTGCAACCGCAGGTACTCGTCGCGGAGCTCTGGCCGCACGCCGACGAGTTGACAGTGTCGTGTCACGCTCGCCATGCGCTTACTCCGCCCGCAACCGCAATGCCTGCATGCCGCCGTCAACGGCGATGCTGGTGCCGGTGGTCGACCCGGAGCGCGGGCTGGCGAGATAGGCGATCGCATCCGCGATCTCCTGCGGCGCCACCAGACGGCCGTGCGGCTGCCTCGCGTTCAGTGCGGCGCGTTCGGCGGCCGGATCGGGGGCCGAGTCGAGCAATCGTCCCACCCACGGCGTGTCGGCTGTTCCCGGATTGACCGCATTGACCCGGATGCCTTCACGCAGATGATCGGCCGCCATCGCTTGAGTGAGCGAAAGCACCGCACCTTTGGATGCACTGTAGAGGGCACGCTGCGGCAGACCCGCCGTCGCCGCGATCGAGCACAGATTAACGATGGATGCGGATGCGGATGCGCGCAGGTGCGGCAACGCCGCCCGGCTCACCCGCGCCATCCCGATGACGTTGATGTTCAAGACGCGGGCCCACTCGTCGTCGGAGTTGTCTTCGACGGTGCCCTGCGCGCCGATGCCCGCATTGTTGACGACGATGTCGATTCCGCCGAATTCTGCGACAACGGCGGCGATCGCGGCCCGCACCGAGCCGTCATCGGAAACATCCGCGACCACGGCGAAGCCGGCGGAGTCGGCATGCGTCACGTCGATGTCCAGAATGCCGACTCGTGCCCCCGCCGCAATGAGACGCGCAACGGTGGCCGCTCCGATCCCGGACGCCCCACCCGTGACGACGGCCACCAGTCCCTCGAACTCACCGGTCATTGTGCTGTTCCTTCCATTGTGCTCGGTTCGTGCGCGCCGCTTTCCTGGGCACCGCTTTCCGGGGCGCCGCCGAACACGGTGCGCTGACGGCCGAGGCCGTCGATCTCCATTTCAACGATGTCACCGGCGACTAGGTATGGGAACCGGCCGGACAGCGCGACTCCCTCGGGCGTGCCCGTCAGAATGAGGTCGCCCGCCTCCAGCGCCAGATACTGGCTCAGATGCCAGACGATGTGATTGACGTCGAAGATGAGATCAGCGGTGTTGGAATTCTGCCTCGGCTCACCGTTGACCCAGCTGCGAATGCCCAATGCTGTGGCGTTCACCTCGTCGGGCGTGACCAGCCAGGGGCCGGTTGGGCAGAAGCCGGGAGCAGACTTTCCCTTGCTCCACTGCCCGCCGGACTCCGCGAGCTGGAAATCGCGCTCTGACAGATCGTCGACGACGACGAAGCCGGCGATGTGTGCCGCGGCATCCGCCGGGGAATCAAGGTAGAGGGCGCGCGAACCGATGACGACGCCCAGCTCGACCTCCCAATCGGTTTTCGTGCTGCGCCTCGGGATGTCGACATGGTCGTGCGGGCCAACCACGGTGTTCGACGGCTTGAGGAACAGGATCGGAATCTCGGGCGGTGCCGAGCCGGACTCGGCTGCGTGCGCCGCATAGTTCATGCCGACGCAGTACACGGCACCGGGGCGAGCGATCGGGGCGCCGATGCGCAGAGCATCCACTTGTCCGATAACGGGCAACTCACCACGGTCGACGAGGGCGGGCACGCGAGCCAATGCGCCTGATTCGAACGCCGCAGCATCGATGTCTGCGACCACGCCGCGCAAATCGTAGGTGCCGCCGTCCGTGACAACGACCGGGACCTCCGCGCCGTGATCTCCGAGCCTTCCAAATCTCATTCGTTTCCTCCTGTCGTCATCGTCTCTGCAACGGACTCGGTCAGTTCCGCGTGGATCAGGTGGATGACCGACTGGCTCATCGTGTCATAGTCATGCGCGTTGTCGAGCTCGCCCGTCATGGCGAAGCGGTCCATCACCGTGATGCGGTCGGCCAGAGTGATCATCTCGGCAAGATCGCTGGAGATGAGAAGGATCGCCAGACCGTCGTCGGCCAGTTTCCAAATGAGATCGTAGAACGACCTCTTCGTTCGCACGTCGATGCCGACCGTCGGCTCGTCGATGATGAGAATCTCCGTCTTGGCCGCGAGCCACTTGGCCAGGGACACCTTTTGCTGGTTGCCGCCGGACAGCAGGCCGACCAGCTGGTCCTGCCGCGCGATGCGGATATCGAGTTCTCGCACAAGTTCGGCGACGAGCCGGCTCTCACGTTTCGCACTCACGTACCCGAAGACCTTTTCGAGCTTCGACCAGACGGTGACCGCGATGTTGCGGGTGACGGACTGCTCGAGGAACACCCCTTCCTCTTTGCGGTTCTCCGTGACGTAGCCAATGCGATGCTTCTGCAGCGCCTGTCGCACCGAATGGATCGTTACGGCCTTGCCGCGAACCTTCATCGTGCCGTCTGTGATGCGTTCGAGACCGAGAATCGAGCGGGCGAGTTCAGTGCGTCCCGCTCCGACAAGCCCGTAGAGCCCCAGGATCTCGCCCGGCCGTAGCTGCAGGCTCACTCCGTGGTGACCCGCAGTGGTGCTCACGTTGACCAATTCCAGAATCGCCGGGCTGGTCAGATCGACTGACCGGGCCGGCACCTGGAGACTCGCCAGCGATCGGCCAACCATGATGTCTACGATCTCATCGCGTGTGTGATCAGCGAGCGGCTCGGACTCCAGCACCGACTTGCCATCGCGCAGCACGGTGACGGTGTCGCAATGTGCGAACACCTCCTCCAGTTTGTGGCTGACAAACAGCACGGCAGCACCCTCGTTTTTGAGCCGCCGAACCACGCGAAACAGCCGTTCGGCTTCGTTGTCACTGATCGACGCGGTCGGCTCGTCGAGCAGCAGCACATTCGTCTCGGTATATAACGCCCGGGCGATCTCGACAAGCTGTGTCTGCGCGGCCGACAGTTCGATCATCGGAGTCTCTGGATCGATGTCGAGGTCCAGGAGTGACAAGCATCGTCGAGCTTCCGACCAGACTGTCTTCCAGGCGACGCGCAGGCCGGCGCGCGGCATCCGGCTCATGACGATGTTCTCGCCGACCGTGAATCCGCGGATGACGTTGCGTTCCTGATGCACGACGCCGATGCCTGCGGCCATCGCATCCGTGGTGCTCGCGATCGGGGTAGCGATCCCCTTAAGTTTGACCGCGCCGGAGTCGGCGGGTTGCACGCCCGTGAGGATCTTGATCAGCGTGGATTTGCCGGCGCCGTTCTCGCCGAGCAGGGCATGGACGGAGCCGGGCGCCAGACGCAGGCTGACCGCGTCGAGCGCCTTCACGCCGGGGAACGACTTGGACACATTGGTTGCCTCGAGGGCAAATACGTCGGTCATTTTGTGCCTCTTGTCGTCGCGCTCTCCACGGTCAGCGTTGCTCCAGTCGACGCTTCGGGGCCAAGCGCTACTGCGGCCGGCGTCGCTGCGGCCGGCGTCGCTTTCGCGCGAGCGGCGCCCGCTCGGCGAGCATCACGCACCTGTCGAGCGCGGCCGAGAGCAACGCTGCCCAAAACGACGGCACCCACGACGAAGTTGACCCAGGCGGGGTCGAGTTGGAAGATGGCGCGCGCGGAGTCGACGAGGCGCACGATCGTGGCGGCGAACACTGTGCCGAGGATTGCGACAGAACCGCCGGTGAGCGACACGCCGCCGATGATCGGTGCGGCGAAGCTCGGAAGCAGCCAATCGCCACCGATGCTTTGATTGACACCCGAAAGGGATGCCAACGTCACGAAGGCCGCCACCCCGCAGAGCAGGCCGGACAGAGTGTGCGCGACGACAACGCTTCGGTCGTTCGAGATTCCCGCGAGCAGCGCCGCATGATCGTTGTCACCGCTGGCGAGCAGTCGGCGGCCGCCGATCATGTGCGTGAAATAGAACGCAACGAGACCGGCGACGATCAACGCAATCCAGAAGATCGTCGGAATACCCAGCACTGCTGATTTGCCCAGGGCGTAGATTTCGGGCCACTGTGTGCTGGAGATCGTGCGCGTGCTGACCAACGCATATTGGAGGCCCGCGAAGATCGTCATCGTAGCGAGTGTGACGATGAAACCGTTGATGCGCGTGACAACGATCAGCCATCCGTTCAGCAGGCCGACGAGCGCTCCCACAACCAGCGTGCTCAGTGCGCCGACCCAGGGCGGGGCACCGAAGCTCGAGATCGCGACCCCGGCGAAGCAGGCCGCGAATCCCCCGATCGACCCGACGGCCAAGTTGAGCTGGCCGACCGCGAGTGTGATCATCTGCGCGAGCCCGATCAGAATCGGCACGGCCAGAAACGTGAAGAATGTTGTTCTCGAAATGGGGCTGAGGAACCCACCGCCGGACTGAACGCCGAGCAGAACAGCGCCGACCAGGATGATGATCGCCAACGTCAGATTCTGCGATTTGACGAAACCGCGCAGCGAACGCTTCATGCCGACACTTCCTCTGCAACTGCATCCTCGGAAACCACGGGTGCGACGACTTTTCGACGCCGACGGATATTTCGGATCCGGTCCGCAGACAGCGCGATGAGCAGAATCAATCCCAGTAACACGTTGAGTGTCTCGATCCCGAGACCGAACAGCTCAAGCCCTTTACGGATCAACAACATGAGCGTGATTCCGAGCAGCGTGCCCGTCACGGAAACATATCCGCCCGCGAGCAGAGTGCCGCCGAGAATCGGCCCGACGAATGACTGGAGCATGAACTCTCCGCCGATCGTCGGTGTGAACGATCCGATGCTCGCAGCAAGAAGAAAACCCGCCAGCGCGGCAAGCGCACCGGAGAGCGCGTGGACGAAAATGATGCGCCGGCCTGTTGGGATACCGGAGAGTTCGGCCGCGTGAATGTTGCTGCCGGTTACCAGTAGCTCGCGCCCGAAGCGGGTGCGCGAGTAGAGATAGCCGATGAGAAGCATCGTGACGATGACCGGAAGCACGATGAGCGGCACAGCGTTGGTTCCGCAGGTTGAGCCGATGCACAGATTGGCGAACGAGGCCTGACCGATGACGTCGAGACCCGCAGGCTTGACGGTGAAAGCGGCACTCGTGCTCAGCCAGGAGTACATCGTCGGCACTAGCCCGATGAGTGCGAAACTCATGGCCAACGTGACGATGAACGAGTTGACCCCGGTGCGCGCGATGAGCCATCCCGTCAGTGTGCCGATGGCGGCACCGGCGACGAGACCGATCAGAAGACCGAGTATGAGGGGAGCGTGCCACAACTGATAGCTCATGCCCATGAAGATGGCGCCAAACGATGCCATCTGACCAACCGCAAGGTTCATGTGGCCGACGGGGGGTACCACCATTTGTGAGAGGCCGACAACGGTGTAGATCGAGATGCTCGTCAGGAGGGGTGCGATCACGAAGGGGCCGTTGAAGAATGCAGGCTTGGCAGCTCCGAACACGGTGACGAGAATCACGATGATGACAAGCAGAAAGAAGCGCGATGTCGCCAGGAAGCGAACGAACGCTCGACCGCCCGCTTCGCGTGCCGGTTCGGCTGCGGCGCTCATGCGACCCTCCTGTCATCGATTGCGTCGCGATTCCAGTCGATGCCGAGCCCAGCGTTCTGAGAGGCGAAGGCTCGCCCATCCTCGACGAGCATTTCGCCGTGTGTGATAGCGCGCAACTGAGGAATGTGCTCGACGTAGAGCCCATTGGGGATGGCGGCGACGAGGCCCACGTGCAGTTCCATGAGGAAATGCGGGCACACTGCCACGTTGAAGGCCTCGGCCAGATGCGCCACTTTGAGCCACGGGGTGATCCCGCCGATGCGGGCGACATCGACCTGCACGATGCTGGCGGCACCACGCTCGAGATACTCGCGAAACTGTCCGACCGAGTACATTGACTCACCGACGGCGATGGGAATCGTTGTCGACCGCGCCAGTCGCCGATGCCCCGAGACGTCGTCGGCGGGCAGTGGTTCCTCGAACCAGAACAGATCGACGGGTTCGAAGGCTTTCGCACGACGTATCGCCTCGGCGGCCGTCATCGACTGATTAGCGTCGACCATGATGTCGATGCGGTCGCCGACCGCATCGCGCACGGCCATCAGGCGCTCGAAGTCGTCACGGTGACTCGGCTTGCCGACTTTGATCTTCACCCCGCTCCACCCTGCATCGCGGGATGCGATTGCCTGCGCGACGAGCTCCTTCGTGGTCAAATGCAGCCAGCCGCCCTCTGTGTCATAGAGCGGCACGTCCCGGCGAAAACCACCGGCAACCTCCCACAGCGGCGCAGAAGCACGCTTGCAGCGGAGATCCCAGAGCGCCGTGTCGACGGCCGCCAGGGCCAGCGAGCTGATTGCCCCAATGGTTGTCGACCGTGTCGATGCGAACAGGTCCATCCACACGCGCTCGATGTGCGCCGCGTCTTGGCCGACGAGACGAGGCACCAGGTGGTCGCGCAGCATAGCAAGCACTGCGCGACCGCCTGTTCCGATCGTGTACGAGTATCCGGTGCCCGTGAGTCCATCGCTCGTGCCGATCTCGACGAACAGCGTCTCCTGTTTCAAGAAGCTCTGCACGGCGTCGGTTCGCACCGTCTCGACCTCGAGATCCACGAGGTAGGCGCGGGCATTAGTGATTATCGGCATGGCGTGGCTCTCGCGTTCCGCTGGTTCGCGCTACTTGCAGGACAGATACTTGTTGGTGAAGTCAGCCTTCAGCTTCTTCGTTTCGGCCTGGCGCTCAGTGTCGTACGTCTTGACGTTGTCCTTGGTGACGATGAAGGAACCGGAGTCGATGATGATGCCCGGCTTCTTCATGGTGCACGCCTTGCTCTGCAGTTCGCCGAGCGCCCAGGAACCGACGTAGGCCTGACCCACGGGGTTCTGGGTTACCGTCGCATATACCGATCCGTCCGAGATGTCGGCCAGGATCGTGGGGTCGTCATCGATCGCAACGAGCTTGATGTTGAGGCCGGACCCCTTGACAGCTGTGGCGGCGGCGACCGCCGGGTTGTACGCCGTCGAGACGATACCGGTGATCTCCGAGCCGTGCGCCGCAAGAAGGTCAGCAACTGCCTTCTGCGCAGTTGTCAGGTCCACGTCGATGTCCGTGACCGGCGGCAGCAGCTTGACCGCCCCGTTCGTCTCATCGACCGCCTTTTGAACACCTGCGATGCGCCGCTGCGTGTTCGAGTCGACGTTATTACCGGTCAGGTGGGCGAGCACGCCCTTTCCGCCCATCGCGGTGATGGCGGCCTTGGCGGCCTTGTACGCCGCGACGCCGACATCCGTCGAAAGGCAGAAGTCCGCATCATTCGTATTGCCTGCCGGGCAGGAGGCGAGTGAAGCAACCGCGATGCCGTTCTGCTTGAGGTTCTTGAACGTAGTGTTGATGTCGGTCGGTGAGACACCGAAGATACCGAACGCGTTGTAGCCGTTCGCCACGAGCGAGTTGATTGCGTCGTTCTGTTTGGTTTGATCCCACGCGGCCGTCTCGTTGAAGGTCACGGCGCCGAGGCCGAAGTCGGCCTTGGCCTGCTTGCCCGCGGCGATCCACGGTTGGAAATAGGGGTGCGGTCCGCCGGGAACCAGCGCGACCTTGACAGAGTCGAGCTTCTGCGGGCTTGTCGTGCCCGCGGTGTTCGCGGCTTGCGTGCAGGCGGCCAGTGACAGCGCGACAGTCGCGGCTGCAAGCACGGTGGCCGTGCGGACGAGCTTGTGGTACCTCATCATTGAGTCTCCTTGTAAATAGGCAATATCCTATAGAATCTTTGCATGGACTATGCTGATGGGTGGTGGACGAATTGTCAAGCCCACCTCGCGACAGGACCGGGGAGCGAATAATGGCGAGCACGAGCGCGCGAGTCGACGTCGAGTTCTCGATGCGCAGCATCCCGCCGCGTCAGGTACTCGCAGACGAGGTCTACGTGCGCTTGAAATCGCTGATCATGGCGAGTTCGATTGCACCCGGAACGCGCATCAATATCGAGGACATCGCCCGCCAGCTTGAGATCTCCCCGACACCGGTGCGCGAATCGCTGGCGCGACTGGAGTCCGACGGCCTCGTGGACAAACTCCCGCTCAAGGGCTACCGAACCACTGAGCTTCTGGATCGCGATCAGGTGCGCGAACTGTACGAGCTGCGCCTGCTGCTGGAACCCAACGCCGCCCAGCAGGCAGCTTTGCGCATCACGCAGCACGGAATCGACGAGCTTCGCGCCGAACTGGCTTCCTGTCAGATCAGCGGCGATGACGCCGAAGTGATGTCCTACCAAGATCTCTCAAACCATGACGTGCGGATCCACGACCTGATCCTCGCGCTGGCCGGCAACGAGACGATCCGCCAGGCCTACGCGCGCACCCATTGCCACCTGCACACCTTTCGGCTGGCGTATGCCGGAACATTCGGCCACCACACACTCGAGGAGCACGCGGCGATTGTCGAAGCCGTTGCGGCCGGCGACCCCGACGCCGCCCATGAAGCGATGCGACTGCATGTCGAATCCTCGCAGGAACGCGTGCTCTCGCAGTTCGATATTGGCCCGGCGGCAACGGTCTCAGAAGCGGTCTAAGAAGACGAGGCGTGGCGTTCGAATACTCGAGGTCGGTCGACACGTTGTTCGCAGATCGACTCAGACGCTGGAGAGCACGCCCTCCAGCGGTGCCGGTGCACGGGACAGGTCCAGGCGGTCGACGAGCAAGCCCGCGTAGCTGCTCTTGCGACCGCTGAGGGTGCCCATAAAACGACGAAGCTGTTGCTGAACCGGGCGACCGCGCTGGGCGGGTTGGTTCTGGAAGGTGCGGAACGCCCGCAGGTCACCGCGTGCCTTCACGACCTCTTCTGTGGATTCCACGCCGAGCGCTCGGATGAGTTCATCCTCGAGATCGGCGACACACACGAAGAAGCCGAGTTGCTGCAGCTCGGCACGAGACGAGCACGGTCCGAGGCCGGCGTGTTCCAGTCCGCGCTGAAAATAACGCTCCTCACCGACATCGCACAGTCCAACCAATCGGAGATCGAGCCCAGGGGGCCCCAGCAGGCTGAGAAACCGGCGGATGCTGGTGGCACCGCCCAGCGGCACGACAGCGATGCCCTCATCGTCAAGCATCCGCCCGTGCCGTGCCGCCAAAGTCTCGATCGCGACCGCGTCGCTGACGCCCTCGACGAGGGCCACCGACCGCACGCCTGCCGCGAGCGCGCGGGCATCCGCCGCGGCATCCGCATTGCCGGCCGCCCACTCGACGACGGCCATGCGAAGTCGCTTCATTGCATCCACAGTTGTCAGTTTCACACTCATCAGCATCACGGCCCCCAGCTTTACCGCTGACGGTCCGGTCAGCGATTCTCTTCCAGACAGGCGGCAATCTCCGACAGCGCCTGCGCAGTGTTCGTCACGGTTGCGGCATCGACTTGGTCGAACACACGTGCGCGGACACTGGCAAGGTGGGCCGGCCATGCCCTCTTCAATTTGGCCAGACCGGCCGGAGTGAGCTTGGCAACGTTGCCGCGGCCATCCTCTGAACTGGAGCGCTTCGTCACCCAGCCGCGATCCTGCAAATCATCGACCAGGCGCGTCATCCGGCTCGCCGACAGTGCTGCGGCATTCGCAAGCTCGGCCATCCGCAATTCACGGTCCGGGGCCTCCGAAAGGCACATGAGTGTCGTGTACTCATTTGCGGACACACCAACCGCCCGCTCGAGATCAGCATCGAGCCGACGAGGTAATGACAAGCAGACGCGCATCAACGCACGCCAAAAGATCTCTTCGGTAGGGTTCAACGGATCCACCTTAGCCACCGAGCCAGACTACTTGCTTTGACAAGCATCCATTGACTCCCGGGTTCAGTGTGTCGCAAGAGACTCCCGACTGGCTCCTGGGCGGCGGGTCCACCGCAGCATAGTGAGCCCCCGTACGCAGCCACCGCCTGGACCCGGACGCCGGTAGGACGCCGCTCCGTATCGAGGATGCGGATCAGGTGGGGTCTCCCCTGTCAAACAACCCGATGGTGCTCACTAGGCCGAAGTTACGTTTGGCCCGAGCCCCTACTTCCCTGTTGTCGCAGGGGGTGGGGGCTCTTTTGTGTCATGAGTTGTAGCCAGTAAATTATGGCGTGCT
>Ga0208357_1001856_pt1 | contig 14816 bp, 10 predicted proteins | sample NGESurdeep092012_6_FD_184487 | JGI IMG/M metagenome (GOLD analysis project Ga0208357, IMG submission 184487) | Arctic peat soil microbial communities from Barrow, Alaska - NGEE Surface sample F52-2 deep-092012 (SPAdes) | ecosystem: Environmental > Terrestrial > Soil > Wetlands > Peat ... | reverse complement strand
CTACTACGGCCTCGAAGTAAACCACGGGAGGGCCGGGACGCTTTAATGCGTCATCGCGTAAACAACATAGTTTACGCCGATGCGGATACCCTGAGCGGAATATTTTTCCGGATAACGGGGTTCGTCGGCCCATTCCCATGAATCGCTTGTATCCGAATTGACGTCCGCTACCACCATCAGGCGGTTGTTGTCGTCGTAGATGCCGCGCCAGTGGCCCACGCGACCGCCGTTCAGATACGGCACGCCGGTGTGCAACGACCATTCGCCAGGGATGCCGTACCGGTCACTCAGATCGTAAAGCACGTGAAAAACGGCATCCCTGTCGGCAATCTCGACAAGCGGGCGGTCGGGGAAAACGCGCTGCATGGTGGCGCTGAAAATACTCCAGTCGCGATCGCCCCAGGTGTCGGCGCACATCAGAAAACCGCCGCGCAGCAGGTACTCGCGCAGCTTCTTCGCCTGGGGACCGGTGAGATCCATGGGAGAGGCCTGAACGGCGAATATCCAGGGCCAGTCGTACACATCGTCGCCATCGTCCAGATTGACGGGCTGCTCGACGGATCTCACCTCGATGCGCGTGAGACGCCGCACGGCCTGGACGAAGTGACGGTCGGCGCGTGGATAATCGTTCGTCCATCCGGTTCCACCCTGGCGCCAGTCGCGATAGCGTTCGAGACCGCCAAACATGCCGTAGGGTGAGGCCGGGTACATCAGACGGCCCATGACGAACTCGGCCTTCCGGCCCGCGTCGGAGGGAACCGGGAAGCCGTTGTACTCCTGCCCTGGATATTCGCGGAACGGACGCTGGAAGGCGAAGGCGGCTCCGAGAATGAGGAAGACCCCCGCCGCCGGCAAAAGAAAATTCCGCATACCTATGCTGTCAGCCCCATTCCGTCAAGCCCAGCCCGTCAACCCTACTATAATCTTCCGTCCGGGCGTGATCTCGTTATTTGTCGATGCGGACACTTCGCGCGGCGATGTCGAACTGGCTTCGTTTATTCGCTCACCGGGATTTTACGTTGCGGCTTCAGCTTCCAGGGCTAATAATCTGTTGCATCATTCACCTGGCCTGGTTTAGCATCGTGTTAGATGCCCACGCCACTCAGTTCATCGCAGCGAGCGTCAGGCATCGCCCTCCCCCTCGTTCTTCCGGCCCTTAGCGGCCCCTCAGACGCTGGCTCGATTTAGCTTCGAGACAGTCCTGAAGGGGCGAATCCGATACAACCGGCGCTTTCGCGCCTTATCCAGTCCAACTCAAATCGGTCCAATTCAAAAAAGGATGTTGTTGATGCAACCTGAGAAGGTATACGTATTCGATACAACTTTGCGCGATGGCGAACAGGCGGCAGGAACGCGCCTCGGACGCCGGGAGAAGTTGAGCATCGCCAGGCAACTATCCCAGCTAAGGGTGGACATTATCGAGGCGGGATATCCTAACTCCTCGCCGGAAGACTTCGCCGCGGTGGAAGACATCGCGCGCGAGATTCAGGATGTTACGGTCTGCGCCCTGTCCCGCGCGGTGCCCGACGACATTCATGCGTGCGGCAAGGCTTTGGCGCGGGCAAAGCGGCCGCGAATACATACCGGGATCGGGGCGTCCGATATTCACATCATGGGCAAATTCCGCGATGACAAGTACGGGCGCACTCTCGGAGAGAAGCGAGTCGCGATCCTGAGGATGGCAGTTGAGGCCGTGAAGCTCGCGAAAAGCTACACCGATGACGTCGAGTTCTACGCGGAGGATGCGGGACGCTCCGATCGGGCGTTTCTATTTGAGATGCTCGAAGCGGCGATCGACGCCGGGGCTACAGTGCTGAATATTCCGGACACGACCGGCTACACGGTTCCGGAACAGTATGGCGCGTTGATCCGCGATATCCGGGCCAAGGTACGCAATGCGGGCCGCGTGACCATCAGCGTGCATTGCCATGATGACCTCGGCCTCGCGGTGGCGAACGCGCTTGCGGGCCTTCAGAACGGCGCGCGGCAAGTGGAGGTCACGATCAACGGAATCGGCGAGCGGGCCGGTAACACTTCGCTCGAAGAGACCGTGATGGCGCTCCGCACGCGAGCCGACTACTTCAATCTTCGGACGGATATCAATGCGCGGGAACTCAGCCGCACGAGCCTGTTGGTTTCGGAATTATTGGGAATGCCTGTTCCGGCGAACAAGGCGATCGTCGGCGCCAACGCTTTCTCCCACAGTTCGGGTATCCATGTTGACGGTTTTCTGAAGGATCGGCAGACATACGAGATCATGCGGCCCGAGGACGTAGGTCTGCGGGAAAGCCGCGTCGTGCTTACCGCGCGCACAGGACGCGCCGGTCTGCGCGCCAGGCTGGAAAAACTCGGATTTACGTTGTCGCCCGAGGAACTGAATCAGGCATACACGCGCTTTCTTTCAATCGCGGACAAGAAACAGGAAGTATTCGACGAGGACCTGATGGCGATGGTGCATGAAGAGTTGCAGCCGGCCTCAGACCATTGTCAACTGGAATACCTGCATGTGAGCGGCGGCACTTCATCGGCGCCGACGGCTTCCGTGAAACTCATGGTTCAGGGCGAGTCCCGCGAGGCGACGAGCACGGGAGACGGACCCATAGACGCTGTGTACAAGGCGCTCTCGGCGATCACTCACAGTTCGGTGAAGCTTCTGAAGTATGAGATTCGATCGGTAACCAGCGGCACGGAAGCCCTCGGCGAAGCAACAGTTCATCTTCAACAGGGCGAAGTGAAAATCGTGGGCCGCGGCGCGTCGACGGACATTATCGAAGCAAGCGCCAAGGCTTATGTGGATGGCCTGAACAAGCTCGCCCGCGTTTCAGCCGCCACTACGTAGATGCGCGCTCCCGTTCACGCCGTTTGCCGGTTCGCAACCGCTTCCAGGCTCCGGGTGGCGATCTCGAACTCGCGCATTTTGAATTTCTGAACCTTGCCGCTGAGAGTCATCGGGTAAGCGTCGACGAAACGGATGTGCTCCGGCACTTTATAGTAGGCCAGCCGCGCGCGGCAGAAGGCGCGGATTTCCTCTCCTTCGGCAGTAGCGCCCGCTTTGAGCCGAATCCAGGCCACCACAATCTCGCCGAGACGCTCGTCCGGGATACCGATCACCTGCGCGTCGGCGATCGCGCCGTGAGTATACAGAAATTCCTCGATTTCGCGCGGGTAGACGTTTTCGCCCCCGCGGATGATCATGTCGCGCGCGCGGCCGGTGATCCGGAAGCAACCATCCGGGCGCATGACGGCGAAATCGCCGGTATGGAGCCAGCCATCGGCGTCCACGGCCTGGGCGGTGGCTTCGGGCTCGCCATCGTATCCTTTCATGACCATATAACCGCGGGCCAGCATTTCCCCTTGCTCACCAACAGGCAGCGTCTTGCCTTCTGAAGATACGATCCGCACTTCGGTTTCGGGCAGCGCGCAACCGACAGTCGTGCAGCGGGTTTCCAGATCGTCATCCACATGTGAACTCGTGATGCCGGGCGAGGCCTCTGTCTGGCCGTAGACCACCAGCATGTGGCGGCAATGCATCGTATCGATAACCCGCCGCATGATTTCGATCGGGCAGGGAGCGCCAGCCATAATTCCGGTGCGCAGCGACGTTAACTGAAAACGAGCGAATTCGGGATGTTGGAGTTCGGCGATAAACATCGCAGGGACGCCGTAGATGACGGTTGCCCGCTCGGTATCGATAGCCTCAAGCGTGGCAAGCGGATCGAATGTGGCTGCGGGAAAAATGCACGCTGCGCCGGAAACAGCCGCGGTCATCGTCCCGATAACGCACCCAAAGCAGTGGAACATCGGCACGGGAACGCAAACGCGGTCTTCTTCGGTGACGCGCATGTACCCGGCGAAGAAGCGAGCGTTGTTAACAAGGTTCACATGCGTAAGCAGCACGCCTTTGGGTTGGCCCGTCGTGCCCGAAGTGTATTGGATGTTCGCCGGCTCATCGGGGTCCGGCTTGACACCGATGCCGTCCGGATCGCGTAGAAATTTCTCCCACTGCGGGGAATCGATGTAGATGACGTGCTGCAGGGCAAGCGTCTGCCCGGCGCGGGATTCTTCCAGAATGGCTTTGTAGTTTGAGTGGCGGCCCTGCGTGTGGAGAAAAAGGGCACGCATTCCGGATTTGCGCAACACAAAGGACAACTCGTGCGAGCGGTTGGCCGGATTCACGTTTACCAGGACAACGCCCGCCAGCGCGCACCCGAATTGAAGAATCGGCCACTCGGCGCAGTTGGTCGCCCATACTCCGACGCGGTCGCCGGGATGTAATCCGAGCGCCCGCAGGCCGGCGGCGACGCGCTGCGCCTCATGCGCGTATTCCGCCCAGTTGAGCCGGATGTTCTGGTGGACACTGATAAGGGCAACGCGATCGGCAAATCGATCCGCAGTTTCAAGAAACGCTTCCCCTATCGTCTTTCGGACGACAGTACCCTTTGGACCTCGGGTATAACTCTGCATCGCTCCTCTTTTTCAGGTCGGCGGTAGCATCGGTCTGGCCCTCGCCGCGCATTTATTGTATATTCAAATCCAACATTTAAAGGCTGGCCCATCGGCCACGGAGAATCTTATGCCTCGCATCGCTCTTGCCGGTCTTGTTTTTCTGGGCGTGTTGTCCGCGCCGCTTTTCGCGGAACAGACGTGTCAGGGATTGAGAAGTATCGCACTCGACCATGCGACGATTACTTCCGCGGCGGCTGTTCCTGAAGGACCGCTGAGCGGCGGCGGGCGTGGCGGCCCTCCCGTGATCGCTCCCGCGCACTGTGCCGTGCAGGGAATCATCCGGCCGACAAAGGACTCCGAGATCCATTTCGAGTTGTGGATCCCGGCGAGCGGATGGAATGGAAAATATCTGCAACTTGGCAATGGCGGCTGGGCGGGGGCGATCAACGCGGCCGGGCTTGCCGAGCCCGTGAGGCGCGGTTATGCCGCGGCGGCGACCGACGACGGTCATCAGGGCGGCGCGGGCGCGACGTGGGCCATCGGCCACCCGGAGAAGCTGATCGATTTCGGGTATCGCGCCGTGCATGAGACGAATCTGCAATCGAAGGCGATTATTCGGGATCTCTTCGGCCGCGCGCCGTCGCGCAGTTATTTCAACGGATGCTCCGATGGCGGACGTGAGGCGCTGATGGAAGCGCAGCGGTACGCCGAGGATTTCGATGGAATCATTGCCGGCTCTCCGGCGAGCGACTGGTCGCATCTTTTCACAGGTTTCATCTGGAACGCACGGGCTTTGACAGAAACCCCGGGCAGCGCCATACCGCTCGCGAAGCTTTCGGTGATCCAAAAAGCGGTGCTGGCGCAATGCGATGCCGCGGATGGCGTCAAAGACGGGTTGCTGCAGGACCCGCGCGCCTGCCGCTTCGATCCTTCGGTTTTGACTTGTAAAGGCGCGGAAGGTCCCGAGTGCCTGACCGCGCCGCAGGTCGAAGCGCTTCGGAAGATTTATGACGGGCCCAGGAACCCCCGCACCGGCGCTTCGATTTTCCCCGGGTACGCGCGCGGAACGGAGGCGGGACCGGCTGGATGGTCGGCGTGGATTGCACCCGCTTCCGCCACCTCTTCGATTCAATATGGCTTCGGCAGCTCATATTACGGTCAGGCGGTTTTCGAAGAACCGAAGTGGGACTACCGGACCTTGAACTTCGACACGGATGTTGCGTTCGGCGACCGGAAGGCGGGACCGGTTTTGAATGCGACGAATCCCGACCTGAGAAGCTTCCGCGCGAATGGCGGAAAACTGATTCAGTATCACGGTTGGGGCGATCCGGCGATCTCGCCGCTCAGCTCGATCGCTTACTACGACAGCGTGCGCGCGTTTCTCGACAGGTTTCCGGATGCGAGACATCAGGCTCCCGGCAGCACGCAGGAGTTCTATCGTTTGTTCATGGTTCCGGGCATGGGCCACTGCGGCGGCGGGGTGGGAGCGAACAGCTTTGGAAACGGCGCGTCAACGCAAACGGATCCCGATCATGACATTATCAGCGCATTGGACCGGTGGGTGGAGACAGGTGTCGCACCAGATAAGATCATCGCGACTGGCACTGTGGTGGGTGACACCAGCAAGGCACTGACCCGGCCGCTGTGCCCGTATCCGCAGGTTGCACGGTACGACGGGACGGGCGATCCGGATAATGCGGCGAGTTTCGCGTGCGCCGCGCCGCAGGTTCCGTAGGCTTCGATCGATTATCGATGTTCCTCACCAGACCGGGTTTCGCCGGGGAAAAACATCGTTGGACGCACGCAGATAATTGAAAATAAGGTGTTTATTATTGGTGGCGGAAGAGGGGGTCGAACCCTCACGAAGAGTGAACTTCGCCAGATTTTGAGTCTGGTGCGTCTGCCAGTTCCGCCATTCCGCCAGGAAGGACTCTTTCCAGTCTAACCGAACGTCTGCCGCGGCGCTCAGCGCGAAAAATCGTCGTTATGGGTCATGAACTCGGGATATGCGCCCGCGCCGAGTTCGTGCAGGTCCATCCCCTGACGATCGCCTTCGAGCGAGACTCGTTGCGGCATCGCGAGATTCAACAGCCAGTTGAGCCCGTAGGTCAGCGGCAAAACAAAGCCAATCAGCGTCGCAATTCCCACCGTCTGAGCCATCAACTGCCCGGCGGCGCCCGCTTCCAGACGCCCGAACAGGCCTACCGCCAGCACTCCCCAGATTCCACCGACGGCGTGCACGGAGATGGCGCCGCCGGGGTCATCCACCTCCAGCCGCAGATCAAGGAGTTCCACCGAAAACGGGATCAGGGCGCCCGCGATCAGTCCCACGATCAGGACTGCCGCGGGCGGGACGAAAGCACACGCGGCGCTGCCGGCCACGAGGCCACCCACCCAGCCGTTCGCGGTCAGCGAGGCGTCAGGTTTGCCGAAGCGAAGCTTCGTGACAACGGCGGCCATCAGGGCGGCGCTCGACGCACAGAGCAGCGTGTTAACCGCGATCAGCGGCGCGCGCCCCGGTTCCACCCCCGCGAACAGCATTGCGCCAGCCGAATTGAGGCCCAGCCATCCCACAAACGCGACGATACAGCCGAAAAGGACCAGCACGGCGTTGTGCCCCGGGACGGCCATGGGCATCCCCTCCGCCGTATACTTGCCTCGCCGCGGACCGACGATCCACGCGACCGCCAGCGCCGTCAGGCCGCCCACCGCGTGGATGGGACCGGCACCGCCCGCATCGATATAACCGTGTCCGAGCCCGAAATTCGCTCCCAGCCGCGCCAGCCATCCCCCGCCCCAGGTCCAGTGGGCGAAGAGCGGGAAGGTCAAGCCGGCCAGCAGCGCGGTCGAAGCGCAGATCGCGCCCAGCCGCCAGCGATCCGAACTGCTTCCAAGGGGAATCAGACCGGCGAGACCCACGGCGACGATTCCAAACCATGCGAACAAAAACGCACCGGGCGAGCCCGGCGGTGGGGTGCTCATCGGCAGGCCGCTGAAAAACCAGCGCCCGGCGCCGATCCAGTCCCACGGTTTTGCGCCGAGGGTCAGGAAATAAGCTATGCCGCCCGGATATTCCATAAACGCGCGCCCGCAAACGAACCAGACGCATGCCGCGACCGCCAGCACGCACAGCGCGGCCATCATGGCGTGCGCGGCGTTACGCGAGCGGCCGAGCCCTGCGTCGATCAAAGCCAGGCCGCAACCCGCCAAAGGGGCGAGAAGCAGAAAAAAAATGCAAACCGCGGTCTGGATTTCGGAGAAACGGAGATCCGGCGTCACTTCAGTTCACATCCTCTCTGGGGAGGATTTGTTTGGGGAGGATATGGGCGCGCGCAAACAGCACCAGCCCCAGGACTTCGACCGCCAGAGCGGCACTCAGGAAGGCGCCGCGAGGACCCGCGGGCGCCAGTAACACCAGCGCGGCAAGCGCCAGCGCCCATCCGGCGAGCAGTAATAAAAAACCGGCAATTTTCATGGATTGAAAACGGCCGGGAGTATCCGCCGTCAGCTCAAAATATCACACCGAGCCTCAGCTTCAACGCTCATATTTTCAAGACGATTCCATCCTGTCCTGTCTAACGATCGCGATCCCCCATCCAAAACGTCTATTCCAGTCATAAGAAATTTGAGTTTCCCTTTAGCGGATAACGCTGTGAGTATAAGAAGACCGGACCCCGTCACGTCTTGGCTTGTGGCCCGAAATCTGAAAATACAAGGACATCGAAACAAGGACAGCTTATGGCAGACAACGCCTCTGAAATGAAAGCAACCCTGGGCCTCACCGGCCTCACGATGAATGCCATGGCACTCATCGCGCCTGGCGCCTTCCTCTGGCTCACGTTCGCTCCGCAGGCCGTGGAAGGAGCGACCGCCCCCTCAATGTGGATCGGTATCGTGTTCGCGCTGCTGCTGTGTCTGGCCACCGCGGTCTGTTACGCGGAAATGGCCAGGCTGTATCCGGGCACCGGGAGTTCGTATTACTTCGCGGAACAATCGTTTCTCAATCACGAAACGGCATGGAAGTATGCGCGGCTTTCGAAGTTCATCGTCGGTTGGGGCTCGCACCTTTATTACTGGATTTATCCAGGCGTAATGGTGGGTGTCACCGGCATCATCTGCGGCTACGTCGTGGGCACGCTCTGGCCGAACGCCATGAGCGCGACCAACCCCGGCCCGATGTTCATGATGCTGATTGCCATTGTGTTCTCGTTCGCGGTCGCTTACATTGCGCATCGCGGAGTGGCCGGTTCGACGGCCGTCAGCATCGCGATCAACGTGATCCAGATCTCCGCTCTGCTGGTGTTTGCCGTGATGGCGTTCGGATACCGGTCGACGCATCCGGCGGGCACTCCCGCCTGGCAGTTCGATTCTACGTCAGGCGACGCTTATACCTACGAGTTCCTGACCGAAAAAGTGATCGCCAATGGCGCCACCACCGACAGCATCGTACGCGATTCGGCCGGCGTTCCCAAACCGAAACTCGACGCAGCCGGGAAAGCGGTGCCGTTCATCATTGCCTATCCGGAGAAAGACGAGAAAGGCAACTTTCTCTCCCATCCGAACGCCGCATCCGTAGTTGGAATACATAACTTCGCGTGGATGTTCATTCAGGCGACGGTCGCGATCCTGATTCTGGTCGGATTCGAGTCGGTGACGGCAATGGGCGGCGAGGCGAAAAATGCCAAACGCGACGTTCCCATCGCCGTAGTGAGTTCGCTGCTGGTTCAGGGGGCGTTCTGTTATCTCATCGAATACTTCGCCGCGAATTACTTCCTGAGCAGCGGCTACAGCATGCAGAACGCGTCAGGCTCCTCCGCGCCGATCGGTGACATGATGGTCATCCTGGGCAATCATTTCTTCGGTCAGGGCGGTGGAAGAATCTTCATGCTGGTCGAGGCCTTCACGGTTCTCCTTGCGCTCGTCGGGACCACGCTCTCCTGCATGAATACCGGCGCACGCGTCACGTATGCCATGGGTAAGGACGACGAGATCGGCGGCAACCTGGGTGTTCTGCACCGGGAGAACCTCACGCCACACCGAGCCATCTGGACCCTGGCTGTGATCTCGGCCGTCGTCGGATGTATCTCGGTTGCCATGCTGTTCGGCGATGGCGGGGCGATGACCGACGCTGCGATCAAGGCGCTGCCGCAGGGCTTCTTCTCCAGCTTCGGGTATCCGTCTCACGACGTGATGGCGGCCATGCCGAATAGTTTGCTCACCGTTACGCTGGCGTCCAACTTCGGCACTTTCGTGCTTTATGCCCTCAGTTGCGTCATCTGCATGGTGGCGTTTCACAAGCACGCCATGTACAACCCGATCAAGCATCTGTTCGTCCCTCTGTTCGGGCTCGTCGCCAATCTGGCTTGCATGGCTTTCTATCTGATCGGACCGTTCATGGGATACGGGACCAGGATGGAGCCTTTGCTCGCGATCGGAATCGCCATCGTCTGGGGCATTTACGGGGGAATTTATTTCCTTTCGTCAAGCAAAAAGAAAGGACGCACCACGCTGGTGGGACAGCGCGGCAGGGCTACCGCTTAAGCGCTGCCGATAGTTAACTGTCAATAGATAGTCAACCGCGAGGCATTCCCTCGCCGCCGCCCGGGGTTACCGAAGCCCCGGGCGGCGGCGAGGGGTTCGTTTCGTTTCAGAGCACTCGGTTGCCGGGCACGAACGGATAGAATAAACGAGTCATTCATGTTCGCAGGCGCTGTCAGGTTGAGTCCCTCGCATTCTTCCATGCTGGATCTTGAATTTGCCGAATTGTCCGACGCTGGCCGCGTACGCGATCGTAACGAAGACTATTCCGGCTATGCCTTACCTTCGTCGGAAACCGAGGGCCGCACGCAGGGATGGCTTTTCGTCCTGGCCGATGGAGTCGGCGGCGCGGAGAAAGGCGAGGTGGCATCGCGTACCGCCGTTGAAACGCTGATCGCGGGCTTTCGCGCGGCACCCCGGGGCGAAGCGCATACGGTGTTGATGCCGCGCCTCGTGCAATCCGCCAATACCCGTATTTATGAGATGGGCAGGGCCGCAAGCCCGGGCGGCTCCCGCATGGCCACCACGATTGTTGCGTGCGCTTTCCGTTACGACCGGGTGGTTGTCGCGCATGCGGGAGATTCCCGTTGTTATCTCATCCGGCACGGGATTGCGTCGCAGATTACGCGCGATCACACCGTTGTCGCCGAGCAGGTGCGCCTCGGGCTGCTGTCGGCGCGCGAGGCGGCCGAGGCCTCCACGCGCCATCTGCTGAGCCGTTCTCTCGGTAACGATCTTTTCGTCAACGTCGAAATGAGCGATCGCCAGATTCAGGCGGATGACGTCATTCTACTTTGCTGCGACGGGCTGCACGGCCTCGTGGAAGGCGCTGAAATGGGGGAAATCGTGAGATGGAACCCCGATCTCACGACCGCGGCCGGAAAGCTCGTAGCGCTTGCCAATGCGCGGGGCGGCAGCGACAACATTACCATCCAGTTAATCCGCGTGCGTGGCGTCGAACGCATGGGAATGTACCGCGGAAGGCCTTATAAGCTGCATTAAAATTACTATGAGCGCACTCCTATGACCGCACTTCACCCAGGCGACACGCTCGATCACTATCGCATTGAAAGCCTTGTCGCCCGCAGCGGCATGGCATCGATTTTCCGTGCGACCGACATGCTCAACGGCTGTACGGTGGCTATCAAGATTCCACATCCGGAGATGGAAGCCGATCCGCAGCTCTTCGATCGCTTCAAGCGGGAACAGGAGATTGGCGAGAAGCTCGATCATCCGGGCGTAATGCGGGTTTTTAAAGACACGAATCGCAGCCGCATTTACATGGCGATGGAGTGGGTGGAAGGCCAGTTACTCCGCAATCTGATCGGTGGCAGGGCCAAAATGCCGGCCGATCGCGCCGCGCGCATTACGGCAAAAGTATGCGACGCGCTCGACTACATTCATACACACGGCGTAGTGCATCGTGACATGAAACCGGAAAATATCATGGTCGACGCGGACGACAATATCAAGCTGATCGACTTCGGCATCGCGGCTAACGAAGGCTCGCGGCGGCTGACTTTCGCCAAGCTTTCGAATGTCATGGGAACGCCCGACTATATTTCGCCCGAACAGGTCAAGGGCAAGCGCGGCGATGCCCGCAGCGATATCTATTCGGTGGGCGCGATGCTCTATGAAATGCTGACCGGCAAGGTGCCGTTCACCGGGAACAATGCTTTCCTGATCATGAACGACCGCCTGCTGAACAGCCCGGTTCCCCCGCGGGAAATCGAGCCCTCGATCTCGCCCGCGATGCAGGAAATCATTTATCGGGCGCTGGAGCGGGACCCCAAAAACCGTTATGGAGCGGCGCGCGAATTCGCGTGGGATCTGGAGCATCAGGACCAGGTGGGAGTCTCGGCCGACCGCCCTGAGCTGGAGAACTGGAAAACCCGGAAATCCCACTGGCCGAAGAAGATTCTGACTTACGCTCTGCTCGCGCTGGTGCCGATTGCGGTCTTTTCCCTGCTGCTCTGGGTGGCGCGAAGAGCCTGACGCAAACAAAACCGCCGGCAAGCGCCCCGAAAGGCGCCGCCGGCGGGAGGAAGAGCAGTCCGCTGAGCCGTTTCTTATTTACTTCAGGGGACCGAGAATTGCCATCAAAGCGATGGTGAACGTGCTCTGGTTAGTGGCCATGCCGGTTTGCGCGCCGCGATCGAAGAAAGGTTCATTGGAAGAGTCGTGCCGGTACTCCAGCCTGCCGATGAAGTGGTCATTGTACTTGTACTCGCCCGTGATCGTAGCTTCTTTGATAAGCTGCGCGGTGCCAGTGCTGGCGCCCGTCTTGTCATCGAAGAATTCAACCCGGGGCGAGATGGCGAACTTGCCGGTGAGCTGTACATGCGCCGCGCCCGCCAGACCGAACCATTCATCGTAACCGCCGCCTGCCCGGTTGTCGTGCAGGTAATCGCCGTTGATGTAGAAGTTAACCCTGCTGTTTGGCGTCAACAACAACGTGGAGTCGAGCAGGTTACGTTTGCCGGCCGTAGTGCCCGGATGGTTCGGCCCCTCGTAGTAATTAACCGACCAGGTGTATTTGGGCATGGTTATCGCCGAAGTGATCCCGATGTTTTTCAGATCGTTATTTCCCCACACGGTATTCCATGCATTCACTACCTGAACACCGGCTGTCCAGACCTTTGTGATCGGCGTGCTGGTCCTGAACCCGAAGTGATAATACGGAATCGCCCAGGCGAACAACAGCGAGCGCGAGTAGTTCCAGTTGGAGTTCGCTTCGATAACTTCCGCGCCGGCCGAAGTCACGAACTGGCCGAAATCGATCTCCGTGCCGTGCGTATGGCTGGGCTTCGCGATCAGATACATCTGCTCGATATATCTCAGAGCCTTGTGGTCGATCGCCGCTATGTCGCCGGAGTGGATCTCGCGCATGGTCTCGCCGAAACCGGCATCCACGTGGAATCCGAATACTTTGTCGGATTTGTCCACCGTGACCTTCACCAGACTCATCTCGGGAATAGCTGAATTGTCATTGAAATTATAGAGCTGGTTCGCGTCGAGAGCGGGGTGATTGAAATTCGTGGTGAAATAGCCGTCGGCCAGAGCACTGAATATAAAACCGTCGTATTTGGGCGGCGGAGCCGGTGGTGCCGCATCGGCCGGCTTCGCTGCATCCGCGGGCGCGGGGGCCGGCGCCTGAGCCTGATCCGGCGTGTCCACAGGCTGCGGGGTATCGATGTCTGCCGCCCATGCGGACAGCGTCAGGGCCAGGATGCAAAGCGGTAGTCGCATAACTCTCTTCTCCTTGAGATAAGTAAAAGCGATACTTACGTGGTGTCACTTTTCAATGAACTGAAGATTCAGTGTAAGTGGCGCGGAAGAAGCGAAGGAAATAAATTCTTTGGATGGGGCTTATAGCGAATGTTGACGTGCGCAGGGGCGAGGCCGGGCCATCGGCTTCCACCCCCGCGCGCTTTCGGGAAAGAGCACTTTCTCAGATGTCGTAATACAACGAGAACTCATACGGGTGCGGCCGGAGACGCACCGCTTCGGCTTCCGATTTGCGCTTGTATTCGATAAATGTTTCGAGCAGCTCTTCGGTGAACACATCGCCTTTGAGCAGGAATTGATGATCCTCTTCGAGGCAATTGAGCGCCTCTTCGAGGGACCCCGGCATCGACGGCACCGATTTCATTTCTTCCGGCGAAAGATCGTAGATGTCTTTATCCAGCGGCTCGCCCGGTTCCAGACGGTTCAACACGCCATCGAGACCGGCCATCAGCAAAGCGGCAAACGCCAGATAAGGATTGCAGGAGGGGTCCGGCGGCCGGAACTCCACTCGTTTCGACTTCGGGCTCGCCGAATACATCGGGATCCGGCAGGCTGCCGAGCGGTTTCGCCGCGAATAGGCCAGATTCACCGGCGCTTCATAGCCTGGCACCAGACGTTTGTAGCTGTTGGTGGTGGGCGCGATGATGGCCGAAAGCGCGCGCGCATGCTTGAGCAATCCGCCGATGTAATGGAGCGCCATCTGACTCAGCCCCGCATAGCCATCGCCCGCAAACAGAGGCTTGCCCGCTTTCCAGATCGACTGGTGCACGTGCATCCCGCTGCCGTTATCGCCGAAGATCGGCTTCGGCATGAACGTCACGGTTTTGCCGTGCTGATTCGCCACGTTGCGCACGATGTACTTGTACTTCGTCATGTTGTCGGCCGATTTCACCAGCGTGTCGAACCGCTGATCGATCTCCGACTGCCCCGCGCTCGCGACCTCATGGTGATGGCATTCGATCACGAGACCGCAGCGCTCCATCGTGTTGACCATCTCCGAGCGCAGGTCCTGGTAATGATCCGTCGGCGGCACCGGAAAATAGCCTTCCTTATAGCGCGGGCGGTAACCGAGGTTGTCTTTCTCGCGGCTCGAATTCCAGCGGCCTTCGTCGGCATCAATAAAGTAAAAACCCGAGTGCGCGTTCTGGTCGAAACGGATGTTGTCGAAGATGAAAAATTCCGCTTCAGCTCCGAAAAACGCTGTATCCCCGGCTCCCGAGTTCATGAGATAGAGCTCAGCTTTCTTCGCAATCCAGCGGGGGTCGCGCTCGTAGTTCTGCCGAGTCAGAGGATCGCGCACGTCGGCGATCATGACGAGCGTGGGCGTTTCCATGAACGGGTCCATGAAGGCCGTCGCGGAGTCCGGTATGAGCAGCATGTCACTCTCATTGATCGCGGCCCAGCCCCGGATACTCGATCCGTCTATGCCGAAGCCGTCGGTGAACGCGCCTTCACTCAATTCCCCGATCGGATACGAGATATGGTGCTGCAGGCCGGGGATATCGGAAAAACGGACATCCACCTGGCGGGCGCCGTTTTCTTTC
>Ga0208357_1001854_pt1 | contig 14824 bp, 14 predicted proteins | sample NGESurdeep092012_6_FD_184487 | JGI IMG/M metagenome (GOLD analysis project Ga0208357, IMG submission 184487) | Arctic peat soil microbial communities from Barrow, Alaska - NGEE Surface sample F52-2 deep-092012 (SPAdes) | ecosystem: Environmental > Terrestrial > Soil > Wetlands > Peat ... | reverse complement strand
TGGAAACGACGTGGTTACCGCGGCGACGATCCCGCCTGTTGGCGCGTAGGTCATCGCCTTGAGGGTGATGGCACTGCGGACGACCGCATCTCGCCACGGCCCCTCCTTGCAGGTCGTGAGCGCCGACCAGTCCGTCCACCAGCGCGTCGTCTCCGCTATCGAGTAGCCAACGTCGACAGGGTGCGGCGGTGCGGTGTGCGAGGGGTAGTACGACAGCACAAATGGAGTTTGCTGGCCTGCTTCGATGGAGAACTCAGCTACCGAGCTCAGATCTTCGCCGCGGGTGTGGACCGGGCTCCAAAGCGAGAGGGCGTCAGGCCCTGCTACGAAGAGCAGCAGCCCGTTTTGTTGCCACACCCACGGAACGATGTCGCCATAGCCAAAGCGGACGACGAGGTCCATCCGCATATCGACCCGTCCAGAGACGCCTTCCACCATCCGCATGATCTGCGGTGAAGGGGTGTTGACCGGCATGCAGTCGGTTACTCGAACGACGCCGGTGGAGGTGGTGAACTCGGTCTGTAAGACCAGCGTGTCGTGGACGTACTGCCGCGACGAGGAGAGCATCGGCGCCCCAGATCCCGCGCTGTCGCTCTCTTTTGGCGCAATCCGCCAAAAGCCGTCACCCTCGTCGCCGACGAGCGCCGCGAAACTCGCAGCTGAATCGAAGCGTGGCGCACAGAACCAGTCGATTGAACCGTCGCGCCCAACCAACGCCGCGGTCGTAGTGTCACCGATGATTGCGTAGTCCTCGATTCGAAGCGCCATAGCCCAATCATGACGTGTTTCGCGTCGCGAAAGGACTCAAGAGCGGCATTCGTGGACCGCGTTCACATCGCCTAGCTGCGCACTCGAGTTGTTTCTCTCTCGGATGCACTTCGCCTGCTCGACGATGACGTCTAGCTGTGCGGCCGACTACTTGAGGGGCACGATCCCGAGATCCTCGTAGGTCAGCAGCGGAATGTAGCGCACCGAACGCTCGGCGAAGGATGCCCTCGCTGCTTCCCCGCGATCGAGCAGAGTGACTGCCGCCGCTACCGTGGCGCCACTTTCGAGGACGACGTCGAGTGCTTCGAGAACCGACCTGCCGGTGGATACCGTGTCCTCGAAGACCACTGCGGTTGCGCCCTTGGAAAGGTGTGCCCCCTCGACACGGTTTTTCGCGCCGTGGTCCTTTTCGGCTTTTCGAACCGAATACCAGCTCTTGTCGCCGAGCATGGCGACGGCGTGCGCGACGGGATCGGCACCCATGGTCATCCCGCCGATGGTGCTGAATTCGACCTCGGACTCGGCAAGCGTCGCGAGAACCGCTTCTGCAGCCAATGCCAGGTCCGCACCGTTCGCGACCGCGCGCCGCATGTCCACGTAGTCGAGGCTCGTGCCGCCAGAGGAGAGTGTGAATGGCTCGGCGGCCCTGGTGTACCCGCGAAGCCGGACGACCTCCAACAAGACCGCACGGAGCTCAGCGGCGGAGATGTCGCTCAGGTCGCTCATGACTGTGCTTACTCTACAACCAGGTGCCGTTCGGAGCAGGTGGCTCGGAGCGGCTTCCCGGGATCGTCTAGAAGCGGTCATTGAAGCGGTACCCAACGCCTCGGATCGTCGAGATGTGAATCTGTTCGTCGGGGCTCCGCTCGATACGGGCGCGCAGTCGACCGACGATCGTCGCCACGATGCGGGGGTCGCCGTCGTAGTCGAAGCCCCAGATGCGATTCAACAGGTCGTCGCGAGAGATGACCTTCCCGGGATGTTCGAGGAGCTCACGCAGCACCTGGAACTCCCGAAGTGGGAGTTGTACCTGAACTGACCGGACGAAGACTTCGTGGCGAGCTGCATCGAGTACGACGTCGCCGACTCTAAGGACGTGGTCGCCCTCCTCGGAGATCTGGCCGGGTGAGGTTCCATCGTCGATCGCCGCGATCCGACGTCGGCGCATAATCGCACCGATGCGCGCCACGAGTTCTCGGATCCGGTACGGCTTGGCGACGTAGTCATCCGCGCCTACCTCGATGCCCACGACGACGTCGAGCTCCTCAGAACGTGCGCTGACCATGATGATCGGAGTCGTGAATCCCCGAAGCCGTAGCTCCTTGCAGACGTCGAGTCCAGAGATGCCTGGCAGCATCACGTCGAGAAGAATGACGTCGGGCCGAAGCGAAAGTGCGGCTGACACGGCGTCGCGCCCGTCCGAGACAGCGCTGACAGCGAAGTTCTCCCGCTCGAGTCCGATGGTGAGAGCGAGGACGTGCGACTCGTCGTCCTCTACAACAAGGACCTTCAAGAGATTTGGTTGGTACTCGCGGCTGACGAGGGTCGAACTATCGGTCGCGCTCTCGCTCATCTGGCCTCCGGCTGCATCCTTACCGGCGGGAGTGAAGGCCTGATATGTCCGCGGTGAACACAAGCTGACGATGCGGCGAACTTTTGGTTGAGCGGCGAAGCGGTGGATTTCAGCCCAACATCGGAGACTTCTCGGCCGAGGGCGAACGGTAGGCTCGTGTCATGCCTGGAGTTGTTGCGGGACCGCGCAAGCTCTTTGAGCGTCTTTTCGGCGAAACTGGCGGTGCCGACCTTGATCATGCTGCGCCGGTGCACCATCGCGACCTGCGCGGCGGCGGATTCCGGGCAGCGATCTTTGGTGTCAGCGACGGGCTGGTCTCAAATGTCTCACTGGTGCTTGGAATCGCGGGCGCCCATCCGACCACCGGCGTCATTCGCCTCGCGGGACTCGCGGGCCTGATGGGCGGCGCATTTTCGATGGCGGCAGGTGAGTACGTCTCGATGCGCGGCCAGCAAGAGGCGCTCGAGCGCGAACTCGACCTCGAACGAATCGAGCTGCGCAACCATCCTGATGCTGAGCAGCGCGAGCTCGAGCTGATCTACTTACAGCGCGGCGTTTCGCCCGAGGTCGCACACCGAGTCGTCGTCGAGCTGATGGCCTCTCCGGAGTCGGCGCTCTCGACGCACGCGAGAGAGGAACTGGGCATCGACCCGTCGGCACTCGGCTCTCCGATCCAGGCGTCGATCGCTTCTTTTGTGACCTTCGCGATCGGTGCGTTCATTCCACTCGCGCCATTTCTGTCGGGTTCGAGCAGGTCGACGGCCGTGCTGGTCTCGATAGCGCTTGCAGGTCTCGCTGCCTTGACAGTGGGAGTGGTGCTCGCGCACTTCACCGGTCGCTCGAGGCTGTACTCATCGTTTCGATCGCTTGGTATCTGCGCAGCGGCCGGCGGTGTCACGTATCTCGTCGGCTCGCTCATCGGCGTTGCGGCGAACTAGTTGATGACAAAGTCCGCGCAGGTACAGGTTCTGTCCGTCATCCGACACGCCGAGGCGGGTGATCGGGAGCGCTTCGTCGGCGACGACTCGCTCCGGCCACTCACTCGTCAGGGAAGGAGGCAGTCGAACGCGCTCGCCAAGCGGCTGAGCGATTTCACGCTCGATCTAATCACGAGCCCCTACCTCCGGTGCGTCGAGACGATCTCGCCAACTTCGGCCCGGCTCCGCCGGGCGATGATGCTTGCGAGCTGGTTGGTCGAAGGCGAGCCCGCAGATGAGGCGCTTTACCAGCTGGTCGAGCTCACCGGCGAGATCGGCGGCCTTGTGGCATGCACCCATCAAGACGTGATGGTTGGCATGGTCGACGTCGCGCTCACTGCTGGAGCCATTCCCTCGTCCGAGCCAAACTTTGAAAAGGCGGCTACCGCGGAGTTAACGATTGTGAGCGGCAAGGTGGTCGCGGTCTCGTTCGTCGCGCCGCCCAAGATCTAAGGTCGCGGCGTGCCAGACCAACCGGGAGCACTGGCTCTCTTCGGCGGAGTCGCCTGGGCGCGCGATGGCGGAATTGCGGGCGAACTCGTCAAGATCTCCGGCGGCGACGTGGTCGTCCTTCCTACTGCGGCAGCCTATGAGGGCCCTTCGTCAGCGGTGGCGAGGCTCGCCGGCGAACTTGGCGCCGTGGGTGCGAGCGTCCGGCCCGTGCTGGTCCTGACGAGGCGGGATGCAGGTCTTGCCGAGTATGCCGACGTCGTACGCGATGCCCGACTGATCTGCCTCGTCGGTGGCTCACCGCTGCATTTGATGTCGGTGATGAAAGACTCACTCGTCTTTGCTGCGCTGGTGTCGGCCTGGCGAAGCGGAGCGACGATCATCGGGGCAGAGGGCGGCGCGAGCGTCTTGTCCGATCCGATGGTCGACCCCCGTGGCGGCGCGCTGACCGTTGGCCTCGGACTCGTGCGCGACATGTCTGTATATACCGGCTACCGCGGTGAGCTCGATGCCAGCCTCGAGCGCACGCTCGCGCTCGCAACGCTCGACTGTCCAGTCGTCGCGATTGGTCAAGACGGTGGCGTGGTCAGAGAGCCCGATGGCATCTGGCGTTCGGAGGGCTCGGTTACCGTCTTCGAAGGTGCCAAGATCTCCGATTTGGCCGCCCTTGCTGGAAAGCCGCTCGGCTAGCCACATCTGGTGGCCTGCTGGGCTCACAGGTCCGCGTCGCGAGGGCGCGCGGCCTTAGTCGGACTCGGTGATCGTGACGCTGACGATTTCGACGCGCTCGCGCGGCGCACCCGAGGATGTGCCTGCTTTCTCGAGGGCTGGGATGACCTCGAGGCCGCTCACTGCTTTGCCAAAGAGTGCGTAAAGCGGTGGGAGTTGGACACCTGATTGGCCGGAGATGATGAAGAACTGGCTGCCGTTGGTGTTCGGTCCGGCGTTCGCCATCGCCAGGGAGCCGATCTCGTACCTGCCGGCCTTCGGCAGTTCGTCGCCGAAGCGGTAGCCGGGTCCGCCGGTGCCGTTCCCCGTAGGGTCACCGCCTTGGATGACGAAGCCCGGGATGATCCGGTGGAACGCGACGCCGTCGAAGTAGTGGTAGCGGGCGAGGAAGACAAAGTTGTTGGCGGTCTTCGGCGCGCCGATCGGGTCGAGCGCGAATGTGATCGAGCCCTTGGACGTTTCCATGAGGGCGGTGTAGCGCTTCGCAGGGTCGATGCACATTGGCGGCTCCTCGTCGAAGTGCTGCGTCTTCGGGGCAGATCCGTCTGCTGGTGGGCACTCCTCTGGCATCGCTTCCTACTTTCGGTAGTTGTTACGCGCTGATCTGTTGGACCGTTACGGAGATCATGTGGTGGGTGACCTTTGGTGGCACGCCGCCGTCGGCGGCGACGCTGTTGCCGTCAGCGGCGATCTTCTCGACGACATTCATGCCGCTCGTCACCTGCCCTAACACGGTGTAGCTGTCGGCGAGATTGCTCGCACCGCCTGGTACGACGATGAAGAACTGACTGCTATCGGTTGACAACTCGCTGTTGCTGTTGGCGAGCGCCACGTCGCCGGTCGCGTAGCAGTCACCCTTGGCGACGCACGAGGCCGGCGGTTTGTTCCCAGTGAAGCTGTAGCCGGGGCCACCCGCTCCGGTTCCTGTCGGGTCGCCGCCTTGGACAATGAAGTTAGGGATGACGCGCTGGAAGATGATCCCGTTATAGAAGTGGTAGCGGGCGAGGAAGACAAAGTTGTTGACTGCGGCTGGCGACGAGGCGGTCGTCATGTGGATGACGAAGGTCCCGACGTCGGTGACGACGGTGGCGTTAAACACCGAGTTCGCTGCGACACAGACCGGCGGTGCCGTGGTGAACGCGATCACCCGCTTCGCCGCGCCAGCCGCGGTAGCTGGAGGACAGACCGGAGCGATCGCCGTCTTCGAGACCGGCAGTGTGGTCGCGGTTGTGGTCGTCACCGCCGCTGTGGTCGTCGTGGACTTGGCGGCCGTCGGCTTTTTGGACCCTCCGCTAGAGAGGAGGGCGACCAGGGCGATGATGACGCCGATCGCGATTACGAGGGTGACTGACCGTCGGGTGTTGCGTGCCCGCCGGTTGTGCCGCTCCTGGACGGCAAGCTTTTGATCTCGAAGGGCGCGCTGGCGGGCCCGCTTTTCGCTCGGCATGGACCGCGAAGTTAGCCCAGACCGCAGAGTAGGTTGTGGCCGTGCCGCTCGCTGTGCAGAAGTTCGGAGGCAGCTCTGTCGCTGACGCCGACCGAATCCGAGCAGTCGCCGATCACATCGCGAGAACGCGACGCTCCGGCGACGAAGTGGTGGTCGTGGTCTCTGCTATGGGCAAGACCACCGATGATCTCATTCGACTGAGTAGCGACGTCAGCTCGGTTCATCCAGGTCGTGAGCTCGACATGTTGCTGACGTCGGGAGAGCGCATCTCGATGGCGCTAGTCGCGATGGCACTCGCCGACCTCGGTGTCGCGTCAGCGTCTTTTACTGGATCGCAGGCAGGCATCATCACCGACACTGCGCACACCAAGGCCCGGATCCTCGAGATCCGGCCAGCGCGCCTGATCGAAGCGCTGGCGTCCGGCATCGTCCCGATCGTCGCCGGGTTTCAGGGCGTCTCGATCGAGCGCGACGTCACCACGCTCGGCAGGGGCGGGTCGGACACGACGGCGGTCGCGCTCGCAGCGGCGCTTGGTGCAGTGCGCTGCGAGATCTACACCGATGTGCCGGGCGTGTTCTCCGCCGACCCCCGCGTCGTACCAAACGCACGTCGCCTCGCCTCGATCTCGTTCGACGAGATGTTGGAGATCGCAGCTACCGGCGGCAAGGTGCTCGCACTTCGATCCGTGGAGTTCGCGGCGAATCATCACGTACGGCTACACGTCAGGTCCAGTTTCACGTGGGAGACCGGAACCTGGGTCACTGAGGAGGATCAGAACATGGAGCAGCCGATCGTTTCTACGGTGACGAGCGATACCTCGGAGGTGAAGTTGACGATCACGCGCGTGCCGGACCACCCAGGTATCGCTGCATCACTGTTTCGTGGCCTCGCCGAGGAGCTCGTCAACGTCGACATGATCGTGCAGAACACCTCCCATGACGGCACGACGGACATCTCCTTCACGGTGCCAAAGCACGAGCTCGCAGCAGCTACCAGGGTGACCCAGGCACTTAGCGGCTCACTTGGTGCCGAGAGCGTCTCGATTGACGAGAACGTCGCTCAGGTCTCGGTGGTAGGTGCGGGGATGAAGACGAATCCAGGGGTCACCGCGACGATGTTCGAGGCGCTCGCCCGTGAGGGGATCAACATCGAGATGATCTCCACCTCACCGATCCGTATCTCCTGCATGGTCGCGGCCGATCGGGCAGACGACGCCGTTCGAAGCCTGCACAGCGCGTTCGAGCTGGACAAGGGCTAGCTGTTTCTGGCTCGTGGGGTCGAGTTTTCGGCCCTTTGACCAGGTCGATGTTGCTGACCTCGGAGGCAGTAGCTAGTCCCAGTCGAGGAAAACTCGCGCTCGACGAATAGACTGCGCTGCATGAACATCGGGATTTTTGGTGCTACCGGCCAGGTGGGCTCGGTCGTGCGGTCGATCCTCCTCGAGCGGGGGTTTCCGATAACGACGGCTCGCTTCTTCGCCTCTGCTCGCTCGGCAGGCACGACGATTGCCTTTGCCGGAGATGAGGTGCCCGTCGAGGACTTGGCGACCGCTTCCTTCGAGGGACTCGACATCGCGATCTTCAGCTGTGGGAAGTACGCCTCGCGGGAGTTTGCGCCACGGGTTGCAGCTGCGGGCGCAATCGTCATCGACAACTCCTCTGCCTGGCGTATGGACCCTGACGTCCCACTCGTCGTGCCCGAGGTGAACGAGGAGGCCTTACGCGATATCCCGAAGGGAATCGTCGCGAATCCGAACTGCACCACAATGGTCGCGATGCCGGTCCTCAAGCCGCTCCACGATCGAGGGCAGCTCCTCAGCGCCCGGGTAGCCACCTACCAAGCGGTCTCCGGAGCCGGGTTGGCCGGCGTCGACGAACTCGATGAGCAGGCACGTTCGGTTTCGAACGACGCGGCGGGCCTGACATTTCGAAGCGACGCAGTTGCGTTTCCGGCGCACTCGGTCTTCCCTGCCTCGATCGCCTTCAACGTCATTCCGCTCGTTGGTGCCTTGCTCAGCGACGGCTCCGAGGAGACCGACGAGGAGCGGAAGTTTCGAGACGAGAGCCGCAAGATCTTGAGCATTCCCGATCTGCTCGTCGATACGATCTGCGTGCGGGTTCCGGTCTACACCGGGCACTCGCTCGCGATCTCCGCTCGATTCGCGTCCCAGATCTCCCCTGAGGGCGCTCGCGCACTGCTTCGTGACGCTCCAGGCGTAATGCTCGCGGAGATTCCAACGCCGATCGACGTCACCGGAACCGACAAATCGATCGTCGGGCGAATCCGCCAGGACGCGATCGACGACCACACGCTTAGCCTGTTCGTCTGCGGTGACAACCTCCGCAAGGGCGCCGCGCTGAACACCGTACAGATCGCCGAGTCCCTGATCGCACTCCGGTCAAAGATCAAGGTCTGAGCGCGACCTAGTCGCGAGCTCGTTAGTACGCCCTCGCGAACACCACCCGTGTCGGAAACATCGATGCGGATCCACAGACGATGCAGTTGCCGGTCTCTGCCACAACGTCGAACGGGATCACCCGTGGCGTCGCGGTGGTGTCGTCTTTGATCTTTTGCTCACATGCTTCATCCCCGCAGAAGTGTGCGAGCGCGAAACCCTGCGCTACCGCGGCAGTGAACTCCTCGTAGCTGTCCGTCGTCACGGTGTGCTCGTCGCGGAACCCCTTCGCACGTTCGTAGAGCGCATCTTGAAACTCGCTCAGCCGGTCGCGCATTCCTGAAGCCACAGAGTCGATGCCGAGCTGCTCTTTCTCTCCGCTTAGTCGATTAGCGAGGGTCACTACGTTCGCAGCGAGGTCTCGTGGGCCGATCTCTATCCGAAGTGGGACCCCCCGGAGCTCCCAGTAGTTGAACTTGAAGCCAGGCGAGGCGCCCTCGCGGTCGTCGACCTTCACCCTGACGCCGACATCGCGCAGTTGGGTGGCCAGATCTGTCGCGACTTCGAGAACAGCAGCGATGTCGGCAGGTTTGCCGATCGGAACTATCACGACTTCGATGGGTGCGAGCTTGGGCGGCAGGATCAGGCCGCGATCGTCGCCATGGCACATGATGATCCCGCCGATCATGCGAGAGCTCATGCCCCACGAGGTGGTGTGAGCGAGCTCTTCGACCCCGGTTGCGCTCGTGAACTTGATGTTGAACGCCGTCGCGAAGTTCGTCCCGAGATAGTGCGATGTTCCGGCTTGGAGTGCGCGGCCGTCGCGCATCATCGCCTCCAGGCTGACAGTTCGCTGGGCGCCGGCGAAGCGCTCGCGCTCGGTCTTATCGCCGACGAGCACCGGCATCGCCGCTACGTCGCGAGCGACTTCCGCGTAGATCTCACTCGCCAGCAGCGTCTCGACGGTCGCTTCTTCGTGCGTCGCGTGCGCGGTATGGCCCTCTTGCCATAAGAACTCCGTCGTTCGAAGAAACAGCCTTGGACGCAGCTCCCATCTGACAACGTTCGCCCACTGGTTGATCAGTAGCGGGAGGTCGCGGTAGGAGTCGATCCAGCGGGAGAACATCTCGCCGATCACCGCCTCCGAGGTGGGCCGCACGACGAGTGGCTCGTCCAGCTCCTCGCCACCCGCGTGCGTCACGACGGCAAGTTCGGGAGCGAACCCCTCGACGTGTTCGGCCTCGCGGGTGAAATAGCTCTGCGGGATCAAGAGCGGGAAGTAGGCGTTCTCGTGGCCGGTCGCTTTGATCCGATCGTCAAGCTCGCGCTGCAGAAGCTCCCAGATGCGGTAGCCGTAAGGTCGAATGACCATGGTTCCCCGGACGGGTCCACGGTCTGCCAGCTCGGCACGAAGGACGAGCTCGTTGTACCAAGCAGAGAAGTCTTCGCTCTGGGGGGTGACGCCGCGGTCGTTGCCTCTTGTCATCTTCCATTCCTACCTGACAGATGCGTGGTGTCAAAGGATGCGTGTTTCGTTCGGAACTGCGGAGGTCCCTCGCGAGCTTCGAGGGAGCGAAGAGGAGCTAGCGATTCTCGAGAACCGACTCCAGGAGCGTTACTTGCCAGGCGGCCTCGGCAGTCCCGGCGGCCTCGCCGTTGCGATCGGTGACCGTCTCGCGAGCGCGTAGGGCGGCCTCCCTGGCGAGGAGGGAGGTCGGGACATAGGTCGACTCGTGTTCGGCTCCGGTCGCGAAATTCCCCCACGGGCTCGGCCAGAAGCTTGGTATGAAGGACTCTCCGTCGCTCGTGTCGCGCGCGCCGCCAGCGTCTTCGTGATCGCTGACGTAGTTCGGGAGCGCGACGTGGCGGAGTGCCTCGACCACCGCGAAGACTGCGTCGACACTCGAGGCGAGCAGTGTCCAGGCCGGATCGCTCGTTATCGTGATCTCGTCCGCGAGGTCCTCGCCGAGACGGCCGCGAGCAAGGTCACCGATGTGCTCGCCCGATCGGTGCAGTCGACGCGCGGTAGCTAGTCGTGAGAGCTTGGCCAATCGCCCCTCGCGTTCGCCGCCGGACTCTTCGAGGAAGCGCTTCGCATCGTCGAGTACCGCTCCGAGCGCCTGACCGCCTGGGATCTCGATGTTCCGGTCGTCGCCGATTACGTGCTCGACGCAGCTGAGCGCGAATGACGCAGCCGATCGCGCATCCCAGGGGGTGCGGCGAATGAGGCGCGCGTCGTCCGCATGCCAGGTTCCAGGTGAGGCCTCAGAGGTCGCTCCGATGGGCTCAGCTTCGAAGATGACCTCGTCGAGGCAGGTCAGCAACGTCGCCACGTCCACCAGCGCGACCGGACCGCCTTCGTCGGGACCTGCACCTTCATGGAGCTCGAAGTGCCGCTCGATCTCCCCGTTGCGTGCTCTGCCTGTCGCATCGGTGACGACGTAGTAGCGATCAAGCACTGCGGGCTCCTTCGAAACTCTCTCGGCCCACTCCGGCTGTGGAGGCACGGCTCGCGGCCAGTGGCCCATTGCGTCAGTTACGCGTCAGAGGAGACTAACGCCACCGTCTACGGCGAGTGTCTGACCGACGATGTAGTCGGCCTCAGTAGAGGCCAAAAAGGCGACCGCGTAGCCGATCTCGCGTACGTCGCCACCACGGCCGATAGGTGTGTTGGTGGCCGCTCGTGCCATGGAGGCTTCGTAGCGGTCGCCGGAGGTGACGGGATCGGGGAAACTGCCTGGCGCGACTGCGTTCACGTGGACGCCAAAGGGTGCCCACTCGAGCGCGAGAGCTCTCGTGAACCCGGTTAGAGCGGTCTTTGCAGTCGCGTAGATGACGGTGTTGACTCCGCCGCGGAGCGCCGCGAATGAGGAGATGTTGATGATCGAGCCGCTTCGGCGCTCGAGCATCGCGGCGCCTGCGGCTCTGGTGCAGGCGATCGTCGCGGAGAGGTTGAGGCCCATCACCGTCTCGACCTCTTCGTCGGTCATCGCCTCTCGCTCGTCTCCGGGCAGGGCGACGAGCGGTTTGCCGATCGCGTCACCGAGGTTGTTCACGAGCACGTCGATCCGGCCGAATTCGCCAATGACCGACTCGACAGCGGCGCGGGCACCCGTTGGAGTCGTCACGTCACCGATAATCGGCACGACTCGTCGACCGGTGTCGTCGGCGATGCGCGCTGCAAGCTCGTTCACGTACCGGTTCGTCAAGGCGTTGATGGCAACGTCTGCACCGCACTCTGCGGCGACCTCGGCGATACCCCTGCCGATGCCTCTACCGGCGCCGGTCACGAACATCACCTTGCCGGTCAGGTCGTGTGAGGGCTGTGCCATTAATTCCCCGATCTCTTGGCCGGACTTCGACTAGCGGTTTGATGCTAATGAGTCGACCGACGTGGCGTCATCGCTCCACCTGCGCACTAGGTGCGGCTACTTCGCTCTGTTCGGGCAGCTTCTCGGATCGTAGGAAGGGATCTTCTCGGTGGCAGGAGTCGCGGCGCTGAACACCGATCCGAGCGCAGGTGACTTCGCTTGGGTGCTCTTCGTAGGCGGTGCGGTCGTCGTCGTCGCTTGCAACGTGGTGCTGGTGCTCGTGCGGGCGAGGGTGGTTGTCGTGGCGAGCGTGCTCGTCGAAGCGACTGTGCTCTTTGAAGCAATGGTGCTCGGCGTAGTAACCGCGATCGGCTTGGCAATGGTGAAGCCGCTTCCCGTGATCACCGAGACGTCGGCGCCGCCGAACGTCGGCGCCTCGCCAAGTATCACAAGGCCGGCGATCGAGCTCCTTACCTGCTCGGCACGTGCGAGGTTCGCCGCGTGTTGCGCAGGCGTCGTTCCGGCGGCGTAATCCACGGTGGTTTCAGATACTGGACCTACCGAGGTCTGGGCGCCGCTGCCGAGAACCTTGTAACCGAGTGCTGCGAGCTCAGTTGCGTCGGTTGCTGTCGAGGTTGGCGAGTCGGTGCCGTCGACGACGCTGACCGTGATGCTGCTCGGCGCCACCTGCTTGGGTGAGCCGGTTGTTCCGAGAAAGGCGTCGATCGTGCGCTGGTCTTGTGGTTCGGTGGGGAATGCGACGAGGCCGTAGGGGTAGCCCTTGTACATGTACTCCACCGAGTCCTCGATGATCGGCAGTGTGTATTCGGGCGCGCTGCCGACGTTGCTGTGGAACTTGAGCGCCAGGTTCAGCATCGAGCTCGTGGCGAACGAGTTATCGACCGTCAAATCTGGCGCGAGCGCCGCGAGAAGCCTCGAGTCCGTGAGTGGATCGCCGACGCCTTTTGCTGAGATCTGGGAGACGAGGGCCTTCAAGAAGAGGTGGACGCGCTCGATGCGACCGATGTCGCCCGAGCCGTCGTAGCCGAGCCAGGTCTTGGTCTTCTTGTCGTAGTGGTAGTTCAGGTGGCGGGCTCGAACGAGCGCTAGCGCCTCGGTGCCGTCGATGTGCACGCAGCCCCTGCGATCGATGCTGAGGTTCGAGCTGAAGTCGCGAAGCGTCGTCGGGAAGTACATCGAGATGCCCCCGAGCGCGTTGACGATGCTCTCGAAGGATCCGAAGTTGAGGACCACGTAGTGATTAATTGGAATCCCGAAGTCCTGCTGGATCGCGTCGACGAGCTGGTTCGGGCCGTCGGCGAGCGCAGCATCCACCTTGTTGTACAGCCCTCCTGAGCGCGCATCCGGCACGAAGGTGTCTCGCGGAATCGAGAGCAGGGTGGGCGTCTTTCCTGGTTGCAGGCGAAGGATCATGATCACGTCGCTGTTCACGCCGTTCACGCCATCGAGGCACTCTTCGTGGAAGAGCTTGACCTGGGCAGAAGAGGTGACGGCGCAGCGCGAGGTGGATCCGACGAGCAAGATGTCGTCGGCCGGGCCTGTCTGTTTGGTCACTGTCACCGAGATGTGGTGGATATGGCCAAGCTGGACTTCGATGTAGATCGCGCTGCCGCCGAGAATCACCACCACCAAGATTGCGAGGGCGATGAGTCCACGGATCGTTCGTCGGCGTCGTTTCGACCGCACCGGCTTCTGGTGTCCGTGCCGCCTACCTTCCGAGCGCTTCCGACCGGAGTTGCCGGCACCGGCAGCGTCTGATTGGGTCGCTGCGCCACCGGGGAGGTCGACAACCTCCTCACCCGGCGAGCTGTCCGACATCGCTCGTTAGGGTATTCGCTCGATTGCTTGGATGGGTGTCACCACGCCACCCTGGCGATGGTGCTATCCCATTCTCTTGTAGATCGGCGTGTGGAAGCGCTCCGCTGTCAGCTCCTTGATGCCGGACGGGAATGACGACTTGGCTCGGCGGTTGGACTCGCTTATCGAGGCCTGAGCGGTGCCGTCGCCTCCGAGCGCGGCGACGCACACTTCGGGGATGGCATTTGCGAGCGCGAGAATCGCGCCCGCGCAGCCGATCCCTCCCGCCAACGTGAGCAGTGACGCCGCGCCGGTGTAGATCGGCTCGTCGAAGAGCGCCTTGGACTCGATGAGGCGATCCGGATCGCCGCTTGAGTCCTTTACCCCCTGGACCGGAAGTTTTACCAATACCTCGACTGGAATTCCGGGGGCCGAGGCGCCCGGGTAGTTGTACGCGAGCAGCGGGAGCCCCCCAGCCTGTTTCGCCAGAGCTTCGTAGTAGGCGCTTTGATCAGCGCCTCCAGGTAGCGAGAGGGCCAAGACCGCGTCGGCGCCAGCATCGACGACCTGCTCGAGGTAGTCGAGCGCTTGAAAGGTAGAAGGCGCCCCTATGCCAGCGAGAACGGGCACGTCGGATGGCAACGCGGCCCGGGTGGCGGCGACGAGCGCCGCGCGCTCTTGGCCATTTAGAGCTGCAGCCTCTCCTGTCGTGCCAGCGACGATCACGCCGGTAACCCCACAGGCAACGAGCTCGGCGGCAAGGTCAGCGGTCCGTTTGGCGTCGAGAGCGAGGTACTCATCGAAGATCGTGATGAGCGCAACTCCGACGCCTTGAAAAGTCAGTTCGGTCATGTGCCAAGCCTACTGGCGCGCCGACGGACTGGGATATCGCCGAGGACTAGGTGCTCAGCGGGGTGGGTCGAAGTCCTTATCTGCTGGCGGCGCGGGATCGATTCCGGCGCGGTGAAGCCCTGCCTCGATCTCGGCGACGACCGTTTCGAGTACGGCGACTCTGGCGAAGTGCTTGCTCTCTGCTGCGACGATCGTCCACCCACTTCGTTTGCGGTCGGTCCGCTCCAGCATCTCTTCGATCGCGACGGTATAGGCATCGCGCTTTGCCCGGTTTCGCCAGTCGTCTTCGGTGAGTTTCCATGTGCGGAGGGGATCGTCCCGGCGAGATTCGAAGCGGGCGAGCTGCTCTTTTGCGGAGATATGCAGGAAGAACTTGATGAGGGTGGCACCCTCTTGGACGAGGAGGCGTTCGAAGTCACGGATCTCCTCGTAGGCCCGCTCCCAGGCGGCCTTTGGTGCGAGCCCTTCGACCCGTTCGACGAGGACTCTCCCGTACCAAGTTC